>Ga0189286_100004_pt1 | contig 313545 bp, 320 predicted proteins | sample UW69minimetaG_FD_130330 | JGI IMG/M metagenome (GOLD analysis project Ga0189286, IMG submission 130330) | Marine microbial communities from the Costa Rica Dome - UW69 mini metaG | ecosystem: Environmental > Aquatic > Marine > Oceanic > Photic zone | place: Costa Rica: the Eastern Pacific... | reverse complement strand
TATCTGCACCTGTCTGATTGCATCAATGCGCGGCATCCCTTGGCCGCACAGTACCTCAACCTGCCGTAACTTAGTGACAATCTCTTCCGGTTTATGACGCTTGATTCCCATATCTGATCCTCCGTTTCCTAACTATAGGGGCGGACCACTTCAAAGGGGGAGGATCAATTAGACCGCTCAAATCTTGCAAATGGTTCAATATTTCTAGACAGATCTAAGAACTTAGTTTTGACTATTCCTGAAAAGCGCTCAGGACATTTACGTATCATGACACAAGCTATGAATTGGCTATATCGAAATTGGTACTGTTCAACCATCTTTCTGGCAATTTTTGTCCTGATATTCAGCATGGCATACATCTTAGACGAAGATATGGCGTTGTTTCTTATCTGGATGCAGACGGTAGTCTATTTCGTCCATCAATTTGAAGAATATGTGTTACCTGGTGGATTTGTTGAATTCTTTAATCGTGAAATGCTCGGATCAACATCAGCCGATTTCCCCTTGGACTTAAAAGCATCCTTTTGGATAAATATTCCAATTATTTTTGTAGCCTTCCCTATCTCAGCTTTGTTGTCTGGCATTGTAGGTTTAACTGTTGGGCTATGGACTGCCTATTTCTCTCTAATTAACGCCCTATCCCACGTAGGTATGTCGCTGAAGGTAGGTTACAATCCTGGCTTGATCGTGAGTATTGTATTGAACATACCGGTTAGCTTATTCACGATTTACTATTTTGTTTCTAATGACATATCATCAATCACTTCAAACCTCACCAGTTTCCTGATTGCGCTTCTGGTCCAGATCACTTTAATGATTTTCGGATTTCGAGTTCTGAAACCGAGAGCCAGATAGTTTTGCGGTAGATATATTACTTTTTGATTTTGAGTTTTTGCCAAGCCACGGATCTTTGCAATCACCGGGAAACTCGGCATTCTTCATAAATTGACAACAGTCTATAAACGCATCCTACTTTAAACTATAATTTTCGGCATTTCTCTGCCGAGCCCTAAGAAATTCTTTATTCTGGATGGACGAACCTTATAGGGAGAACGACTGAAAATGTGTACAGGAATTATCCTAAAATCTAAAGACGGTGCCACGGTACCAGCTCGCACTATGGAATTTGGCTTCGACATATTCTCAAACATATTTGCAATACCTGCCGGCACAAAAATCGAAACACTTGGATTGAACTCCGAAAAAAGAGGTTTCACTTTCGAAACGAAATTCGGGTTTCTGGGTGCTAATGGACTAGACATGCCGATTGTTTTTGATGGCGTGAATACTGAAGGTCTCTACTTTGGTGCTTTTTACTTCGCTGGTGACGCAGTCTTTGAAGAGCTCTCAGATGAAAATATCGGTCGAGCCGTGTCTTCAGAAGAGATGGGCAACTGGATTTTGGGACAATTTTCTACGGTGGAAGAGGTTAAAGAAGCTCTGCCAACCATCTCGGTTGTGGGAACTTATGTAACTGAGATTGATGGCTTTGCTCCCTTTCACTATGCGGTGACAGACGCCTCCGGAACCAGCATAATAATTGAATATACATCAAACGGGCTCCGTATTTTTGACAACACGGTAAATGCCATTACCAACAATCCGTCATATGACTGGCATTTAACAAATCTACGCAATTACATTGGACTACAAAGCTTCAATCTTGGACAAATCAAAGTTGGGGATGAAAGCATATTACCTTTTGGGCAAGGAAGCGGCCTTTTTGGCCTGCCAGGAGATCACTCTTCGCCATCGCGGTTTGTTCGTGCCGTGGCTTTTGCCAACACTCTACTCCCTTCACATACTTCTGATGAGGCTATTTTTAAGGCATTTCACATGCTTAACGCATTTGATATTCCGAAGGGCTCAATCAAAGAGGAACACGGCGATGCTCTTCTAACAGATTATACAATTTGGACTTCCGCAGCCGACACCAAAAACGTAAAGTATTATTACAAAACCTACTTAACGCAAAGCGTGGAGATGGTCGACGTCATCAAGGCCATTGAAAGCTTAAGTCAGCCGACTTCGCTTAAAATGGAAACGGGCTTCTCCGTAACAGACCGGACAGCAGATTTTGAATGGCAAGACAGTTTGAAGTAGTGGTTCTTCAATCAATGCTGTTGAAAAACTTAGCGCTTCAAATAGCAGCACATTAAAGATGTTCAGCTATTTGTTTATCTTCATAGTTGCATCCATATGGCACACTCATAGCGCCTGAATGACGACAGCAAAAAAGCACCCCCTATCAGTCAAGGAATACATCGCTCGCTCTTATGTTGAGACGTGTAATTTAAGGAACCGAAATTTTAGCAGATACCTACACCGCAACCTATACAAGAACTTACAATCACGACTGTTTTAAAGAGTATAAGCCTACCATCGCAAACGAAATAGCCGGGTGAAGCGGGTCTCCAGCTCTATAAAGAAAAATTAGAATTACAATGCAGCCAACTCAGCTAGTTTTGTTTGGGCAAGACCCCAACCTGCTACATGGTGAATAACACCAATTCGACCCATTTCTAGAGCTTCACCAACTTCGGATTTAGTCATTTCAACATAGGAGAAATCTTCTAAGTCACCAGGGTTTGGAGCCGCAGTCTGCCGGCAGCCTATCGCCAAAAAATAATGGCCCATGCAGCCACGCTGATTACCATTGTCAATGAAGCTCCCGAGGGGATAGAGTGTAGCGGGCTCAAGACCAGTTTCTTCCTGTAATTCACGTCGCGCTGCTACTTCAGGACGCTCGTTGGCTTCAAGAAATCCACCTGGAAAATTCAATACCTTCCGGCGTGGACCATGCTTGTATTGGTCAATCATCAATAAATTTCCATTTTCGAGCACGGCAACCACCAAAGCAAAGGAGCGTAAGTCAACTTGATAAAAATCATTAATGACTTCATTTGGCCGAATTTCTATCCGTTCCTGACGCACCCGTAGAAAGGGAGATACGTCCAGCAAAATTTTACTTTCCAGCGTTTTCCAAACCATCAATCAGTTTCCAGGTAATATGAGTCAAAATAAGTGCTGACATGCATCGACCCAGCCATATTTTGCGGTGCCAACCCACCAAATTGCAGGATGCAAATAGTAGACGAACCGCTAAAAATGACCTTCATGCTACCATTCTATATAAAATTTTTATCCGTCGAACGTTCTTACTTTAGAAAACTCTCCAGCAATAACTAGGCTGATCGCCTCTATTTGAACAGCACAGAAAATACGCCAGCTTGACGAACATCGCAGAAGACTATTTCTGAAAACAAAAAGGCCGTTGCGTGGTTCACAATAGTTTTTCTAGCTCCTCGCTGTAAGTCTGAGTTTCTCCAATCACAGCCCGTACCCATTCGGCATTATAATAGGTATCTAGATACCGATCACCATCATCACACATTATTGATACGACCGAGCCTGCTAGGCCCTCTTTGCGCATTTCCATCGCTACCTGTAATGCGCCCCAAAGGTTTGTACCTGTTGATGCGCCAGCTCTACGACCAATTCGTCGCTCCAACCATAACATAGTTGCCACACTCGCAGCGTCGGGAACCTTTATCATCGAATCAATCACATGAGGCTGAAAGGATTTCTCCACTTTTGGCCTCCCTATTCCTTCGATTTTACTTGAAGAATTATTCTCGAGGCAAAGGTCCTTTTTAGTGAAACTGTCATAAAAAACAGAATTTTCAGGGTCGACCACAACTAAACTTGTATCATGACCTCTGAACCGAATGTAGCGGCCAAGGGTTGCTGATGTCCCTCCTGTTCCTGCACTCATAACAAGAGTATGCGGTATTGGATGTGTCTCTTTTTCCATTTGCAGGAAGATGCTTTCCGCAATGTTATTGTTGCCCCTCCAATCTGTAGCCCGTTCAGCAAACATGAACTGGTCCATGAAATAGCCACCCGTTTGATCAGCCAATGATGTAGCGGCGTCGTGCATTTGTGTTGCGTTATCTACAAAGTAACATTGGCCGCCAAACAGAGTGATCTTATTAATTTTACTCTGCGCAGTGTTGCGCGGCATTACAGCGATGAACTTCAGGCCAAGCATGCGTGCAAAATAGGCTTCGGAAACTGCCGTACTTCCAGATGATGCTTCAATGATTGTCGTGTTTTCAGAAATTCTTCCGTTGCACAGTGCGTAGAGAAATAAAGAGCGCGCGAGACGGTGCTTCAAACTCCCTGTTGGATGAGTGCTTTCATCTTTGAGGTAGATATCGATATCTTTGAGCGTTGGGATATCCAGCTTAAAAAGATGCGTATCTGCCGATCTCTGATAATCGGCTTCGATTTTCTCTACAGCCTTTGAAACCCAACGACGCATTCGAATACCCCGTAAAACCCTGCATTTTTAAATACTGATTAACTTAGGGAGTCCTAGATTAATAGAGAAGCTGTGGAGATTTAGCTTAAAGATATGACTTTTTTGATCTTTCCTCGTTTTCAAAATGCTGCATATCACTACCAGTGTGGTAGAAACCATGAGAGTTTTAATAGACCACGCGTTGCAAAAACGTACCGTTGCAATTTTTAATCGTCCCGTTCCCAAATGCTTTGGAGAAAGCGGTCAAAAAACAAATTTAGCAGCTAAGTTGCTGGTCCTAAGCTGAACTAATCTCCAAATTTGGACCGACATAGACCACAGGAGGAAAAATTAAGATACTCACAGAACTGACTTCAGTTGTCAGGATCTACCGGTGGAATATTGCTTTTGCTGTAGCCATCACCTTCTTTTTCCAAGACTGACACAGAACCCTTTCCTGAACCACCCAGTGGATCTTCACCAAACCGATTTGGACCGTCAGTTCCACGTGTTACAAAAAGATAGAGAATATAAAAGTTCACGATCGGTATGAACATTAGCAATACGAACCATCCCGACTTATCCCGATCGTGTAAGCGGCGCACAGCAAGAGCTAAGTTTGGAATAAGGACAGCTATGGACCACAATGACGCCAAAGGACCGGGTGCATAATTTGCCAAATCTTCTAATTCGGTAAATTCTGAAAAAAATGTCGTATCGAGAACATTCAGCGCAAGCGTGACAAGCACTATAAACAGAGCCCAATACCAATAAGCAGATCGCTGCGCTCTACCGGAAAAGTTTGCATAGTTTTCAAACCCAGACCGGATTGCTTCAGTGAAATTCATCGAACTACTCCATCCCTTAAATTTGTTGGCTACGTTTTCTTTTATTTCGAAAAAGCCTAAACCAACTATTACCATATCTCCAAACGACTTCTCCAAAACCAAACTAAAAGTTGTCACTCATTCTGCAGAATTTTCTAATTCAACTACCTTTCGGACGTTAGAAATTGCATCAAGGTAGCTGAGTGATGTAATTCTAAACTATTGGCCCAAAATAAGACTGGGACTTAACAAATGCACTCAATTTACTTGCCTTGGAGAATTCAAATTGAAAACGCTGTTCATTGTCTTGACCGGTTTCGTGCTCTCTGCGGGAGCCTCGAGCGCGCAACAACAAATTGCTAACCCAGCGGCGGTCTTTTGTATCGAACAAGGTGGTGATTACGAGATCGTTCAAGAAGCTGAAGGCGCCAGAGGCGACTGTATTTTGGCTGATGGTACACGCATCGATGCTTGGCAGTTCTATCGCGAGAGCCAAGTTGTGGACACACCGCGCCAACGTATGGCGAACCCGGCCGCGGTCTTTTGTGTCGAACAAGGTGGCGCTTATCGCATCGTTACAAGTGACTCCGGCGACCAATATGGTGAGTGCGTGATTATGGTAGAACGCGTTGTTGATGCTTGGCAGTTCTATCGAGAAAATCACTAACGCTTATTTAAATGCGGATCAAAATTTCCCATCCCAGAACCAAAGCCCCCGTTTTGCTATTACCTATCTATGCGCTTCTCAAAGCCCCTCGATACAAGGTTTGCATTATGTCGTTGCTGGGACTACCCAGAGAATATCCGTACACGACAGCTGTTCTACTAGCTGAAATACAGCAGTACTGGAGGCTCGCTAGCACTCGTGGAACCTAACGAAGAGCGCTAACTCGTTTTCTCACCATCGGCTATATCGGTTACGACTTCCACCTTTTCAATGACTTCGACAACTCCCCGTTCCGGCTTTATGGGATCGACGAGAAGGGGAAGCATCTCTGTTCCAGTTGGCATGGCAGCCACACCCTCGGGTGGGCGCCTCCAAGTCAGCGTATCGATTGAACTGCAGTTGCTGCAAGTCGGCGTCCAGGCCAAATTTATATGCTGACAGTTATCGCAAATCCACTGTTCGCTGCGTGGCGCAGACAGGGCCTTGGCGAGCCAATCGCGCACGACGGGTTCGTCGGTGCCTTCGCCCCGTTCAATCGCGGCCATGATTGTGAGTACACGTGCTGTCGGGTCAGTTTCGACAAGGTCTCCCAGAGCCTTCCGCGCCGCGGGGAAATCCTCCGCTGACAAATTGAGTTCGGCCAGCAACAGCTTGGTTTCTGGGTGATCTGGCTTCTGTTTCGTTAGCGCACGGAACCGCTTCAGCCGCGCTTGAGCGGTTTCTTCCGGTTCAATTTTTGCAAAAGCCGCAGCCAAATCTGGATGAGGTTCGACACCCCAAGCCTTGGTCAGAATACGAGCAGCGTTCTTTGGTTTTTCGTTTTCAATGTAACCCTCAGCTGCCAAAACAGCCGCTGGAATCAGGTCAGGAGACAGGCGATTGGCTTCAATCGCCATCTCGCGGGCCTCGATATCCTTGCCTTCGTCCATCACGTCCTTGGCCGACGACAGGGCAAAAATCGCATCACGCCGACGATGGACATCGCGGGGCAAGCTACCAGACTTGAGCTTCGCATTCAGCGTTTCACGCGCACCTGTCCAATCCTGCTTTTCGGCTTGAAGTTGAAGCAAGATGTCCTGCGTTTCTTCATGCCGCGGCTTCAAGGCAAAAGCCTTTTGGGCCAGCGCCATCGCGGTATCCGTATCGCCCTCTTCCAGCTTCTGCTTCATAATTCCGCGAACACCGACAAAGCGTGTCTTGTCGTCCTCAAGAAGCTGGCGATAACTCTGCTCGGCCTTTTTCCCATCGCCGGTCATCTCAGCAGCCTGTGCCGTCAGCAATGTGGTTAGCTGCGGTTCGTTAAGGTAACGTTCCGCACGCGCTGCTTTGGTAAGCGCTAGGTGGCCTTCACCAGACGCCAACGCCATCATTCCTTCGGATAGCGCTTCGTAGCCTCGGCGCTCTCTATTGCGCTCGAAATAGCGGGAAATTGCGGTTTCATCACCATTCAGGAATTTGAACGTCGCAACCAAGAACGTGAGCAGTTTAAGCCCCAACCAAACAAGGAAAACCAAAGCGGCAAGACCGAACGCGAGCTGGATCGGTGTCAGCGTAAGCTCAGTACCGGCCATGGTGACAGTTGCGCCACCGGATACTTCCATAAGCTGCGTCGCCCCATAGGTGAAGCCGATAACGACTGCTATGAACAACAAAATCTTGATAAGGGACCAAAGCATGAAAGCAGCCTTTAATTTGAATTATATGTAGTAAAGAGGGACGATGCCGCGTCTACGGCGTCCGCACGTAGCTCCGCCCGTGCAACCCAATCCGAAAGTTCTACGCGGGCGACTTCTGGAACGCTCGCGACTTCGGCCAAAGCGTCGTTCAAACGGCCCTCGTCCAGCGCGCCCTGCGCACGTGACAATATCGCATCAACAGAACCACCTTCTTGCGGCACGACGGACCTGACCGAAAATTGGTTTCTCAAGAACGCCGAGAAGCCAGTCGTTTCTTCGCCAGACGCTCCTTCCGCGCGGGCCATTGTCAATGCGGCGCGTGCTGCTTCTGGAAACTCCGCCGACAAAACCGCCAACGTTGGAACACCGTCCTGAGCTTGGGTGAGCGCATCAGGGATCGGTTCATCCACGACTGCTTCCAGTTCAGCCAACACCGCTCCGAAAGGAGCGCCGGCATCGAGCGCGGTTTGAATCCGTGCCAAAGCAGATCGTGCAGTTGCCGCTTTGGCAGCAGCGACAGTCTGTTCTTCGATCGCCGCGGCTTCTTTTTGCGTTTCTTCCAACTGCTGCGATGTCGCGTCCAACATCGCCTGCATTTCAGACTGTTGAGCTGTGAATTGATCCCGCAGCGCTTGAATATCGCTTTCATAAGCGGCGGCCGCTGACTCGGACAAAGTGCCATCGCCATTGGGCTGGCGTTCAACCGTATCAACGCGTGCAGCGAGTTCAGCGATCGCGGCGGCTAGGTTTGACTGAACTTGCTCGACGTTTCCTTCAAGACCAGAAATCGCATCATTTATAGGGTTCAGATCAACTTGGCTCTGAGCGGCGAGTTCCTCCAACTGAGATTGAAGTGCCTCGACCTGACCGGGTATATCTTCGTTGGATTGGTTATACAAATAGTAACCGGCACCAAACCCAAGGCCACCGGCAACCAAACCGCCAAGCAACATCGGCATAAACGTTGATGGCTGACGTGGCGGTTCTGATGGCGGGGTTGGTGATGGCTCTGGTGCAATGACTTCTTTGGCCGGCGCTTCCGACGCTGGAGCTTCAGAAGTGTCAACTTTCGTGGCTTCCTCTACGACTTCGGCTTCTGCCTCAGTTGCGGCTTCTTCTTCCAGAGGTTCTACTGCTTCAGCAACGGCATCTTCGGCTTCTTCTACCGATTCTTCCGGTTCTTTGATCTCTTCTGCATCAATGACATCTTCAACTAAGTCATTCTTTTTCTGAGAGGATTTCTTCGCCACGTTGAGTCCTTCGATAGAAAAGGGATTCTAGGAATACGGGATAAAATACCCTGCCTCGCCCTTCGCCTCAAGTAACGGCTGCGTTCCGTTACGACACCAATTTTGCGCAGGTTGCGTCCAGCATTGCTCGAAAATTGGGCGACTGGGCAATTGTAATGTCAAATTTACACCTGTCACCAAGACAATCCGCCACAGCTTCGCTCATTGCGATGATGTAGGTGTTTGAGCCGGCATTTACACCCTCTAATATCAACGTCGCGCGTGGGGAAAAGAACGGCAGGACTTTCGGCGCACCACTTTCCAAGCAGTTCGAAAACTCGGTCGTCGGCGGCAGCGGAACCTGCCGGTAGGCGACCAAACGTTCGACTTGGATGTTTGCCTGTCCAAGATCACCGATAAGGTCACCAGCGACATGCTCACCCGACACATGAAGCAAGCTCCCTTTCAGGTTTTGTGTTTTGATCGTTGAGGTGAGCTCGTTGACGTCACCACCCACGTCGATCGCCTCAAAGCCCAGCGCCCTAGCTTTTGAGGCCGACGCAGGGCCGACGCAGAAAACGGTTGAGATAGACCTGAGGCCCAGTTGGCCTGCCCTCAGAGCACCGTTCGCAGACGTGAAGATCAAGTGGTCATAGCTCGTTTTAGCGGGCTTGGTCTCAATGTCTTCTATTCGAAATGCCGGAGAAATGATTGTTTCGACACCGTGGCCAACTTTCGTCTCAACCGCCCTTTGGAATTCCAAGGACTTCGCTTCTGTTCGGCAAAGGAGCAGTGTGGCAGTGGTCATCTTGATCCGATCATTGTCGGGGTATGCGCGACATGTTACCTGAATTCGAGAATTAGCGAAGCTGCAAATGACCGATCCCGTCTACATCCTTGGAATTGAAAGTAGCTGCGATGATACCGCAGCAGCAGTGCTTCGCGCTGATGCCGACAGTCATGCGGTGCTGTCGTCCGTTGTGATGGGTCAAACCGAGCTACACAAGGCATTCGGTGGCGTAGTACCCGAAATCGCAGCGCGAGCGCATGCGGAGAAACTTGATCTCGCCGTCGAACAGGCGCTTGAAGAGGCAAACATCCAGATTACAGACCTTACAGCAGTTGCCGCCACCGCCGGTCCAGGTTTGGTTGGCGGTGTCGTGTCCGGTTTGATGTGCGCCAAAGGTTTAGCCACTGCACTAAATATTCCATTGATCGGCGTGAACCACCTCGCAGGTCACGCGCTCTCGCCCCAGATCGAAGGCCAAAGCCCCTTTCCTTATCTAATGCTGCTGGTGTCGGGCGGGCATTGTCAGTTCCTGATCGCGAAATCGGACGACAAATTCATCCGCATCGGTGGCACGATCGACGACGCCCCTGGCGAAGCATTCGATAAGGCAGCGCGTATCTTGGGGCTACCGCAATCTGGTGGACCAGCGATTGAAGAAGCAGCCAAACAGGGCGACCCCAAGTGTTTTGATTTGCCCCGTCCACTCCTCAACCGAGACGGCTGCGACATGTCCTTCTCTGGCCTGAAAACGGCACTTTTGCGGGCGCGGGACGCTGTTTTGAACGATCAAAATGAAATCGCGCGGCAGGATCAATGTGACCTTGCTGCGTCGTTTCAGGCGGCCGTCACTGACATTTTAAAGGTCAAATCTCAAAGGGCATTCCAACGCTATCTCGAATTTGAACCAAAGCACCCTTGCTTTGCAGTCGCTGGAGGTGTCGCCGCCAATCAGACAATCCGCGGCGATCTAAAGCAGGTCGCGCAAGACGCTGGTGCACAGTTTGTTGCGCCACCTATGAAGTACTGCACCGACAACGCCGCCATGATCGCCTATGCAGGTCTGACAAAATTCAAGCGGAGTGACTTCGACGGGTTCGACCTGTCTGCGCGTCCCAGATGGCCACTCGACTCTGAAAGCCCTTCGATGTTGGGGTCAGGTAAAAAGGGAGCCAAAGCATGAAGATCGCAGTTGCCGGAGCTGGCGCATTCGGAACCGCTTTGGCAATTTCTTTGGCAGATGCTGATCGCGACGTGACTTTGGTTGCTCGAAGCCAAGCTGCGGCGGACACGATCAAGATAGGTCAGGAGAACCCAAAGCTTTCTGGGTGCCCGCTTCCTAACAGTCTAAAGGTCTGTTGGGATATTGCACGCTACGAGGCGGCTGACGTCATACTGCTCGCGGTTCCAACTCAGAAACTCCGAACCTTTCTGAGCGACCATTCGTCCGCCTTATCCGGAAAATACCTCGTCGCTTGCTGCAAAGGCATCGACCTCAAAACCTTAACAGGCCCAACCTCGATCATCGCTGAATGCGTGCCTGACTCGACTCCTGCCATCCTTACCGGACCATCTTTCGCATTCGACATCGCGCGGGGGCTCCCCACGGCACTGACGCTCGCAACCTCCAAAGGACAAGACGGCGAAGTTCTGCAAAACCTGCTCAGCACACACGCGCTTCGTGTCTACCGCTCCGAAGATACGATCGGCGCGGAACTTGGCGGCGCATTGAAAAACGTGATCGCAATTGGCGCAGGGATCGCCATCGGAAACGGCTTGGGTGACAGCGCCAGATCCGCGCTGATGACGCGCGGTTTCGGAGAGATGCGGCAACTGGCAGAAGTCCTCGGCGCAAAGCCGGAAACATTGAACGGTCTGTCCGGTTTCGGTGATCTCGCTTTGACCTGCACGTCGGAGCTTTCTCGCAACTTCTGCCACGGCCTTGCTATTGGCAGAGGGCAAGATCCGGATGCAAAGAAAACAGTCGAAGGCATCTCAACGGCCCAAGCTGTTGTGTCTTTGGCGACCAAACACGATCTGGATTTACCGGTATGCTCTGTCGTCGATGCGATCTGCTCTGGAAAATTGACACCAAAAGAGGCGTTGACCGCACTTCTATCGAGACCCCTAAAGGAGGAATGACATGCTCGTCGCCGTAATCACCACCGACAAAGACGGCGCGCTTCAAACGCGCCTGGACAACCGCGACGCCCATCTCACCTACATTAAAGAAACAGGTGTGATCGCGATGGCAGGTCCGTTTTTGGATACTAACGGGGCCATGTGTGGGTCGTTGATTGTATTGGACGTTGATTCTGTAAATGCCGCGGAAAGTTGGGCAGAAGATGACCCTTACAACAAAGCGAGTCTGTTCTCCGACGTTCGCATCCAAGAATGGAAAAAGGTGGTTGGCTGATGGCGTATTGGCTTTTCAAATCAGAACCTGACGTCTTCGGCTGGGACGATCTGACCGCCAAAGGCGACGTTGGAGAAGAGTGGGATGGCGTTCGCAATTATCAGGCACGCAACAATATGCGGGCCATGAAAATGGGGGACCTCGGTTTCTTTTACCACTCTCGAAGCGGTTTGGAGATCGTTGGGGTCGTAGAGGTTTGCGCCGAGTCCCATCAAGACAGCACAACCGACGATGAACGCTGGGACTGCGTCGATGTTCGCGCCATTCGATCATTTGTTAAACCAGTTTCGCTCGACATGATTAAAGCAGATCAACGCCTGTCGGAGATGGTTTTGGTCAAGAATTCCCGCTTGTCTGTCCAGCCAGTCACTGACGACGAGTGGAACATCGTCTGCTCCTTGGGGGAGACAAAACCCTAGCCCTGCGACAATTTGACCGGCATACTTAGGTCAAAATAACAGGAGGGAACACGATGGGATTTCTATCAGTCATCGTCGCGGCCGTAGCCGGGTTCGCGTTTGGTGCTTTCTGGTACATGGTTTTATCCAAACCATGGATAGAGGCGGCAAACATCAAAGTTGGTGAAGACGGAAGGCCCGAAAACGACAACCCACTGCCCTATATCATGGCAGCTTTAGCGATGGTTTTGGTGGCTGGAATGATGCGCCACACATTTGCATTGTCGGGGATCGATACGGCCTCGAAAGGGCTCATTTCAGGCCTCGGCGTTGGCCTTTTCTTCATCAGCCCATGGATCATGATCAACAATGGATATGGGGGCCGACCATTCAAGTTGACATTGATCGATGGCGGCTATGCCGCCTTCGGATGCGCGATCATCGGGCTAGTACTGACCTTGATCTAACAAAAGTGCCCGCCAAATTGGCGGGCATTTCTCTAAATATTTTAGGCTATTAGCCGTAAACAGACTCTTTACCGAAGTGTTTACACAGCATGTAGTAAACAACTGCACGGTACTTATTCCGCTCTGATTGACCGTAAGTATCCATCGCTTTGTTGATAGATTCCATCAACTCCGGACCATCAGCGAGGCCAAGTTTCTTCATCAGGTAATTCTGTTTGACGGTCTCAAGCTCATGTTCTTGGCTCGCGGCTACGGTAGAGGCATCTGCATCATAGATCGCCGGACCACAGCCAATCGTAACTTTTGTCAGCAAATCCATGTCGGGCGTCAAGCCGCACTTATTCTTTAGATCGTCGGCATACTTCGCGATCAAATCATCTCTTTTTCCCATAATACGTCCCTCTGTTGGTACTTGGCCAAAATTGACCGGGTCTCACATACGGTTTGTTCCGCACGTATTGCGGTCAGACTAAAGGGACAAACTGGCGTGGGTAAAGGAAAATCACGGGGGAATTCCGCCATATCCTGCTCAGCGACACCCACCCCAACCGAAGACTTGGAGGTGAAAATGATCCGCATGAAGGGCGTTGAAGTCTGGGGATAAGGTCAGCCCAAACCAATCACAGGCATCATCGCGAACCGCTTTAAGATACGTAGAACGGCTATCCGATCCTTCCCAATCATCAAGTAGTCAAAGCCGCTCACCATCCATTGTCTCAAATCCAGCAACATCCAAAGCCAAAGCACGCGCATGGGTGCTCCAATTCGTGCCTTCGCCGGACGGTGCCCTGATCATGCGACAGCTGTAGCTACCCGAATGAGCAAAACGGCTGATTGGACCACCAAGATATTCTTCCGCGCGGCTGTAGGCTGTGATGCTCCCAGTGAGCGGTCGTCAGCGCAGTTGCGCAAGTTGTCTCAAGATCATCAAGCTGGCTCGAACCAACTGACGTGATCTTCAGCCTCGGAGAAATCCCGCAATTCGGACCATCCAGTTGATCCTCCAAAACCTCGAAATCAGCCGCATCAGATAACACCTCCAAGCAAAGTAGAGGATCCTCTAGCGTCCACCGAAGTTTCCATGCGGTCAATGGCGTGACCGGATCGCTCACAGCCAGAGGTTCGAAGGGGTGCCATTCATCTGGCAACGGGCTTTCTGGATGAAACAATAAGACCGCGCGAAGCATCTTCACGCGGTCCTCAAAGCTCTCAGGTCCGGCAAATTAGTACCGGTAATGCTCTGGCTTAAACGGCCCTTCTGGTGCAACACCAATATAATCAGCCTGTTCTTTGTTCAGCTTGGACAGCTTCACGCCGATCCGATCGAGATGCAGGCGCGCAACTTTTTCGTCCAAATGCTTCGGCAGGATGAAAACGCCCGGCTGATACTCATCACCTTTCGTCCACAGTTCGATCTGTGCCAGAACCTGGTTGGTGAAAGACGCGGACATCACGAAGGATGGGTGCCCTGTGGCGTTACCAAGGTTCAGCAAACGACCTTCGGAAAGAAGGATCAACCGATTGCCATTGGGCATTTCGATCATGTCCACCTGTTCTTTGATGTTCGTCCACTTGTGGTTTCGCAGGCTTGCCACTTGGATTTCGTTGTCGAAGTGACCGATGTTCCCGACGATCGCCATATCCTTCATTTCGCGCATATGCTCGATACGGATGACGTCTTTGTTGCCGGTTGTGGTGATGAAGATGTCCGCGTCTGCCAAAGCATCTTCAAGCAGGACAACTTCAAACCCGTCCATCGCTGCTTGAAGCGCGCAAATCGGATCAACTTCGGTTACTTTCACACGCGCACCTGCGCCGCGAAGGGACGCGGCAGAGCCTTTGCCCACGTCGCCGTAACCCATAACAACAGCAACCTTGCCGGCCATCATCGTATCGGTCGCGCGGCGGATACCGTCGACGAGGGATTCCTTACAGCCGTATTTATTGTCGAACTTCGACTTGGTGACAGAGTCATTCACGTTGATCGCAGGGAACGGCAATTGGCCGGTCTTGTGCAGATCATACAGGCGGTGAACACCCGTTGTCGTTTCTTCGGACACACCGATGATCTGCTCTTTGGTCTTTGTGAACCACCCAGGGCTGGCTTCCATACGCTTCTTGATTTGCGCTTTGATCACTTCTTCTTCCTCAGACTGAGGAACAGGAATGACGTCTTCACCCGCTTCAGCGCGTGCGCCCAACAGAACATAAAGCGTCGCGTCGCCGCCATCGTCCAAAATCAGGTTTGGACCGTCAGGGAACATGAAGGATTTGTCGAGGTAATCCCAATGTTCTTCCAATGTCTGACCTTTGACCGCGAACACGGGTGTGCCGCCTGCGGCGATGGCAGCCGCCGCGTGGTCTTGCGTCGAAAAGATATTACAGGACGCCCAGCGCACGTCCGCGCCAAGTTCAACCAGAGTTTCGATCAGAACAGCCGTCTGGATCGTCATGTGCAGCGATCCAACGATCCGCGCACCGCTCAGCGGTTTGCTGGCGCCATACTCAGCCCGCAGCGCCATCAGGCCCGGCATTTCTGTTTCGGCGATATCAAGTTCTTTACGGCCAAACGCCGCGAGTTCGATGTCTTTTACGACATAATCATTGGACATTTTGTGCACCTTTGCGCTCAAGTTTCGATGGCGGATAGCACGGGTTTGAAATATCGACAACACATGGCTACTGCGGCGGATCATTTGTCGCTGAAAGAGGGTGTCGTGGCACAGAAAAGAGCATGGCAAAGGATGTTATCGGGGCGACGGTTGGACTTGCTTGATCCCACGCCGATGGACATCGAGATTGAGGACATTGCGCATGGCCTGTCTTTCGTTGCGCGCTGGAATGGCCAGACCGTCGGCGACTATGCCTATTCCGTTGCTGAACACTCGATCCTTGTCGTAAAAATCTACGAACGGCTTGAGCCCAAAGCCCCAATGAAGTGGAAGTTAGCAGCGCTTCTGCACGATGCACCGGAATATGTGATTGGGGATATGATCTCTCCAGTAAAGGCAGCGGTTGGACCCGGATACGAGGATTTGGACGAGCGGCTCACAAGCGCCATTCATATCAAGTTTGGGCTGCCGGCAAAAATTCCTGCAGATGTTAAGTGCAAGATCAAAGCAGCCGACAAAATCAGTGCTTGGATGGAAGCAACCCAGTTGGCCGGTTTCTCCGAAGCCGAAGCTACAAAGTTCTTCGGTAAGGTAAGTAGCGATATAACTGACGACCTAAAACTCACGCTTCGCCCCCCGATGGAGGTGCGTCAGGAGTTTATTGACCTTCACGCACAGCTTTTGGAGCAAATCTAATGCTGACTGTTCGCCCAATTGAACAAAAAGACGCGCAAGCCTGCGCAGAAATCATCAACCATACGATCAGTCTGGGTGGCACGACAGCATATGAAGAACCTTTTTCAGTTGATGGGTTCGATCAGAACTACCGATAAGACACAGCTCTTTGTTTCGTGGTGGAACAGGCGGGACGTGTCGTCGGTTTTCAAGGCTTGTTCGATGTCAGTGAGGGCGTACTTTCGGTCGGCAGTTTCACCGACCAACAAAATCCGGTTAAGGGAGCTGGCCGCGCACTGATTGAACATTCCGTCAAGGCTGCAAAAGAACAAGGGTTTCAATCGATCATCGCAAAGATCACATCAGACAACGCTTCTGGCTTGGGATACTACAGCCGATCCGGTTTCATAGATGACTACGTGATAGAACGCGACCATCAGCGTGCTGACGGTCGTTGGGTCGATCGGATTGTGAAGCGAATGGCTCTCTAACGCGGGCTTCGTTTCGCCAAAATGCGCTGAAGTGTCCGGCGGTGCATGTTCAATCGACGCGCTGTTTCAGAAACGTTACGATCGCAAAGCTCATAAACGCGTTGAATATGCTCCCACCTCACACGATCCGCACTCATTGGGTTTTCTGGAGGCGGCGGCAATTCATCTTGGGTTGCCAATAGCGCATTGGTGACATCTGTGGCGTCCGCCGGTTTCGCCATGTAATCAGTGGCACCAATTTTAACGGCCGCAACAGCAGTTGCAATTGCCCCATATCCGGTCAAGACGACAATACGGCTTTCCGGTCTGCGGGCGCGTAGGGTTTCAACCACATCAAGCCCGTTTCCATCCTCTAGCCGCAAGTCAACGACCGCGTAAGCAGGTGGCCGCGCCATTGCGATTGTCTGCCCTTCAGCAACAGATTGTGCGGTCTCAACACTAAAGCCGCGCTTTTCCATGGCCTTGGCCAAACGCCTTACAAATGCTTCGTCGTCGTCCACCAAAAGAAGGGACGGGTCAGGACCTAAATCTGGGTTTTCCATAGACAATCCTTCGTTCCGCCTCTTGCTCTAAGTGATTTAGAGCGGGGAGGAATAGCGTCAAATCAACCTAACCAATATGACAGGCAATCCGCTCTGCAACGGCTTCGGGAGTGTCATCATTCTTGAAGAAATCGACGAAACCATCCTCCGGCGTCACGAAATAGCTAAAAACGGAATGGTTCATCAAGTAGAACTCAGGATCATCATCCGCGCGGCTGTAGACCACCTTGTATTCATTCGCGGCGGCTTTGATTTGCTCGTCAGAGCCTGTCAGGCCAACCATGTCAGGATGAAAATTATCGGTATATTCGGCCAACACTTCTGGTGTGTCTCGCGCAGGGTCGATTGTGATGAATACAGTGTTCAAATCGAGCCCTTGGTCCGCCAGTATATCTGATGTGACCGCGTTTCTCTGCGCGTCTAACGGGCAGAAGTCAGGACAAAACGTATAGCCAAAATAGATAAGCGATGGTGCGTCGATCACGTCCTGATCGGTCACTTCTACACCTGACTCATCAACCAGCGTGAACGGTCCACCAATAGCTCCACCCGCAACCACTGATGCTGAACAGGCCGACGCGTAAGCACTGCCTCTCAGAATAAAAGCGACCGAACCCAGTAGCAACGCCCCTAGGGCAGTGGCGGAAATGATGGCGATTTTCTTATCCATTGACCTATCCCAATATTTGGTCGCATTGATCGAATGTCGCACCCCGATTAACAAGGGCAAAGCCCATCCTAAACTCACAAGGCCGCGATGAACGAAACTCAGTTCCAGATAATCCAGGAAAACCAAAGGAGCAATTGGGTTAGATTGCGTACTTTGGTCACGCTGCGTTGGTTCGCGATCACAGGCCAGATCATGGCGATCTTGGTGGCTGTCTACGTCTTTGATTTGCAGATCGAAGTTGGCCCCTGCGTCCTTGTTGTTGGCAGCTCGATCCTAGCCAATCTGTTTTCCAGTTTTCTCTATCCTGAGAACCGAAGGCTAACAGAGCGAGAAGCGACTTTGATGTTGTTGTTCGACATTATTCAGTTGTCGCTCCTTCTTTATCTAACCGGCGGCATCAACAACCCTTTCATGCTGCTCATTCTGGCACCTGTGACCATTTCCGCGACAGTCCTTCACCGTCGCAGTATGTTTGTTGTTGTGGCCGCCGCACTCTTCTGTATCGCGGTCTTAAGTCAGAACAGTATTCCAATACGCGACGCAGATGGCGCTGTCCTCGAACTCCCAATCCTCTTCGGGTTTGGGTTTTGGGTCGCACTGACAATTGGTGTGATTTTTCTTGCTGGCTACGCCCGACAAATCACGGTTGAAATGCAAGCAATGGGCGACGCACTGGTAGCGACTCAATTGGCGCTGTCTAGAGAACAAAAGCTAACTGACCTTGGTGGAGTGGTCGCTGCGGCTGCGCACGAACTTGGGACACCACTTGCAACGATTAAACTTGTTAGCACCGAATTGGCCGAAGAGTTGGAAGATCGCAAAGATCTCAACGAGGACGTGCAACTGATCGCGGAACAAGCCGAACGGTGCCGAGAAATCTTGCATTCGATGGGCCGCGCGGGGAAAGATGACGTTCACCTGCGGACCGCGCCCCTCGAAGCTGTGGTGCGTGAAGCTGCCGAACCGCACATGAATCGCGGCAAGACCGTCCTGTTTGACGCGGCCCCGGAGGCGGAGTCTCATCTCGCCCAGCCCTCAATCATGCGCCGTCCAGAAATCATCCATGGGCTGCGGAACCTGATACAAAACGCGGTCGATTTCGCGCACGAGCGGGTCGAGATTGATATTTCATGGACCAGCAACGAGATCACAGTTCGCATCGCCGATGATGGGCCAGGCATTCCTGCGTCAGTAATTGGTCGCATCGGCGACCCTTTCGTTCGTCGCCGAAGGAAAAGCCAAGACCTTAGAAATAGACCCAACTACGAAGGGATGGGATTGGGGTTGTTCATCGCTAAAACGTTGTTGGAAAGAAGTGCGGCCGAACTCGTTTTCGTCAACGGAGATCAGGTCGGGTCCGGAAACGAACATGTTGGCGCGATCGTTACGGTCACTTGGCCGAGGGCGTCGATTGAGATGGGGCGGGCAAACATCGGCAGCGCATTGGGCGAGAACGAACTGAACTTGCCCTGAACCACGGATTAATCATAACTTAACCTTGGCGGAACAAATTTAGCTAAAATTTGTCGGTCTGGGTGATGGTAGATTCCGTACTTCTAATTTTAGCGTCGCTTATATGCTTCTGCGCTGGAATGCTCTTCGCAAATAGGCGTCGAGTCTCCGTTACGAATGACGCGGCCAATCAAATTCCGGCGCGAACGGCTTTTTTGTTCGAGGGCGAAGAACTCATTGATGCGACGCCGACCGGAAAGGACCTTTTGGCCGGTCTAGACACGTTTGGTTGCGATAAACGGAACCTCATCCTGCTTTGCGAAGACGAATATCCAGATCTCGAAATGACGTGGGACAGTTTAGAAAGTCTCGAGTCCGCCACTTTGGAACACGTTACCACCGGCGTATCCGACCTAGCAATCGCCAGATCGGGAGAGCGCATTTCGATCCGCTTCCTTGATAACCCCAACTCGCTCGGCAAAACCGTACAAGAAGACTTGTTGGCAGCTCGTGTTCAAAGCCTAAGCGAATTCATGGATAAGTTGCCCGGCATGATCTGGAGGCAACATTCCAGTGGGCAAATCTTATGGGCAAATAGGCAATACCAAGACGCTTCTGCAAAGTTGGCGAGAATTCAAACAGACGACGATCCGGCTGTTAGTCAGATGTCATTGTTTTCTCATACCCATGCAACATCGAAGCATTTGGTCGGATCAAACGAATCCTTTCAGCATATCGACAGCAACGGGCAAGACCACTGGTTTAAAGTGACAAGCATCCCGACGGATGATGGCGACCTTCATATCGCGATCGACGCCACGGAAACCGTTGAAGCCCGAAAAGCGCAAACCACTTCCCTTCGGACCTTTGTTCAGATCTTTGCACAGCTTTCCATTGGCTTTGCGATTTTTGACGAAAACAGACAGCTCTGGATCTACAACCCATCTATTTCGGAACTCTCGGGCTTGGACCCTGTGTTCTTAACCGGCAAGCCAACGCTTTTGCGGCTCGTCGAAGAGATGCGACAGAAAGGGAAAACGCCTGAACCAAAAGACTTTGAGGATTTAAGAGAGACCATTCGCAAAATAGAAAGGGCCGCCGAGGGCGGAACCTACGAATCCGTTTGGACATTGGCGGACGGTCAGAGCCTAAGGGTTACGGCGCGTCCTTATCACACAGGATCGATTGCATTGCTGATCGAGGATGTAAGTTCGGAATTGGCGCTTGCTCGCAGATACCGCACAGAAGTAACCCTCTACCAAGACCTGTTTGAATTGGTGGATAAACCGACGTTTCTCTTCTCCGCTGACGGACGTTTCATCACCAATAATGAGCGCGTCACAGCCAAAACCATCGGACCGATAGGCACGATCGGCAACATTTTTGATTTTCTGGAATTCTTAAATAGCAAAACCACTCCTGGCAGAAAACTGACCACCAAAGACCTATCCGTCGCGCGTTCGACCGGCATCGGCGTAAGTCTAAATGACGGCCGATCTTTCGAACTAAGGTGTCGCCCCATGAAAGGTGGGTTCAGATGCTTCGATCTCACCCATAAGAAAGCTGCGGTCCTGAAAACACCCAAAGTTCTGGAGCGCGCAGTAAGATAGCAAGCCGCAATTCTAGTTGCGAAGGATGCCTAACCAGATAGGTTGCGGACATGTCCTCCCCCATCGCATCCTTCCAGTCCAATAGCCCCGAAGAAACGGAAGTCTTGGCAAGGCAATTTGTATCAATTGCCAAGGCAGGGGACGTCCTCCTATTGGAAGGTAACATAGGGGCCGGAAAAAGCGTTTTTGCACGCACCTTCATTCGAGAGGCGGTGGGATCGAATATTGATGTCCCCTCGCCGACCTTCACACTTGTCCAAACTTACGTCTCCAACATCGGTGAAATCTGGCACTGTGACCTCTATCGCCTCACATCACCTGACGAAATCGTGGAACTTGGGTTAGATCTAGCTTTCGCCAATTCGATAACGTTGATCGAGTGGCCCGACCGATTGGGCGAAGAAGTACCATTCTCTGCGCTGCAAGTGTCGTTTCAGGTTGAAGGCGACACTCGCTCGATCAGGTTTTTTGGTAATCAGTCCTGGGCTGAGAGACTAGCATCGCTCGATGTCTGAGTTGCGGTTAAATCCTCTCAAATTTCTCAACGAAGCTGGCTTCGAACCAACCGATTTAAGAAAATTGCCAAGCGATGCGTCGCAACGGACCTATCACAAGTTCTCAAGCGGGAAAGATCGCCTCATTCTAATGGACGCACCTCCCTCATCTAATCCAAAGACCCCAACTTTCGTCGACGTTACGGAACATCTGCTAGCTGCCGACCTAGTCGCTCCGGAAGTCCTAAGGTTTGACCTCGATCAAGGCTACCTCATCCTCCGTGATTTAGGTAAAAGGACAGCTCGAGACGTTCTTCAATCAGAGCCCTTCCGCGAAGTTGAGGTTTATAAAGAGATACTGAACGCTCTCTTAAAAGTCGAAACACTGATCATCCCCGACCTGCCAGTTCTGACCAACAGCACCGCTGGTGAAATGACGACTATCGCTGCCATAAGCTACGCAGATGCGCCTGAATTAGGCGCTGAAATCTCCGCCTTGGTCGAAGGTTATTTTGAGAAATATTGCGACACCGAGCGAACCCTCGCCTTAAGGGATTTCCATGTAGAGAATGTCATCTGGCGTGATGATCAAACATCAGATCGAAAAGTTGGTTTGCTCGACTATCAAGACGCTTTTTATGCCCCGAAAGGATACGATCTGATATCCCTTTTGCGAGACGTACGCGGGCGGGTATCGTTGGAAACGCAAGGCAAAATGACAGCCCTGTATAAGGAACATTATGACCTGACTCACGATTTTGACCTTCAACTTCACTGCCTTGCGATCCAGCGTAACCTGAGAATTTTAGGCGTGTTCGGTCGGCTCATTCGGGAAGAGGGAAAGGCAAGATACCTTCAGTTTCTTTCCCGTACTTGGGAACTTTTGATGGAAGATCTAGCGCCGCCAGAATTCAGCGAACTTCGAGACCTCGTCTTTGAGCATTTCCCTAAACCTACCGAAAGGCTTTTCGCCTCATGGGAGATCAAAAATTGAACATACCCATGTTGATCTATGCCGCCGGGATGGGCACTCGGATGAGGGAGCTCACGAAGGACCAACCCAAGCCTTTGATCAAGGTGGCAGGCCGCGCCCTAATAGATCACGCAATGGATGCTGCTGCATCAGAGCATATCTCAAAAATCGTCGTGAACACTCAATTCAAGGCTTCTCAAATTCACACCCATCCTTTCGAACGACCTGTTCTCTTCTCCGATGAAACTCAGCTCCTTGAAACTGGAGGGGGTCTGAAGAACGCACTGCCTCTCTTGGATTCGGAGGTGACGGCGACTTTGAACTCCGACGCTGTTTGGTCCGGCTCAAATCCGACACGCTTTGCTCTGAGCCACTGGCATTCAAGTATGGCCGCGCTCTTACTTGTTGCAGAGAAAAGCACAGTTGTGGGCCACAAAGGTTCTGGCGATTTTGACATGACCGCAGACGGCCGACTCATTCGAGGGTCACGATACATTTTTACAGGACTGCAAATTACTCAAACCGCGCTTTACGCAGAAATGAATGCCAAGAAATTCTCGTCCAACGTAATCTGGGATCAGCAGATTTTGGACGGTACACTTTTCGGCGCCGTTTACCCCGGCCACTGGTGCGATGTTGGCTATCCCGAAGCAATTCCACTTGCCGAAGATATGCTAAATGGCATTATAGCTTCTGATGAGTGATCGCCCAAAATCCAAAATCTACGGCCTGCCTCTTGGAACGAATGTAGCAGAGGCATTCGCAAGTGGGTTCCATGATTTCTGCGAAGGGCTTTCGCCCGTTCAAATCGCCAAGTCCGAGGTTTTCGTCAACACGGCGCGTATGCAAAGAAGCTTACGAGAGGCGTTTGACCGCGGGCCAGATTCCCTTGTCCCAAGAATTAAATTGCTGACCGACATCAGCTCCGACCCGTTGTTCAGCGGTGCCGAAACCGCACCAAATGCGCTGCAACTGAAACTCGAAATTTCGCGCCTGATCTCATCGCTTTTGGATGCAGCGCCCGATATTGCACCCAAGTCCTCGCTCTTTCCTTTGACCGACAGCCTCTTCAGCTTGCTCGATGAAATGGCCGAGGAAGGGGTAAGTTTCGAAGACCTGAAATCGCTGGACATTACTGACCAATCCGGCCACTGGTCACGTGCTTTGGATTTCCTCAAAATCGTAGAGCCGATTTTGGATCAAGGCCAAATTGCCGGTGCCTTGCAACAGCAAGCGGTCGAACGACAGATTGAGCATTGGGCAGACAACCCGCCCGATCATCCTTTCATCGTTTTGGGATCGACTGGTTCACGGAAAACAACGCGCATTCTTATGAAAGCCGTCGCCGCCCTTCCGCATGGCGCAGTTCTATTGCCAGGGTTCGATTGGGCGATGCCGGCGGATGTGTGGCCGGAACTCGGAAAAGATGGTTCGTCGATCCAAGAAGATCATCCACAGTTTCGGTTTTGGAATTTCCTCCAAGAGATGGACTTGGGTGTTGTAGACGTCGAACAATGGTCGTCTTGCCCAGCGCAACACAGCCCACTCAACGATCTAATTTCGCTCTCTTTGCGACCGGCTCCTGTCACAGATGCTTGGCTTGAAGAAGGCCCTAAGCTCGGCGAATTGACCGTTGCTACAGAAACCCTGTCCTTGATCGAAGCGCCATCACCACGAGTCGAGGCAGAGGCCATCGCGATCCGGATGCGCTATGCGCTTCAAGAACAAAAAACAGTCGCGCTCATTTCGCCCGACCGAAATCTCACCCGTCAAGTCGCAGCCGCTTTGGATCGCTGGGATTTGGTGCCCGATGACAGCGCGGGTGTTCCACTGACGCTCACACCGCCCGGGCGATTGCTGTGCCAAGTTATGGATCTGTTCCTCCCACCGATGACGGCGGAAAAACTTGTGACTTTGCTCAAGCACCCCATCGTTCACACCGGCGATACGGATCGCGGCCAGCACCTTTTACGAACCCGCGAGTTGGAGCTTTCGCTCAGGCGTGCGGGCAAGTTGATCGTCGAAGAAACGACGCTAAGCGATTTTGCAGAAAGACGCAGAAAGTCAGACCACGAGATCGATGTGTGGTTGGGCTGGATTAAGAAAGCCGTTTTCGAAAACACAGTGTCACCTAACGCGCCACTTGAAGACTACTTACGCCAACACATCGCCCTTGCCGAAAACCTCTCTGCCGGGCCAGACTCATCGGAATTGGGCGAGCTTTGGTTAGAAGCCGAAGGTCGCGCGGTGGAACAAGCCATCACTTCGCTTGTCGAGGCGGCCAAGTCCTCTGGGACTGTTTCACTTCGGGACTACACGAACCTCGTCCGCGGATATCTGGCAAACGAAACCGTTCGCAATCACGATGAAGGTCGGCCTGATCTTTTGATCCTTGGCACCTTGGAATCAAGGGTTCAATCCGCCGACCTTGTGATCCTCGGCGGGTTGAACGACGGCATCTGGCCCCCAACCCCAAATCCAGACCCATGGCTCAATCGTCAGATGCGAAAAGACGTTGGGCTTTTGTCGCCAGATCGAAGGATCGGCTTGTCTGCGCATGACTACCAACAGGCCACTTCCTCCAAAGAAGTGGTGATTTCGCGGTCGCTCAGAACGGCAGATTCAGACACCGTTCCATCACGTTGGGTCAATCGACTGACGAACCTCCTATCAGGCTTGCCCAATAACCACGGGCCCGAAGCGCTTGACGCTATGAGAAAGCGGGGGGCTATCTGGGTTCATGCGGCGGAAACCCAGCTCAGCGTAACAGAGAAACCAAACCCAACGCATCGCCCATCCCCACAGCCGCCATCAGACCATCGGCCAAAGCAACTGTCCGTCACCAAGATCAAAACCCTAATCCGCGATCCCTACGCGATTTACGCTGAAACGCTGCTGCGATTGCGCCCGTTGAACCAGCTTTCGGTTCGCCAAGAATACCAATTGCGCGGCGTACTGTTTCACAAGATTTTGCAGGATTTCACCGAGGCCGGACTGACAGCGGATGCGGAAGACGAACTTCTAAAAATCGCAGATAAGGTTCTAATCGAAGGCTGCCCTTGGCCTCACGTCCGCTTACAATGGGAAAGTCGCCTGAAGTCGATCATTCCCGCCTTCCTCGCGCAAGAGGCCACGCGTCAGGATCACCGCATCAAAAGCCACACAGAAGTTCGCGGCAAACTGTCATCCGATCTTCCCGATTTCACGCTCGTCGGTATTGCCGACCGCATCGACCTGACCAACGATGGCCTCGCCGCGATTTACGATTACAAAACGGGTAGCCTTCCGTCCAAACCGCAACAGCGCCACTTCGACAAACAGTTGTTGTTAGAGGCAGCAATGCAAGAGCGTGGGGCCTTTGAAGGGATCGCCGCAACCGCCGTCAAGGAGGCAAAGTTCCTTGGCATCGGATCAAAAGTCACCACGGTCGATGCGCCATTGGATGAGGTATCGGCAGACCAAGTTTGGGCGGACCTTCTCAAACTCATCACCAATTGGAACGACCAAGATCGCGGATATTCCGCCCGGATCGCGATGTTCAAGAAATCGGACATTGGAAACCACGACCACCTGTCGCGCTTTGGGGAATGGAGCGTCAGTGACGATGCAAAACCGGAGCCTGTGAAATGATCCGGGATGCGGCCTCTCAAAACCAAGTCGATGCGGCCAATCCGCATCGAAACACATGGCTGTCAGCCAACGCGGGTTCTGGAAAAACGCGGGTTCTGACGGATCGCGTGGCGCGGCTATTGCTTGATGGCGTCAGCCCGCAAAACATCCTCTGCCTGACCTACACCAAAGCCGCCGCCTCCGAGATGCAAAACAGGTTGTTTCAGCGGCTTGGCGCGTGGTCGATGTCATCCGATGCTGATCTGCGTAGAGATCTGCAGCAGCTCGGTGCCGACGACAAAACAGGGCAGATCAGTTTGTCAGAAGCACGGCGCTTGTTCGCGCGCGCCATCGAAACACCTGGTGGTCTAAAAATCCAAACGATCCATTCGTTCTGCTCCAGCGTTCTAAGGCGGTTCCCGCTTGAGGTTGGCGTCAGCCCTCAGTTTGTTGAGTTGGACGAGACCGCAGCCGAACTGTTGCAAGAAGAGTGTTTGGACGAAATCGCCGAAGGGCCGAACAAAGGCACTTTGCGCGCGGTGCTAGATCGGTTCCCAAGCGTAGAGTTGCTAAAACTCACCGCCGCGATGTCAAAAGAAAGCGCCTATTTCTTAGCGCCTTTTGATGAAGCAGGACTACGCCGCGATCTGAGTGTCCGGTCTGATTTCAAGGCGTCCGATTTGATCGAGGCGGTCTTTGCGCCAGATTGGCAAAAGACACTTTCTGACCTCGTGACCGTCCTCAAGACCAGTAGCGCTAATGATCAAAGGGCCGCAAAGCAAATAGAGCCACTTTTGAGCCGATCTCCGAGTTTGGCCGTTCTTGGAGCATGGGAAGAAATACTTCTTTATGATGCAAAAAGAAAAAACCCATTTGCGCCAAAGTCAGACCGGCTTCCAACCAAACCTATCCGTGAAGCTCATCCAGATATCACGGCGACAGTGCACAACTTCATGGAGCGCGTTGCCGATGCGCGTGAACAACGGCTTTCTTTCCTTGCTTTCGAACGCGCGCAAACCCTGCACCAGTTTGGGTCGCTCTTTGTGCAAGCCTATGAGGCCAAAAAGCTCGAGCGTGGCGTGTTAGATTTTGACGATCTAATCGAAAAGACCCTCTTCTTGCTGAAAGACTCCAAAGTCGCGCAATGGGTCTTGTACCGGCTCGACGGTGGGATCGACCATCTGCTTGTGGACGAAGCGCAAGACACCAGCCCGATTCAGTGGTCCGTGATCGAAGCGCTCACACAAGAGTTCTCAAGCGGCGACTCCGCGCGCGAAAACCAAAAGCGCACGGTCTTCGTCGTGGGTGACAAAAAGCAATCGATTTATTCGTTCCAAGGCGCAGACCCGAAAGAGTTCGACAGAATGCGCGCCCATTTTGACCAGGCGCTGAACGAGGCTCAAACGCCACTTCAAACGCCAGAGCTGCGCCATTCGTTCCGCTCGTCTTCCGCAATCCTCAATATTGTGGACCATGTGTTCCAAGGGGACCGTAGCGATGCCATTGGTGGCACGGCGGCCCATTTTGCCTTCAATGACGACCTCCCAGGGCGCGTTGATGTTTGGCCCTTAATCGAAAAATCCGACGATGCGGGCAGTGATCAAGATTGGTTTGAACCCATCGACACGCTACAGGAATCTCATCACGATGTCCGCCTCGCGGAACAAATCGCGGATGAGATTGGCAGGACGATTGCGCAAGAGACCCTACCTGTCAAAAACCGCGATACAGGTGAGATTGGCTACCGCAAAATTACCGAAGGCGATTTCCTGATCCTCGTGCAGCGTCGATCTGATCTGTTCAATGAGATCATTCGTGCCTGCAAATCAAAGGGTCTGAAGGTTGCGGGCGCAGACCGGCTTCAACTCAACGCCGAACTTGCGGTCAAGGATATTTGTGCAGTTCTGAGTTTCTTGGCACTGCCTGAAGACAGTCTATCGCTCGCAAACGCGCTCAAATCTCCGCTGTTCGGTTGGTCGGAACAAGATCTTTATGCCTTGGCCTACCACCGCACTGAAGATCATCTTTGGCAAGCGCTGCGAAATTCAACCGAGCATTCTGAAACTCTCGAAGTCTTGAACGACCTCCGATCTAAGTCGGATTTCCTACGACCTTACGAAATCATTGAACGCCTTCTGACCCGTCACGATGGCCGCCGAAAGTTGCTCGGACGTCTCGGGATGGAAGCGGCAGATGGGATCGATGCGCTTCTAACCCAAGCGATCAACTATGAATCCAAGGGAACGCCGAGCCTGACGGGGTTCCTGTGCTGGCTCGAATCCGAGATGACGGAGATCAAACGCCAAAGCGACAGCCAGTCAGACGAAATTCGCGTGATGACGGTGCATGGCGCCAAAGGCCTCGAAGCACCCATCGTTGTCCTGCCAGACTCGGCAGACCGACAAAACCGCCTGCAAGATGCGATTGTTAAGATCGACGGCCAAATTCATTGGAAGCCAACCAGTGACGAAACGCCCAGCGCGCTTCAAGATGGGCTGACGGCAATCAAGGTTGCGCAAGAGAACGAGCGGATGAGGTTGCTTTACGTCGCGATGACGCGGGCAGAGAATTGGCTGATCATCTGTGGCGCCGGGCAATCAAACATCGATAAAGGCAGTTGGTACGCGATTGTCGACGCCGCTTTGGATCACGCAGATAGCTCCGAAATCGCGTGCGGCGGTGAGGTGATTAAACGGGTCGAATTTGGCGATTGGCACACAACGCCGACGCTCCAAAACAAGGTAGCGAACACCACCAGCGCACCGCTTCCAGCTTTGCAATCTATCGAACCAAGCATGCCAACCAAAACCCTATCGCCCTCCGACCTCGGTGGCGCGAAAGCACTGGCTGGTGAACCTCATTCTGAAGAAGACGGTCTTGCCCGAAGTCGTGCAATTCACCATATGCTCGAAAATCTGACAAGAGTGCCCGCTGACGAGCGCAGCAAGTTCGCGACCAAAATTTTAGCAACACATCCAGATGGTCATGCGCTGAACCAAAATGACATTGATCGAACAATTGCGCTTTTAGGTGATGAAAGACTGAGTTGGATTTTTGGACCAAACGCCATCGAAGAAGTCCCCATCTCCACGAATTTGCCAACGCTCTATGGGGCTCTGATGCATGGGATCATCGATCGCCTTGTCATCGAGGATGAAACCGTCACCGCCGTCGATTTCAAATCAAATTCCACCACACCAACGTCGGCTTCCGAAACACCCGAAGGTATCCTGCGCCAAATGGGGGCCTATGCCGAAGCGCTCTCGCAAATTTATCCCGACAAGCAAATCAAAACCGCGATCCTTTGGACAGAAACGGCCGAAGTTTTTGATCTCTCCGGCGATCTTGTTTCAAGCGCTCTCGCCCGCGTGAACACGCCTTGACCATTGGGCGCAGCGTTCATACTTTCGCATCCTGAACAGATATTTTTGGAGGCCACAATGGCAACAGTCGCAGTATCCGATGCAACATTCGACGCCGAAGTGCGCCAGTCCGACATTCCAGTTGTCGTTGACTTCTGGGCGGAGTGGTGTGGCCCATGTAAGCAGATCGGCCCAGCGCTTGAAGAACTCTCTGACGAGATGGACGGCAAGGTCAAGATCGTCAAAGTCAACGTAGACGAAAACCCGAACTCCCCTGCACAAATGGGCGTTCGCGGCATCCCTGCCCTTTTCATCTTCAAAGACGGCGAAGTGATTTCCAACCGTGCCGGTGCTGCGCCAAAAGCAGCTTTGCAAGGCTGGATTGAAGAGTCTGTCTAAGACATCCCCAACAAACCAATCTAGGGCGCCATCGCGGCGCCCTTTTTTGTTGAACCTTGCCGATGCGCGCACCCATCGCCATATAGGGTCCGACAGATGAAGGATAAAATCATGGCGCAGGAAGAGTTTCCAAGCTGGCACGGCACCACAATCATCGGTGTGCGAAAAGGCGGCGAAGTTGTCATCGCAGGCGACGGGCAAGTGAGCCTTGGCCAAACCGTCATCAAAGGAACTGCAAGAAAAGTGCGACGTCTTAATCCCGGTGGGCATGAAGTCATTGCCGGATTTGCTGGATCAACCGCCGATGCCTTTACCTTACTCGAGCGTCTGGAGAAAAAGCTCGAAGCAACACCCGGCCAATTGGCAAGAGCTTCGGTGGAGCTCGCCAAAGACTGGCGGACAGACAAGTATCTTCAAAAACTCGAAGCCATGTTGATCGTCAGCGACGGCAAAGAGCTTTTTGTCATCACAGGCGCGGGCGACGTTTTGGAGCCTGAACATGATGTCACAGCAATCGGTTCGGGCGGCAACTTTGCCTTGGCCGCAGGGCGCGCACTCATGTCGACCGATAAACCAGCCGAGGAAATCGCGCGTGAAGCGATGGCGATTGCGTCTGACATTTGCGTCTACACAAACGGCAATCTGACGGTCGAGACGATCAAAGCATGATTGAACAAGACGACCTAAAGGCCGCTGTCAGCGCCGGGATCGTGAGCGAACAACAGGCTGCGTCTTTGATGACGCTGTCGCACAGCCGCCGCGGAGCCCGCGAAAATCTCGCGGCTGGCGACGAACCGTTTGAACTCTTCAAAGGGTTCAATGAAATCTTCATCGTTATTGGTCTGTGCATACTCACCGTTGGTTGGACGAGTATCAGCGCCGTGGCCTATGCGGATTCCATCAACAATCCTCAGCAAGCCGCAATTCCTTTTGGGTTGGTTGGAACAGTTATCCTGTGGCTGCTGTCTGAATATTTCATTCGACGGCGGAGGATGGTCGCGCCAGCAATCGCGCTTTCCATACTTTTTGCACTAAACGCGGCTTTCAGTCTCACAGCCTATTTCGCACAGCCTTTCATGGTGGCGCAGGAAGATTTCAGCAGTCTTCCTTTGCCTTTCGCCTTGGGGACGTTCGCGCTTTTCATCTATTGGTTCCGGTTCAGAGTTCCGTTTGCGATGGCGATGATTGCCGTTGGTCTCTTCATCGTGGCAATGCTTGTCGCCGCGAGTCAAAGTGGGACACCCTCTTCATTCGAAGAAATGTTCCTCCTCTCTGCGGGCGGCCCTTTCGCATGGATCACCCTCGCACTCGGCATCGGCGTCTTTGTCGTCGCGATGATCTTTGACATGAGCGATCCGCATCGCGTAACGCGCCGATCTGCCAATGCGTTTTGGCTTCACGTCGTTGCTGCTCCAGCGCTTGTGAACACCATCGCGCTTTCGCTTTTGGCCTCTGAGTCGACCAGCACGAATTTGGCCTTGGCGCTTGTGCTGTTCGTCTTCGCTTTGATCGCAATCATCATCGACCGCCGGTCCTTCCTTATCGCCGCAATCGGCTATGTCGTCGCGCTAGCAGCGACGGTCTTCGGCGGCGAAGGTGCGGCAACGACGATCTTGATACTTGGCATCGCCCTCCTCTTGCTCGGTGCATTTTGGGAACGCATACGCGCACGCCTCCTTAAGGTGCTGCCCTCTTTCGTTCCGGTACACCGCCTCCCACCATCTGTTTAGATAGGACTGCTATGACTGACCTAACTCCCCGTGAAATCGTTTCCGAACTCGACCGGTTCATCATTGGCCAGAAAGATGCAAAGCGTGCGGTTGCCGTTGCGCTCAGAAACCGCTGGCGGCGCAAGCAACTTGGCGAAGATCTGCGTGATGAGGTTTATCCCAAGAACATCCTGATGATCGGGCCAACTGGCGTCGGCAAAACCGAGATTTCGCGCCGCTTGGCAAAGCTCGCCCGCGCCCCTTTCATTAAGGTCGAAGCAACGAAGTTTACCGAAGTTGGTTATGTCGGTCGGGACGTCGAACAAATCATCCGCGATCTGGTTGAAGCGGCGATTGTCGAAACACGGGAATACATGCGCGAAGACGTGAAATCCAAAGCGTTGGAAGCGGCAGAAGACCGCGTTATTTCAGCCGTTGCAGGAACCGATGCACGTGACTCCACGCGTGAAATGTTCCGTCGGAAGCTGAAATCTGGTGAGCTTGATAACACCGTGATCGAGCTGGAGTTGACCGACACCTCGAACCCCTTGGGCGGCTTCGAAATCCCCGGCCAACCTGGTGCAGGTATGGGCGGCATGATGAACCTTGGCGATTTGTTCGGCAAAGCGATGGGCGGCCGAACCATCAAGAAACGGATGACCGTCGCCGAGAGCTATGAGGCTTTGTTGGCTGATGAGGCCGACAAGTTACTCGACGATGAAACCGTCACTAAGGCAGCTTTGGAAGCTGTGGAACAGAACGGCATCGTCTTTCTAGACGAAATCGACAAAGTCTGCGCGCGGGCAGATGCACGCGGCGCAGACGTCAGTCGCGAAGGTGTCCAACGTGACCTGCTGCCACTGATCGAAGGCACCACCGTCAGCACCAAACACGGCCCGATCAAAACGGACCATATCCTTTTCATCGCATCCGGTGCATTCCACGTAGCAAAACCATCCGACCTCCTACCGGAGCTTCAAGGGCGCCTTCCGATCCGAGTGGAACTCCGCGCCTTAACGGAAGAGGATTTTGTCCGCATTCTGACCGAGACAGATAATGCACTAACGCTGCAATATTCAGCGTTGATGAAGACGGAAGACGTCACGGTTTCCTTTGACGAAAGTGGGATCGCGACCTTGGCCAAGATCGCAGCCGAGGTAAACGAGTCGGTCGAGAATATTGGCGCACGGCGGCTCTACACCGTTATCGAACGGGTTTTTGAGGATTTGTCGTTCACAGCGCCAGATCGATCCGGCGACGAGATCGTGATCGACGCCGCGTTTGTCGAAGAACACCTTGGCGAATTAGCCCGATCAACTGACGTAAGCCGTTACGTGCTTTAGGGCTTTCATGATCTCCTAAATCGGATCATCAAAGGCGGTATGAGCACCCCGTCTGGCTACCTTCAATTTATCAAAGAGAACCTGTCGTTTCTGGCGGCGGGTTTTCTTTTGTCCTTCATCTCGGGGCTTGGTCAGACCTATTTCATCTCAATCTTCGGCGCAGAAATCCGCGATGAATTTGGGCTGACCAATGGGGACTGGGGGCTGATCTACATGGTCAGCACAGGTCTGTCGGCCATTGTTATGGTTTATGCGGGCACACTCGCTGATACCTACCGCATCCGATCGCTCAGTATTTTGGTCATGGGTCTTTTGGTGATTGGGTGTCTCAGCCTTGCCACCGCAACAACCCTCCCAATGTTGGCGGGCATCATCTTTTTGCTACGTTTTGCGGGCCAAGGCATGGCAGCTCATATGGCAATTGTCGCGATGTCGCGTTGGTTCACTGCCACAAGGGGGCGGGCGATTGCGATTGCATCGCTTGGGTTCATGTTCGGCGAAGCGACGATGCCAATTACACTCGTTTGGCTCAAATCTTTCGTCGATTGGCGGACGCTTTGGATCAGTTTTGCTTGGTTTACCGTATTCCTGATACCGATAGTTTGGTGGCTTTTGTCAAAGGAGCGAACGCCCAGCGCCGTTGCGAACGAAACAGAGGCCTTTGGATTGGAAGGGCATCACTGGACTCGGAAGGACGCCATCTCTGACAAATTGTTCTGGCTTATGGTCCCGGGCGTTGCACTGTTTCCAGCCTTTGGAACAGCCTTCTGGTTTCACCAAGCTCATTTCGCCGAAATCAAGGGATGGACCCACCTAGAGCTTGTCTCGGTCTTCCCGCTCGGAACAATCGCATTGGCCATTTCAACTGTTTTATATGGGTGGCTGATCGACCGCGTCGGCGCCATTCGGTTGCTGCCGTTTTTCCTTGCCCCATTGGTCATCGCCTTCACACTTCATTGGGCTGCAGCAAGCGTGGCCATAACAGCAATTGCTGTCATTTTGATGGGCATCGCAGGCGGTGGGCAGGCAACCGTCTTGGCCGCCTGCTGGTCGGAATTTTATGGAACGAGATACATCGGCTCGATCAAAGCCGCTGCTGCTGCGGTGATGGTTGCTGGGTCAGCAGTTGGTCCTGGTCTCACCGGTTTTTTGATCGACGCGGGTATCTCGTTCGAGACGCAGCAACTCGGCGTCGCCCTTCTGTTTTTGATCACCTGTTTTATCATGATATTACCGCGCAATCTCGCTTTAGCGAGCGCGGCGAAGGTACACGTATAACGCACCATCACCGCCATGCTTTTGGTGCGACGGCACGGATTGCAGAATATAGGCATTCAGAGGCGGCGCGCTTAGCCACATCGGCACCTGCCGCCGCAAAACCCCACGCTGCACTTCAAAAGGGCCTTTCGGATCTTTGCGATCTCCTTTGCCGGTAATCACCAAAACCAACCGTTTCTGATCCGTGTGAGCCTCCATGATAAACCGAATGAGAGCAGGATGGGCCTGAGACAGTGTCATACCATGAAGGTCGATCCGACGTTCCGGCGTCAACTTCCCGCGCTTCAGTTTTGCGAAGGCTCCCGCATCCATAACAACTTTGGGTTTGCGGTCCACCTGCTGCCCAAAAGTGGCTGTCGCAGACGCCGTTTCTCCAACTCGAAACGGAGAAATCGGAACAGCCGGCTTAACAGGTTTTCGTACCGGACTTTCTTCTGCCACCTTGGCCTTTTTGTCCGGAGTTATCGGAACAGTCTGCCGCGCAACACTGTCCCAGAGCGCCCGTTCGTCCGAGGACAAATGCCTTGGCTTCTTCATTCCTAGTCTTCGCCCAACTTTGCCAGCGCGTATTCGATTGGCATCAACATGATCATTCGCCCACCGTCACGAATACGGCCAGCTTCGATGCCTGCTGTCAGCCCAGTGCCATAGAAAATATCAGCCCGCTGTGCCCCTTTGATCGCTGATCCTGTATCCTGCGCGATCATCAATCGCTGCAGCGGGTTTTCGCCATCTTTCTCGATCCAGATCGGAGCACCTAGAATGTTGATGCTTGGATCAACGGCAATACTGCGCATCGAAGTAATCGACCGGTTCATCGCGCCTAGGGGTCCTCGACGGGCCGGAACTTCGTTCACTTCACGAAAAAAGACATAGCTGTCGTTCACCCAGAGCAGCCTCCGCCCTTCTTCGGGGTTTCGTCTGACCCAGTTCCGGATCGCATCGGCGGAAACTTGATGGGCTTGCAGTTCACCGCGCGCGATCAATGCTTGCCCGACGGAGGAATATTCATGTCCGTTCTTACCAGCGAACCCAACGCGAAGAACATCTCCATCAGGTAACTTGATCCGCCCCGACCCCTGAACTTGAAGAAAGAAGCGATCGACGGGATCTTCCAACCATGCGATCTCCAGACCCTTTCCAGCAAGCAATCCGGTTTCCTCAATCGTCTGCCGCGTGGCGTACCGCTGACCAGGAACCAAATCTCTCGGCAGCTCATAGATCGGGAAGCGGTATCTTTCCGTTCTCTCCAATGAGCCCGAAATCTCCGGCTCAAAGTAACCGGTGAAAAGCGTGGGGTTCTCGTCTCGGATTTCGACGGGCTGAAAGAAAAGCTCAAAGAAATCTTTCGCATTCGGTCGATCCAACGCGATCGCACAAAGTCGATTCCACTCTGGTCGATTGATGTCGGAACACGTCTCGAGAAACACCTCAACCGCAGCCTGATGATCATCATCGGCCCACCCGATCAGGTCTTCGAACGACCGTTTGGTAAAGGTAACGTCGGACATTGATGCACTGGCGGTCGTTAGAACAAGAGTTGCCGCCAATGCAATCTTTGCAATCATTCGCCCGTTGCGACAAGCCGCCAGTTTGGATCGTCAGTGCCCATCACGCGCGCAAACGTCCAAACATCTTTCTGGCGCTTAATCTCGTTGGCATTGCCTTCGACAATATCACCAGCGTTGTCACGCACTTGATAGGTCAGCTCGCCTGTGAATCGGACAGTCAATTCAGCCTCTTTCGACGTGCTGTCGAATTCGGCATCTTTCAGGCCAAGATCGCTGATACCAACAAACGTCGCCTCAACGGTGAGGCCTTTGTTGATGCGATCATCAACAACGGACTCCAGCGCTTCATACACGTCTTCGGAGATGAATGGCGTAACGCTCGCCAGATCGCCCTTCTCAAAAGCCATCAAAATCATCTCATAGGCGCCGCGTGCTCCCTGCAAGAATTCAGAGACGTTAAAGGACGGATCAACCCGCTTCATTTCAGCAAGCGCTTTCGCGGCATCGCTGTCTTCGGCAACATGATCCGTAATGTCACGATCTGGACCACCTTCGATCACTTCAAACTCGGGCCCTTTCACCCGCTTTTGTTGATCAGCTTGAACCGGCGGACGTTCAAAACCTTCGCGCGTGCCCAGCACACCGCGGAGGCGCAAAATTAGGAATAAGGCAATACCAGCAAGGACAAGAAGCTGGATGATGGGAGAGTTCATTTGGACCTCATTTCACTCACAGGCATGGAAACGCCCGTCGACTGTTCTTATTTAGGTCACGCTAGGAGGTGAGTCCACCTTAGGTAGCTGAAACATTTGTTAGGAAAGACTTATGTGGTTCTTTGCGCTGTTCTTAATCATACCTCTGATTGAAATCGCCCTGTTCATCCAAGTAGGTGGATTGATCGGTCTTTTCCCCACGCTTGCATTTGTGGTGCTCACCGCAATCACCGGTTCGATGCTGATCCGAAGACAAGGCGCGCGGGAGATGGCAAACCTTAGGTCTTCATTTGAGAACCTGAACGATCCCACGGAACCCTTGGCACATGGCGCCATGATCCTGTTTTCCGGCGCGCTCCTCATCACGCCCGGGTTCTTTACTGACGCCGTCGGTTTTGCGCTTCTGGTCCCACCAGTTCGAAACGCTGTCTTCAAATGGGCAAAGAGTCGAGCACATGTGACCCATTTTCAAATGGGATCAGCCCAATCGACAGAGCCGCAGCGCCAGTATCCGAATGACACCGTCATCGACGGTGAGTTCGAAAACCTTGGGGATACAAAGAAGCCAACGCATGAACCATCCGGCTGGACACGGCATTAGCATTGAGGACCGGTCTTTAGCCTGTTAAGAGGTTCCGAACGTATTTTCCCGGAGCCCAATATGGCAAAAGAGCCTCAAGCCGCTGCCGCAGATGCAGCGCAACAACCACAAGTCAAAAGCCGCGTCTTGGCGCAGTACATCCGCGACATGTCATTCGAGAATATTCTCGCTCAGAAAGGCGTCAGTGGGGACCCACAGCCAGAGATTTCTGTTCAGGTGAATTTGGACGCCCGCAAGCGCCAAACTGAACACCAGTTCGAAGTCATCACGAAGCTACAGGTCACAAGCAAGTCGAAGGAAAAGGGCGATCCCCTATTCATGCTTGAGATCGAATACGCTGGTATCTTCCACGTCGAAGGTTTGCCTGATGAACAGATGCACCCTTATCTGCTAATCGAGTGCCCGCGCATCACATTCCCATTCTTGCGTCGTATCGTAAGCGATGTGACTCGTGACGGTGGTTTCCCTCCACTCAACCTTGAGACAATCGACTTCTTGTCGCTGTATCGCGCCGAGCTTGCCAAGCGGGCCGAAGCTCAAAAAGCTGACAAGCCAGTCAACTAGACAGTTTTTTCCAAAGCGCGCCGTCGCCCAATGCGTCTACGAAACTCGCATGGGCGGCGGCTTCTTCTTTTGTGAGGCGTGACGCCAATGGCGTTTGTCTGCGATCCGCTTTCCAATCACCGTCATCGTTCTGCGACGTGGTGACGCTTGCCGCTGTCGCAAGGCCAAAATCCGGTTGGCGACCTCCGATAAGCTCCAGATAGACTTCCGCCAAAATCTCACTATCCAGCAACGCGCCGTGAAGTGTTCGCGACGAGTTGTCAATCCCGAACCGCCGGCACAGCGCATCCAATGACGCGGGCGAACCGGGAAACTTCCGGCGCGCAATCGCAAGCGTATCAAGCGCTTGATCCATCGGCAAAAGCGGCCGGTTAACCCAGCCCAGTTCCGCATTGAGGAATTTCATATCGAAAGCTGCGTTGTGAATAACCAGCGTTGCATCACCCACAAAGTCGACAAAATCCTGAGCAATATCCTTAAAGACTGGCTTGTCAGCCAAAAACTCATCGCCCAACCCGTGGACTTCAAAGGCCTCTTGCGGCATCGATCTTTGGGGATTGATATATTGGTGATACGTCCGGCCGGTTGGCACATGCCCGATGAGCTCGACCGCACCAATTTCCACGATCCGATCGCCCTCGGTCGGTTCGAAACCAGTGGTTTCTGTATCAAGGACGATTTCACGCATGCGATAGCTTCTCTGTCAACTGAGATATGAGATCCCTTACGTCTGCACGGGTTTGCTCCAAGCTTGCAGTCTCGATAACGAAATCAGCGCGTACTTGTTTTTCGGTGTCCGGAATCTGGCGTGACAGGATGTCTTCGAAAAGCTCTTTGGTCATACCGTCGCGAGAAAAGACGCGCTGTTTTTGCGTGTCTTCATCTGTCGAAACCACAAGGACCGCATCAAGCCATTGATCCGCGGATGTTTCAAAAAGCAGCGGAATGTCGAAAACAATCAATCCGTTATTTTCAGATCGAAACGTCTGTCGATCGGCTGCGACCAACGGATGCACGATCGCTTCTAACGTGCCGAGAGCCGCCAAATCGGCCTGAATGACCTCCCGCAACTTCGGTCGAGATACTGCGCCATCGACGATGGCTTCTGGAAAAACCTTCTCGATCTCAGGCACGGCTTTTCCGCCAGCGCCATAGAGCCGGTGAACCGTTTCATCCGCATCCCAAACGGGAATGCCCTCCTCACGGAACATGTTTGCGGTCGTGGTCTTGCCCATCCCAATTGAACCTGTCAATCCAAGGCAAAACTGCTTCATGCTAAAACCGCCCGTCGCAAATCTTCATCCACGTCTGGTGTGGTTCCGAACCATCGTTCAAAGCCCGGAACGGCTTGGTGCAGCAACATTCCCAGACCATCGACAGTCTTGCAGCCCATTTCTGAGGCGGTTCGGAGAAGTTGGGTTTGGATCGGAGAGTAAACAAGATCGTTGACGAGTGTGTCGGCATTCAAACCGTCCAGCGGCACCCTTAGTTCCGGTTGTCCCTTCATTCCAAGTGATGTCGTATTCACAACCAAACTTGCATCTTCGAGCACGTTGCCCGCCTGAACCCAATCGACAACTTTGATGCGGGTTCCAAACTCAGATTTCAAAGCCTCTGCCTTGGGTCTGGTTCGGTTTGATAAGAGAATTTCAGGAACACCTGCATCCGCCAGTGCAACAAGAACCGCGCGTGCCGCTCCCCCCGCTCCAAAGACAACAGCAGGGGCCGCCTTTGGATCCCAATCTGGTGCATTTTCCTTCAGGTTCGCCATAAACCCAAAACCATCCGTATTATCGGCGATGATTTTTCCGTCTTCTTTGAAAGTCAGTGTATTAGCTGCCCCGATCAAGATCGCGCGGTCGCTGACCTGATCCGCAAGTGACATGACGGAGACTTTGTGCGGGATTGTCACATTGGCGCCGACAAAACCCATTTTCGGGAGAGCACCCACAACTGTCGCCAAATTCCCTTCTGTCACGTGAAGAGGAATGTAGTGACCTTCGATCCCATATCGCTGGAGCCAATGCCCATGCAACTTCGGCGACTTGGAATGTGAGATCGGATCGCCGATGACGCCAGCCAAAGGTATTGAGCGGCCATTCATCCTTCTATCTCTCCAATCAGCGTCAAATGGTTCAAAACCTCAATCAAAGGCAATCCCAGCACATGGAAGTAATCACCCTCTACGCGACTAAACAAGCGAATACCCTCATGTTCAAGCTGATAGCACCCCACGCAATATTGGATTTCGTCCCAGTTTCGATCAACGTAAGCGCGAATGTAGTCTTCCGACAGCTGGCGCATCGTTAAACGAACTTTGCCGACGAAGCGCCAAAGCGGTTTTCCGTCGTCATAAAGCACGGCCGCAGACAAAAGATTGTGCTGTGATCCGCTGAGTTCAGATAATTGCCAAACGGCTTCTTCCGGGCTCGTCGCTTTTGATAGAAATGTACCACTGTGGTCCAAGACCTGATCGCATCCCAAGACCAAAGATGTAGGGTTCTTCTGCGAGATCTTCCGCGCTTTCACCTCGGCCAATGCATCGGCAAGATCGCGGGCGTTTGCCCCTTCGGAAACTAAGGACTGTTTGATCGCTTGTTCATCTACTCTTGCCACTGAGACGTCGAATGTTACGCCTGCATTTCGAAGAAGGCTTGCTCGAATTTCAGATCCGGAGGCGAGGATAAGTCTACTCATTCTTGTGGATATAGATGGGACATACAGCGCAGAAAACTAAGAAATTTGGCCGTGTGTAAATGGTGATGCGTCAAAAACCGTGCAGATGTGCAAGTTATTCCAAACCGCCAAAGTTCCACACACGGTAGATATGAGTAAGTCTTAGCTGTGTAGAACTAGCCCAGCTAGTGCGAGTTAACTACTTGTGTGATGAATTGAAATCTATTTAAGCGTTTGTTTAATTTAAATATTTTGTGGTGTTTTGGAGTTGCTAAACATCTTTTCAAAGATTGTCTGTTGTGGATAAACCTCTGAACACAAATTTGATCCACAGTTTTTGCGTTCCCTAAATCATCAAAATCTCTTTCTTACTCTTTATTCTTTGATATTGGATTGCGAGGAGGTTCCGAATGCTCGATTTTCTTTTGCCATTCTATTCATGGATCAAGGCGTTTCATATTATTTCGGTGATCTCCTGGATGGCAGGTATGTTCTACCTTCCTCGGTTGTTTGTCTATCATGCAGAAACGGCTGAGGTTGGGAGCGAGATGGATCAAACATTCCAAACCATGGAACGCAAACTTCTTAAGGTGATCATGGGCCCTGCAATGATGGCGAGTTGGCTTTTTGGGCTTCTCTTGATCGGCATGGGTGTCTTTGATTTTGGGTCAGCGTGGTCTTGGATCAAACTTTTCGCCGTCGTCGCCATGACCGGAGCGCATATTTGGCTATCCGCACGCCAGAAAGAATTTGCGGCTGGCGAAAATACGAGGAGCGGCCGCACCTATCGGATCGCGAACGAGGTTCCGACTGTTTTGATGTTTATTATCGTCATTGCCGTTATCGTTCGACCTTTCTGAAATTATTGACTCTGAAGAGTGGACTCCCTAAGTGAGGGAAGCGCCCGTCCGGGAGTACCGCGATTTCCAAATTTGAAAACTCGAAGAGTCCGTGAGGGCTCGGATTGGAATATACATGTCTCAAGACCGCTTGAATTTATCCGACCTGAAGGCGCAAAGCCCAAAGGATCTTCTCTCCCTCGCTGAAGAGCTGGAGATCGAGAACGCATCCACCATGCGCAAAGGCGACATGATGTTCGCCATTTTGAAAGAACGCGCGGATGATGAATGGATCATTGGCGGTGATGGCGTTCTTGAAGTTGTCCAAGATGGATTCGGGTTCTTGCGTTCGCCGGAAGCGAACTACCTTCCGGGTCCAGATGACATTTATGTCTCCCCTGACATGATCCGGAAATTCTCGCTTCGGACCGGGGATACTGTTTCAGGTGTGATTAAGGAGCCGCAGGATAACGAACGTTATTTTGCGCTGGTGAATGTTGAACAGATCAACTTCGAAGATCCAGAGAAGGCCAAGCACAAGGTTGCCTTCGACAACCTCACACCGCTTTATCCAGATGAGCGCTTGCAGATGGAAATTGAGACCGATGCAGCGACAAAGGATCGGTCTGCGCGGATCATCGATCTTGTAGCGCCAATTGGGAAAGGTCAGCGCTCCCTGATCGTCGCGCCACCACGGACGGGTAAGACAGTCCTGCTTCAGAATATCGCGAACTCAATCGAGAAGAACCATCCAGAGTGCTACTTGATCGTCTTGCTGATTGACGAACGTCCGGAAGAGGTGACGGACATGCAGCGGTCTGTGAAAGGTGAGGTTGTTTCCTCGACCTTTGACGAACCCGCGTCGCGACACGTGGCTGTTTCAGAGATGGTGATCGAAAAGGCGAAACGTCTTGTCGAGCATAAGCGTGATGTGGTGATCCTTCTCGATTCGATCACTCGCCTTGGTCGCGCATTCAACACGACGGTGCCGTCCTCTGGTAAAGTTCTAACCGGTGGTGTGGATGCGAATGCTTTGCAACGTCCCAAGCGTTTCTTTGGTGCGGCTCGGAACATCGAAGAAGGCGGTTCGCTGACCATCATCGCGACTGCACTGATTGATACCGGTAGCCGCATGGACGAAGTTATCTTTGAGGAATTCAAGGGTACGGGTAACTCTGAAATCGTGCTTGATCGTAAGGTTGCAGATAAGCGCGTGTTCCCTGCGATGGACATTTTGAAATCCGGTACGCGGAAAGAAGAGCTGCTTGTCGATAAGGTCGATCTTCAGAAGACCTATGTGCTTCGCCGTATCTTGAACCCGATGGGAACCACGGATGCGATCGAATTCCTGATCGGGAAATTGAAGCAGACTAAAACAAACTCTGACTTCTTCGATTCTATGAACGCCTAGCGTTCGTTTCGATGAGTGTACGGTGATGGACACCATCTATGCAGCTGCAACGCCACCTGGGCGGTCTGGCGTTGCTGTTGTGCGGATTTCCGGACCACAGGCCAAGGCAGCAGCGAAAGCGTTGTGTGGGAACGTTCCTACGTCTCGTGGTGTTAGGAAGCTAAGAGATGAAAGTGGCGCGGTTTTGGATGAAGCCCTCGTTCTTAATTTCGAAGGCGCTGCCAGTTTTACCGGGGAACCCGTTGTCGAACTTCAGCTTCATGGTAGCCCGGCAATTCTGAAATCTGTCCTGGCGGAACTCTCAAAACTGCCAGATTTACGCTCAGCGGAGGCGGGCGAGTTTACGAGAAGAGCTTTGGACAACGGAAAGCTCGACCTAGCGCAGGTCGAAGGCCTTGCTGATCTGATTGATGCGGAGACCGAGGCGCAGCGCCTACAAGCGCTACGTGTCTTCGAGGGGGGGTTGAGCGCGAAAGCTGAGGCGTGGCGGGCTGATCTTATTCGGGCGATTGCTCTGCTTGAAGCAACGATAGATTTCGCCGATGAAGAGGTCCCGACGGACGTATTCCCCGAAGTGAACGATTTGATCAATCGGACACGGGAGGACATTGCACGTGAAGTCGAGGGATCCTTTGTCGCCGAGCGTGTGAACGAGGGTTTTGAGGTTGCGATCGTAGGTCGCCCCAATGTCGGCAAATCGACGCTTCTGAACCGTCTTGCCGGTCGGGACGCGGCGATCACGTCTGAAATTGCGGGAACGACCCGTGACGTTATCGAAGTTCAAATGGATCTCAAAGGTATTCCAGTTACGTTCATCGATACCGCCGGAGTACGCGATACCGATGACCAAATCGAGAAGTTGGGTGTTGAGCGGGCGGTTTCACGGGCAAAGCATGCTGACCTTAGAGTTTTTCTAAAAGAAAACAAGGACTTATTAGAAATACAAGTTCAGGCAGACGATATCATACGACGCCCTAAAGCTGATCTTAGTCCGGGCGATGGTCTAGGGGTTTCTGGTCAAACTGGAGAAGGTTTGGACGAACTCGTTGATGAGATCGTTGCTGTTTTTGAGGCAAGGGTTTCTTCTGTTGGCGTGGCAATCAAAGAGCGTCATCGGGTTGCGTTGCTTTCCTGCGATAGCCAGCTGTCAGATGTTATTTCAAAGATCGCTTTGGACGAGCCGGTCGACTTGATCTCCGAAGATCTGCGCGCGGCCGTTCGTTCGGTTGACATGATCGTCGGTCATGTAGATGTAGAAGACCTTCTTGGCGAAATTTTTTCGAGCTTCTGTATCGGCAAATAGGAGTGTTTCACGTGAAACATTTTGATGTGGTTGTGATTGGCGGTGGTCACGCAGGCTGCGAAGCGGCGTTTGCGGCTGATCGAGCTGGTGCGAAAACGGCATTGGTCACGCTCCGACGAGAAGATCTTGGCGTCATGTCCTGTAATCCTGCGATCGGTGGTCTGGGAAAAGGGCATTTGGTTCGTGAGGTTGATGCGCTAGACGGTGTGATGGGCCGAGGCGCTGACGCCGCTGGAATTCAATTTCGCCTGCTGAATCGCAAGAAAGGCCCAGCGGTCCAAGGACCACGCGCCCAAATCGACCGCGCCCTATATTGCGCGTTCATGCAGAATGAAGCGCAAAGCAACTCAACTGTTGAGATCATAGAGGACGAGGTCTTTGATCTTGTCTTGAATGGTCAAGCTGTCGGTGGTGTGGATTTGGCATCAGGTCGAAGGATCGAGACAAATGCTGTTGTGCTGACAACAGGCACTTTTTTGCGTGGTGTCATACATATCGGAGATGAACAAAGACCTGGCGGCCGCATGGGCGATAAGCCGAGCACAAAGTTGGCGGAGCGTCTGGATTCGTTTGACTTGCCGCTTGGTCGGCTAAAAACAGGTACGCCGCCTCGCCTAGATGGCAATACGATTGACTGGGACGGCTTAGAAAAGCAGGACGGCGACGATGAGCCATCGATGTTCTCCTCTCTCTCAAACGGGCCTGCCGTCCGTCAGGTCGCGTGTGGTATCACCCATACAAACGAAAAAACGCACGATATCATCAGGGAAAACCTAGATCGTTCGGCAATGTACGGTGGCCATATTGAGGGTGTTGGCCCAAGATATTGCCCATCTATTGAAGATAAGGTCGTCCGTTTTGCCGATAAGACGTCTCACCAAGTCTTCTTGGAGCCTGAAGGCTTAAACGATTCAACGGTCTATCCAAACGGTATATCAACTTCGCTTCCCTCCTCGATCCAAAATGACTACGTCAAATCGATCAAAGGCCTTGAAAACGCGGAGATTCTCCAACCCGGATACGCAATTGAATATGACTATGTCGACCCGAGGTCCCTAAAAGAGACTTTGGAATGCAAGGGTGTAGATGGCTTTTTCCTTGCTGGTCAAATTAATGGGACAACGGGGTATGAGGAGGCCGCAGCGCAGGGCTTGGTTGCTGGCGTAAACGCTGCGCGACAGGCCTTAGGGCTTTCGGCAGCGACCTTTTCGCGGACAAACTCCTACATCGGCGTAATGATCGACGATCTGATCATCCGTGGCGTGGCTGAACCGTATCGCATGTTTACCTCGCGTGCTGAGTTCCGGCTTTCTTTGCGTTCTGACAACGCAGATCAACGCCTTACCGAAATCGGTCGAAAGATTGGGCTTGTCGGCGACGCCCGTTGGGCCGCCTATTCTGAGTTCGAGGAAAAGCTGGACCGCAGTCGTTCTGATTTGGAGGCAATTAGCCTTTCTGCTAGAGATTTGCAGGCTGCAGGCGCAAAAATTAATCCGGATTCCCCTGCACGGTCAGGTTACAACGCACTTTCCCTCGCAGATTTTGGCCCGTCTGAACTCATTTCATTGGTCCCAGTGGCCATTGAGATGGATAAAAAAGTGTTGACACAGCTCAAATGCGATGCCTTGTACGCCAACTATATCGAGCGCCAAAAGAAAGATATCGAGGCGATGCAAAGGGATGAAGGGGCAAAAATCCCTGAAAACCTTGATATCCAAAGTCTTGATGGCTTGTCGTACGAGCTAAAGCGGAAAGTCTTGCTGGCAAAACCAAGAACCATTGCGCAAGCTAAAAAAATCGATGGCATGACCCCGGCGGCGCTGATGGTACTGCAGGCCGCTATCCGCGATCCTTCGAAGCATTTGGCAGGATGACCGTGGAAATCGCGGGTATTGATGTTTCACGTGAAACATTTGATCGGCTGAAGGACTACGAATCTTTAGTCAAAAAGTGGAATCCAAAAATCAACCTAGTAGCTAAGAGTACCTTGGACGATGTTTGGGATCGCCACATTATTGATTCCGCGCAAGTTTTTGGGGTTCTGCATAAGATCCCAGAAAACTGGGTCGATATCGGATCTGGCGGGGGCTTCCCTGGGTTGGTCGTCGCGACGATTGCGAAGGAACACTATCCTAACGCCAAGTTTACACTGATAGAAAGCGACGCTCGAAAATCCACATTTCTCCGAACAGTGAGCCGAGAACTGGAGCTAAATTGTATGGTGATAGCAAAACGCATTGAAGCGGCGCCAAGTCAGGACGCAGATGTTATTTCGGCTCGAGCTCTGGCACCTCTACAAGATCTTTTTAGCTATGTGATTCAGCACCTTAAGCCAAATGGACGTGTAGTTTTCCAAAAAGGACAATCCTATCAAGATGAGATCGAGCAAGCGCGCAAAAAATGGAAGTTTGACGTTGTCGCGCACCCTAGTTTGACCGATAAAAGGGCCAAGATCATAGAGGCTTGGAATATTGAACCGATCAACTAGCAGGCGCGCCAAAATAATATCTGTAGCGAACCAAAAGGGTGGCGTGGGCAAAACCACAACCTCCATCAATTTGACTGCGGCATTGGCGGAAACCGGTAAGAAAACCCTTCTTATCGACCTCGATCCCCAAGGAAACGCCTCAACGGGGCTAGGCATTTCCCAAAGCGATCGCATAATAACCACCTATGATTTCCTCGCGGGAGAGGTGTCGCCCGGCGCTGCGATTCAAAAAACGCAGTTCGAGAACGTCTATATTATCCCTGCAAATACAGATCTGAGTTCTGCAGACATTGAGCTGATCTCAAACGAAAAACGCAGCTTTTTGCTTCGTGATGCTTTGCACCAGCTCAGTATGGATGTTTTTGAATTCGACTACATATTGATAGATTGCCCACCAAGCCTCAACATATTGACGGTAAACGCGCTCGTGGCATCTGACTCCGTGTTGGTTCCGCTCCAAAGTGAGTTCTTTGCATTGGAGGGTCTGTCCCAACTGATGCTGTCAGTGAGGGATGTTCGTGAAACCGCAAACCCGAACCTTAGGATCGAAGGCGTGGTGATGACGATGTACGATATCAGAAACAACCTTTCTCAGCAGGTCGAACAGGACGCGCGCGACAATCTAAGAGATTTGGTCTTTAAAACCGTGATTCCGCGCAATGTGCGCCTGAGTGAAGCGCCATCCTTTGCGATGCCGGTGCTTTCCTACGATAGTGCATCAAAGGGCAGCCAAGCGTATCGTCTCTTGGCACAGGAACTAGACCAACGACAAAACCCGGTGGGAGGGAAAAATGGCTGATAAAAAGAGCAAACCACGCGGCCTCGGTCGGGGTCTATCCGCTTTGATGGCTGATATTCCTCAAGACATCAATGAAGGGTCTAAACCGCAGAAACTTGATGCAATGGTGCCGATCGAGAAGGTGTCGCCCAATCCAGATCAGCCACGTCGGAGTTTCGATCAAAGCGCCCTTGAAGAGCTTGCTGAGTCCATCCGAATCAAAGGGGTGATCCAACCGCTCATTGTTCGGGCAAAAGCCGACGGTTACGAGATCGTAGCCGGTGAACGCCGCTGGCGCGCGTCACAAATCGCTCAACTCCACGAGGTTCCGGTCGTCGTGCGTGATTTCACAGATACCGAAGTGCTGGAAGTTGCGATTATCGAAAATATCCAACGGGCCGATCTCAACGCGATCGATGAGGCCGCAGGTTACCGACAGCTGATGGACCGATTCGGCCATACCCAAGAACAGGTTGCATCGGCCCTTGGCAAAAGCCGGAGCTATATCGCGAACTATCTTCGCCTGATGACGCTTCCCAAAGATGTCCAATCATGGATCAAAGATGGCTCTCTTACCGCTGGACACGCAAGAGCGTTGGTTGGAAATGAAGAAGCGAGCCAACTCGCCGCACATATCATCCGGAAAGGCCTATCCGTCCGTGATACCGAGAAGCTGGTGAAGACCGGATTGATTAAATCCAGCACGCGACAAGCCAGCCCTAAAGTCAAAGACGCAGATACGGTTCAGATCGAAAAGGAACTTTCTGCGACCCTGAAAATGCCAGTCAACATCCAGCATCAAGCTGGCGGCGAAGGTGGTAAGATTTTGATCAGCTACAAGAACTTTGAGCAACTCGATGATCTGCTGCGGGTTCTGTCTGGGGGCTAAACGAACCGCGCCAGTATTGAGTTGAGCAATGGCCGCCCCTTAGGTGTAACCCTAAGGGTATCGTCCTTCTTATCAACCAATCCCAATTCCGATAAATCATTGATTTCATTATATTTATTCGAAAAATCAAATACAGAAAGATCAACCCCTTCCGACATTCGTAAACCCATCAGAAGAAATTCGTCTTTTTGTTCACTAAGGCTCAAGGGTTCCCTCTCAGACTCCCCAGAATTTAGATCCTCGACGGATTTCAACCACTCACCTGGTGCAAGGAAAGACTCCGTCGCAAGGCGCATTCGATTCAAAATAACCCGCCCGTGCGCCCCGGGTCCGATCCCGGCATAATCCCCTGATCTCCAATAAATCTGATTGTGCCGGCTTTCCTCGCCAGCCCGTGCATGATTGGAGGTTTCATAGGCTGGTAACCCCGCCGCCTCGCAAATATCTTGCGTCGCGAAATACATGTCGGCCCCCAGATCTTCAGACGGCAAACCTGGGAGCAACCCACGCCTCTGCCGATCCCCAAATGCTGTCCCCTGCTCGATCGTCAATTGGTAAAGCGACAGATGGTCGGTTCCAATCGCCACGGCCTCCGAAAGTTCGGATTCCCACTGACTTAATGTCTGATTCTGCCTCGCATAGATCAGATCAAAGCTCACTCGTTCGAAGGTGTTTTGCGCAATGCCGATAGCTTCACGCGCTTCCTTTACCGAGTGAAGCCGACCGAGCGCCTTCAGAACCGTATCGTTCAATGCTTGAACACCAAGCGAGACGCGATTTACACCACCGGCCTGAAAGCCCTTAAACCGGTCCGCCTCGACCGAAGATGGATTTGCCTCAAGCGTAATCTCAATATCGTTTGCAAACGTCCAAAGATCGCTAGCGGTCTTGATGATCCCTTCGACAACACGCGGCTTCATCAAACTCGGCGTACCACCACCAAAAAAGATAGACGTCAAAACCCGATCAGGTGTTTCAGACGCAACTCGATTGAGCTCCGAAAGATAGGCCGCCTTCCATCGATCGTGGTCAATCGATTGGGAAACATAGCTGTTGAAGTCGCAATAGGGGCACTTGGCCTCGCAGAACGGCCAATGGACATAAAGCCCAAACCCGCCGCGCTGCCAATTTTTAGTCAAAGCAACCAGCGATCAGTTTCGAAAACGCGTCTGCCCTATGGCTGATCTTGTTCTTCTCCCAACGGTCCATTTCCCCAAAGGTGATGTCATACCCATTTGGCCGAAAGATTGGATCATATCCATGCCCTTGATCACCACGCATGGGCCAAACGACTTCACCTTCGATCTTACCAGGAAAAACTTCGTCGTGCCCATCTGGCCAGGCCAGAACCAGCGTCGAACAAAACCGCGCCGTTCGAGGGAAAGGCGCGTCGCGTTCTTCTAGTTCCCTCCAAGTCCGCGTCATCGCTTTCGAAAAATCACGACCGTCCGGACCTTCGGCCCAATCCGCGGTGTAAACACCCGGCGCGCCATTAAGCCCATCAACCTCAATCCCACTGTCATCTGCAAGCGCGGGCAGACCCGTCGCCTTTGCAGCCGCATGAGCTTTGATCCTTGCGTTACCCACAAAGGTGGTCTCGGTTTCGTCCGGTTCAGGCAGATTGTGATCCGCGTTCGATGTAACTTTGATCTGGTACGGTTGAAGAAGCGCTGCAATCTCTTCCAGCTTCCCATTATTATGGGTCGCAACAACCAACTCTGTCCCGTCAAACTTCCGCATTAATAAACAGCATCCATCTGGATCGCGTTCAGTTCCCCGATCCCCTTCTCCGCAAGATCAAGAAGTTTATCCATTTGAGTCCGCGTAAAGGTGGACCCTTCAGCCGACATCTGAACTTCAACCAGCTTCGATCCGTTCATGATGAAGTTCCCGTCTACTCCGGCATCGCTATCTTCCGGATAGTCGAGGTCTAGCACTTCCTGTCCCGCATAAATCCCACAAGAAATCGCAGCCACAGGATCGGTCAAAGGATCAGACGAAATCTCACCTGCCTTCATCAATTTGTTTATGGCCAGCTTCAACGCGACCCATCCACCAGTGATCGACGCACAGCGAGTTCCGCCATCGGCCTGAATGACATCACAATCCACAACAATCTGACGTTCGCCCAATGCAACGCGGTCAACACCCGCGCGCAAGCTACGGCCAATCAAACGCTGAATTTCTTGCGTCCGGCCGGATTGACCATTCTTTGCCTCACGCCGCATCCGCGTATGTGTCGCACGTGGCAGCATCCCGTATTCGGCTGTCACCCAGCCAAGACCGGAGTTTTTCAGAAAAGGCGGAACGCGTTCGTCCACTGTGGCTGTGCACAGCACATGCGTATCCCCGCATTTGATCATACAAGACCCTTCGGCGTGACGTGTGGCGTCGACCTCAATTGTAACGCTCCGCATTTGATCTATCTGACGGCCGGAAGGACGCATGAAACTCTCCATCTTTTGTTCCCGTTCGGCATACGCGCCCTGATTTCAAAAACCAACCCCGATTGACCTTCCCGCGCCCTTGGTTTTAATTGACCAGCCGAAATTTGCCTCTCTTACAATGTCAGATCAGACACCAAACATTGAAGATATGAACGATCGCTCGCGCGAAGTGTTTCGCCGCGTGGTCGAAGGCTATCTCGAAACAGGTGATCCGGTCGGGTCGCGCACGCTGACAAGAACACTGTCGGAGAATGTCAGCGCCGCGACCATTCGCAACGTGATGCAGGATCTTGAGTATCTTGGTTTACTCGATAGCCCCCACGTCAGTGCGGGTCGTATACCAACACAGCTTGGGTTGCGGATGTTTGTTGATGGTCTTCTCGAAGTTGGCGACCTGAGCGGTGAAGACCGTCGCAAAATCGATCAGACACTGACCGACAGTGAAGATGATGTCACCGCCCTTCTCGACCGTGTAGGTTCCGCGCTTTCAGGCGTCACGCAGGGCGCGAGCCTCGTCCTTACGCCAAAACACGAAGCACCAATTAAGCACATCGAATTCGTGTCGCTTGCGGCGGACCGCGCCTTGGTCGTTTTGGTTTTTACCGACGGTCAGGTTGAGAACCGTATCTTTACGCCACCCGCTGGCCAGACACCTTCATCCATGCGCGAAGCGGCGAATTTCATCAATGCCATTGCCGAAGGCCAAACGCTTTCATCCCTTGGTGGGATCATTGCCCGCGAAATCCAACAGCGTCGGCAAGAAATCGATAACCTTGCCGCGACGCTCGTGGAAAGTGGCATGGCCCTTTGGGAGAACGAAGGCGAAACCAATGAACGCCTCATCGTCCGTGGCCGCGGAAATCTTCTAACCGAAAACGAATCTGAAGCAGATCTAGAACGCATCCGCGTTCTTTTTGATGACCTCGAACGCAAGCGAGATATTGCCAAATTTCTCGATCTGACCGAGGAAGGTGAAGGTGTTCGCATTTTTATTGGCTCAGAGAACCAACTTTTTTCACTTTCGGGTTCCTCTCTGGTCGTTTCTCCTTATATGAACGCCGACCGCAAGATTATTGGCGCCGTTGGCGTCATCGGACCGACTCGACTTAATTACGGACGCATTGTCCCTATCGTGAACTACACCGCGCAGCGCATCGGTAAGATCATCACCGACCGCTCCTAAAGGATGACAAAATGAACGAACAAGACACTGAACCCATGAGCTTGGACGAACTCGCTGCCGAAGCGGACGAGATGGAAGCGGCTGGCGAAGGTGCGTTTGAAGAGATCGCGGCGCTGGAAGCAGAACGCGATGAGTTCAAAGATAAGTTCATGCGCGCATTGGCTGATGCAGAAAACATGCGCAAGCGCGCCGACCGCGACCGGCGCGAGGCCGAGAACTACGGCGGCTCAAAACTCGCCCGTGATTTGCTGCCAGTCTATGACAACATGCGTCGCGCGTTGAAATCTAAGGATGAAGTTGAAGGTGACGCCAATGCTGCCTTGCTGGAGGGTGTTGAGCTAACGATGCGCGAACTGCTCAACGTGTTCAAAAAGCATGGGATCGAGCCAATCGTGCCCGAAGTTGGCGACAAGTTTGACCCGCAAGTCCATCAAGCCATGTTTGAGGCACCAGTACCCGGCACGAAAACTGGCGACATCCTAGAGGTTATGGCCGAAGGGTTCATGTTGCATGACCGCCTGCTGCGACCTGCCCAAGTTGGCGTGTCGTCCATGCCAGCGAGCTAGTCGACAAGACCTCGCAATTCGTAGATCAAATTCAGAGCTTCTTTCGGGGTGAGTTCATCCGGAAGAAGCTCTTTTAGTTTGATCTCAACTTCCGACACTTTGGCTGGTTCTGCCACGGGTGCAGGAGTGGCCGTGAATAATGGCAAATCATCAATGATCGCCTTTCGGTTCGAACCCCCTTCCCGCTCGCCTTTCTCCAAAGCTTCCAAAACAACCTTTGCCCGTTCAATGACTGCTGGCGGCAGCCCTGCTAGTCGCGCCACTTGAACACCATAACTCCGGTCGGCAGTTCCCTTCCGCACTTCGTGCAGGAAGATCACATCACCCCCCCACTCCTTGACCGCAACGGTCGCATTATCGACATTGTCCAATTTGGCGGAGAGTGCAGACATCTCGTGGTAGTGTGTCGCAAAGAGTGCGCGGCATCTGTTGACGTCGTGCAGATGCTCCAACGTGGCCCAAGCGATCGACAACCCATCGTAAGTCGCTGTTCCGCGCCCGATCTCGTCTAAAATGACCAAAGCGCGATCATCTGCTTGATTCAGGATCGCTGCCGTTTCCACCATCTCAACCATGAAGGTTGATCGTCCGCGCGCAAGGTCGTCAGAGGCACCGACACGGCTGAATATCTGGCTGACCAAGCCAATTTTGGCTGATTGCGCAGGAACAAAAGACCCTGCCTGAGCCAAAACAGCGATCAACGCGTTCTGGCGCAGAAATGTCGACTTACCGGCCATGTTCGGCCCGGTTAAAAGCCAGATGGATGCATCGGTGAGCGAACAATCATTCGCGACGAATGGATCGCCTGAAGACCTTAACGCGTCCTCAACAACAGGATGCCTCCCACCTTCGATCTCAAATGCATGGCTGCTGTCGAGTTCTGGTCTTACCCATTGTTCACGACGCGCCAAAGACGCCAGTGAAGTCGCAATGTCAAACTCCGCCAAGGACGTAGAAAGTTGGTTCAATTGAGCTGAATTCCCAACAACAGTGTCTTTGAGCGTCTCGAATATCTGCTTCTCAATCTCCAGCGTTCGCCCACCGGCATTCAATATCCGCGTCTCAATTTCGCTGAGCTCGACGGTTGTGAATCGAATTTGGTTTGCGGTGGTTTGCCGGTGAATGAAGGTTTCATTCAAAGGTTCCGACATCATCCGCTCGGCATGGGTCGCCGTGGTTTCGATGAAATAGCCCAGCACGTTGTTGTGCTTGATCTTCAAACTCGAAACACCCGCAAGCTCAGCATAGTCGGCCTGCATTTTTGCAATGACTGAGCGCCCCTCGTCCCGCAGCGTGCGCATCTCGTCTAGCTCGTCGTGATACCCCTCGGCGACAAACCCACCATCTCGCGCCAGCAACGGTGGTTCGGCCACAAGCGCCTGATCCAAGAGATCAAGAATGCCGTCATGCCCCACCAAAGACGATGCAGCGAATGTCAACAGCTCAGGCAGGTCATCGTCCTTTATGCGATCCGCCAGCTGAGCCGCCTGACCAATTGCATTGCGAATGGCCGCCAAATCACGCGGCCCACCACGATCCAGCGCCAATCGGGACAGCGCCCGATCCACATCTGTCACAGCGCGGAGCAAATCGCGGAGGTTTTCGCCGTCGGTGGAGCGGTCTACAAAATAAGAAACGGCATCCAGACGGTTTGTTAGTGTCTGTAGATCCCGCGACGGGCTGGAAATACGCCTCTCCAACAACCGTGCGCCTGCCGCCGTCAATGTCGCGTCAACGGTAGAAAGAAGCGACCCATTCCGCCCGCCTTGCATACTTTGTGTGAGCTCCAAAGAGCGCCGCGTCGCCGCGTCGATCTGCATGGCGCTATTCTGCTGCTCTCGCACTGGAGACCGCAAGAGCGGGAGTTTGCCCTTCTGCGTGATTTCAAGGTATTCGAGGATGGCGGCCAACGCGGCGACCTCACTGCGCTCAAACTGCCCGAATGCATCCAAGGATTTCACGCCAAAGAAAGCTGTCAGGCGCTTTTCGCCCGCCGTGCTGTCAAAAGCAGCGCCTCCCAAAGTGCTGAAACTAATCGCTGCATCATCAGCCAGGTCTTGAAACGCGGCCTCCGACCCATCAACTACGATCAATTCGCGCGGGCTTAATCGGGCCAGCTCCGGTCCCAAGCTCACCCTTGTGCATGGCATCACATGAAATGCACCGGTTGAAATATCGACCCAAGCGAGTGCGCCACTATCCCGAACCTCCGAATAGGCCGCAAGGTAGTTATGCCGCCGTGCGTCCAACAAGGAATCCTCGGTCAAGGTCCCGGGCGTCACCAGCCGCACAACATCGCGTTTAACAACTGCCTTATACCCACGCTTTTTTGCTTCCTCAGGGCTTTCCATCTGCTCGCAAACCGCCACACGGAACCCTTTGCGGATGAGCGTCAACAAATACCCTTCAGCTGCGTGAACAGGTACACCGCACATAGGTATGTCTTGATCGTTCAACTTCCCGCGCTTCGTCAGCGCGATGTCCAAAGCCGAAGAGGCCGCGACCGCGTCGTCAAAAAACATCTCATAGAAGTCGCCCATCCGGTAAAATAGCAGTGCATCAGCGTATTGGGCCTTAAGCTCCAAATACTGCGCCATCATTGGCGTCACATTGCCCGATTTGCCTGCCATCGTTTCCCCCGAAGCGCCTCAAAGTACAGTACCGACGCAATGTTAGCGACGAAAGTGCAAATTCCACCTGTTGCGCCCTGTTTCGAACTCCCCCAAAATGGCAACTCGGTTCAGGGAGGCCCTTATGAAGAATTCAAAGATGACACGCGAAGACGCGCTCGCGTTTCACCTCAACCCAACCCCCGGCAAATGGGAGGTTCGGGCCACCGTTCCGATGACCACACAAAGGGATTTGTCGCTGGCCTATTCGCCTGGCGTAGCGGTTCCATGCGAAGAGATCGAAGAAAAGCCAAGCACGGCCTACGACTATACGAACAAGGGCAATTTGGTCGCCGTCATTTCAAACGGTACTGCTGTCTTGGGACTCGGTAACCTTGGCGCATTAGCGTCGAAGCCCGTGATGGAAGGGAAATCCGTCCTCTTTAAGCGCTTCGCCGATGTGAACTCCATCGATGTTGAGTTGGATACTGAAGACGTTGATGCGTTCTGCAATGCGGTGAAGTTGATGGGCCCAACCTTCGGCGGCATCAATCTCGAAGACATCAAAGCGCCCGAGTGCTTTATGATCGAGCAGCGCCTGAAGGAAGAAATGGACATCCCTGTCTTCCACGACGATCAGCACGGTACGGCTGTGATTTGTGCAGCAGGTTTAATCAATGCCCTGCATCTTTCCGGCAAAAAGATCGAGGACGTTAAGATCGTTTTGAACGGCGCGGGTGCGGCTGGCATCGCCTGTTTGGAGCTTCTTAAGGCCATGGGAGCAAAGCATGACAACTGCATCATGTGCGACACCAAAGGGGTGATTTACCAAGGACGCACTGAAGGTATGAACCAGTGGAAATCGGCGCATGCCGCATCCACCGACGCTCGTTCGCTCGATGATGCGATGAAGGGTGCAGATGTGTTTTTGGGGGTTTCTGCAAAGGGGGCTGTCACGCAAGAAATGGTGTCTAACATGGCACCAAACCCGGTTATTTTCGCCATGGCGAACCCCGATCCGGAGATCACGCCAGAAGACGCTCAAGCGGTTCGCGAGGATGCTATCGTTGCGACGGGCCGTTCCGACTATCCCAATCAGGTCAATAACGTCCTTGGCTTCCCCTACTTGTTCCGCGGCGCCTTGGACATTCACGCACGCGCCATCAATGACGAAATGAAAATCGCCTGTGCCCACGCGCTCGCGAACCTAGCGCGGGAGGATGTCCCCGATGAGGTCGCTATGGCCTATGGCACCAAGCTCAGTTTCGGTCGCGATTATATAATCCCGACACCATTTGATCCGCGATTGATCCATCGCATTCCGCCTGCAGTGGCAAAGGCTGGAATGGACACCGGCGTCGCACGACGCCCGATCGTGGATATGGATGGATACGAACTTTCGTTGAAATCGCGTATGGATCCCACCGCGTCGATCCTTCGAAATCTCAACACACGGGCACGTTCGGCTCAATCCACTGTGGTTTTCGCCGAAGGCGATGACCCTCGGGTCATCCGCGCCGCCGTACTTTATCAACGGTCTGGTTTGGGTAAGGCCCTACTCGTTGGTCGCGAGGGCGATGTCGCAGCAAAATTGACCGATCTTGGTCTCGCAGATGCAATCCAAGAAATTGAAGTCGTCAACGCGGCCAATACCGAGCACCTCGAAGACTACAAAGCGTTCCTATACGAGCGACTTCAGCGAAAAGGTTTCGACGCCGCCGATGTTCACCGCCTTGCCGCGCGGGACAGGCATGTGTTCGCATCATTGATGTTGGCACATGGTCACGCAGATGGGTTGGTGACTGGAGCGACTCGCAAATCCGCTCATGTGTTGGAGTTGATAAATCACGTCTTTGATGCGACGCCGCAAAGCGGCGCGGTCGGTGTCTCTGCCGTTCTTCACAACGGTCGGATCGTTCTTGTGTCCGACACTTTGGTGCATGAGTGGCCGGACGAAAAAGACCTTGCTGACATTGCCGAACGTGGTGCGTCTGTTGCGCGTGACTTGGGGTTGGAACCAAGAGTTGCGTTTCTGTCTTTCTCGACCTTCGGTTATCCGGTGTCTGAGCGAGCAGAGAAAATGAACCTCGCGCCAAATATCCTCGATCAGCGAAACGTTGATTTCGAATATGAGGGTGAAATGACGGTAGATGTCGCGCTCAATGCTGCTGCGATGGAACAATACCCCTTCTCGCGCCTGTCTGGCCCAGCAAATGTGCTTGTCGTACCTGCCCGCCACTCCGCGTCAATATCTGTGAAACTCATGCAAGAGATGGCCGGCGCGACCGTCATCGGCCCAATTCTGTCTGGTATCGACAAGCCGGTACAGATTTGTTCCACTGTATCCACGGTAAATGACATATTGAACATGGCTGTTTTGGCGGCTTGTCGCGTGGGTTAAGCAATGACGATCTGGAATCTAGGCTCTATTAACGCAGATTTTGTCTATTCCGTTCCTCACATTCCCGCCCCAGGTGAGACCCTCGCCTCAACCGATCGACAGGTTTTCTTAGGCGGTAAAGGCACTAATATGTCCGTCGCGGCTGCTCGCGCAGGGACGCATGTGCGCCATATCGGTGCTGTTGGGGCTGACGGGCGCTGGGCTATCGATCGCCTTTTGGAATACGGTGTTGACACCAGAAGCATTGCCGAAGTTGCGCATGAAACTGCCCAAGCGATCATTGCGGTGGATTCGTCTGGAGAGAATTCAATCATCCTATTCCAAGGCGCAAATGTTCAGGTTCCTCTCGATGCTCTTCAATCTGCACTCGCGGAAGCGGCGGTCGGTGATTGGTTTGTCTGTCAGAATGAAACCAATCTTCAGGCTGAAGGCGTACGGATGGCACGTGAGCTTGGGCTAAAGGTTGCCTACGCTGCCGCACCCTTCGACGCGGGTGCGGTGGAGGCCTTGATTGAAAACTTGGACTTTCTCATTCTGAATGAAATTGAGATGGGCCAACTGCGCGCCTCGTTGGGAAAAGAACCGAAAGATCTTGGAATAGACACTGTTATTGTCACTAAAGGCGGCGATGGTGCGGACCTCTATTCGTCTTCAAATGACTGGGAACCAACTTCGTTTGAAGCCATCCCCGTAAGCCCGATTGATACGACTGGCGCAGGTGATACGTTCACCGGATACGTCCTAGCTGGACTAGACAGAGGTCTGCCGCTGGATCAATCCATTCATCTTGCAACAAAGGCTGGCGCTTTAATGGTCACAAGGCAAGGGACCGCAGATGTGATCCCCGACCTAGCGGAAGTTCGGGACTTCAAGCCTTAGCTCGCGAACAAAGCCTGATTTCCCCAAAGCTCACTAACACGTTCATCCCGTCCACAAGCCTCGCGATAAAACTTGTAGGCGTTGGCCTGTGATTTTGGGCCGCGACGCGTCCAAACGGTTGTTGTGCCTTTGTAGTAGTCCTGATGGTACGCCTCAGCGGGGTAAAATATTGCTGCGTCAAGTATAGGCGTCACGATCTGCTGACCGAGCTCTTGACCTGCGAGCGCCTTTGCTTGTTCAGCGATTGCCCGCTCGTCAGTGTTCTCAACAAAGATGGCAGTTCTATAGCTGTCACCCCGGTCGCAGAACTGCCCGCCTGCATCAGTTGGATCAACAGAACGGAAGAATGCGTGCAAGAGCTGGCCGTAGGAAACCACATCTGCATCATAGGTGACTTCGACCACTTCATAGTGGCCCGATCCGCCCGCCGTCACTTGTTTGTAGGTCGGGTTTGCGATGGACCCCCCAGCATATCCGGACACAACCTCGACAACGCCGTTGAGTGACTCAAAGTCAGATTCGACGCACCAGAAACACCCACCTGCAAATACGGTGGTTTGGATATTCTCTGCCTGTGCGTCCTTTGCGGACATCACTGTGGCGAGTGCAATGCCGGCGGCCAGAAGTGCAGTTTTAGTCGTTTGAATGCTGATAGACATAATACATCTCCTTTGCGAACGTTTCTGGTCAAGTAGCGGCTGAAATTTCAATTCACTGACCCGTGAGCTCACAGGTAGTTTACAGCTTGGAATAGTCACCCTTTGAAGCTAGCGTCCGAAAAAACGGAGGGTGAAATGCGCATTGCGATGTGGTCTGGGCCAAGAAATCTATCGACGGCCATGATGTACAGTTTTGCCAATCGCGAAGATTTTGCCGCGTGGGATGAGCCGTTTTATGCGCCTTACCTCAAAGCGACAGGTCTGGATCATCCGCTTGCGCTAGAGATCATTGGCAGTCACGATTCCGATCCAGAAAGCGTCTCGAACGCCTGCATAGGCTCTATTCCTAAAGAAAAACCGCACTTTTATATGAAGCATATGCCGCATCACATGATCGACGGATTTCCGTTGGATTGGGCGGATGATTGCGTGAATATTCATCTCATACGCCACCCTGCCCGAGTGATCGCGAGCTATGGCAGAAAGCGAGAGCAAGCCACTCTAAGCGATGTCGGCTTTGAGCAGCAACTCGATGTGTTTAAGAAAGTTGGCGGCCTTATCGTCGACAGCGCGGATATCCGAGCAGATCCAAGATCAAAACTAGAACAGATTTGCGCTGAAATTGGTCTCGAATTTGATCCCGCGATGCTCTCTTGGGAGGCTGGACCAAGGTGCTTTGACGGAGTTTGGGCGAAACATTGGTATGACGCAGTTCACAAAAGTACCGGATTCGCCGGTGCCGAGGGCCCATTGCCTGACTGTGAGGATCAAATCGATTTGCTGGAGCAAGCTTTGCCAATCTATGAGAAGCTCGCAAAAATGAAGGTTTAGAGCTTCTTTTCCAGCTGGATTTCCTTACCGGCCCGCTTGCCAGTCTTTTTGTAACCGAGCGACTCATACAGTCCAATTGCAGCACCGTTATCTTCGACGGCTTGGATTTGTACCAATGGACAACCACGCATCTTTGCCCAGTCTTCGGCCAAATGCATTGCTGCTTTTCCGTAGCCTTTGCCCTGAGGGTCTTGTCCAATCAACAAACGCCAAACATAGGCTGCGTTAGGATCATCGATTTCGTCGAGATCGTCGTGCTCTGACATGTCGATGAGCGCGATCAAACCGACGCGACGGTCGCCATCCCAAATACAAAAATCATACGCACCCTTCTCAAAACGAGCTTCCGCAATAGTGATTGGATTTGGCGCTACAAACCGATCCTGTTCATCAGTGACCGTAATCTTTTCCAACGGCAAAACGTCTGCGCCGGTGATCGGTTTTAGCCTAACGTCCATCTTAACCCTTCAGTCGGCGATCCCTTGCAGCCAGCAGTTTTAAACGCAGCGCGTTTAATTGGATGAAGCCCTTTGCATCTGTCTGATCGTAAGCACCAGCGTCATCCTCGAACGTCACATGCGCCTCTGAATAGAGCGAATGATCTGACCAACGTGCGACAGTTGTGGCAGAGCCTTTGTAAAGCTTGATCCGAACGGTGCCGGACACATGCTCTTGGCTCTTGTCGATCAGCGCTTGCAACATTTCGCGTTCTGGGCTGAACCAGAAGCCGTTGTAGATCAGTTCCGCATAGCGCGGCATGATGCTATCTTTCAGGTGGCCTGCGCCGCTATCGAGTGTGATCTGCTCGATCCCACGGTGTGCTTCCAGCAGAACGGTGCCGCCAGGCGTTTCGTAGATGCCCCGCGACTTCATCCCAACAAAGCGGTTTTCGACCAAATCCAAGCGGCCAACGCCATGTTTGCCGCCAAGTTCGTTCAGCTTCGTGAGGATCGTTGCGGGCGACATTGCTTCGCCATTGATCGCAACCGCGTCACCTTTTTCGAAAGTGATTTCGATGTACTCTGCTTCATTTGGCGCGTCTTCGGGGTTTACGGTGCGCTGATAGACGTAATCTGGTGCCATCTCCGCCGGATCTTCCAAGACTTTGCCTTCGGAAGAGGTGTGCAGCAGGTTCGCGTCAACGCTGAACGGCGCTTCGCCGCGCTTGTCTTTGGCCACAGGAATTTGGTTTTGCTCTGCAAACTCCAACAGTTTCGTCCGGCTTGTCAGATCCCAATCCCGCCAAGGCGCGATCACCTTGATGTCTGGATTGAGCGCATAGGCCGCCAATTCAAACCGCACTTGGTCGTTGCCCTTACCGGTCGCGCCATGAGCAACTGCATCCGCGCCTTCAGCTTCGGCAATCTCAACCAAACGCTTGGAAATCAGCGGACGCGCGATTGATGTACCCAGCAAATATAGACCCTCATAAAGGGCATTTGCGCGGAACATTGGGAAGACAAAGCCCTTCACGAACTCCTCGCGCAGGTCTTCGATATAGATCGCTTTCGCGCCCATCATCTCTGCTTTCACGCGTGCAGGGTCAAGTTCTTCACCCTGCCCTAGATCGGCTGTGAATGTGACAACTTCGCACCCGTACTCGGTTTGCAGCCACTTCAAAATTATCGAGGTATCCAACCCGCCAGAATAGGCAAGCACGACTTTCTTAGGTGCGGACATGTTCTAAGCTTTCAGCGATGATTCCAGTTCAGCGCGCGATACCGCGATTTACCTGTCAGAGCAAGCCAGCCACGAACTCAGCATCGCCATCATTATAAAGCGTTTTGATCGCCATATCAGGATGCATCCAAATGGCATCATGGTCTGGTTCTGCAGGATCGCCTAAACGCAACGTTGGGGTGGCGAGGTAGATATGGCAGACCTTTTCGGCCCACATGTCGTACTCCGGCATGAAGGTGAACCTGCGAAAAGCGCCCAATCGCCTTGGTTTGGCGATACGCCAGCCGGTTTCTTCAAAGACCTCCCGATGCAAGGCGGTGATCTGAGATTCTCCTGGATCAATCCCGCCGCCTGGCAATTGCACCTCAAAATGAGGATCACCCTGCCAAGTCAGCAAAAGCTGCCCGCGACGCGGTAATATCGCATAGGCGCCGGGGCGCGCTTTGTACTTTTGACCCGATTTTGGTGCTGCTCCAAATCGTTTCATCTGCCGTCTCCCCTTGGACCTTGGCTTGTTCCACCTATATAGGCGCGGTATTGCAATTCCGTACAGGTTAGGAAAGCACATGACCACAGGCGCAAAAATAGCCTGGGACGACACAGTATTGCCGTTCCAACTCGACCGATCAGACATCCGCGGACGCGTGGCGCGGTTGGATGGGGTTTTGGAGTCTGTTTTGAAGCAACACGACTACCCGCCTGTAATCGAAGCGTTGGTTGCAGAAATGGCTTTGCTGACCGCTTTGATCGGGCAGACGGTAAAGCTGCGCTGGAAACTGTCATTGCAGGTGCGTGGCAGTGGCGCGGCGCGGTTGATCGCGACGGATTACTACGGGCCGACCGAAGAAGGTGAACCAGCGCGGATCAGGGCCTATGCGAGCTATGATGCGGAAACGCTGGATCATTCCACTGATCCATTCAGCCAGATCGGGCAGGGGTATTTTGCAATCCTCATAGACCAAGGTGAAGGAATGCAACCGTATCAAGGGATCACACCGATCGCTGGAGGATCGCTTTCCGCCTGCGCAGAGACTTATTTCGCGCAATCTGAGCAGATTCCAACGCGTTTTGCTTTGACATATGGCCGCAGCCAGCAGCCGGGCGAAAACGAACACTGGCGGGCAGGCGGCGTGATGTTGCAGCACATGCCAAAGGCGTCGCCACTGATGGAACAGGGCGAGCCAGATTCCGACGGCTTGTTGACTGCGGCCAGTTTGCTGGATGACGACGAAGGCGAAAACTGGTCTCGCGCAAATATGCTCTTGGACACAGTCGAAGAGATCGAATTGATCGGCCCGACCGTGACGCCAACAGAGCTGCTGTTGCGCTTGTTCCACGAAGAAGAGGCGCGTGTCTATGATACGCAGGCGATCCGGTTTGGTTGCACCTGCTCTGAGGATCGGGTTCGGCAAAGCCTTTCAATCTACTCGGCAAAAGACATTTCAACGATGACCACTGACGAAGGCATCGTTGAAGCGGACTGTCAGTTCTGTGGCGCGCATTACGCCTTTGATCCGGCAACGCTTGGATTTGAGGCTGAAGCGACAGGCGATGGCAACTGATCTTCATCACATACTTAGCAATGCGCTGACCCGGCCGGGCGGCGCATCCTCTGACTTTGATCTCAATCCCGATATTGTTTTGCCGGAAAGCCGGACGCTCAAAGCTGCCGCAGTGTTAATCGGGGTGAGGGCGGAAACGCAATCCGTCATCCTGACGAAACGGTCGTCGCGGCTGAAACACCACCCGGGTCAGATAGCTTTTCCTGGTGGAAAGCAGGACGAAACAGACTCTAGTTTGACCGAAACAGCGCTCCGAGAGGCGAATGAGGAGATTGGCCTGCCTTGGGAAAACGCATCCGTCATAGGGCAGATGGATGCCCATGAAACGGTCACAGGCTTTCAAGTAAGCCCGATATTGGCCGTCATCGAAGGATCGTTTGAGGTAAAGCCGGAGCAAGGGGAGGTTGAGGAAGTCTTCGAAGTTCCGTTCTCCTTTCTGACCGACCCTAAAAACTTCCGAGTTGAATCGCGCCGCTGGCAAGGCCGCCGGAGGCATTTCTATGTCGCGCCCTTTGGCCCCTATTACATTTGGGGCGCTACTGCTCGTATGTTGCGTGGGCTAGCTGAACGGGTCTCACCGTGACGCGGATTGACGCGCCTTGGTTGAACTCACCGGCGTCTAAACGCACCTGCGATGCGTTTCAGTCGCGTGGATATGAGATCTTTTTTGTTGGTGGCTGCGTGCGAAATCAGCTGATGGGTCGCGATGTGACCGACCTTGATCTCGCGACCGATGCTGAACCAAAAGAAATGCTGCGGCTTGCCGAAGAAGACGGCATCAAGGCAGTCCCTACTGGCATTGACCATGGCACAGTGACCTTCGTTGTGGATGGGGAGCCGTATGAGATCACGACTTTCCGAAACGATGTTGAAACCGACGGTCGGCACGCGACTGTAGCCTTTTCCAAAGACTTTCGCGAAGATGCCAAGCGCCGTGATTTCACGATGAACGCGCTTTATGCAAAGCCTGATGGCTCCGTGTTAGATCCTGTTTTTGGACTTACCGATCTCTGTTCCGGCATTGTGCGCTTTGTCGGTGACGCGACTCTTCGGATCAATGAGGATTACTTGCGTATCCTGAGGTTCTTCCGCTTTCATGCGTGGTATGGGAACACCAACAAGGGTATCGAGCCAGAGGGTTTGGCCGCGTGTGCCGAGCATGTTGATCAGCTGCCATCCCTATCGAGGGAAAGAGTGACCGTGGAGCTTCTGAAACTCTTGAGTGCACCCGATCCGTCCATGGCTGTGTCCTCGATGGATGCAATCGGCGTTCTGATGCATTTACTGCCGGGATCGAGCGCGACTGCGCTTCCTGTCTTGATCCATTTGGAGGTGGAAAATGGCTTGGTGGTTGATCCCATCGCGCGGCTTTGCGCGCTGGGCGGAGAACCTGAAAACCACTTGAGACTTTCCAAAGCCCAAGAGAGGACGCTGTTTGCCTATCGGGACGCCTATGAATCGCCCCATGAAACCGGATATCGCCTAGGGGAGCTGGCTTTGCATAATTTGGCTATTCAGGCCGCGCACTTCGGCGTGATTCTAGACTCTAAACAGGTAGAAAAAGCAAAAATCGGTATGTCAGCAGAGTTTCCGGTTAAAGCCCAAGATCTTATGCCAACCCTCAGCGGTAAGGCATTAGGGGACAAATTAAAGGAGTTGGAACAACGCTGGATAATTTCCGAGTTCCAACTGACCAAGGACCAATTGCTTGATTAACTTCGCGCTGACAGGCTTCGTCTTCTTCGGACTGTTTTCACCAGGTCCGAACGTCATTCTCGTCACGGCATCAGGCGCGCGTTTCGGCTGGAACAGAACGATTCCGCATATCTTAGGGATCGCGGTCGGAGTCGGTGTGATAGCGGGCCTCACCGGTCTTGGCATCGGTCAGGTACTTTCATCGAACCCAAACCTATTCGTGGTGCTTCAGGTGATCGCCTGTTGCTGGATTCTCTGTATGGCGTACCAACTCTGGCGCTCGTCGCCGAAAGAAGTAGATAGCCGTGAACGCCCATTTTCATTCGTCGAAGCGCTTCTGTTTCAATGGGTCAATCCAAAGATTTGGGCCGTGGCCCTAACCGCGACCGCTTTTATCGCTGACCAAACACCCGTAAGCCAAGCCATCACACTCGGTCTAACTTTCTCAACACTGAACCTTTTTGTGTGCTCATTCTGGACGGGATTTGGATCACTCCTATCTCGATTACTAGTGGATGAAACCTCTTGGCTGATTTTCATGCGGATCATGGCCGTTGGTTTGGTGATCTTTTCTGCTTTGATCTTTGTGTGAGCGTTCACGACAATTCGCGTTGACACTGAGAGGTTGAAAACGTGTGATCAAGCCGAAACCATAGCAAAAGGAAAGGGATTGATGTGAACGTCGCAAAACTTATCAATCCCTATGCACCTGCTGACGGCCCACCTCCGTCGAGTCTGTTCAAATTCCTGGTTTGGTCGTTCTCGGGGGGCTTCAGATACGTCGCACTTGGGTCTGTCATTTCCATATTGGCAGGTGTTGTGGATGTGTCGACGGCATTGATCCTTGGCCTCGTGATTGATGCAGCTTTGACATCGGATAGCGCGTCGTTCTTTTCAGAAAATACGACCCTGTTACTGTCTATTTTGCTCTTTTTTCTTATCCTTAGACCTGTTGTCATGGGTCTTTCTGGCGTCATGCAGTCTGTCGTTATTGGCCCATCACTCGCCAATTTGATCCTGTCGCGATTGCATCGCCATACGCTTGGTCAATCTGCCTCATTCTTTGACGATGATTTTGCTGGTCGCATCGCGCAGAAACAGCTTCAAGCCTCGCGCGCGGCCACAAATTTGGTGGTTGAGATGATCCATACGGTCATGTTCGCCCTCGCGTCGTTGATCGGTTCCATCATCCTGATGCTGACAATCGACCTGCGCACCGCTTTGCTGATGACGGTTTGGCTGATCGGTTACTTCTTCTTGATCCGCTTCTTCATGCCGAAGATTCGAGCGGCCTCAAAAGAAAGGGCAAGCAAACGCGCAATGGTGACAGGGCAGGTTGTTGATACCGTCACAAACATCAAAACGGTAAAGTTGTTTGCGCATAAAGATCGCGAAGACCGCGCAGCTATCGACGCCATGTCTGAACTTTGGGACGCATCTGTTAATTTCGGTTGGACGTCTGCGAGCTTCCGGTTCTTTCTGACGACCCTCGCTGGGATCATTCCGACCCTGATGGTCGGCGCCACACTTTATTCTTGGACGATTGGTGACTCGACCGCCGGAGCAATTGCAACCAGCGGTGCCGTCGGCCTTCGGCTGTCACAGATGACGGGTTGGGTCAGCTTTACGCTGATGACCATGTACGCGGATGTTGGCGAGGTCGAAGACGCTATTCGCACATTGTCACCCGCACACACCTTAACCGACGTGCCAGAAGCGAAAGAGCTTGATGTCACCAAAGGCCAGATCGTTTTCGATCACACTTCGTTCTCCTATGGTAAGGCAGTGGGCGGCATTCACGACGTGAACCTTACGATCAATGCGGGTGAACGTTTGGGCATCGTTGGTGCATCTGGTGCGGGTAAATCCACTTTGGTTGCACTTCTTTTGCGCCTTTACGATACCGAAGAGGGCACCATAACCATTGACGGGTCGGACATCAGCAAAGTCACTCAAGAAAGCCTGCGTCAGAATATCGGCATGGTCACGCAAGAAACGGCGATGTTTAACCGATCAGCCCGCGACAATATCCTATACGGCGACCCGACAGCGAGCGATGATGATATGCGCAATGCCGCGATGCGAGCGGAAGCCGACGAGTTCATCGAGGGGCTTGAGGATCACAGCGGTCGAACTGGATACGATGCCTATCTTGGTGAGCGTGGGGTAAAGCTATCCGGCGGTCAACGGCAACGGATCGCCATCGCGCGCGCTATGCTCAAAGACGCACCAATCTTGGTGCTTGATGAAGCTACCAGCGCGTTGGATTCGGAAGTGGAAGCTTCCATTCAGGCTGCGTTAGAGTCTGTTATGGACGGCAAGACCGTGATCGCGATTGCCCACCGGCTTTCTACTTTGGCGCAGATGGACCGCATTATCGTCCTAGATGAGGGCCGCATTGTGGAGGAGGGGAACCATGCGACCCTTATCGCTCAGAATGGGCTTTACACGCGCTATTGGAACCGGCAATCGGGCGGCTTCATCGAGGTGCAACGAGCAGCGGAATAAATGCCCGAAATCATCGAAACACTGACGCATCACGGCTTGGGTCGAACGTCCTCTGGTGAACTGGTCTCGAACGTGTTGCCAGGAGAGACCATTGAAGTTTTAGGTGGGGGGAAGGTTCGCGTTCTTGAACCCTCGACCGATCGTGTCAGCCCTCCATGCCGGCATTCCAAATCATGTGGCGGGTGTTCGGTCATGCACGCCTCTGATGAATTCGTGGCCACATGGAAGACAGGCATCGTCGAAAGCGCGTTGTCCGCGCGTGGGTTAGATACGGAGATCTTACCGATCCACACATCACCAGCGCAAAGCCGCCGCCGCGCAAAATTCTCTGGCCGCCGCACAAAGAAGGGCGCAATCGTGGGGTTTCACGGGGCGTCTTCATCCGTTTTGGTCGAAACTCCGGATTGCAAGTTGGTCATGCCGGAGCTCCTCGAAGTGACGGAGGGGTTGCTCGAGCTTGTTCTTTTGGGCGCTTCACGTAAATCAGAGGTTCAGTTCACAGTTAACCAAAGCGAGGCAGGGCAGGATATTTGGGTGCAGGCTGATAAACCTGTCGACAACGCGTTGCGTGTCCAGTTGGCCAATATCGCTCAAAAACACCAATTCGCACGATTGTCTTGGAACGACGAAACCATCGTCACGTTGAAACCACCGTTTGTGACGATGGGTGCAGCAAAGGTCGTTCCTCCGTTTGGCGCGTTTCTTCAGGCGACGGTGGATGCTGAGAACGCCATGGTCGCCGCTGTCAAAGATTGCATTGGTAACGCAAAACGCGTCGCAGATCTGTTTTCTGGCTGTGGTACGTTTACCTTCCCCCTTGCTGAAACGGCAGAGGTTCATGCGGTAGAAGGCGAGCCCGATTTGATCGCTTCTTTGGATACAGCTTGGCGTCAAACGACCGGTCTCAAGAAAGTTTCCACAGAGGTGCGCGATCTGTTCCGCAGGCCGTTGGAACCAGACGAGCTTAATCAGTTCGATGCTGTTGTTTTGGACCCGCCTCGCGCAGGTGCGGAGGCGCAAATACAGTGTCTAACAAAGTCAAATATCGCAGAAATTGCGATGGTATCCTGCAATCCAATTACCTTCTCGCGTGACGCCGAAATTCTCACAGAATCTGGCTATCAGATGAAATGGGTCCGACCCATCGACCAATTTAGATGGTCTGCCCATGTGGAGCTTGTTGGCCGATTTACGCGAGCCTGAAACGAAAGTGATGACGCAAGGACATCTTTTGCTGTAAACTGTAAAAAAAAGAGGCAGGGCAATGATCACAAGACGGATGTTCTTGGCGAGCAGCACGACCTTTGCGGTGAGCGCGTGTAGCAGCAAGTTCAAGACTTATACAGGTCCTGAAGTGACGCGCGTTCAGGTGTTTAAGGGCCAGCGGGCGATGCAACTTTTGCACCACAACACTCAGCTAGCGGCTTACAAGTTTGAACTCGGTTTCGCGCCGGAAGGGCATAAAGCCTTCTACGGAGACGGGCGCACGCCTGAGGGTGCATATCGGATCAATCGGCAAAATCCGAATAGCCGGTATCACTTGTCCCTTGGAATCTCGTACCCCAACGCAGATGACATTGCGTATGCGAGGTCGCACGGTCGCGAGCCTGGGGGCGACATATTCATCCACGGAACACCGCGGCTCTTTGCGGGTCAAACCGACTGGACGTATGGATGTATCGCCGTTTCGGATGACGAGATGGAAGATATCTATGCGATGGTGAATGTTGGCACACCGATCTTCATTTATGCCTAAACCGGCGTCGTGATCTGCGCCGTTGATTGTATCGGTTGAATTTCGGCAGGATCGCTTCCAACGGTTAGGGTCCACCAAAGCTTCCCAGCTTCTTCTTGAAACCAAGAAAACCCTATTCGCCTTGCGTTAGGGTCTAAAACCACTGCCCGTGTGTCATTCTGGTTCATCCAAGCGGCCAGAGTCTCAAGTTCTGTCTCATAGCTTTCAGAGATGTTTTCGCCCAGCACACGGCCTTCAAATCCAACACGTCTCGCACGGTCAAGCGGCGATGAGCCGTCGGACCCAAAGTGCCATGGCCTGTTCTGGATCGACATGTCGCGTGCATGTGTTGCGGCTGCCGCGTTCAGCCTCGCGTCCAATTCGACCGGGGGGACGCCCACGGCCTGTCGCAGCGCGTTAATACTGTCGAGCATTCTGAACTGAATATCGCCAGGTTCTTGCGCGCTGATATTGTAGATTTGGGGAAGGGGGAGGCCATCCGGACCAATACGGCCTGCGGTCGACGCACACGCCGCTAAGCTGAAACCAGCCAATCCTGCCAAGACCACTCTTCTTTTCATCGCAATCGCACCCGCGCTGTTTTGATTTCTGTAACTGCAACGCTTAGGTAGATCAAACCCTGTGCGGCAATAGATTGCCAATCTGACGAAACTTTGAATTGAAGCCTAAGTCGCCGCAAACTAAACCGCAGATAAATCATGTTGTGCCTTCGGAGGTTCCCAGATGGCCGAATATTTGAAGTCTTCTTTGTCTCGCCGCGCCTTTGTGGCAGGCACAGCCGCCGCATTTGGCACGGCCGCAACCGCGCAAACAGAAAACAGCACCGAAGTTGAAGCAGACATCAGTGGCGCCGTTGAGCGGAACATTTCCAGCTTCCGGTCGCTGGATTGGCAGCCATACTTCAACAACCTGGACAACGGTGCGGTTCTGGTCGATATTCAGAGTAGGGCGCTTCACTATTGGTCAGAGGATGAGTCGATCTATAAACTCTTCCCGACGTCGGTGCCGTTGACCGAAGACCTGACGCGTCTTGGTCGAACTGAAATTATCAGTAAGGTCGAAGGCCCATCTTGGCGTCCGACACCGTCGATGCGGGAACGTAATCCTGAGTGGCCTGAGTTCATTGGGCCCGGACCTGACAATCCGATGGGCACACACGCTCTTTATCTGACGTGGCAATACTACCGCATTCATGGAACCCACGACACGCGGAAGATCGGACGCAGGTCCTCAAACGGCTGTATCGGTCTCTTCAACGAGCATATTGCCGAACTTTACAACATGACGAAGGTTGGCACTCAGGTCCTACTGATCTGAGGACTTACTGATCAATCCAGCCAAGTAGATTGCGATCAATGACACCGGCGAGCGCTTGAATATGCGCGTCGTCGTCGTTGAGGCATGGAATATAGGTGAAATGCTCACCACCCGCTTCTTCGAAGCTTTCCTTGATCTCTTCGTTGATCTCTTCCAGCGTCTCAATGCAATCGGCAGAGAAGGCGGGCGCACAAACGGCGATGTTCTTAACGCCGTCTTCCTCGGCCAGCCGCGCTACTTCGTTTACGGTGTAAGGCTTTAGCCACTCTTCCGGACCAAATCGTGATTGGAAAGTCGTCACAATTTCCGTGTCGCTCCAACCGAGACGTTCTTTCAACAGGCGCGTCGTCTTCTGGCATTGGCAATGATAGGGGTCGCCCTCACGCAAATACCTCTCTGGCACACCATGATAAGAGCAGACCAACTTTTCCGGCTTGGTTTCAGCGTTCGCGTAAGCGGTCTCGATCGATTTCGCCAAAGCGTCGATATAGGCGGTCTCTTCGAAATAAGGTTCAACCACGCGCGCAATCGGCTGCCACTTTTCTTCCATCAAAGCGCGGAAGAATTGGTCATTTGCTGTCGCTGAGGTTGCGCCCGCGTAGTGGGGGTACAGCGGGAAAAACAGGATTTTGGTACACCCTGCCTCAACCATTTCGCGAACCTTGGATTTCGTCGATGGATTGCCGTAGCGCATACAAAAATCGACGCGCACTTGATCGCCGTGACGCTGTTGCATCACTTCTTTGATCGCTGCGGCCTGAGCTTTAGTGATGGTCAAAAGCGGGCTTTCATCCGCTTCATTGTTCCAAATCGACCGGTACGCAGCGCCAGAGGAAAACGGGCGTTTTGACAAGATAATCAACTGCAAAAGCGGCTGCCAAAGCCACGCGGAATAGTCGACCACGCGCTTATCAGACAAGAACTCATTCAGATACCGGCGCATCGACCAATAATCGGTAGCATCGGGAGTGCCCAGATTGGCAATCAAGACGCCAACTTTTGCCGGTTTTACCTTTGGATGGTCCGCAGGTGCGTGGACCGGGCAGGTTCCCGTTGCGTCGGAGTTTTGGGAGTCAAACATCGTCATCCTAGCGGTTCAATTCGTTTGAAGTGTGATTTAGTCGGAACAACTGCCAGATCAATCTTAGAGCGGTTTTAATTTGGTTTCCACGGCCCCAAGCGCGTCAGCCAGTCGATTTTTCGCACTTCCGGGCCGGAGGGGCTGTTGTTGGCCTGCATCCGGTGCCCATCCCGTCAGCGTGATAATCTCAAATGTTGCGGTGATGCGGCCTTCTTCGGTGCCAAAGGTTTCGGCGTAGATTTGCGCCGCACGGAGGAATATCGCACGTTTGCTGAAGCGTTTAGCCCGTTCAGTGATGCAATTGCCTTCGCCCATCTGCCGCAGCTCTTTCATCAGATCGAACGGGCTCGCATAGCTCACGTCAAAAGGTGTTCCGTCGGCAACCGGCAAAGCCAGCCCAGCGCGTTGGAGCAGAGCGCCAAGATCGCGAATTTCCGACATTGGTGCGATGCGCGCAGATAGACCACCGGTGATTTCCGCTTCGGCTTGGGCGAGACAGGAACGGAGTTCGTTGAGCGTTTGGCCCCCGAACAATGTTCCTATGAACAACCCATCGGGCTTGAGCGCGCGCCGGCTTTGCACGATTTGCCCAACCGGATCATTCGACCAATGCAGGCAGAGGTCATGGATCACGAGGTCAATAGCGCTTTCTTCTAGTGGCAGGATTTCTTCGTCGGCAAGAAAGCTCGCCGCATCTTGGAAACCCGTCCACAAATCAGGTCGAGGTGTCACAATCGCGACCGAATTAAACGATCTGTTAACCTCGTTGAGTCTTTCCTGAACATCATCAATCGCCGCCTCGCGCAGAAAGTCGACCGGTGCGTGTTTCGCGCGCGCTCGGTTCTTTGCGAGAGCGTCGAGGTCAAACAAGTCAGGGCGGTTTGTGGTCATGACGTTGCTTTAGAGAATGCCCATGCTGATGCAAAGCCTGATTCAAGCGATCTACCCGCCCCATTGTATTGCATGCGCCGCGCCCACCGACATGGAACACGGCCAATGTGGTGCCTGCTGGCCGCAGACAAAGTTCATCACCGGGACGATCTGTGACAAATTCGGTGTCCCGCTTCCTGGCGATGCGGAAGGCGATATCGTGCATTGTGATGACTGCATGAGGATTGCCCGACCTTGGGACCGAGGGTGGGCTGCGTTGGCATATGCCGACGTTGGGCGAAAGCTTGTGCCTGGTCTCAAGCATGGGGATCGATTGGACTATCTCCCCGCCATGTCGCGGTGGATGGCAGCGTCCGGCAAAGAGCTCTTTCAAGACGATCCGCTGCTGGTGTCGGTCCCACTTCATCGTTGGCGGTTGTTTCGTCGGAAATACAACCAAGCTGCCGAACTCACGAAATCTATGGGGCGAATAACGGGGCATGAAGTATGCTTAGACGCGTTGGTCAGAGCGCAGCAAACGCCCAAGTTGGATGGCAAATCAAGGGAAGAGCGGTTTCAAATCCTACAAGATGTGATCAAGCCAAAAGCTGAACGGAGGAAGCAAATTCAAAGCAGATCAATAGTTTTGATCGACGACGTTATGACGTCTGGCGCCACGCTCGCGGCCTGCACGGAAGCTTGCAAAAAGGCCGGTGCCGAAACTGTGTCCGTGCTGGTACTGGCCCGCGTCGCCAAAGACACCTAAATAGAGCGGGACATCAGCCAAAGGAAAGACCATGGCCCGCGTTGAGATTTATACAAAGATGACCTGCGGTTTCTGCCACGCCGCGAAACGCCTGCTGAAAGCAAAGGGCGTTTCCTTTGAGGAGACCGACATTCTGCTCAAGCCAAAGAAGCGCCCAGAGATGATCCAGCGCGCCAATGGCCGCAGCACTGTTCCTCAAATCTTCATCGACGGTAAACATGTCGGTGGATTCGATGATCTCGCCGCCGCAGAAAGCAACGGCAAATTGGACAAAATGCTCGCCGCATGAAGATAGCGCTGCTGCAGCTGACCTCTGGCGGCCAGCCAGTTGAGAACCTGCCGACCACCGTGGGTATGGTGCGCGAGGCTGCGGGGCAGGGTGCCTCTTTGATTCTCACGCCTGAGGTGACAAATTGTGTATCTCTTGACCGCGCGCACCAGCAATCCGTGCTACAGCATCAAGACGACGACATCACGCTGAAGGCCTTACGCCATGAAGCCAAGGCGCTGGGCGTATGGATTTCGATTGGGTCGCTTGCCCTAAAAACGCAAGATGCCGATGGTCGGTTTGCCAATCGCTCCTTCATGATTGATCCGAAGGGCGAAGTGGTCGCGACTTACGACAAGATCCACATGTTCGATGTCGCGGTGAATGAAACAGAGACCTACCGAGAATCCGACGGCTATCGGCCTGGGGGTAAGGCCGTCACGGCAGATATGCCTGATATCGAAGTAGGCATGACAATCTGCTATGATGTCCGGTTTCCGCACCTCTACCGAAAGCTCGCCAAATCTGGCGCTGGGCTGATGCTTGTTCCCGCCGCGTTTTCGCCTGTTACTGGTACGGCACATTGGGAAACGCTTTTGCGTGCGCGGGCGATTGAAACGGGGTCCTTTGTCTTTGCGGCGGCCCAAACCGGCAACCATCCGATATCCACAGGACGCCACCGCACCACACATGGCCACAGCCTAGCCGTGGACCCATGGGGCAGGGTGATCTGTGATGCAGGAACGGAGACAGGTGTATCAATTGTTGAAATTGATCCTTCAGAGGTATCTAAGGTGCGTAGCCAAATTCCGGCTTTGACCCATGATCGACCTTTTGAAGACCCTGAATGAGCGACACGAAACAGAATCTAGCCATCACTCTCTTTAGCGAGCTGCTGACCCTTGATCAGTTAGCGCGAATGAGCATTGCGCGTGTTTTGCCAAAGGGAATGGAGCTGTCACATTTCTCGGTTCTGAACCATCTCGCCCATGCGAATGGAGAGAAGTCGCCAGGCCAGCTTGCGCGGAGTTTTCATCTGACGCGTGGCGCGATGACAAATACGCTGTCCAAACTGGAATGGGCGGGCTGGGTGCATGTCAGGCCAGATTGGGATGACGCCCGCAAGAAATTGGTGTCTATCAGCCCTGCTGGAATCGCCGCGCGCGACGCCGCGATAGCTGCGATTGCGCCGATCATCTCTGACGCTGTTGACAGCGTTGGAGAGGAAAAGGTCCGCGCAACGCTCCCCGTTTTGCGTGACCTTCGGATTAAGCTGAACGAGGACTAGGCGGGTTTCGCTGCCGCAGTGACATAGTTCACTGACAGGTCCCGATCAGAGATCGACCAAGTGAACCGGGCGAAATTAAAGACATAGCCTTTGCGATCCACCGGCTCCATCCCCGCTTTTGTCATCAGATCAAAAAGCTCATCAGGTGTTATGAACTTAGACCATTCATGCGTGCCTTTCGGCAACCAGCGCATGACCCACTCCGCCCCGACAATCGCCATCGCAAAGGATTTTGGGTTGCGATTGATTGTCGAACACAGGTGAAGCCCACCGGGTCGCAAGAGCTGTTGGCAGGCCGTTAGATACCCAAGGGGGTCGGCAACGTGTTCCACCACTTCCATGTTCAGAACGACGTCAAACTGCTCACCCGCTGCGGCCATCGCTTCTGCCGTGGTGTGGCGGTAATCAATCTCTAACCCTGATTGTTCCGCATGAATTCGGGCCACTGGAATATTCCGCTCTGCCGCATCAGCGCCAACAACCGTAGCCCCCAGCCGCGCCATTGGTTCGCACAAAAGGCCGCCGCCACAACCGATATCGAGAATGCGCAAACCCTTGAACGGCAGTGGCTCATCAAGATCGCGATCAAACTCCTCTGCGACTTGAGTGGTAATGTATTCCAACCGAACAGGGTTCATCATGTGAAGGGGCTTGAACTTGCCCTCTAAGTCCCACCATTCCGCTGCCATCGCCTCAAATTTAGCGATTTCAGATGGGTCGACTGTATTGGTTGCTTCTGCTTGCATCTTGGGCCTTTGCATGGTCGGCTAAACGTGGCTTCTTCCGGTACAACGCTATATAGGACAAACATGGACAAGGTCTTGAGCCAAAAGAGCGCAATCTCCTATTTGTACCCGCCGGTGGAACCGTTTGACCAGCGGATGTTGGACGTTGGGGACGGTCACCGTGTCTATGTAGAGCAGTGTGGCAATCCTGATGGCATTCCAGTGGTTGTTCTGCACGGTGGACCGGGGGGTGGGTGTAGCCCCGCGATGCGCCGGTATTTCGATCCAGAGGTGTTTCGGGTTGTTCTCTTTGACCAACGTGGCTGCGGACGGTCGCGCCCTCATGCAAGCGTCGAAAACAACACAACTTGGCATTTGGTGCGCGACATAGAATTGATCCGAGAAACGCTTGGGATCGCCCGTTGGATTGTCTTTGGAGGAAGCTGGGGCGCCACATTGTCCTTGATCTATGCGCAGGAACATCCAGATCGCGCGGCTGCATTGGCATTGCGTGGTGTTTTTCTGATGCGTCAGGAAGAGCTGGATTGGTTCTATGGTGGCGGTGCAGGACGCTTTTGGCCGGATTTGTGGAAGCAGTTCACGGTTGGTATCCCAAAAGACGAACACAATGATTTTATTGCAGCCTACCACAGGCGCTTGTTCTCCGGCGATTTGACGACCGAAACGCGATACGCACGCGCTTGGTCGTCATGGGAAAATGCTTTAGCCTCTATCGACAGCGACGGGGTTACGGGCGAAAGCCCGGCCGACTACGCCCGCGCCTTCGCTCGGCTTGAGAACCACTATTTCGTAAACAGCGGTTTCTTGGACGAAAGCCAACAAATATTGGCTAGAATGGACCGCATTGCGCACATACCCGGCGTTATTGTTCAGGGTAGGTTTGATATGATCTGCCCGCCTCAATCTGCCTATGATCTCGCTCAAAAATGGCCAGAAGCCAGACTGACGATGGTGGGCCGCGCTGGGCATGCTTTATCGGAACGGGGAATTAGTGCTGAACTTGTCCGATCCATGGATACCTTCGCGACGCGCGCAAAAATCTTGAAACTTTGAGGGTTTACAGGTTTCACTCCCTTGCTAAGGTGTCAGAACCTTAGGGGGGGTAACAAGTCCATTGCAGAATGTTCTCAAGATTATCTTGCAGCGCTTAGCGCTTGGTCTCCTCACCCTTCTCGTCGTTTCCATCGTGATCTTTATTGCCGTGAACCTCCTTCCCGGGGATTTCGCTGAATTGATCCTTGGGCAGGCGGCGACACCGGAATCGGTTGCTTCGATCCGGCGTGACCTTGGCTTGGATCAATCCATGGTCACGCGCTATTTCTCATGGCTTGGTGGCATGGTCACTGGTGATCTTGGGACAAGCTTTGCGCAGCTTAACTTCCAAACAAACCTTGGCGGCACCGGCGGTAAGACTGTTGCGGAGCAAATTGCGCCACGGTTCGCGAATACGATGTTCCTTGCGTCGGTCACCGCGATGATCGCTGTTCCGTTGGCCGTCACTCTCGGTATCTTAGCGGCGCTTTATAGAAACACCGTGTTTGACCGCGTCGCGAACATCGCAACCTTAAGCTCGATCAGTTCGCCTGAATTCTTCATGGCCTACATCCTGATCCTGTTCCTTGCGGTTCTAAACCCAATCTTCCCATCGCTGTCCAACATCTACGAAGGGATGACCTTCGGCGAAAAGCTCGAAAAAACAATGTTGCCAGCACTGACGCTCACCTTGGTCGTGACTGCGCATATGATGCGGATGACACGCGCAGCGATCATCAGTTTGCTGGCGAGCCCCTATATCGAAATGGCGCGACTAAAAGGTATCTCGCCGATGCGTGTTATTGTGAAGCACGCTTTGCCTAACGCTTTGGCGCCGATCATTAACGTTATTGCGTTGAACCTTGCCTACCTGATCACTGGCGTTGTCGTTGTGGAGGTGGTGTTCGTTTACCCGGGCATCGGGCAACTCTTCGTCGACTCGGTGAAAATCCGTGACATCCCTGTTGTGCAAGCCTGCTGTCTGATCTTTGCAGCGGCCTACATCCTACTGAACTTGATGGCCGACATTTTATCGATCCTGTCCAACCCACGACTGAGGCATCCTAAATGAGCACTTTGCTTTGGTTGGTTACCGTTCTTGGCGGTATTGCGGTTGCTGGCTGGGTCTTCCGGTTTGCTGGTCAAACAGTAACAGGAAACGCGCCAAGGTTTCGTGACATGCCGTATGGCGTCGCGTTCGGCTACGTTCTTGGCGTTTCCATCCTTGCATGGGCGATCTGGTATTACTTCCAGCCCGTAACGACAGAACAAGGGCTGCCAAACGCAGGTGTGATGTTCTTTAGATGGGGTGTTCAAGGCCTCATCATCGCAATGATCGCGGCCTATGTCTTTAGATTTCTTGGCCGCCTCATCGGCACAGCAAATTCGAAGAAACTGTTCCGTGCGATGCCGCTTACCGCAGCATTCGGGATTTTGACGATCATCATCTACGCGATTTTCGCGATTTTTGCGGACGCGATCGCCCCGTATGGTCAGGAACAGATTTTCGAACAGGCTAACGTGCTTCCGGGCGGTGATCCTGCGCTGGGCGGCGACCCTGCACATCCACTGGGTACCGACCAGATCGGTCGAGATATTCTGAGCCGTTTGATCTACGGCGCCCAAAACACCGTCGGTATCGCCTTTGCAACGACATGTCTGGCCTTTGCACTTGGTGCGACCTTCGGCTTGTTGGCCGCCGTTCTTGGCGGTTGGTTGGATCAACTCCTGTCGCGCGCGGTTGACGTGTTGATGGCGATCCCATCTTTGATTTTCGCGCTCTTGCTGATGACAATTGCATCCGTCTGGGCGAGCGAATGGGGTATACCGCTCACGATCTTTATGGTCGTCATTATCGCTGTGATCGACAGTACGAGGGTGTTCCGATTAGCACGAGCGGTCGGCGTGAATATCGTCGTCATGGACTATATCGAAGCAGCAAAGCTGCGCGGTGAAGGCATGGGGCACCTTATCTTCCGTGAAATCCTTCCAAACGCAACCGCACCGCTGCTAGCGGAATTCGGTCTGCGCTTCTGCTTTGTGTTCCTGACGATTGCGGCCCTGTCCTTCCTTGGCGTGGGTATTCAGCCGCCGTTGGCTGACTGGGGAACAATGGTTCGCGACCTCGCACCATTCATCAACTTCGCAGCCTTCGCGCCACTGGCGGCGGTAACACCTCTTCTTGCAGCTGGCGCGATTGCGCTTCTGACCGTTGCAGTGAACTTCGTGGTCGACTGGATGCTGCATAGATCATCGGGGCTGAAAGAATGAGTGATCCTCTCGTCAAAATTCGCGGCCTCAAGTTGGAGGGCCGTTCAGATGAAACGTGGATGCCTATCATTAATGGTGTCGACCTCACCCTCAATCGCGGTGAAGTGCTTGGGTTGATTGGTGAATCTGGTGCCGGTAAATCCACCCTCGGTCTTGCGGCCATGGGATATACCCGCGATGGCGTGCGCATTTCTGAAGGGTCCGTCGAATTTGATGGGATCGACCTTCTGACGGCATCTGCGGCTGTAAAGCGCGGTTTGCTCGGGAAGCGGATCGCCTATGTCGCGCAGTCCGCGGCGGCGAGCTTTAATCCAGCCCATAAGATCATCGATCAACACACAGAGGCACCGACTCAGCACGGTGTCATGGGGCGAAACGAAAGTGTGGATGACGGCATCACGCTCTACAACAAGCTGCGTTTGCCGAACCCCGAAACCATCGGTTTCCGCTATCCGCATCAGGTTTCCGGCGGGCAGCTACAACGTGCGATGACGGCGATGGCCATGTCTTGCCGGCCTGATCTGATCATCTTTGACGAACCGACGACTGCGCTTGATGTGACGACGCAGATTGAAGTGCTCGCATCGATCAGAGAGATCGTCGAGGAGTACGACACGGCGGCAATCTACATCACCCACGACCTCGCGGTTGTGGCGCAAATGGCTGACAATATCAAAGTTCTGCTGAAAGGCGATGAGGTTGAAACCGCCGACACGCGCACGATGCTGTCGAACCCGCAAGAGGAATATACGAAATCGCTTTGGGCTGTTCGTAGTTTTGAACGCCCAGCAAAACCTGCGATCAACACAGGTGCAACGCCTGTTGTCAGCATCCAAAACGTCGATGCCTCATACGGCACAGTGAAGGTTTTGGAAGATGTGAGTTTTGACATCCACGAAGGTCGAACGGTTGCGGTCGTTGGCGAGTCAGGCTCTGGTAAATCCACAACAGCACGTTGCATCACTGGCCTTTTGCCTCCGACGAAGGGTCAGATCCTGTTCGATGGACAGGTTTTGCCAGCGAGCTACAAAGCTCGTGACAAATTCCAACTGCGTCAGGCGCAGATGATTTATCAGATGGCAGACACGGCGCTGAACCCGCGAATGTCGATCGGCAAGATCATCGAGCGGCCCGTACAGTTCTACATGGGTCTCTCTGGCAAAGCGCTTCGTCAGCGCGTGGACGAATTGCTGGAACAGATTGAGTTGGAGCCGGATAAGTACTTCAACCGCCTTCCGTCTGAACTATCAGGTGGTCAGAAGCAGCGTATCGGTATTGCACGGGCGTTGGCTGCGGAACCTAAATTCATCATCTGCGATGAAGTTACTTCGGCTCTGGACCAATTGGTTGCGGAAGGCATCCTGCGCCTCCTTGCCGACTTACAAGACAAGCTGTCGTTGTCTTATATGTTCATCACGCATGATCTGGCGACCGTGCGTGCGATCTCAGATGAGGTCGTCGTGATGAAAGATGGCCGTGTGATTGAGCAAGGCGCAAAAGCTGAAATGTTCCAGCCGCCGCACCACGCTTATACGGACCTATTGCTGTCATCCGTACCCGAAATGGACCCGGATTGGCTCACAAATCTACTCAATGAGCGCGGAGTTGATAACATCGGCGACGCTGCAGTTGATAAGATGTAAATCGAATCACTTCGGTGATTGAGAAAATAAGCGGGCCTGAATGGGTCCATTTGTTAAAACAAGGGAGAACTCAATATGAACGGAATTAGCAGACGTGGCCTGCTCAAGACAGGCACCGCGGCAGGTGTCTTGAGCTTGACGGGTATGCCTTTGCGGGCACAGACGCGCGGCGGCAAGCTGACGGCAGGGCTGTCAGGTGCAAACACATCAGACAGCTGGGACAGCCGGACGCACTCCGACTTGTTTATGATTGCTTCAGCTCAAGGCGCGGTATTCGACTCTCTTACAGAAGTCGCAGCTGACGGTAGCCTCGTGGGCGAGCTTGCAGAAAGCTGGGAGTCTTCGGACGCGCAAACTTGGGTGTTTAACCTGCGCCAAGGCGTAAAATTCCATAACGGTAAGGCATTCGGCGCTGACGACGTGATAGAGTCGCTGAGCATGCACCTTGGAGAAGACTCCAAATCTGCGGCAAAGCCTATTGTTGAAAACATCGTTGAGATGAACAAACTGGGTGAACATCAGTTGGAATTGGTTCTTTCTGCTCCGAATGCTGACTTCCCATACCTTTTGTCTGACTATCACATCCTGATGTATCCAGCCGGTCAGATCGAAGAAGCGATCGCGCAGGGCATAGGTACGGGCCTCTACCAGGTTCAGTCGTTCGATCCAGGCGTACGCATGGTCGCAACACGTGTCGACGATCACTATAAAGGCGATTCTGTTGGGCTGTTTGACGAGATCGAATATATCGCCATCAACGACAATACAGCGCGTATGAATGCGATGATGACGGGTCAAGTGGATGCCATCAACCGGATCGACTTCAAGACAGAGGCGCTTCTGCGGGCAAACCCAGCGCTGCGCATTCAGGAAGTCACCGGCAACCAGCAGTATACCTTCCCGATGCTGACCGACACAGCGCCATACAATGACGTAAATGTCCGTCGCGCGATCAAATACGGCGTAAACCGTCAGGAACTGGTCGACAAGATCCTTCTAGGGCACGGCGCGGTTGGAAACGACACGCCAATCGGTCCTGCGAACCAATACTACAACACCGAGATGGAACAGCTGGAATATGATCCAGACAAGTCAAAGTTCTATCTTGAGCAAGCAGGCCTAAGCAGCATCGACCTTGATCTGTCTGCGTCTAACGCAGCTTTCGAAGGTGCGGTTGACGCAGCTCAGTTGATGCAAGCCTCGATGAGCGCAGGCGGGATCAATATCAATGTGATCCAAGAACCGGCTGACGGTTACTGGTCCAATGTTTGGCTGAAGAAGTCTTTCTGTGCGTGTTACTGGTCTGGCCGCGCGACGGAGGATTGGATGTTCTCAACAGCCTATGAAGCTGGTGTTCCATGGAACGACAGCCAGTGGGACGAGAAGGACAGCGCCCGCTTCCAAGAACTTCTGGTCATGGCACGCGCAGAGCTCGACAGTGACAAGCGCCGCGCGCAATACTTCGAAATGCAGCAGATCTTGCGTGATGATGGTGGCGTTCTGGTGCCAATGTTTGCGAACTACGTACAAGCGGTGAACAACCGGATTTCGTCGCCTGAAACTGTCGGTAACCTTTGGCAGATGGATAACGGCCGAATGGCTGAGCGTTGGTCTGTGGCGTAAGCCGGATTGATTTGAAACAATGGACGCCCCGCCAATTGGCGGGGCGTCCTCATTTTTGAATGCCTCCAGCGGGAGTTTGCGGGCCAAGATGAGAGAGCCCTTGCAGACTCACCGATCAATCCGTATATGACTTGCAACAGCGGCGCGCTGGGGTCCAAACCCAACGCCCACCGGAAAACGACAACGGGCCGCGCGCCCGTTTTTTTGTGCGTGAAAGATATGAACGATTTGATTGCCAAAGCGGCCATCGACCGCCGCGTGACAGAGATCATCGCCCCAGTCATTGAGGACATGGGCTATGAAGTCGTGCGCGTGCGTCTGATGTCGGGCAAAGATACGGTTCTGCAGATCATGGCGCAGAAACCGGACGGGACAATTGAGGTTGATGACTGTGCCGAGATCAGTACTGCTGTGAGCGCGGTTCTCGACGTCGAAGATCCGATCCTCGATCAGTATAACTTAGAGGTCAGCAGCCCGGGCATTGACCGTCCTTTGACACGATTGAAAGATTTTGCTCGGTGGGAAGGCTTTGAGGCCAAGATCGAAACTGATGAGCTGATCGATGGTCGTCGCCGCTTTAAGGGGCAGTTGGCTGGCGTAGAGGGTGACGAAGTTCTGATCACCATCGCCGAGGGCACAATTGGCTTGAAATTCGAATGGCTGTCAGATGCGAAACTCGTTCTGACAGATGACTTGATCCGCGACGTTCTGCGCGGTCGCAAAGACAAAGGTCAAATTGACGAAGAGCAATTTGACGAAATTGAAACCATCATTGATGGCGAGGAGAAGTCCTGATGGCAATCACATCCGCAAACCAGCTTGAGCTTTTGCAAACAGCAGAGGCCGTGGCCCGCGAAAAGATGATCGACCCTGGGTTGGTTGTTGAGGCGATGGAAGAATCGCTCGCCCGTGCCGCGAAATCTCGCTACGGCTCTGAAATGGACATCCGCGTGTCGATTGACCGCAAGACCGGTAAAGCGACGTTTACACGTGTGCGGACGGTTGTAGAGGATGAATTGCTTGAAAACTATCAGGCCGAGTTCACGGTTGAGCAGGCCAAGCAGTACATGGAAAACCCTGAAGTGGGTCAGCAGTTCATCGAAGAAGTGCCGCCTGTTGAAATGGGCCGTATTGCTGCACAATCTGCAAAGCAGGTGATCTTGCAGAAGGTCCGCGAAGCAGAGCGTGACAAGCAGTACGAGGAATTCAAAGACCGTGCAGGCACAATCATCAACGCCGCTGTGAAGCGTGAAGAGTATGGCAACGTCATCGTTGATGTGGGCGCGGGCGAAGCTGTCTTGCGCCGGAACGAAAAGATCGGCCGCGAAGCCTATCGCCCGAACGATCGTATCCGCTGCTACATCAAAGACGTGCGCCGCGAACAGCGCGGGCCACAGATCTTCCTGTCTCGGACAGCGCCAGAATTCATGGCTGAGCTCTTTAAGATGGAAGTGCCTGAAATCTATGAAGGCATCATCGAGATCAAAGCCGTTGCCCGTGACCCGGGTTCTCGCGCGAAGATTGCTGTTATTTCCTATGACGGCTCCATCGACCCTGTTGGGGCGTGTGTTGGTATGCGCGGCTCCCGCGTTCAGGCGGTTGTGAATGAGCTTCAGGGTGAAAAGATTGACATCATTCCTTGGAATGAAGATATGCCAACCTTCCTTGTGAACGCGTTGCAGCCTGCCGAAGTGGCTAAGGTGGTTCTGGACGAAGAAGCCGGAAAAATCGAAGTGGTTGTGCCGGATGAGCAGCTGTCCCTTGCGATTGGTCGCCGTGGTCAGAACGTGCGTTTGGCGTCTCAGCTGACTGGCCTTGATATCGACATTCTGACTGAAGAAGAAGAATCCAAGCGTCGTCAGGCTGAATTCGAAGTCCGGACAAAAATGTTCATGGAGACCCTTGATCTGGACGAGTTCTTTGCCCAGCTTATTGTCTCTGAGGGCTTTACCAGCTTGGAAGAAGTCGCCTACGTCGAGATCGAAGAACTTCTCGTTATCGAAGGTGTTGATGAAGACACCGCGAGTGAGCTTCAGGCCCGTGCCCGTGATTATCTGGATGCGCAGAACAAAAAGGCGATGGACCATGCCCGCGAATTGGGTGTGGAAGACAGCCTTGTTGAATTCGAGGGTCTGACACCGCTGATGATCGAAGCGCTGGCCGAAGATGGTGTGAAAACGCTGGAAGACTTCGCAACCTGTGCTGACTGGGAACTCGCCGGTGGTTGGACCATGGTTGATGGCGAGCGCGTGAAAGATGATGGCGTCTTGGAGAAATTCGACGTCTCGCTCGAAGAAGCGCAAGACTTGGTCATGACAGCCCGCGTGATGCTGGGTTGGGTGGATCCAGAGGAATTAGCGGCCGCAGCTGCTGAGGGCGAAGAAGGCGAAGCCGCCGAGGAGGCGGAGGTCTGATTTCAGGCCTCCGGAGAAAAGCGTATGACGCGGGGCGGCCAAAAGAAAGATCGATCGGGCGGTGCGGAACGCAAATGCATCGTCACAGGTGAAAGCCGGCCCAAAGCTGGCTTGATCCGGTTCGTTGTTGGGCCAGACAATCAGGTCGTGCCCGACATCCTTGGCAAACTGCCAGGGCGCGGCATGTACGTCGCGGCGGATCGGGCGGCCTTAGAGGTTGCCGGTGAGGGTCAATTTTCACGGTCTGCTAAGGTGGCTGTGACGGTGCCTGAAGGGCTTGTTGACGAAGTTGAGCGTCAGTTGGTCAGACGGGCATTGGATTTGATCGCAATGTCGCGCAAGGCGGGTCGGGCGGTCTGTGGCTTTGAAAAGGTCAAAGGCTGGCTTGCTGGCGGTGAACGGGTTCGCGTGTTGCTGCAAGCAAGCGACGGGTCAGAGCGCGGGAAGGCCAAACTATGGACGCCAGAAGGGGCCAGATATTTTGGCTGCTTCACATCTGTCGAGTTGGGTTTGGCATTTGGGCGGCAAAGTGTGATACATGGCGCACTCGCGGCTGGTGGACTCGGCGATCGTGTTGTAGAGGAAGCCACAAAGCTACGTGGCTTGCGTGAGTTAAACGGTGGCAAACCGGCCACCGAGAAGGAATAGAAGCTAGATGAGCGAAAACGACGGCAAAAAAACACTGGGTCTTGGCGGATCACGTCCAAGCAACGTGAAGCAGAGCTTTAGCCACGGTCGGACAAAGAACGTGGTTGTGGAAACCAAGCGCAAGCGCGTTGTGGTTCCAAAGCCGGGTGCCGCAAAGCCAACAGCCGGTGGGTCGAAGCCAGCGGGCAGCGATCCATCACGTCGCCCTGGCGGGATTTCGGAGGCTGAGTATCAGCGCCGGATGAAGGCGCTTCAGGCTGCGAAAGAACGTGAAGCCGAAGAAGCGGCGAAGCGCGAAGCCGAAGAAAAGGCACGGAGCGAAGAGCGTGCGCGGCGCCGTGCCGAAGCTGAAGCGAAGGAGGCGGAAGATCGCGAACGCGAAGCCCGCGCTAAGGCCAAAGCGGAAGAAGAAGAGCGCAAGAAAGCCGAAGCGGTTGCGGCAAAGGCCAAGCCAAAATCTGCGCCCGCCGCGCCAAACCCAGCGGACGTACCGGGCGAAGCTGCTGTGGCGCGCCCATCGGCTGCACCGCGCAAGCAAGAACGCGACACCCGCGATGCGCGTCACCCGAAACAGCCAAAAGGCCGCCAAGAAGATGGTCGTCGCTCAGGTAAGCTGACTTTGAACGACGCTCTACGCGGCGGCGGTGGACGTCAAAAATCCGTCGCAGCGATGAAGCGGAAACAAGAACGTGCGCGTCAGAAAGCGATGGGCGGTCAGGTCGAGCGTGAAAAGGTTGTGCGCGACGTGCAATTGCCCGAAGCGATCACCGTGGGCGAATTGGCCAACCGTATGTCAGAGAAAGTCGCTGACGTTGTGAAGGCGCTGATGACCAACGGCATCATGGCGACACAGACCCAGACGATTGATGCGGATACGGCTGAACTGATCATTGATGAGTTTGGCCACAAAGTCGTGCGCGTGTCTGATGCGGACGTGGAAGACGTGATCGACGCGATTGAGGATAAAGACGAAGACCTCAAGCCGCGTGCGCCGATCATCACGATCATGGGCCACGTTGACCATGGTAAGACGTCGCTCTTGGATGCGATCCGCAAAACGCGCGTGACAGCGGGCGAAGCAGGCGGGATCACGCAGCACATTGGTGCGTATCAGGTGACAACCGAAGGCGGTCAGGTTCTGACGTTCCTCGATACACCGGGCCATGCGGCGTTTACGTCGATGCGCTCACGCGGTGCTCAGGTGACGGATATCGTTGTTCTGGTGGTTGCGGCGGATGACGCTGTGATGCCTCAGACGATTGAAGCCATCAACCACGCGAAAGCGGCGGACGTGCCGATGATCGTCGCGATCAACAAGATCGACCGCGAGGCAGCTAACCCAGATAAAGTGCGCACCGATCTGCTTCAGCACGAAGTGATCGTTGAGAAAATGTCAGGTGAGGTTCAGGACGTCGAAGTTTCTGCCATCACTGGTCAGGGCCTTGATGAACTGCTGGAAGCCATCGCGCTGCAGGCGGAAATTCTGGAACTGAAAGCAAACCCGGATCGCGCCGCCTCTGGTGCCGTGATCGAAGCGCAACTTGACGTAGGCCGCGGGCCTGTTGCGACGGTTCTGGTTCAGAACGGCACGCTGAAACAAGGCGATATCTTCGTTGTGGGTGAGCAGTGGGGTAAAGTCCGCGCGCTGGTCGACGACAAAGGTGGCCGCGTGAAAGAGGCCGGTCCGTCTGTGCCAGTTGAGGTTCTGGGTCTGAACGGTACGCCAGAAGCAGGCGACGTTTTGAACGTGGTCGACACCGAAGCGCAAGCGCGTGAGATTGCCGACTATCGTGAATCTGCCGCGAAAGACAAACGTGCGGCGGCGGGTGCGGCTGTGACGCTCGATCAGCTGATGGCGAATGCCAAAGCGGATGAGAACGTCAGCGAATTGCCAATCCTCGTGAAAGCAGACGTACAAGGCTCTGCCGAGGCGATCATCCAAGCGATGGAGAAGATTGGTAACGATGAAGTTCGCGTGCGCGTGCTGCACTCCGGTGTTGGTGCGATCACCGAAACAGACGTCGGCTTGGCCGAAGCCTCCGGCGCGCCGGTCATCGGCTTTAACGTTCGTGCGAACACGCCAGCGCGGAATTCCGCGAACCAGAAGGGTGTGGAGATCCGCTACTACTCCGTCATCTACGACCTTGTGGATGATGTGAAAGCGGCGGCCTCTGGCCTGTTGTCGGCGGAGATCAAAGAGAACTTCATCGGCTACGCGAACATCAAAGAGGTGTTCAAGGTCACAGGCGTTGGCAAGGTTGCGGGCTGTCTCGTCACCGAAGGCGTCGCGCGTCGTTCCGCTGGGGTTCGCTTGCTGCGTGACAACGTGGTGATTCACGAAGGCACGCTGAAGACTTTGAAGCGCTTCAAGGACGAAGTGGCCGAGGTCCAGTCCGGTCAGGAATGCGGTATGGCGTTCGAGAACTACGAAGACATCCGCCCTGACGACGTGATCGAAATCTTCGAGCGCGAAGAAGTCGAACGGAAGTTGGATTAGGGATTAGAAGGGCGGCCTACGGGCCGCCTTTTTTAACAGTCAGGCGCATTTAGTCTTATCCAGATTAACGTGTATTATGTTTGAGTTTTCAATCGGAGATTGATTCTTGGAACTTTTGCTTGGCGTACTATTACTTGTCGGGATTATCTTCCTAGCGGCTCGATACTTTGGCGACTTTGACTCTCATGAAGTGATCGAAAAAGAAACTCGACGCCCATTTCAAACAGCGAAGCGCCCAGCGACATTTGACAAGTCAACATCCAAGCCGGTTCAAAGCAAACCGGTTATCAAAGGAAGAGCTTACATCGTTGATGGAGACACCATCAAAATCAACAAAGTTCAAATTCGGCTCTTTGGAATAGATGCGCCTGAGCTCAACCACCCATATGGGCAAAAGGCAAAATGGGAGCTGGTTAAACTTTGCAAAGGCAAAGTCGTGCGCGCTGAACTTACGGACCGCGATGCTTATGGACGAACAGTTGCTCGATGCACACTGGATGACGGTCGGTCAGGTCCATGGACACGGGACGGGCAGATCTCTCGCGGATCTGGGATGTTCGCTGTGATCTGCTTGATCAAGCCAGAGCGTTTGGATGGTTTGCTCGAAGCGGCCTTTGAGGTAGTTGAAAAGCACATCGGCGTGGTGTCAATCACCGATACCGAAATCCTACGGGCCGAACGTTTCTAGCAGCGCCCCGCTTTCACAGGGCGCCAATTTGTTTAGTCGATAATTGCGTTCAGGGTCGCTGACGGGCGCATCACAGCAGCCGTCTTCGCTGGATCGGTTTTATAGTACCCGCCTAGGTTAGCGGGTGCGCCTTGGGCTGCGGCCAGTTCAGCGACGATGGCTTCTTCACCATCTGCCAGCGCCGTCGCGATTGGTGCAAAATGCGCGGCTAGGTCAGCGTCGTCTGACTGTGAAGCGAGCGCTGCGGCCCAATAGCGCGCGAACCAATAGTGGCTGTCGCGGTTGTCTGGTTCACCGACCTTGCGGGATGGCGAACGGTTATTGTCGAGGATGCCTTGCGTTGCGGCATCGACGGCTTCGCCGAGGATCTTCGCTTTGGCGTTGCCACGGTTCTCGGCCAGGAATTGGAAGCTCTCACCCAATGCCGTGAACTCACCAAGTGAGTCCCAACGCAGGTGATTTTCTTCGTTCAACTGCTGCACGTGCTTTGGTGCGGAGCCACCAGCGCCGGTTTCAAACAAACCACCGCCTTGCATCAGCTTCACGATGGACAGCATCTTTGCAGATGTCGCCAATTCCAGGATCGGGAACAGGTCGGTCAGGTAATCGCGCAGCACGTTGCCGGTGATTGCGATGTGGTTCTTACCGGCGGTGATCGTTTCCAACGCAGCACGGGTCGCTTCGCGCGGGGCCATGATTTGGAACTTGTCAGCCACGCCAGCGGCCTCAAGGATAGGGGTCACATAAGCGATCAGCTCCGCATCGTGGGCGCGAGTTTCATCCAGCCAGAACACAGCCTCGCAGCCTTCTGCCTTTTGGCGTGAGATGGCAAGGTTTACCCAGTCTTCAATCGGTGCTTTGCGGGCAGAAGCAGACCGCCAGATGTCGCCGGGCTGCACGTCGTGGCTGTGAAGAACCGTACCGTCGTCGAGGATCATTTTTACGGTACCTGCTTCGGCGACTTCGAACGTCGTCGGGTGGGAACCATATTCCTCCGCCTTCTGCGCCATCAGGCCGATGTTCTGGACGGTGCCAGCTGTGGCTGGGTTCAGTTTGCCGTTGGATTTGAAGAACTCGATCGTCTCGTCATAGACCGGTGCGTAGGAGTTATCAGGGATCACGCAAACTGTGTCCGCCTCTTTCCCGTCAGGGCCCCAGCCCTTGCCGCCTGCACGGATCAGGGCAGGCATAGAGGCGTCGATGATGACGTCGGATGGGACGTGCAGGTTGGTGATACCGCGGTCACTGTCGACCATATACATTGGCGGCTGGTCGGCCATGCAGGCGTCGATGGCGGCTTTGATCTCTGCGTTGCCTTCCACGCGTTCCAGCACGGCACCCAATCCTTGGTTCGGGTTTACGCCTAGCGCGTCCATCTCTGCACCGAATTTATCGAACACAGGCTTCAAGAAAGCCTTCACCGCATGGCCAAAGATGATCGGGTCGGAGACCTTCATCATTGTTGCTTTCATATGCAAGGAGAAGAGGATGCCTTCCTCTTTGGTCTTTGCTATTTCGGCCTCTAGGAAGGCGTCCAATGCTGCGGCGGACATGAATGTCGCGTCAACAACCGTGCCAGCAGGAAAGCTCAATCCGTCCTTGAGGACCGTTTCGCCATGCGCAGTTTCCAGTACGATCTTCGCACCGGTTTCGGTTGCCAAAGTCGTGGATACTTCGTTGGAGCGGAAATCGTTCCCGTCCATCGATGCAACGCGTGTTTTGCTGTCAGCCACCCAATCACCCATGCGGTGCGGGTTGTTCTGTGCGTAGCTTTTGACGGCCTTCGCGGCGCGGCGATCAGAGTTGCCTTCGCGCAAAACAGGGTTCACGGCAGAGCCTTTGATCCCGTCATACTTCGCACGAACGGCTTTTTCTGCGTCCGTCTGCGGGTCTTCCGGATAATCAGGCAGCGCATAGCCTTGGCTTTGCAGCTCTTCGATTGCGGCAACCAGCTGAGGAACTGATGCAGAGATGTTTGGCAGCTTCACCACGTTGGCTTCGGCTGTTTTGACCAAGCGGCCCAGTTCAGCCAGATCGTCGTTGATCCGCTGAGCTTCGGTCAACGCTTCTGGGAAGGTCGCGATGATACGGCCAGCAAGAGAGATGTCTTTGGTGCCGACAGTCACGCCAGCGGCGGTGGCAAATTTCTGAATGATCGGAAGGAAGGACGCGGAGGCAAGCTCGGGCGCTTCATCGACTTTTGTGTAGATAATATCGGGAGTAGACATGGAATCGAACCTCTATGACGTTTGGATGCTCTTTAGACGAAGCCGTCAGAAACGTCTACGGCATACAACGGTATACTGAATGAAATTTAGAGCCAGTCCCGCAAGATTGGGATCAGCGGGATGTCCGCTTCCGGCATCGGGTATTCTTTCAACGCGTTCGCTTTCACCCATTTCAAAGCCTGCCCTTCGCGGCTTCGCGGGGTGCCTTCCCACTTGCGGCAGGCGAAGAGCGGCATAAGGAGGTGGAAGTCGTCGTAACTGTGGCTGGCAAAGGTCAGTGGGGCGAGGCAGCTTTTCCATGTGTTGATGCCAAGCTCTTCTTCAAGCTCTCGGATCAACGCGACTTCGGGCGTTTCGCCGGGTTCGACTTTGCCGCCTGGAAACTCCCAAAGGCCCGCCATGGATTTACCTTCTGGGCGCTGGGCGAGCAGGACACGCCCGTCGATGTCGATCAGGGCGACGGCAGAAACGAGGACGATTTTCATGATCGATAGTCTGCGTTGATCGTAATGTAGCCGTGCGTCAGATCGCAGGTCCAAACGGTGCTGGCACCGGTGCCAATTCCAAGATTGACACTGATATTTAGGTCTTGTGCCTTCATGTATGAAGCACCGGCCTCTTCGGTATAGCTGTCCGCAGCCCAGCCTTCGTCAGCGACGAGGATGTCGCCGAAGTGAATCGAGATTTTGTCGCGATCTGCTGGTTCGCCGGATTTGCCAATCGCCATGACGATCCGCCCCCAATTCGGGTCTTCGCCCGCGATGGCGGTTTTGACGAGAGGCGAGTTCGCGATCGCAAGGGCCACAGTTTTTGCTGACGCGTCGGTCGCGCCGCCTCTCACTGTGACTTCGATGAATTTGGTCGCCCCCTCACCGTCGCGCACCACTTGGTGGGAAAGATCGAGCATCACATCTCTTAACGCGTCGGTGAAAGTGTTTTTGCCGGAAACATCCACACCCGAAGCGCCGGTCGCGGCCAACATCAGGCTGTCTGAAGTCGAGGTATCGCTGTCCACCGTGATGCAGTTGAACGTCTCGTCGCAGAGAGAACCGAGCGTCGCTTGAAGTTCGTCTTGGCTGAGCTTTGCATCCGTAAAGATATAGACCAGCATCGTCGCCATATCCGGCGCGATCATGCCGGAGCCCTTGGCCATGCCGGCGATCTTTACTGGTTTCCCGTCAATCTCAACCGTCTTAGTCGCGCCTTTGGCAAAGGTGTCGGTCGTCATGATCGCGTTGGCGGCGGCTTCCAAGCCGCCCGCGTTTTGCGCAGCGACGAGTTCATCGATCTTGGCGGTAATTTTGTCGTGCGGAAGACGTTCCCCAATCACGCCGGTTGCCGCTGTGAAAACCCGCTCTGATGGGATGCCAAGGGCATCCGCCGTGGCCTCGCAAACTGCGGCAACCGACCCTTCCCCAACCTTACCAGTGAAGGCGTTGGAGTTGCCGGAGTTTACAATTATCGCCGCACCCGCACCCGCATCCGCCGCACCGCCTAGCTTGGCCTGACAGTCCAAAACGTTCGCGGACCGTGTGCTAGACTTAGTGAAAACCCCCGCAATCTGCGTGCCGGGTGCCATGACGGCCAGCATCACGTCCGTGCGGTCCTTATACTTCACCCCCGCAGCGGTCGCCGCGAAGGTCACGCCATCGATGACAGGCAGATCAGGGAAGTGATCCGGAGCAAGCGGGGATTTCGTCATGTCTTAGTCCAGAAGGTCAAAGTTGGTCAGCAGGTTTGGATCGAATGCACCGGCTTCTGGCTTCACCACGACGTACTGAGTTTCAAGCTCCGCCAAGCGCGCCTGAATTGCGGCTTCGCGAATTTCATTGGCCAGTTCGCCTTGCGCTTGCTCGAATGTGACAGGTGGAAGCTCGCGGGTGTCATTCAGGATGATCACGTGCCAGCCAAACTGCGTTTGAACAGGGTCAGACACTTCGCCAACTTCGAGCGCTGCTGCGGCACTCTCAAATGCAGGCACCATGCGGCCTGTGCCGAACCAGCCAAGTTCTCCACCGCTTGGGCCGGATGGGCCGGTTGAAACCTCACGCGCCACGTCGGCAAAGACTTCGCCGTCTTCAACACGCTGTTTTGCGGCGATAGCTTCTTCCTCTATGTCCACCAGCAAGTGGGACGCGTTCCATTCCAGAACTGGTTCGGCATCTGCGTAACGCGCCTCATATGCGGCCAACAGAGCCTCTTCGGTCAAAACCTGCTCAGAGATTTCGTTGATGACTTCCGCCGCCATGAGATTGCGGCGCTCGTTCAGAATGCTCAGCTCCAGACGCTTCGGCGCATCTTCCAGATCGTTCGACAAAAGTTGCTGCTGGATCAATTGGTCCAAGAGGCCATCGAACAGAATTTCTGGCGGGAACTGCTGATATTGCTGCGGCAGCTGTGATCGCGCAATGATCATTTCGCCTAACGTGATCTCAACGTCGCCAACTGTCGCGACGACGGTATCCGCGTCTTGAGCGACGGCGGTTGTGGCAGTGATCAGGGCAAACGCAGATGCCCCCAAAACGGTGATATGTTTCAGCATTTTACGTTCCCTTGATGTTTGCGCTTGCCGCGCCGTTGACACAACATACACAGCCCCTTACATGCGATAAATGCCTCGAGAGGGCTGGCTTCGACCCTGTTTAGGCGTCTGCTTCGACGGCGACAAGCAACCTCCTCTCAATTAGATGTCAGACAGGTCGCCGACCGCGGAGAAAATATGCTTGGTTTAGGATCAATAACCAAAAAAGTCTTTGGAACCCCGAGTGATCGGAAGGTCAAAGCAGCACGTCCGATGGTCAAAAAGATCAACGATCTTGAGGCAGAATTTGAGAAGCTGTCAGATGACGGTCTAAAAGAGAAAACTGAAGAGCTGAAATCGCGCCTTGCCGGTGGTGAGAGCTTGGATGCGCTGTTGCCAGAAGCCTTTGCCAATTGTCGTGAAGCGGCGAAACGTGCGCTGGGCCTTCGTGCTTTTGATACGCAGCTACTGGGCGGGATTTTCCTGCATCAGGGCAACATCTCTGAGATGAAAACGGGTGAAGGTAAGACCCTTGTGGCGACCTTCCCTGCGTATTTAAACGCGTTGTGTGGCAAGGGCGTGCATATCGTCACCGTGAACGATTATCTGGCAAAGCGTGACGCAGAGTGGATGAGCAAGGTTTATGGCGCCTTGGGTCTGACCACTGGCGTCGTTGTCCCGCATCAGCCGGAAGAGGAAAAAGCTGCCGCTTATGGCTGCGACGTGACTTATGCGACGAACAATGAGCTGGGTTTCGATTATCTACGCGACAATATGAAATCTGAGCTGACCCAGATGCACCAACGCTACCACAACTTTGCGATTGTGGATGAGGTGGATTCGATTCTGGTTGACGAAGCACGGACACCGTTGATTATTTCCGGCCCTGCGCAGGATCGGTCAGAGATGTATCGCCAGATTGATAAGCTGATCCCAGAGGTGCAGGACGAGCATTTCGTTATCGACGAAAAGAGCCGATCTGCCACCTTCAATGATGAAGGCAACGATTTCCTTGAAGAGCGTTTGGCTCAGGTCGGTTTGTTGCCGGAAGGTCAGTCGCTTTACGATCCTGAAAGCGCATCACTGGTGCATCACGTTAGCCAAGGTTTGCGGGCGCATAAGCTCTTCACGAAGGATAAGGACTACATCGTTCGCGACAACGAAGCGGTGCTGATCGATGAATTTACCGGTCGTATGATGATGGGCCGCCGTTTGTCCGATGGACTGCATCAGGCGATTGAGGCGAAGGAAGGTCTGACAATCAAGCCAGAGAACGTGACGTTGGCCTCGGTGACATTCCAGAACTACTTCCGCCTCTATGACAAGCTGGCCGGTATGACCGGTACGGCGATGACAGAGGCTGAAGAGTTTGATGAGATTTACGGCCTTGGCGTTGTCGAAGTGCCTACTAACCGGCCCGTCGCACGTGTTGACGAAAACGACATGGTCTATCGCACTGTGCAGGAGAAGTTCGACGGTGTTGTCGAACAGATCAAGATGGCGAATGAAAAGGGTCAGCCGACGCTTGTGGGTACGACTTCGATTGAGAAATCAGAATTCCTCAGCCAGTTGTTGAAGCAACAGGGTATTGAGCACAACGTTCTGAACGCGCGCCAGCACGAGCAAGAGGCGCAGATCATTGCTGACGCGGGTAAGCTGGGTGCGGTCACGATTGCGACTAACATGGCTGGACGCGGGACCGATATTCAGTTGGGCGGCAACGTCGAGATGAAGGTTTTGGAAGCGCTGGCCGCTGACCCTGACGCTGATCCAGATGCCGTGCGGGCTGAAATCGAAGCGAGCCATGCTGACGAAAAGCAGAAGGTGCTTGATGCGGGTGGCCTCTATGTTCTGGCAACAGAGCGCCACGAAAGCCGCCGGATCGATAACCAGTTGCGCGGCCGTTCCGGCCGTCAAGGCGATCCGGGCCGGTCGTCATTCTTCCTGTCATTGGAAGATGATTTGATGCGGATCTTCGGATCTGAGCGTTTGGATAAAGTGCTCTCGACGCTCGGGATGAAAGAAGGCGAGGCTATTGAGCACCCGTGGGTGAACAAGTCGCTCGAACGCGCGCAGGCGAAGGTTGAAGGGCGCAACTTTGACATTCGTAAGCAGCTTTTGAAGTTCGACGATGTGATGAACGAACAGCGTAAGGTCATCTTTGGCCAGCGTCGTGACATCATGGAAAGCCAAGACCAGTCCGAGATTATTCAGGACATGCGCTATCAGGTTATCGAAGATTTGGTCGATGATTTTATGCCGCCAAAATCCTATGCAGATCAGTGGGATACCGAAGGTCTGTATGCCGAAGTCATCAAAGACATCGGCGTTGACGTCCCAGTCATGGCCTGGGCCGACGAAGAAGGTGTCGACAACGACGCCATTCGTGAACGCTTGGAAGAAGCCAGTGACAAGTACATGGCCGAGAAGGAAGAAGCCTTTGGTGCTGAGACCATGCGCAACATCGAAAAGCAGCTGTTGTTGCAAACCATTGATGCGAAGTGGCGTGAGCATCTTTTGACCTTGGAACACCTGCGGTCTGTCGTTGGCTTCCGTGGCTATGCGCAGCGCGATCCGTTGAACGAGTATAAGTCCGAGGCGTTCCAGCTTTTTGAGCGGTTGTTGGATGGTTTGCGCACGGATGTGACGCAAAAGCTGGCCCAAATTCGCCCGATGAGCGCGGAAGAACAGGCTCAGTTGATCGAACAGATGCGCCAGCAACAGCAGGCCGCGGCAGAGGCGGCGGCCCAAGGTGTTGAGCGTGCGACATCTGACCCAACCGGACAGGGTTCAACCCCGCGCGAAGGCTTTGTGGAAGATGACCCGACAACATGGGGCAACCCCGGACGGAACGACCCCTGCCCATGCGGATCTGGCAAGAAATTCAAGCATTGCCACGGCCGTTTGGCCTGATCTTTGCCACATTAAGGCCTATCAATTACCCCGCTAGGGTCCCTCTGCCGTCACTGATCTGGAACAGATTGTTTCCCGTTCTTGGGAAGGGAATCGGTTATGGATCGTACAAAATTGAAGCGTTACGGCATTGGTGCCGCAACATTCGCAACAGCCCTGACGATTGGTTTTGTCATTCAATACGGCGACGCGGTTGCGTCTCGTGTTGGTAGCCAAGATACGGCTCTTGAACCGCAAGCCGCCGCCGAAACTGATGAGCAGATCATCATGCCTGCAACGGCAAGCGTTGTTGCGCCACCGGTGTTGCCGACGCCGGAGGTGATAACTCCCTCAACCAGCACTGTTGCCCTTACGGAAATCCCAGAAGATATCAATGTGCCGACCCTTTTGTTGCCTTATGATGAGGCGGCAGAGGCCGAGAGCCCGATAGCTGAAACTGCGACCGAAGCGCCGGAGATGGAACTGGCGGCCGCAGACGTTGTTGAAGACCTGACGATTTCACCGATGACACTCGACGCCGAAGTGGTTGATACAGTGCAAGACGTTGCGCAAAGCTGTGATTTGCGCGTTCTCGCTACGGCCTCTGACATGGCGATGGTGGACCTTACGCTTGACGCACCCTGCCAAACAGAAGCGTCTTTTGCCATCTATCATCAGGGCATGACGATCTCTGCCATGACCGATGATTTGGGCCTCGCCCAATTGTCGATCCCGGCTTTGAATGAACATGCACTCTTCATTGTCACATTCGAAGATGGCGCCTCCACAATGGCGCAAGCCTTCGTCTCCGACATGAATGACTATGACCGCGCTGTGCTTCAGTGGCAGGGCGCACATGGGTTTGAACTTCATGCTCTCCGCCAATCAGCGGGTTATGGCGAAGACGGCCATATCTGGAAGGGCGTGAATGGTTCTGCCGAAACCGGCATGGTCGCGAGCTTTACTAATGGCGATTATGCCGCAGAGATTTACACCTATCCGGCTGGTCAATCCTCCTCCACAAGCAGCATTCAGTTGAATGTGGAAGCAGTTATCCAAGATCAAAACTGTGGCAAGGTCATCAATGCCCAGGCCATCCAGATTGGACCTAATCGCACCACCGGAATTACTGACCTAGAAATGACACTTCCGGATTGTAATGCGGTTGGTGAAATTCTCGTCTTGAAAAACATCTACGAGGACCTGACATTCGCCGCGAGATGATTTGGCGAAACGTGGACCCTATAAGGTTATTTGGTAAGCGTGCGGCACTGGCTGCCGCACTCTTTCTTTGTGCGACTGTATCTTTCGCAAATGAGCCGATCACGCTGACGTCCAAATCTGGTGCTTTGGAGCTGACGGGGGAGCTGCTGGGTTTTGATGGCGAATACATCCAGATCGCAACTGAGTATGGCCCGGTAAGCCTTTCATTCGCGCGGGTGGATTGCACCGGCGTTGAATGCCCGGACCCAGACAACTTCGTCGCGCGGCTCAAATTTGCGGGCGAAGCGGCGATTGCCGATGTTTTGCTTCCGGCCTTGTGGGATGGGTTCGCGCGGACGCAAGGGTGGTCGACACAGTTTGATGAGCTTGCGGGTGGATCGATTGGCGTGGCGACTAATTCCGCTGGCACGGTCGAGGCGGTGTTGGAGATTTCCAGTTCTTCAACCGATCAAGGGTTTGCCGATCTGTTTGATCACAAAGCCAATGCTGTGGTTGCAACGCACGAGATTACGGATGAAGAACTCTCCACCGCCCGAACGCAAAGATTGGACGACTTAGAAAGCTCAACGCGGTCTCGGATATTGGGATTGGATGCGATGACGCCCATCGTTTCGCCGTTGCGCAAGACGCGTTCGCTTTCGTTGGTACAGTTGCAACGCGCCTTGAAAGGTGAGGTGACGGATTGGGAAGCCTTTGGTGAATCTGCTGCGCCTCTGCAGATCCATCTGGGACCAGAAGGATCGGGATCGACGCAAACCGCTTTGCGCTATCTGATCGGAGGCGCCGAACCTGTCGGCGTGACCTATCATGAGACACAAGCAGATATGGCAAACGCGGTTGTCTCAGATCGTAACGCGATTGGCCTTTCGTCAGTATTGCGAACGGGCGGCGCGCGGCCTGTATCGCTTTTGGATGATTGTGGGTTTCTTAGTGCACCATCGCCTATCGGGATCAAGACAGAGGATTATCCGCTGACAGCCCCGATCTTTCTGTACCTGCCCCCGCGGATCATGCCGCAAGTGTTCAAGGATTTCGTGGATTGGACGCGGTCTCCTGCGGCGCAGTTGATTGTGCGCCGGACGGGATATGTCGATCAGACAGTGATTCCAATTCCCTTGGACGCGCAGGGCCAGCGGTTTGCCAATGCGATTGAACGAGTCGGAACGGAAGTGCCGTTTGATGAACTTCAGCGTTTTGTCCGCCTGATTTCGGATCAAACGCGGTTGTCTTTGAGTTTCCGATTTGAGGCGGGATCGGCGGACCTTGATGCGCAGTCCCGATCGAACCTGATGGATTTGGCGGCCGCAATTCGGAATGGCGAATACGATGGCCAAGAGCTGACGTTGATCGGATTCAGCGATGGTATCGGTGATGCCAGTGCGAACCGCGAGTTGTCTGGTGCGCGGGCGGAGGCGGTACGGCGCGCCTTGCTGTCTCGCCTAGGCAATGCTGCGGAGAAAGTTGCTTTGGACATCGCCGCTTTTGGAGAGGCTTTGCCAATGGCTTGCGATGATACTGAATTGGGCCAACGAACCAACCGGCGCGTTGAGCTTTGGGTGAAGGGTTAAAGCAACCCTTCCGCCCGAAAGCTGAGTTCGCGTGACTTTCCGATGATGAGGTGGTCGTGGACCGTGATGCCAAGTGCTCGAGCAGCCCGCACGATTTGATCGGTCATGGTGATGTCAGCCTGTGATGGAGTCGGATCGCCGGAGGGGTGATTGTGAACCACAAGGATGGACGCTGCGTTGAGTTCCAGGGCGCGTTTGACCACCTCGCGCGGGTAGACAGGGACGTGATCGACGGTCCCTTTGGCCTGTTCTTCATCCGCGATCAGGGTGTTTTTCGTGTCGAGGAAAAGGATACGGAACTGTTCGGTTTCGCGATGGGCCATGACCGTGTGGCAGTATTTGATAAGTGCATCCCAGTTTGAGATTACATGCCGCTCCAGCACTTGGGATTGCGCCATTCGGTGGGATGTGGCCTCGACGATTTTGATCTCTAGTGCAACAGCGTCACCGACGCCTTTGACCTTGCGGAGTTGATCGAGGGGTGCGGCGATGACGCGGTTGAAATCGCCGAAGTGGTCGAGCAGCGCGCGGGCGAGTGGCTTAACGTCTTGCCGTGGGATGGCACGGAAAAGGATGAGTTCGAGGAGTTCGTAGTCAGGGACGGCTTGCGGCCCGCCGTTCAGGAACCGTTCGCGCAGACGCTTGCGGTGGTCCTTGATATAGGAGGGGAGTTTGCCCTGTGGAAGTGCTTCAGGTAGCGGGAAAAGGGAGGGAGCTTCGGCAAATTGGGGCATGGGCTGAAGGATGGGGTAGAAGTGGTTAGCGGGTGGTTAACGAACCAGTTCGTCTACTTGGCACCGTCGTCAGGCACTTGGCGTATTGCGCATTGGATGACTAACCAAAAGCGACTAGTCTGCGTTCGCAGGCCGCCGCCACACAAGAAACGCGATGACCATCGCTGAAACACCGATAATCAAAAGCCGCGCCCGGCCTACCTCAGAACTGCCGGCTAGATCGCCAAACACGTTGCCGTATGCCCATGCACTGATGATCGCTCCAAGTGTTGCTGACAGCCCAGCTGAAAAGATGGCATTTTCGGTTTCGTTTACGTCGAACCCTTTGAGTAAGAAATAGGTTGGAATCCAAATCGCAAACACTGGGATTGCCGACCATAAGCCGATGACCAAGACGGTTCTGAATAGGATCAGCAATACCACTCCAATTCCATCACTGTTCTCAAATCGCGTTGCCAAAAGTCCAGCAATGGTTATCAGGCAGCTTAGAAACAACAGAGTGAACACATAGGTTGTGATGGCTTTACCAAAAGTGGTCATGCCCTTTTGGTCGGCGTTTCGGTTCAGATTGTCAATTATGACGATTGGCTGAGCAATTCGCTGAGGCGGCAGGCCTCACAGTTTATAGCCAGCTTTAATTTGACGCGCGGGCAGCAGCTGCTGCGACACACATTGCCAACCCACCGATAACCAATCCGGTGATCGCACCAGCACCGCCTTCGCCGAGCAGGGATAGGAAAACAGCGTCGTGTAGGTTGAAGAAGCCGATGCCGAAGGCCCCGATCATGACCGGTTGTTTGGTTCCGTTGAGTGCACCGTAAATTGCGATCAGGACCAAGGCCAATTGGCGTGCCAAAAATGCACCTGCGATAGACCCAAGTGACGCGACCTCTCCGCTCAGGTTCGCGAGGCCTGGGTTGTTCGCCGTGTCGATATAGGCGGGGACGGTGAAGACAAGCAAGATGAGTGCAAGAACGCTAAGAAGCGCGCGTTGCCAGAGGGGTTGTTTTCCCAGTTCCATTGCTGTCTCCCATTTATCTCTCTAGAGAGATAAATGAAAATCTGGCTGTGAGCAAGGGGGATTTGAGATTATCCTTTGCGGGACTGAAGGGAGACTCGTTGTGACTTCACCAAAGCCTCGGACGTGGAAGGCCACGCCCAATACGGCAACTCGGATCGTGGCCTGCCTGTTCCGCAGTCGGAATTATGTGTGGAACAACGATCATAAGGTGGCGGAGCGGCACGGGATCACATGGACCCAGTTTCTGATCTTGCGGGCGTTGCGGTTCACGAATGAGGCGTTCACGCTGACACCAACGCAGCTATATGAGGCTGCTCAGGCCAGTTCGAGCGGGACAGCGAAGATGTTGGCGGGCTTGGCAGAGATGGGTTTGATTGAGCGGTTGCCGAATCCTGATGATGCTCGCAGCACGTTGGCGCGGCTGACGGAGAAAGGCGCTGACCTGACGGAGCAGATTGTGGATGAGTTGATTGAGATGAACACTGCGCTGTTTGACGGGGTTTTGACTACTGATGAGCGGGAGCAGTTGGCGTATTTGTTGGGGAAGCTGAGTGCCGAGTTGCGGGAGCGGGTTTAGGGAGGCAGACCGGAGCTAAGCCGAAGGCGCCGGTGTGATCGCCGGGCCGACCCAGCGGGTCGGCGATTTTGTTAGTGTTGCAATCCGCAGCGAGGGAAGATGTATTTTGCTGCCATAAAGTAAACCGTTGGATATGGCGGTTCGCCAACCCTCGGTCCGGCGATCAGGTCGGATTGTGGTGCACTTTAGACAAAAGGTACATAGCAACCGGGTGCTGCTCTCGGTGTTTTTGGCAAAACAACTGACGCACACTGGGTTAAACGCCTTGGCGTTTAACCCTTCATTGAGTCCCAAAAGCTTTTCACCGAACTAAAGAAACTGCTTCCATGCGGGTTGTTTTCTTCGCTCAGTGTGTCGAACTCTTTCAGGATTTCCTTCTGACGCGCGGTCAGCTTTACTGGCGTTTCAACGGCCAGCTCGATGAACATGTCACCAGCGCTAGCGCCTCTCAACGCAGGCATACCTTTGCCGCGCAGGCGCATTTGACGACCGGATTGGCTGCCTTCTGGGATGCGCACGCGGGAGCGGCCGCCGTCGATTGTCGGCACTTCGATCTCTCCGCCCAAGGCGGCGGAGGCAATGGAAACCGGCACGCGGCAATAGAGGTTTGTGCCGTCGCGTTCGAAGATTTGGTGATCCTGCACTTCAATAAAGATGTAGAGGTCGCCGGAGGGGCCGCCCCGCATGCCAGCCTCACCTTCGCCAGCAAGGCGAATACGGGTACCGGTTTCGACGCCCGCAGGGATATTCACAGAAAGCGATTTCTCTTTCTCGACACGCCCGTGGCCGTGGCAGACGTTGCATGGGTTTTTGACGATCTGGCCCGCGCCATTACAGGTCGGGCAGGTGCGTTCGACGGTAAAGAATCCTTGCTGCGCGCGGACCTTGCCCATGCCGGAACAAGTCGGGCAGGTTTGCGGCTCTGACCCACCTTCAGCACCGGTGCCGTTACAGGACCCACAGCTGACGGCTGTTGGCACGGTGATCGTTTTCTGCATCCCAGCGTAAGCATCTTCGAGCTTTACGCGCAGGTTATAGCGCAGATCGTTGCCGCGCTGGGCACGGTTGCGCCCGCCGCCGCCGCGACCGCCCATCATGTCGCCAAAGAGGTCGTCGAACACGTCCGAGAAGGCAGAGGCAAAGTCGCCATGACCGCCACCGCCGCCGCCCATGCCGCCTTCAAAGGCAGCATGACCAAAGCGATCGTAGGCCGCTTTCTTTTCCGCGTCTTTCAGAACTTCATAAGCCTCATTGGCTTCTTTGAACTGCGCTTCAGCGCCTGGATTGTCGGCGTTGCGGTCTGGATGCAGCTCTTTCGCTTTGCGGCGATAGGCTTTTTTGATCTCGGCTGCGTCAGCAGATTTGGAGACACCCAGCGTTTCGTAGTAATCGCGTTTTGACATGATACTTATCCCCCTCGGGAATAGACAAACCGGCCCCGGTCAGGGCCGGCCTGTTTTGAAACGCTAACTTAGTCGCGCTTATCGCCATCCAGATCTTCGAAGTCGGCATCCACGATGTCGTCTTCGTCAGCACCTGCAGGTTCGTCGCCATCAGCTTCTTCTTGGCTTGCTTTGTAGATCGCTTCGCCAAGTTTCATCGCAGCTTCGGTGACGTTCTGAACGCCAGCCTGCAGTTTGTCGGCTGTGACTTTCTCATCTTCGAGATCGTCTTTCAGCGCAGCGATTGCCAGTTCAATCGCCTCAACAGTGGTTGGGTCGACTTTGTCGGAATGCTCTTCCAAGGACTTCTCGGTCGAGTGAATGAGGCCTTCGGCCTGGTTCTTCGCTTCGATCAGCTCGCGACGTTCTTTATCGGCCTCGGCGTTGTCTTCCGCGTCCTTAACCATTGCTTCGATGTCTTCGTCTGAGAGACCACCGGAGGCTTGGATCGTGATCGACTGTTCTTTGCCGGTGCCTTTGTCCTTCGCTGCCACGGACACGATGCCGTTTGCGTCGATGTCGAAAGTAACTTCGATCTGCGGCATGCCGCGTGGCGCAGGCGGGATGTCTTCAAGGTTGAACTGGCCGAGGATCTTGTTGTCGGCTGCCATTTCACGCTCACCCTGGAACACGCGCAATGTCACGGCATTCTGGTTGTCTTCCGCGGTGGAGAAGGTTTGAGACTTCTTCGTTGGGATGGTGGTGTTGCGGTCGATCAGGCGTGTGAAGACACCGCCCAAGGTTTCGATACCAAGGGAGAGTGGTGTCACGTCGAGCAGAACAACGTCCTTCACGTCGCCTTGCAGAACGCCAGCCTGAATAGCGGCACCCATGGCGACCACTTCGTCTGGGTTCACGCCTTGGTGTGGCTTCTTACCGAAGAACTTTTCAACTTCTTCCTGAACCTTTGGCATACGGGTCATACCACCGACGAGGACAACCTCATCAATGTCACCGGTGCTTAGGCCTGCGTCTTTGATCGCGGCCTGGCATGGCTTCATGGAAGATTTGATCAGATCGCCAACGAGGCTTTCCAGCTTGGCACGTGTGAGCTTCATCACCATGTGAAGTGGCTGACCGTCGGAACCCATGGAGATAAACGGTTGGTTGATCTCTGTTGAGGCAGAAGACGACAGCTCGATCTTGGCTTTCTCGGCGGCTTCTTTCAGACGCTGCAGTGCCATCTTGTCTTTGGTCAGATCGACAGAATTCTCTTTTTTGAACTCATCCGCCAAGTAGTTGACGATGCGCATGTCGAAGTCTTCACCACCGAGGAAGGTGTCACCATTGGTGGACTTCACTTCGAAGAGGCCATCGTCGATTTCGAGGATGGTAACGTCGAATGTACCGCCGCCAAGGTCGTAGACCGCGATGGTTTGCGTGTCTTTCTTGTCGAGGCCGTATGCGAGCGCAGCCGCAGTTGGCTCGTTGATGATGCGCAGGACTTCGAGGCCAGCGATCTTACCGGCGTCTTTTGTCGCCTGTCGCTGTGCGTCGTTAAAGTAGGCAGGCACAGTGATAACCGCTTGGGAAACAGGCTCACCAAGGTAGTTTTCTGCTGTTTCCTTCATCTTGCCGAGGATGAAAGCGGAAATTTGGGATGGGGAGTATGTCTCACCCTTGGATTCGACCCAAGCGTCGCCATTGCCGCCATCGACAACAGAGAACGGCATGTTCTTTTTGTCTTTGGCGAGGTCTTTGTCATCGAACCTGCGGCCGATCAGACGCTTTACTGCAAAGATGGTGTTTTCTGGGTTTGTGACAGCCTGACGTTTGGCTGGCTGGCCAACGAGGCGTTCGTCGTCTGTGAAAGCGACGATAGAAGGTGTTGTACGCGCACCTTCGGCGTTTTCGATCACGCGCGGCTCAGATCCGTCCATGATCGCGATACAAGAGTTAGTTGTTCCGAGGTCAATACCAATGACTTTGGCCATATTTCAAATCCCTTTACGTTTAGGCGGTTTGAACGGCGCGAACCCGTTGTGGCACCCGCGCCTATTTGGAAGTTTTGCGACCATAGGAATGACCCATGATCGATGATCTTGGCGTATATAGGGATGCGGTTTTGGGCCTGCAACGGTCAAAGCGGCACAGAATCAAGAAAAATGGGTGTTTGCGCGAATTTTCAGAGGTTCCCAAAGGTCACTTCAGTGGATTCAGAAATTAACGCGCGGCACCCCAGCTGAGGGATGCGTGGCGGCGTGTATAAAACTCACCCATCAGGCCGACCATGATCAGCGCCATTCCAACGTAGAGCGGATAACTGATCGAACTGAAATGAGGGTTGTAGTTGATAAAAACAAATCCGCGGTTTTGGTCGATCGCGTGGAATAGAGGATTCCAGTCGAAGAGGGCGAGCATACTGCTGGGCAGGGTGTTTGCGACAAACATCTTGCCCGATGCGATCATGTTCGCGCGCATGTAGAGGGCCGTTAGTATCCCAACCAATTCGGGCAACCATGGCTTGAGTGCCAGAAAAACCATTCCGATGGCGACGCCCGTGAACCACGCCAGCAGAACCATTCCAAAAGCACCGACTGGATCGTAAATCTCTACAGGCGTGAATGCGACGTGATAGATGAACAGGATCACGAGCAGCGACAAAACTTGTTTATAGAGCGATGCGATGGCTGCGGCTGTGATTGAAATCGCCGTATTCATCGGTGCGTGTTGCATCATCGGGGAGGCTGGCCCCTCAGCGCTGACAACTGCTCCCATCGCCTTTGTATGTGTCAGGAATAGGAAAATCCCCGACATAATATAGAGCAAGAAATCCCCCCTGATCGCAGCACCGCGCATTCCCAAAATTTCGAAGAGTGCGAAGAAGACGACAACGAAAATGATCGCTTGTGTCATTTCCAGCAGTAGCCCGATAAAGGCGTTGCGATGACCTTTTCGAACGTCGCGGACAATCGTGTGATACATGATTTCCAACAACGCAAATGCGCTGCGCGTCTTGGATCGATTGTAAGACGTCTGGAACATGTTTGTCCTGCCGAGGCTGTTGAGCCTGATGTTATTGCACGAAATTCTTGCTGTTCGCTTTAAGGGCTACCATAAGGCCAGATAGGGCAAAGATCAAACTTTCGCCTTTAGGCATTTCAGAGGTGGAGAGCGGCACTTGGATAACGCGAAATTGGTTGCAACGATGCGGACGCTGGCTTTGGAAGCGGGTGATAAGATCATGCGCATCTACGATGGTCCAGATTTTGAGGTGAAGACCAAGTCTGATGAAAGTCCGGTGACTGAAGCGGACGAAGCCGCCGATGCTTTGATCAGTGCGGGATTGCGAGAGGCCTTTCCGGATGTGGCGCTTGTGACTGAGGAGCAAGCCGCCTCACATGCTGAAACGGCATCCACCTTTTTGATTGTTGATCCGCTGGATGGAACGAAGGAATTTGTGCACCGCCGTGGCGATTTCACTGTTAATATAGCTTATGTCGTTGATGGTGTTCCAGTGTTGGGCATCGTCTATGCCCCTGCAAAGGATCGGTTGTTTTTCACGCAAGTGGATGGGTCGTCGGTGGAGGAAACAGCGCCGTTCTCTAAGACTGAAGTCGGAGAAACAAAACCGATTTCAGTGTCTAATCCGGACAATTCTTCTTTGCTGGTTGTCGCGTCAAAATCGCACCGTGATCAGGCAACGGATGATTACATCTCAAAATATTCGGTAGAGGATATGAAGAGCGCGGGATCTTCGCTGAAGTTCTGTTTGGTTGCGACCGGTGAGGCGGATATTTATCCGCGTCTTGGTCGCACGATGGAGTGGGATACCGCCGCAGGACATGCCGTTCTGAAAGGGGCGGGCGGGGACGTTATTCGTTTTGATGACCATACGCCGTTGACCTATGGCAAGGATACCTTCGCTAACCCGTTCTTCATCGCGTATTCTCCAGGTGTTGAACTGAAGGCGCCGTAATGTCCGTTATCATCGTCATTCCTGCGCGCTACGCGTCGTCAAGGTTTCCAGGGAAACCTTTGGCAACGTTGATTGGCGCGACAGGTGAAAGCCAAAGCCTGATCGAGCGAAGCTGGCGTGCGGCCATGGCAGTGAACGGTGTTGACCGGGTTGTAGTGGCGACCGATGACGATCGTATTCGGGATGCTGCACAGGCGTTTGGGGCTGAGGTTGTTATGACGTCGAGCGATTGTCGGAACGGGACCGAGCGGTGCGCTGAAGTGCTCGAAAAAGTGGGTGAGAGCTACGACATTGTTGTCAATCTGCAAGGTGATGCACCACTGACGCCGTCTTGGTTTGTCGAGGATCTGGTGAAGGGGTTGCGCGACGATCCGAGCTTTGATGTCGCGACACCTGTTCTGCGTGCTGATGGTGCAACTCTCGCCGGTTTCAAGGAAGACCGTCGCAATTTTCGTGTTGGGGGCACAACGGCGATTTTTGCTCGTGATATGAAGGCTTTGTATTTCTCGAAAGAGGTTATTCCTTTTGTTGAGGAAAAGTTCGCCGCGGATCAACCAACGCCGGTCTTTCATCATGTCGGCGTTTATGCCTATCGACCCAAGGCACTACAGGGATATTTGACGCATCCTGTTGGAATCTATGAAAAACTTGAAGGTCTAGAACAACTTCGTTTTCTCGAAGCTGGGCACAGTGTTTTGTGTGTCGAGGTGGAAGCGAAGGGGCGTCAGTTTTGGGAATTGAACAATCCCGAAGATGTTCCGAAGATTGAGAAGATGTTGCAGGATATGGGGTTGGAATAACCGAGTTAGGCAATTGAAGGTATGGAAATCCTGAGGTCTTTTTGCAAGAGATGCTCGCTACAATGACGGTATTAGAGATTCTTGTTCTTAGTAATTTGGGAGCGTAACGCAAATTTTTTCCCATTGGTTCAACAGGTAACAACTATTATCTACAAAATGAGTACAATTCACCTTCTCGCCTTGGGTCTGACAAAAAAAATCGCTAATCTGATTGGAGAAACGTGGAAAACACGTAAGGCAGTGATAAAATGAATAGAAAAGTAACCAAAGCTATTTTCCCAGTTGCCGGTCTTGGAACAAGGTTCCTTCCTGCCACCAAGTCGGTCCCAAAAGAGATTATGACTTTGGTTGATCGCCCGTTGATCCAATACGCGATTGACGAAGCGCGTGCGGCCGGGATCACTGAGTTCATTTTTGTGACGTCTCGCGGGAAATCCGCGCTGGAAGACTATTTCGATCACGCGCCAGATTTGGAGTCGTCTCTCCGTGCGAAGGGCAAAAATGATCTGCTGAAAATTTTGGAAAACACCAATATGGACAGCGGTGCGATTGCTTATATTCGTCAACACAAAGCGATGGGTCTGGGCCACGCGGTATCGTGTGCCCGCCGCTTGATCGGAGACGAGCCTTTCGCGGTCATTTTGCCGGACGATGTGATTGCTGCCGAGCGGCCTTGTCTGCAACAGATGGTCGAAGCGTATCAGGAAACCGGCGGTGCCATGGTTGCTGCCATGGAGGTCGCGCCTGAGCAGATTTCATCTTATGGCGTTTTGGATGTTGAGACTGACCTTGGCAAAGTGATGAAAGTCAAAGCCATGGTTGAGAAACCAGCTGCGGAAAAAGCGCCGTCGAACTTGGCTGTGATCGGTCGATACATCCTGACGCCGGATGTTTTGAACAATATGGATTCAATCGGCGAAGGTGCTGGTGGTGAGATCCAATTAACAGACGCGATCGCGGCTGAGATCACGCAAGGCCGAGATGTGTTTGGATACTGCTTTGATGGTCAGCGCTACGATTGTGGGTCTAAAGCGGGCTATTTGGAAGCGACTGTTGCGTTTGCCTTGGCGCATCCAGAGCTGAAAGATGGGTTTGCGGATTACCTCGATAATATGACGGCTGTGCGCAAAGCTGCTCAATAAGGAAAGTGCATTGATTGGGTAACGCGGGGCAAGCGACATCACCGTTCCAGCGAACACGGCCCTTTGCCCAGCCCAATAGGCTCTCTCGAATTTGGAAACTTTATCGCCTGCGGTGGAAACGCCGCAAGTTTTTGGTTCGCTCGCTTCGGAAACGTTCCGAGTTGGTGTCTTTGCACGACCGTACGACGGGCATCAAAAGGTCGGACATTCTGCTTTTTGCAACTGTTCGGAATGAGGCAGAGCGCCTCCCCTATTTCTTGGACTACTACCGGCGACTAGGTGTCGGTCATTTTCTTTTTGTCGATAATTTGAGCACCGACGGCACCGGTGGACTGTTGCGCCGCCAAGACGACGTTTCGCTTTGGTCCACATACGAGAGCTATCGCCTCTCCCGCTTTGGCGTGGATTGGTTGACCGCATTGCAGTTTCGATATGGCGGCGGCCATTGGTGCCTTACCGTCGATGCGGATGAATTGTTAGTTTATCCGGATTGCGAAACACGCGGTCTGTCGGAACTTACCGCCGAATTGGAGCGTGCGGGGCAAACTGCGCTCGGTGCTGTCATGCTGGATATGTTTCCGCGCGGGCCTATCAGAGAAGTGTTTTATCAATCTGGCGAAGACCCGATTGAAAGCCTGCCGTGGTTCGATGCAACTGGTTACCGCACGCAGTTTCACCAGACCTATGAAAATGAATGGATTCAGGGTGGAGTGAGGGGCCGCTATTTCTTCGCCTCAGATCCCGCGCGCGCGCCGACGTTGAACAAGTTTCCGTTGGTCAAATGGAACAGGCGCTACGCCTATGTGAATTCAACGCACCAAATTTTGCCAGTGAAGCTTCATAAATTCTTGGATTTGGACACCCAAAAGTATGTCACTGGAGCTCTTCTCCACACAAAATTCTTGCCAAGCATCATGGAAAAATCACTGGAAGAATTGGACCGAAAACAGCATTTTCAAAACAGTGACCTCTACCAAAACTATCACCAAACACTGGCGAAAGGCCCCGATTTATGGATCGAAACGGCACAAAAATACACCAATTCACACCTTTTGGTTGAGTTGGAGCTGATTTCAAAGGGACAGTTGCCCGAAAACTGAATTGCTGGCTTGCTTAACGCTCCCGCTCGTTTATTGAATATTCCTCAATAATATTAGGTGCATGATGGGTCCATTAAGGCCCGCGAAAGACACCGGCGGAGCAGTAATCGGGAGACGACTTGGGTGTAGCAACCTCATATCGTTTGAGATGGCAGCGGAAACGTTGGCAGGGCAGGGCCTATCGCAAAAGCTTTGAACTGAAATCTATTGCTGACCGCACTGACCAGATTAAGCCGGACGATGTGATTGTTTTTAGCACGTTCCGCGATGAAAATCTGCGGCTCCCCTACTTCCTGTCCTACTATCGCGCGCTGGGCGTTGATCATTTTATCATGGTCGACAATGAAAGCACCGACAGTGGCGGTGACTATCTGGCCGAGCAAAAGGATGTGTCGCTTTGGCACTCGAAAGGCAGCTATCGCAGCGCGCGTTATGGCGTTGATTGGCTGAACTATCTGCAACGCAAATACGGTACCGATCATTGGATTCTGACAGTCGATCCGGATGAGCTGTTTGTTTATCCGTTCTGCGACAGCCGCCCCATTCATGCTCTGACGGATTGGCTGGATAGTTCTAACATCCGGTCATTTGGCGCGATGCTATTGGACATGTATCCCAAGGGGCGGTTGGGTGATGCGAAATATGTGCGCGGACAAGACCCGCTCGAGATTGCGAATTGGTTTGATCCCGGGAACTACTCCTTCTCCAAAAACCCGCTCTTCTGGAACCTTTGGATTCAAGGTGGCCCGCGGGCACGGATGTTCTTTAGCAAAGAACCGGAGCGCGCGCCGGCGCTGAATAAGGTGCCGCTCGTTAAATGGAAAAAGAACTACGCCTACGTCAGTTCGACCCACAACTTGCTGCCGCGTGGTTTGAACCTTGTTTATGATGAGGTCGGTGGGGAGAAAGCCTCTGGCGCGCTACTTCACACAAAATTCCTCGACACATTCGCGGCGAAAGCGAATGAGGAACTGATCCGCAATCAACACTATGCCAATGGTCGCGAATATAAGGCTTATGCGGCGGGCAATGATCAGAACCCTGATCTGTGGTGTAAGTGGAGCGAGAAATACATCAACTGGCGTCAGCTTGAGATTTTGGGGATCATGTCCAAGGGGAATTGGGCGTGACGGTCGGGGTCGTCATGTTGGTGCACACCGCGCTTGATCGGGCGGAACAGGTGGTGCGCCATTGGGTCAAGGGCGGCTGCCCTGTTGTTATCCACGTCGATAAAAAAGTGCCTGTCGCGGACTACGATCAATTTGTCGCTGACCTTTCTGATGTGAAGACGGTCAAATTCTCCAAACGGCATAAGTGCGAATGGGGGAAATGGGGTATTGTCGCTGGTACGCAATCCGCGTGTGAGATTATGCTGCGCGATTTTCCAGATGTGACGCATGTGTATCTGGCCTCTGGGTCCTGTTTGCCGCTTCGACCTATTCAGGAGTTGAAAAAGTACCTCGCAGACCGACCGCGTACCGATTTTATTGAGAGTGCGACAACAGCCGATGTGCCTTGGACCATCGGGGGTTTGGACAGTGAACGGTTTACCCTGCGCTTTCCGTTTTCGTGGAAAACGCAGCGGAATCTTTTTGATGGCTATGTCTCGATGCAGCGCGCCGTTGGGTTCAAGCGTCGCATTCCAGAAGGCCTTGTTCCGCACATGGGGTCACAGTGGTGGTGCCTGTCGCGCTATACGCTTTCGGCCATTCTGCAGGATCCGGATAGGCCAGCGTACGACAAGTATTTCAAGCGCGTCTGGATCCCTGACGAAAGGTATTTTCAGACGCTAGCGCGGCTCTATTCTGGCAAGATCGAAAGCCGGTCCCTAACGCTTTCGAAGTTCGACTATCAAGGCAAACCGCATATTTTCTATGATGATCATCTGCAGTTGCTTAGACGGTCGGACTGTTTTGTTGCGCGGAAGATTTGGCCGAAAGCGACGCGGCTCTATAAAACGTTCCTTGATGGTGACGGCTCTATCATGAGTGGGACGGAGCCGAACCCAGGCAAGATCGACCGCATTTTTGCAAAAGCGGTGGATCGCCGGATGAGGGGTCGGCAGGGGCTCTATATGCAGAGCCGGTTCCCATATAACGAATGGGAAGGCGGCGTGACGAGCCAGCCCTATTCTGTGTTCCAAGGGTTTACGGAGCTTTTTGAGAACTTTGAGCCATGGCTCGCGAAACAAACCGGTGCGCGTGTGCACGGGCATCTGTTTGGACCGAAACGTGTTGAGTTTGATGGCAGGCAAACCCATTTCAGCGGCGCCTTGGCGGACGTGCCAGAGCTGCGCGATCATAATCCGCAGATGTTCCTTGCGAACCTGCTTTGGAACACGCAAGGCGAACGGCAGTGTTTTCAGTTTGGCCCGTTGGACAATCAAGAGGTCAATTGGAAAATCGCGCTTGATCCCAACGCACAGATTTCGGCGATCTCTGGCTGCTGGGCTGTGCCGCTGTTCCAGACGAACCGGAATTTTGCCGATTTGCGGAATGAAGCCGCGCGGTTGCAGCAGATCGAGAATGACCACCTGACGATCCTGCGCTCGCCCTACACCAAAGCACGGGTACGCATTTGGTCGATGGCGGAGTTCATTGAAACGCCGATGGAGGCGCTTCAGATCGTGGTGGACGAAATGACGGGTAAGACGCAGCGCCGTTTGACTGAGGCACCGCGGATGTATGACTTGACCGGATTTGGTCAGTTCTTGCAGAACCTCAAGAACCAGGGGATGCATCCCTATTTGATGGGCGATTTCCCGTTGGATCAAGCGCCTGAGCATCGCCCCGAAAAGCGCCGCAAACCCTATTTGGTGCGCTAGACCATGGCGAAGTTCGAGTACTTCGTTGTCTTTGCAGAAATGCGCACGGGATCAAACCTGCTGGAAGCCAATCTGAACCGGTTTGATGATCTTGCGTGTCTGGGTGAGGCTTTCAATTCGCATTTCATTGGGTATCCGAAGTCAGAGGCTGTACTGGGCGTGACGCTGTCACAGCGTGAGGACAATCCGCATTTATTGCTGGATGCGATTCAGGTTGCTGTTGGGACGAATGGCTTTCGCTATTTTCATGATCATGACCCGAGAATTTTGGACCGGCTTCTGGCAGATCAGCGCTGCGGCAAGGTTGTTCTGACGCGAAACCCCATTGAAAGTTACGTTAGCCTCAAGATCGCGACGCAGACGGATCAATGGAAAATGACCAATGCGAAGCATGAGAAATCAACCCAAATCCGCTTTGATCTGGAGGAGTTTGCGGATCATTTGAAAGCTCAACAAGACTTTCAATTGAAGGTTCAGAAGGCGATGCAAGTGTCCGGTCAATCGGCCTTCTATATCGGCTATGAGGATTTGAACGATATCGATGTGATCAATGGCCTGGCGCAGTTCCTTGGATCGTATATCCAGCTTGATGCTTTGGATGATAAGTTAAAAAAGCAAAATCCAGCACCTTTGTCCGAAAAGGTGAGCAACTACGATGCGATGAAAGCGGGGTTGGCCAAACTGGATCGGTTTGATCTGAGCCGGACCCCACATTTTGAACCTCGGCGTGGGCCAATGGTGACGAAATATGTCGCGGTGCCGAAGAGCAATTTGATCTACCTTCCGATCAAGTCGGGCCCCAATGCAGCCGTTCTGAGTTGGTTGGCGCAGCTGGAAGGTGTTTCGGCCGACGAATTGAGCAGCGGCTTGAAACAAGGCGAGATGCGGCAATGGATGCAGGATCATCCCGGGCATCGCAGGTTTACTGTGGTGCGGCATCCGGTGGCCCGGGCGCATGCCGCTTTTTGCCAGCATTTCCTTGAACAGGCGGGTGGGGGTTATGCTGAGATCAGGCAGACGTTGAGGTCCGCTTACGGATTGAAGTTGCCAAAGCGTGAACTGCGCCCCGAGACAGACAAACAGTATGATATGGAGGCCCATGCAAGAGCTTTTCATGGGTTTCTGCGGTTTGTGAAGAACAACCTCAATGCACAAACATCGCTACGCGTTGATCCAGCATGGGCCAGTCAGGTCGCGCTGGTGCAGGGGATGAATGAGTTTGCGCCGATTGATTTGATCCTGAGGGAAGATCAGCTTCAGACGGATCTGCCGCTCCTACTTTCAGATGCGGGTGATGTAGAACTGCTTGGTGAGACGGACCCGTATGTAGAACGGCTCGCTGCAATCTATAGCCCCAAAATCGAAAAAGCCGCACGCAATGCCTATGCGCGCGACTATTTCACGTTTGGTTTTGAAGACTGGAGGCCTTAGGCTGCCTGATTGGTCTCTGTTGCTGTCAGCAAAGTGTGCAAGGCCGCGACGTCTGAATTTGCCCGCAGCTTTGCGCAGATGTCAGGGTTTCTCATTGTGCGAGACACGAGAGCCAACGCCTTTAGATGCTGAACGCCAGCGCTCACTGGTGCGAGGAGCGCGAAGATCAGATCAACGGGTTGTTTGTCGGCTGCGTCGAATTCCAAAGGCTTTTCGAGACGGACAAACATACCGCAAACTTCTTCAATCCCTTCGAATCGTGCATGAGGCAAAGCAATACCTTTACCCACAGCAGTCGGCCCGAGATTCTCACGCTCAATCAACGCTTCTATAACGACTGTTGGGTCGAGTCCGTGCACGCCTTCTGCAAGCGCACCAAGGTCATGGAACAACCTTTTTTTGCTGGTGCACCCGCTCAAAACCTTGACCGCGTTGGCATCCAGAATATCTGACATCAACATCTTCGTATACGTCCGTTCGTTTCAGCCGGTCTATGCGTCGGCGCGGGGCTCTATCCAACCTATGTTTCCGTCGTCTCTCTTGTAGACAACATTAACCGAATTGTTTTTTTCGTTACGGAACACAACAACTGACGAATTCGCCAATTCCATCTGCATCACCGCTTCGCCAACCGAAATTGACGGTATTTTCGTCTCCATCTCCGCCACGATGACAGGTGTAAAATCCTGCTCTTCCGCGACATCTGAGTCGTCACTTGAGGCGAGGATATAGGAGCCTGCGTCGGAAAGTTCAACGGGTTGTGATCGTTCTTTGTGATGGTCTTTCAACCTACGCTTGTTTCGGCGCAATTGCTTATCCATTTTTTCGGAACTTGCATCGAAAGCGGCGTAGATTTCATGGTTGGATCCCTTGGCCTGTACGTTCAAGCCTGTGGACAAATGAACGACCGTTTCGCAGACAAATTCATGACCAGATTTTGAGAATGTGACGACTGCATCTGTCGGTCGGCCCGCGTATTTTTCAAGCAAATCGGACAATTCGCTTTCTACGTGGGTCTGCAGGGCTGCACCAATATCAATCTGTTTGCCGCTAATCTGGTATCTCATTTGCTCTCCTTCAGTTTCAAAAACATATGCACCGCAAGACAGGTCTTGCGGGAGGCTGATTTATGCCTTTGTAAAAAGATAACACTCAGTTTTTGTTGCATTATTTTTGCTGGCAGGAAGCCCGCTCCAGAATAGTGCAGAGATGATAACTGAGTCTGTCATCCTCTTCATTGAGCGCCATGGAGGGGCGCGTTGTCAATGAAGAGATAGAAGATTTCGCAAAGTTTTTAGTTAACGCGGAAGCCTTGCCCAAGATAAACGCGGCGCACGTTCTCATCTTGGACGACTTCTTCGGTCGTTCCGCTCATCAAGACGCGACCGTCGTGTAGGATGTAGGCACGGTCGACGATCTGTAGGGTTTCCTGGACGTTGTGATCCGTGATCAAGACACCGATGCCGCGGTTTTTGAGGTCTGCAACAAGGTGCCTGATTTCCCCAACTGCAATTGGGTCAACACCCGCAAAAGGTTCGTCCAAAAGTACGTATTTCGGTCCAGCGGCGAGGCATCTGGCGATTTCCACACGACGCCGTTCACCGCCAGACAAAGCCAGCGCAGGCGCTCGGCGGATATGTTCGATGGAAAACTCTGACAGAAGGTCGTCCAGTTTCTTTTGACGAAGATGCCGTTTCGGTTCAGCAATCTCCAAAATCGCCATGATGTTGTCTTCAACTGTCATCCCGCGAAAGATCGACATCTCTTGCGGCAGATACCCAATGCCCAACTGAGCCCGCCGATACATCGGGAGAGACGTCACATCACGCCCGTCGATGATGACTTGTCCACCCTCAGGTGTGACCAATCCGGCAATCGAATAGAAACAGGTCGTTTTGCCTGACCCATTTGGACCGAGCAAGGCAACGACTTCGCCGCGGCCAAGATCCATGCTGACGTCGCGGATGACCAAGCGCTTTCGGTAGGACTTTCGCAAGTTTACGATGCGAAGCCCAAGATCACCTTCTTGTACCGAAAGCTCTGCCATCAGTTGCCGCTTTGCTGGATGATTGTCCGAACGCGCCCTGTTAGTTCGGCGCTGCCAGTATTGAGGTTGATCGCCATGCGCTCTGCGGAAATTGCGCTTGATCCTTGGGTCAAAAGAACGTCGCCCGAGAGGATCAGTGAGCCGGTTTCGAGATTGTATTCCGCCGTTTCTGCTTCTGCTGCTTCGGTTGCGGTTACAAAGGTAGCGCCACCAGAGGCCTTAAGGCTCGCAATTTGGCCGGCGCCCTCGGCGTAAACAACTTCGACCTCTCCCGCGGACATGCGAAGATCGCCTTGGCCAATCACAACGTTACCGGAAAAGGTCGCTTTTCCGGTGTCCTGATCGACCGAAAGCGAATCCGCTGAAATCTCAACCGGCAAAAGGGCGTTCGCGGCGATGCCGCCCAAATCAATGCTGGTTTGTGCGGTCGAGGCTGATGCGGATGAAATCAAAAGGCTCGCAATGAGGATACGAAAGAGCGTCAAAGTACTACTCCTCAATTCTAGATTGCGGTTGGTATAGCATTCTGACGCCATCGGTAAAATGCATCTGGTGGCCTTCGTCCATGGAGGGCACCAAAATGCTGACGTTGCCCGCTTCGAGTTCGCCGAAAGGGGCGAGAACTTTGAGTCGTCCGTCCGAGACAATTTCGCCGGTCGCGAGGTCTGCTCTAAGTCCGGCGGTTTCCATCATGTAACCAGACGATGTTTCCAGCCGCGCGAGGCCGCTGAGTTCTGCGTAGCGATTAGGGCCGTCGATGAGGCCTTCGCCGGCGGAAATGGTGAGCTCTGTGCCATCGGGTGAATCCAACCTTAAGCTGGGTCCGTCAATCGACAATGTATCGAGCTGTCCTTCGAGCGGTTGCGCGCTTCTGGCGGATATTTTGATGATCGATCCGTCAGCGGCCACGCCGGAGAATTCCGGTGCATTGATCCGTTGTTTTTCGGCTAGCTCGCTGAGCTGCGCGAAGGGGATTTCGTTTGACTCCGTTGAGCTGCGAGAGAACAGGAATAACGTCGACAAAAGCGCGATACCCATGACCGGCAAAATGACCTTTACCCAGCCGACTATACGGGAATGAAAATTGATGTCGCTGGACACGAGCCTAGACCACGCCTGCGCGCAGGCAATCTTGGATTTTTAGGACGCCAACGGGTTTCGTGTTGCTATCGACAACAAACAAGCAGGTGATCTGTTTTTCATTCATGATAGCGACAGCTTTTTCGGCTAAAGCGCTTGGTTCGATTGTCGTCGGGTTTTCTGTCATGACATCGCCAGCGGTTTTGTCGAGTAGGCCGTCCATATGACGGCGTAAGTCACCATCGGTGATGATGCCTGCGAGCGTACCATCTTCATTGCTCAGCCCAACGACACCTAATCCCTTTTCGCTAATGTTCAGCAGCGTCTCGCTCATCGATGTATCTGGTGACATTAAAGGGATCGCAGCGCCGTCGTGCATTAGGTCTGAGACCTTTGCCAATCGCGCACCGAGTTTGCCGCCGGGGTGGAATTCGCGGAAGTTTTCAGGCGTGAAATTCCGCGCTTCCATCAGGGCAATGGCCAAAGCATCACCCACTGCGAGGGACATTGTTGTAGAGATTGTTGGCACGACGCCGTGGCCACATGCCTCGCCCAATTGTGGAATATTGAGACGCACGTCGGCTTGTGTCGCGAGGGTGCTACCCGGTCGGCTGCTGAGCGCGATCAGAGGGATTTGGAAACGGCGGGTATAGGCAACCAGGTTAGCGAGTTCCGGCGCTTCGCCGGAATTTGACAGGGCGAGAACGATGTCGTCGCTTGTGACCATGCCGAGATCGCCGTGGCTGGCTTCTGCTGGATGGACGAATTGTGCAGGTGTGCCGGTGGAGGCCAAAGTTGCCGCGATTTTTCGGGCGATATGGCCGGATTTGCCAATACCAGACACGATGATCCGGCCTTTGGCGGACAAGATCATTGCAACGGCTTCGGCAAAGCTATCGCCGAGACCATTGGCCAAAGCCTCAAGCCCTGCGGCTTCTTCTCTGATGACGCGGCGGGCCGTGTCGAGGTGTTGGGACGCGTCAGACATCAGTGTGCAAAGATATCAACTTCGGGCCAGCCTGCGATGTCCAGTTTGGCGCGGGTTGGCAGGAAATCAAAGCAGGCTTGCGCAAGGTCGGTGCGGCCTTCGCGTTCCAGCCGGATGTTCAGTTCATCGCGCAATTGGTGCAGGTACAAGACGTCGGATGCGGCATAGTCTAGTTGTGCCGCGGTCAGTTCTGCCGCGCCCCAGTCGCTTTGCTGTTGGTGCTTTGAGATGTCGACGTTCAGCAGTTCTTGCAAAAGGTTCTTGAGCCCGTGTCGATCTGTAAAAGTCCGCACCATTTTGGAGGCGATTTTGGTGCAATAGACCGGTGCGGTTGTTGCGCCGAATGTGTGGAATAGCGCCGCAATGTCGAAGCGACCAAAGTGGAACAACTTAAGCACATTTGGGTTCTCGAGCATCGCAACGAGGTTGGGTGCCTCGGTCTGGCCGATTTCAACCTGAACCAGATGGCAATCACCATCGCCGCCAGACATCTGGATCAGGCACAAACGGTCGCGATGCGGGTTCAGACCCATGGTTTCGCAGTCGATGGCCACGATCGAGCCAAGGTCCAGCCCGTCGGGCAGGTCGTTTTTGTAGAGGTGGTTGGCCATGCTCAATTTCCTTAGGTTATCAGGGCAAATAGAGACTATGGACGTTAACCGCAACTAAACCCGGACGTTTTGGGGTCAGAAGAACGCCTGAAGCCCTGTTTGCGACCGACCCAAAATCAACGCGTGGATATCGTGTGTGCCTTCGTAGGTGTTCACGGTTTCCAAGTTAATCATGTGGCGGATCACTTGGAATTCGCCGGAAATCCCGTTGCCGCCGTGCATATCGCGAGCATGGCGTGCGATTTCGAGAGCTTTGCCGCAGTTGTTGCGCTTGATCAGGGAAATCATCTCTGGCGCGGCTTTGCCTTCGTCAAAGAGGCGGCCGACTCGTAGCGCTGCCTGTAGGCCCAATGCGATTTCGGTCTGCATATTTGCGAGCTTCAACTGGTAGAGCTGCGTCTGTGCCAGCGGTTTGTTGAACTGCGTGCGATCCATTCCGTATTGCAAGGCGCGGTTCCAGCAATCCTCTGCTGCGCCCATGACGCCCCAAGCGATGCCGTAGCGCGCGCGGTTCAAGCATCCGAACGGACCTTTTAGCCCTTCGACATTTGGCAACAACGCGTCTTCGCCGACCTCGACGTTATCCATGACAATCTCGCCGGTGACGGAAGCGCGGAGGCTTAGTTTCTTCCCGATTTTCGGGGCCGAAAGACCTTTGGTCCCTTTTTCAAGAACAAAGCCGCGGATGGCGTCGTCATGTTCATCGGATTTTGCCCAAACGACAAAGACATCCGCGATCGGGCTGTTCGAAATCCACATCTTAGACCCGTTCAGGACATAGCCACCCTGAACCTTAGTGGCGCGTGTCTTCATGCCTGCGGGATCAGATCCCGCATCGGGTTCAGTCAGACCGAAACAGCCGATCCATTCGCCGGATGCGAGCTTGGGCAAGTATTTCTGTCGCTGATCTTCGGTCCCATAGGCGTGGATCGGGTACATCACCAGCGAGGATTGAACGGACATCATCGAGCGATAGCCGCTGTCAACGCGTTCAACTTCACGCGCCACAAGCCCGTAAGACACATACCCAGCACCGATGCCGCCGTATTCTTCGGGAATTGTTACGCCTAAGAGACCCTGTTCGCCCATTTCGGCGAAAATCTCGGGCTCAACCTTTTCCGTTTCAAAGGCCGCAGTCACACGAGGTTGCAAGCGATCCGCGCAAAACGCGCGTGCACCTTCTGCGATCATGCGTTCATCATCTTCCAACTGATGATCCAGCAGCAGAGGATCCATTGGCGTAAAGGTAGCTCGTGACATTTTCTTCCGAATCCCTTGTTAGCGGGTTATTATGGTATGACAGTAATCAGGGTTGTAGAACGCGCGCAATAACGCGTTTTGGGCGTTCATTCAGGGGTTGTTCGAAACCGACTTTTGGCCTCAGGAAATCGTCATTTTGGATATAATCTTTGCTACGTTTTTGATCAACTCATGAACACGTTCAAGAATCCTATACAGGGGGCTTCGGACTCGTCGAATGTAGAGAGAAAACATTTGACGCAACAATAATGTGACAACTAGCATTCGCGCGTGGAAATAAAGTTCCGCAATCGGAGCTTGGCGCAAGGAAGCGTCAAATAACCAACCGGGAGAATATCATGAAAAAAACTGTTTTGAGCATCGCAGCTGGTCTTGCGATGACCGTTTCTTCGTCTGCTGTTATGGCGGATGGCCACGGTGAAATCACTGTTGCGTACTTCCTTGAGTGGCCAATGCCATTCCAGTTCGCAAAAGTGAACGAGATGTATGAAGAAGCGCTTGGCGTCAACATCAACTGGGTCAGCTTCGACACTGGTACGGCGATGTCTGCAGCGATGGCATCTGGCGACGTTCAGATTTCCGTATCACAAGGTATCCCACCTTTCGTGGTTGCGACATCTGCAGGTCAGGACCTTCAGATCATCGACGTTGCTGTATCTTATGCTGACAACGATAACTGCGTTGTGGCTTCGGGCCTTGAGATCGACAAAGACTCTGCCGCTGAACTGGCTGGTAAGAAAGTCGCTGTGCCGCTCGGTACGGCTGCACACTATGGTTTCCTGTCTCAGATGGCACACTTCGGCGTTGACCTTGCCTCAATGGAAATCGTTGACATGGCACCTGCAGACGGTGCTGCTGCGATCGCTCAGGGTCAGGTTGATATGTCCTGTGGCTGGGGTGGCGCACTTCGCCGCATGAAAGAGCACGGCAATGTGCTGCTGACAGGCGCAGAGAAAGAAGAACTTGGCATCCTCGTGTTTGACGCGACAACTGCTCCTGCATCTTTCATCGCTGAAAACCCAGATATGGTGGCGAAGTTTGCTGAAGTTACCGCAAAAGCGAACGAGATGTGGAATGCAGGCGATATGCAGGCCGAAATGCTGCCAGTGATCGCAAAAGACGCCGGTATGGACGAAGATGCGACCGCCGAAACAATGGCAACATTCGTCTTCCCGTCTGTTGAAGATCAGCTTTCCGAAGCTTGGTTGGGCGGCAATGCTGCATCGTTCATGAAAGGCGTTGCAGACGTATTCGTGACTGCGGGTTCTATCCCATCCGCATTGGACAGCTATGAAGGTGCGATTTCTACAGACGCGCTGAATTCACTGAACTAACAAAGTAAACGAACTGTCGGGCGTAGCCACGGCCGCGCCCGACATACACTCTTCTATATTCTGGCAAGCTCGTACCGGCGGAGCTTCTCTGAGTATAGAACGGGGTAGGGAATGTCGGGACTCAAAATAAACAGTATCTCGATGCGCTTCGATTTGCCGAACGGTTCATCCGTTCAGGCTTTGAAGGACGTGTCGTTGGACCTGAAGGCTGGAGAGCTGATGTCGGTCCTCGGGCCCTCAGGATGTGGTAAAACCACCCTGTTGAATATCGTTGCAGGCTTTTTGGCCCCCACCGAAGGGGCCATCGAGCTGAACGGAAACACCGTTGAAGGACCAGGCCCAGAACGTGGTATGGTGTTCCAGCAAGGTGCATTGTTCGAATGGATGAGCGTGCGTGACAATGTGAGCTTTGGTCCTCGTATGAAGGGGCAAAGGGCATCGGAGTACAGTGCAGAAGTCGATCATCTGTTGGATGTCGTGGGTTTGCAAGACTTCAAAGAGAAAGCGATCTACGAACTTTCTGGTGGCATGCAACAGCGTGTTGCTTTGGCGCGGTGTTTGGCCAACGACCCAGATGTCATCTTAATGGACGAACCTTTGGGCGCGCTTGACGCGTTGACCCGTGAAAAGATGCAGGGTCTTGTGCTGAAGCTTTGGAAGGAGACAGGCAAGACGATCATCTTGATCACGCACTCGGTTGAAGAAGCGCTTTTGTTGGGCGAGCGGTTGATCGTTATGGCACCGCGTCCGGGCCGTATCCACAAGGAATACAACTTGCCGTTTGCGGATATGGGCGTTGGACAAGACCTTCGCGAGGTCAAGAAAGACCCGCGTTTCGGTCAAGTCCGCGAAGAAATCCTCTCAATGATCTGGGATATGGAAGAAGAAATTATGGGTCGTACTGAGGGAGCAGGCGCATGAGTATTTTTAGCGAACTGTTCAACGAGCTTCTCGCTGTTCTGTCCACCCTTGTTGCTGCGATTCCGTACATCGCTGGGTACATCCTTCTTATTCTTCTCTTCTTGTTCATTTGGAATTTGGTGAAGCGCGTTCTGACACCAAAAAGCGATTTCGGCTCGCTTAAGACGGTTACATTCGGCGATGAAAGCGCGGTGACATCGAACACTGTCGCGTCTGTCGTTTCGATTCTGCTGATCTTCGTCCTTTGGGGCGCGTTCACAGGGTCGAAGCTCTTGCCAGGTTTCATGCATATGCCGGGTGCCTTCACTGGCGAAGGAACATTTGTTTATACCGCGACTGCGGGCGATCAGAGCGATGACGCTGAAGTTACTGTTCTGGTGTTCCAGACGGGCGAAGATGTCGAAGCGCCAGAGGTTGAGCTTGGCGATGGTTTTGCAAAGAATGACAGCATTGCAATTGCCGCTTATCGATCTGAACTGTTGCGCGTTGATCTTAACGACGAACTTGGCCGGGACGAAGGTGCTGTTGTCTCTCATGTGAACGGAACACCGATTGAACCCGGTGGCAGTGTTTCCACTGATTTCGGTCAGGTGAACATGTCGCAAAAGGGTACCTTGAATATCGTTCCGTCGACGGGTTGGCAGATGGAACCGATTTGGTTGCCTTCCCCCGAACGTGTTTGGGAGCGTATGGGCGAAATCACCACGGATGGTTTCCGTAACTTCACTCTTGCGCAGCACCTTGGATACTCTCTGTTCCGTGTGATCGTTGGCTTCTTGCTTGGTGCGTTGGTCGGTATTCCTCTGGGATACGCCATGGGTCTGTCCGATTGGTTCCGTGGTTGGTTCGACCCAATTGTCGAGTTCATGCGCCCGGTTCCGCCACTCGCTCTGATCCCGCTTGTCATCATCTGGGCAGGCATCGGTGAAGAAGGCAAAATCATCCTGCTGTTCCTTGCGGCGCTCTGGATTATGGCAATTGGTGCAAGGGCAGGTGTCTCTGGTGTGCGGATTTCCAAAGTCCATGCTGCCTATTCACTGGGTGCGAGCAAGTGGCAGATCATGCGGTATGTCATCATCCCAAACTCTCTGCCTGAAATCTTCACAGCCGCTCGGGTCGCCATGGGTGTCTGCTGGGGTACGGTTGTTGCGGCGGAATTGGTAGCAGCTCAGAAAGGGGCTGGTATGATGATCATGACGGCGTCGAAATTCCAGAACACTGACATCGTGATCATGGGTATCATCCTGATCGGAATCATTGGTTTCAGCATCGATATGCTGATGCGTCAGCTTGAAAAGTGGTTGGTGCCTTGGAAAGGCAAAGGGTAATTCCCCCGAAAAAAACCAGCGAGAGGTTCGCCCTCGCGGGTTTTTGAAAGACTTGAAGCGGTCGAGGTTTTCGACCGCTTCTTTTTTGCTTAGTTGCTTAGTTGCTTAGTGCTTGCGAAAGCGTCTTTGCGTTGTGGCGCATCATGTGGAGGTAGGACGGAGCAGGGCCCTCAGGTCCAGACAACGCACCTGGGTACAGCGTTCCGCCGATGATCGCGCCAGTTTCGTTGGCGATCTGTTCGATAAGTCGGCTGTCAGTAAGCGATTCAACAAATACCGCTGAAATTCCGCCTTTTTTGATTTGTTCAATAAGGGCGGCGACGTCGGCGGCGGAAGCTTCGCTGTTGGTGCTTAGTCCCTGAGGGGCGAGGAATTCGAGGTTATAGTCCCGCCCGAAATAACCAAAAGCATCATGCGACGTGACAACCGTACGTTTGTCTGCTGGGATCGCATCCATCAGGGTGTGGATTTCTTCCTCCAACGCTTCGATCTGCGCCACAAAACTTGCGCGGTTGGCGTAGTAGTCGCCTGCATTGTCGGGATCGATCTTCGCTAGGCCGGCTGCGATGTTGTCGGCGTAGATGATCGCTGCATCAAGGCTCTGCCACGCGTGCGGGTCGAATTCCCCATGATCATGGCCTTCGTGGCCTGCATGATCCTCGTGGCCATCATGACCATCTTGTTTGTCATCATCGTGATCTTTGTCGTCGCCATGATCGTCGTGCTCGTCATGGTCATGATCATCGTGTTCATCATCGTCGTCATGCTTGTCATGATCGCCGTGTTCGTCATCATGGTCATCATGGTCATCATGGTCATCATGGTCATCATGGTCATCATGGTCATCATGGTCATCATGGTCATCGTGACCTTCGTGTCCGTCGAATTCGATAGGTTCGATGCCGGTTGTCGCAACAACCAACTCGCCGTCAAAAGACGCGGCTTCCGCCAGGCGTTCAAGCCAACCTTCGAATTCGAGACCATTCATGAAAAGCAACTCAGCATCAGCAACGGCACGCGCATCTTGTGGTGTTGGCTGGTAGACGTGCGAGTCACCATCGGCGCCGACCAGCGTGGTCAGGGCAATGTGCTCCCCGCCAATTTGCGCCACCATGTCGCCCAAGATAGAAAAGGTCGCAACTACTGGAAGTGGCTCATCCGCCCAAACAGATGTGGGTGCCGCGACAGTGAGCGCGGATATAGCTGTGGCGGAGACTAAAATGGAACGACGAGACGGCATATCTAACCTTTCAAGTTTCGAAGTGTTGACGCGGCAGGTTCTGGGCAACGATGCCCCCAACCGGGCCAAAGATGAGCGACAGGACATAGCCCCCGCCGGCGACCAGAATGATGGCGGGGCCGGAGGGGAGGCTATAGTGGAACGACAAAAGCAAGCCGATGAAACTGGACAGGATTGCGACGGCCGCGGCAGCGGCGATCAAGCCTCCGATGCTCTGCGCCCAGAACCGCGCGGCAGCGGCGGGTAGGATCATGATGCCTACTGCCATGAGTGTTCCCAAAGCATGGAAGCCCGCGACTAAGTTCATCACCACCAAGGTTAGGAAGGTGAAATGCGTGATTGCGCTCAGTTTGCTGACGGAGCGGAGGAACTGCGGATCGGCACATTCGAGAACCAAGGGCCTGAAGAAGATCGCAAGAGTGATCAGGGAGATGCTGGCGAAAGAGCAGAGCAAGATGAGCGCGCTGTCATCTAGGGCAAGTACCGTTCCAAACAGCACGTGCATCAAATCGACGTTTCCGCCGCGTGTCGAGACGATCAGGACGCCAAGCGCGAGGGAGATCAGATAAAATGCCGCGAGGCTCGCGTCTTCGCGCAGGGCAGTGAAGCGCGCAACAAAGCCTGATCCGAGTGCGACGATCATACCTGCGATCAAGCCCCCGATCGTCATCGCGCCGAGCGATAAGCCGGACACCAGATAGCCAATCGCCGCGCCGGGCAGGATGGCGTGGGCCATGGCGTCGCCGGTCAGGCTCATACGTCGCAGCATTAAGAATACGCCGACAGGAGTGGCTCCTAGGGAGACTGCGATACAGCCAAGCAAGGCCCGCCGCATAAACCCAAAATCAGCGAAGGGCGCGAACAAGAAATCATAAATCATGCAGCAGATTTCCCGCAGATATGGGGCGTGCTGTTACAGGCTTCGCACATCTGCCGCGCACGGAACCGGTTTTCTGCTGTCAGCACGGTTTTGGTGGCGCCATGTGCCACGAGTTCGCGGGCGAGCATAAGTGTTTGAGGGAAGTGCGACCCAACGAGTTCATAGTCGTGCAAGACAGCTAGAACGGTCCGGCCTTCGCTGTGCCAATTCTCGATGATCTCCACGAGATCGCGCATCGTTTTGGCGTCGATAGCTGTGAAGGGTTCATCTAAGAGAACAAGCTTTGCATCTTGCAAGAGCAGGCGTGCAAATAGGGCGCGTTGCATTTGGCCACCCGATAGGGAGCCGATTGGGCGTTTTTCGAAACCGGTCAAGCCAACAGCCGCGATTGCATCGCTCACCTGGGCGCGCCGGGCGCGGCCAAGCCTGCCGAACGCGCCGATTTCGTGCCAAAGGCCCATGGACACGAGGTCTAGCACAGAGATTGGAAAGCTTCGATCAATTTCGGATTGTTGTGGTAGATAAGCGATCTGTTCACGCTCAAAGCCGCTGAAATCGATTGTGCCTTCGAGCGGCGAAAGGCTTCCCATCATGCCCTTTAGAAGGGTCGATTTCCCCGCGCCGTTTGGCCCGACGATAGCTGTCAGGCTCCCCTCGGAAATCTCAGTGTCCAAGTGATGGACGGCTGGGTGCCTGTCGTAGCCCAGCGTTAGGTTCTGAAATGCGACGCTTGCTGTCATAGGCCCCCCGGTGCGGCTGTTGCCCAGATGAACCCAAGCCACAACAGCACAACGACTGCGCCAGCTATGGCGAGCCTTGGCAAGGCTCCAACCAAAAGGAGCTGGGTGGCTGCATTGTCGAACTTCACTGAACGGCCCCTTCGGAGTCGCAGGTGCCGCAAACGCCGTGGACTTCAATCACGTGACGTTTGGCGGAAAACCCGTTTTCGCCGACGACGGTTTCAAGCTGGTTCAGCACGTCAGGGGCTACATTCTCTTCAACGTTGCCGCAGTCATCACAGATCGAAAGGATGGACGATTGGTGATGGTGGTCGTGCTGGCAGGGCACATAAGCATTCATCGACTCCAGCCGATGGATGCGCCCCTGCTCTGTCAGGCTGGCCAATGCGCGATAGACGGTGGTCGGTGCCATCTTTGCATTGCTTGACCGCAGTTTCTCTAGCAAGTCATAGGCAGAGATAGGACCGGAATTTTGGTCCATAATCGATAGCATCTCTGCTTGGAGTTGTTCGCCGCGTTGTCCCATGGTGTGGCCTCAGATTCGTTCAAGCGATCCATACGTTATAATATAACATCTCACAAGGATGGGCAAACTCTACCCTTGATAGTGTGAGAGTGGGCATATCCGTAGCTTACAAACTTGTAATGCTGACGCGAGGCAAGCGATAGGTGCCCGACTTAGGTTCCTTTCATCGGCGCACTAAAGCGCACAAGGAAAGGAAGATAAAATGGCATTTCGTGAATTCTTGATCGCTGGCTCGGTCGCAACACTGGCGCTTGGAACGGTCGCATATGCGCAAACCAACACGGCGCGGATCAGTGAAGACATCGTCGCAGAGATCACCGTCGAAGACGCATCGCAGTTTGTGGAGCGGGTCAGTCGGACTACCCGAGGGGATCGCGATGATTGCGATGATCACAAGGGTTATGACGACGACGATGAACATGATGATGAGCAGGAGGACGACGACAACGAGTCCGATGAAGAAGAAGCATAGGCCTTGGTCGATGCAGAAGTTGAGGTGGCCCTTTGGGGTCACTTCGACTAACTCTTTGTCTATGAAGATTTTGCTGTTGGAAGATGACAAGGAGATCGGCGAATGGGTGCGCGACGGGCTAAGTCGTGTGGGCCACGTCGTTGATTGGCATGAAAACGGGCGCGATGCGCTTGTTGCTGCAACCACTCAGGAATTTGAACTTCTGATCTTGGATCGCATGACGCCAGAGCTGGATGGGCTGTCTGTGCTCAAAGCCGTGCGCGCGACCAAGAACATGACGCCTGCGATTTTTCTAACGGCCCTCGGCGATGTGGACGATCGGGTCGAAGGGTTGCAGGCAGGTGCGGACGACTATCTACCGAAACCCTTCGCCTTTACCGAGCTTGAAGCACGTGTCGCGGCCTTGGGTCGGCGCAATTCAAGCGGTGACACTGGTGAAGTCACGACTTTGACCGCGGGGGACATATCCCTCGATCTTTTGAAGCAACGGTGTACGCGGCGGGGCGAGGTGATCGACCTTAACGCGAAAGAGTTTCGTTTGTTGGAGGCTTTTGTTCGATCCAACGGGCGGGTTCTGACGCGGAATATGTTGTTGGAGAAGGTTTGGGACATGAACTTTGATCCAACCACCAGCGTTGTCGAAACCCATATCAGCCGCCTGAGGGGCAAAATCGAAAAGCCGTTTGGTGATAGCGTAATTAAAACCCGCCGCGGGGCTGGCTATGTTTTCGAACCTACGGGCTAGTGCCATTCGCATAACGCGGCTGTCGGCCTTGCGTCAGGCGGTGGTTTTGTCTCTGACATTTCTCGTCCTGCTGTTTCTGGCAGGTGTTTTTTCGATTTTCGAATTTGAGCGCGTCTTTGAAAACCGTATCGAGGATGAGTTGCGCGGCCGTTTCGTAGTCGTGTCGGCCGATGTGTCTGAACGCGGGTTCGTCGCATCGTCTTATCCCCGCACGGGCACGGAGTATGTCTCGGTCTTGCCGGAATCGAGCGACGTTCGGCTTGGTTTCAATGAGCATCGGCCTGGGCCGGATGGCAGGCTTCGGGACAACGGCGATTGGCTTTACCTCGTGGGGGAGGTTGGCGATGAGTATTTGGTTGTCGGCACGAACCTTGGCCGGCGCGAAGAATTTCTGGAAGTCATCCTGCAGGCGATGGGGATTGTTGGTCTCGGTGCCGGCCTGATTACCCTATGCGTGGGCGTCTATTTCGGTTGGCGTTCGCAGCGGCGTATGACGCGGATATCGCGGACCTTGGCTGCAGCTGCTGACGGTGACCTTAACGCCAGAACTGGCGTTACGCGGTCTCGTGACGATTTGGATGAACTTTCCCATCAGGTGGATGAGACGATTGAGCAACTCGATGTGCTGATCCGTCAAACTCGCGACTTTTCAGCGAATATTGCACATGACCTGAAAACGCCTTTGGCACGGTTGCGGATCAGGTTGGAGAAGGCGCTGACGACGGAGATCGACGAAGGCGATAGTGTTGAGGAGATTGGTTCGGCGCTCGAACAAGCAGACGAAGTCATTTCGATATTTGATGCTTTCTTGCGAATTGCGAAATTGGAGTCGGGCACCGCTCAAGCGAAATTTGAGCCAGTCGATCTAGGCGCGTTGTTGACAGAGATCGAAGACACCTATGCACCTGTCGTGGAGCATGGTGAAAGGCTGCTCAAGCTGGATTTGACGTCGCCTACGACGATCAATGGCGACCGGGTGCTCTTGTCGCAGCTTTTGGCGAACCTCATCGAAAATGCCATCCGTTACACGCCGGTAGGGTCTGAGTTGACTTTGTTTGCAAAAGGCGCGTCGATTGGATTGGTCGACACCGGCCCGGGTATTCCGGAGGATGAATATGAAAACGTCATTAAGCCGTCTTACCGTTTGGAAAAGAGCCGCACGCAAGATGGCGCAGGGCTTGGGCTTGCATTGATCAAAACCATTGCGGATGTGCATGGGGCGGAGCTGACCCTATCCGAAAACCCAGACAGCGAGTCCGCCGGATTGATCGTCAAAGTCGATTTTTCGAAAAAATCGTAACTTTACATATTTGTAAGAGTGACGCCATGCGACGGTATAGTGGGGTGGTCATATTCCTTTCATAGACAACGAAAGGACAAACAAATGAACTCGATCAAAAACTTCCTCGCCGTATCTTTTGGCATCGTCGTGGCCGTTATTCTGGCGCCCTTCGTGGCACTCTTCGGATTGATGATGCTGGGCCTGACATTCGGTCTGGCGCTGATTGCAGCGGGTACTGTCACAGCGGTCGTCAAGGAAGCCGAAAAAGAAGCGCAGAACGCTGCTGCCGATGTGGAAGCAGAAGTTGAAACTGTTGTGACAGGAAATGAGGTTCCAGCGTGATCCGGCTGCCAGCGCGGTTCTATTGGGCCACAGGCGGCGCGATCCTAGTCATCGCGGTCGCCTCTCACGCGGCCCTTGGAACAGGGGAAGAGATTTTCGAACTCTTCGACCACAAACACAGATAGACAAAGCCGGAGCCACAACTCCGGCTTTTTTACTTTTTGCGGATCAGAGTTTCGCCGTGCTGCAGGGTCGGGCGCAAGCTGACCGTGTTTTCGACATCAGCCTGACCTTGATGACGGGCGACGATGATCTCCGCTGCTTTGTGGCCGATTTCACTCCGGCACGCATCCATAGTCGCAAGTTGCTGCGGCAACCCTTCCAACAACTCCACCGCGTTAAAGCCTGCGAGCCCAATGTCTTCTGGAATTTTACGGCCGCTCTCCATCAGGTAAAGCAATCCACCCGCGCCGATCATATCGTTGGAGTAATAGAGAAAATCCAAATCAGGAGTGCGCTCCAACATCGTCTCTGTCATCTCGCGCCCTTTGGCTAAGGCGGAGCCGCCAGAATAGAATTCCTGATCCGTGATCTCGATACCACTTTGGGCGAGCGTACGCGTGAATCCTTCGAACCGCTTCCGCGCACGGTGATCCAGCGGCATTTTGGTGCCCATGAAGCCGATCTTGCGATACCCTGCTTCGATAATGGCTTCGGCCATTTTCCGGCCCGCACGACGATGCGAAATCCCAACGCATGCGTCTACGGGTTCGCCGTCTATATCCATAATCTCAACAACAGGAACACCGGCTTGCGCCAACATCGCCCTGGAGGCGTCGGAATGTTCCAAACCAGCGATAATCACACCGGCGGGTCGCCACGACAGCATATCAAAAAGAACCTTTTCTTCCTTTTCTGGAAGATAGTCGGTGACACCAACCACAGGCTGTAGTTCGGTGTTTTCCAGCACTTCGGAGATGCCAGATAAAACCTCTGGAAACACCATGTTCCCGAGCGACGGAATGATCACAGCCACTAAGTTGACGCGCTGGGATGCCAGCGCACCCGCAATCTTGTTCGGGACATATCCAAGACGTTTGGCAGCTTCCTGCACCTTTTCGCGCGTTGCCGCGCTGACATCACCTTTGTTCCGCAGCACTCGGCTGACGGTCATTTCACTGACGCCGGAGGCTTCAGAGACATCGCGAAGTGTAAGAGGGCGCTTGTTTGGATCGGTCACAGAGGTGGTCCTGCGTTCTTGACAGTTACCACTGTCTAACCAACGGGCGGAACCTTTCCAAGTCAAAGCGTTGACGATCGCAGGTTTCTGGGCGAGGTACTTAGCAAGGCCCCGTGGCTCAACTGGATAGAGCAGCCCCCTCCTAAGGGGCAGGTTGCAGGTTCGAATCCTGCCGGGGTCGCCAAATTCGAAGTAGTAAATTCTTCGTTTGACGGTACGAAATTCGAATTTCCGGCTGGATCGAAGATTCATCGCAAGTTAGACTCAAGGCACGCACAACTGAGTTAATGTGCGGTGAGGTTAGAGTAGTACTATGTGGATGAGTGATCTCGATCATATGATCGCGTACTCTGTGGCCGCGCTTGCGAGCGGGGATCAGAATCGAATTCAGTCAGTGGTCAGAGATCTGGCAGAGGATTGGCCAGCGCAGTCCGCTTTGACGGTGAGCTTTGCGTTAACCTCTGCCGCTGCAGAACTCGAAGGGCCGTCTATTGAAGATCAAGACGCGGCAAATTCGGCCTACCGTTTGGCGGCGTTGGTTGCGGCGGATGTTATGGCGATTGAAGCGATGGGGCAGTCGAACGCGAAGACAACGCATCTATTGCGGTTCTGGCAGCGGGTTGACCCATTCTTTATCAAGACCGCTGGGCCGCAGTTCATACCATCTTTATGACGTCTTTATCGATGGCAAGGACATAGCCTTTGCGGGCGACGTTCTTCACCAGCAATTCGCTGACCATCTGATTTCCTAAGGTATCCCGAAGGCGCTTGATGCGTGTGGCTCCAGCGGCTTCATCGCAATCGGCAGCATTGCGGCCTGAAATCACCCCTTCGATCTCGGCACCCGTCATCATTTCATCGTCCATGCGTGCTTCGGCCAGAACGGAGAGCGTTTCCATTGCTGCATCTGTCAGCTTGAATTCAAAGTCGTTGAGAAAGACGGCTTTCTGATCTCGGCTGATCGTCAGCGAATTGACCTCGATGCCCTGCCGTTCGATCCGGCTCAGGCGGCGGTTCATCGCGATCAGCATCACCAGAAAGGCAATGGCCGCGATCAGAAGTGCGGTTGCAAAGACCAGCAAAACGAAGATCACGAACCGGTAGGAAGAAAGCGTATCCGAAAACGCGGTACCGGATTGAGCGAGGATTTCGAGCAATTTGATCTCGGCATTGCCGGTGAGGGTGTCGTTCTCGACAAAAAGCTGTTCGACGCGTGCATTAAACGCGTTGGCGTCAGGTAGGTTGATGAATAACAGAACCGCTGCGACCAGCAAGATCGCTACGATGGCGGCAATGCCAGCGACAACAGTGCGGTTTCCAATTTCGCGGGATTCAGTAGCGGAGGTAGTTGTCACCGGCGCTATCCTTTCTTTCGTCCAAACCTGAATCATCAAAGACAGCCAGAACATTCAGCAACGTCCAACCTTGGCTGGCGAGGCGACCTTGCAATTGCCGTTCGGCAGAGCGGACCGTGCAATCGCCTGAAATCTCGGCCACGCCGTAGTGCAGGCGCAGCGGGTCATCTTGCTTGGCCTTATAATCGGCATAGCATGCCGCTTGAGCAGCCGTAGCTGACAAGCCTGTGACCAGAATGGAAAAAAGAAGCTGTTTCATAGGGATCAGATGACCTGTGAGGGGTGTGTTATTCAATATCCGCTGATCCTATCGCGCTTGCCATCGCATAACCATCCCTCGTTATTGAGTGGCAGAGCGGGCGAGTTGCAACTTCATCCCACGACCCAAACGCACATGGTGCCCGAATAGGAAAGGTATTGGGATGTATAAGACGATGATTGCAGGTGTGACTGCGCTTTCACTTACTCTCGCCAGCGCTCAGCCCGCGCAGGCCAGTGGATTTTCAGATGAAGATGTCGGCAAGCTTTTATTCGGCTTGATCGCCACTTATGCCATTGGATCGGCGATCAAGAACCACAATGATCGTTCGCGCCCCGAACGGCAGCAAGTGGAACGCGCGGCACCTGTCCGTCAAGGTTGGGTTCATCGGCCGAGTAGGAACACCTTACCCCAAGCCTGCCTAACTCCGGTCGGAACTTCGTATGGCACCTTTCGGGTATTTGAGCGGAACTGCCTTCGCCAAAGGTATGCCTACGCATCTGGCCTCCCACGTCAATGCTCTGTTCGTCTGTTCAGTAATCGGGGGCCGGTGCGAGGCTACGATCCTCGGTGCCTAAGAGAGAATGGCTACCGCGCACGTCGGCACTAACCGTTGCGAGGAGGGGCGCGGCTCAATGCCCCAGTTGCCGCGCCCAAACTGGGCAGAAGGTTGAGACATGACCTTCTGCCCCTTTTTCTTATCTTGCGTCTGGCTGCTCAATCTGGTGACAAAAGGTATGGCTGCCACCACACCGACCTTTGACTATGAATATGCCGCGCAACAACGCGGCTTCCTGCGCATCGCCGGTCTGGACGAAGTGGGCAGGGGGCCATTGGCTGGGCCTGTTGTAGCCGCTGCTGCTGTGTTGGACCCCGACAACATTCCCGATGGTTTGAACGATAGTAAGAAACTGTCGGCCAAACGTCGCGATGTGCTTTTTGATGAGTTGATGGACTGCGCGGACATTTCAATCGCTGAAGCCAGCGTCGCTGAAATAGACGAACACAACATCCTTCGGGCGTCCCACATTGCGATGGTCCGCGCGCTTGGCGGTCTGAAATCCCCAGCCGAATTTGTTTTGATCGATGGCAATATGATCCCGCGCGGTCTGAACACCCCATCAGCGACCTTGGTTAAGGGTGATGCCAAATCACTTTCGATTGCTGCGGCTTCAATTGTGGCGAAAGTGTGGCGTGACCGTTTGATGGTGGATTTGGCGCAACAGCACCCCGGCTACGGATGGGAAAGAAACGCGGGATATCCGACAAAAGAACACAAAGCGGGACTCAAAAGCCACGGTGTCACTCCACATCATCGGCGTAGTTTCGCACCCGTACACAATATCTTGTATCAAGACAAAATCGTAACCGATTGATTCAATAAAGTTATTTACAGCGAATCGCCTCTGACTCACATTGGGGTCAACGAACGAGCGGTAAAAGCCGCCGGGACAGAGGCATAAGATGGTTACGAAAACAAAAGCGGCGAAGGCGGCGACGCTTCCGCTCAACCAAATTTTAGACGGTGACTGCATTGAGGTCATGAACAGCCTTCCGGCTGAATCCATTGACCTGATTTTTGCAGATCCTCCTTATAACTTGCAGCTGCGTGGCGATCTGCATCGTCCCGACAACTCCAAGGTCGACGCGGTTGATAACGACTGGGATCAGTTCGACAGCTTCAAGATTTATGACCGCTTCACAAAGGAATGGCTGGCCGCTGCGCGTCGACTGCTGAAACCAAACGGTTCGATCTGGGTAATCGGCAGTTATCACAATGTCTTCCGCATGGGGGCAGAGCTACAGAACCAAGGGTTCTGGATCCTCAATGATGTGGTTTGGCGCAAGTCGAACCCAATGCCGAACTTCCGTGGCAAGCGTTTTACGAATGCGCATGAGACAATGATTTGGGCGTCGAAGCAGGAAGCCAGCAAATACACCTTCAATTATGAAGCACTCAAGGCTTTGAACGAGGGTGTGCAGATGCGCTCTGACTGGGTGCTGCCGATTTGTACGGGCCATGAGCGTTTGAAGGACGAAAACGGCGACAAGGCGCATCCGACGCAGAAGCCTGAAAGCCTGCTGCATCGCGTCTTGGTTGGGTCCACCAACCCTGGCGATGTGATCCTTGATCCGTTCTTTGGCACAGGCACCACGGGTGCTGTGGCCAAGATGTTGGGCCGTGATTTCATTGGGATCGAGCGTGAAGAAGCCTACCGTAAAGTCGCAACAAAACGTTTGTCGAAAATTCGCAAGTTTGACAAAGAAGCGCTTGAGGTAACGCAATCCAAACGCGCCGAACCCCGCGTTGCGTTCGGTGTACTCGTCGAGCGCGGCATGCTGCGCCCAGGTGAAGAGCTTTGGTCTCAGAACGGCCGTCATAAGGCTAAGGTCCGCGCAGATGGCACGCTGATTGGGGATGACATCAAAGGGTCGATCCATCAGGTCGGGGCGCATCTGGAAGGCGCGCCAAGCTGCAATGGCTGGACCTACTGGCAGTTCAAGCGTGATGGGCAAAAGGTGCCAATTGATCTGCTGCGCCAGCAGATCCGCGCAGAGATGGCTCAGCAACACTAAACTTTTTCGAATACCGCCGGTGCCTGTGGTCCGCCTGTCCGCCGGACAGGTCCACATGCACATAACTTCACCCCGCCCATTGTGGCGGGGTTTTTTCTGATTTGGGCTGGTGATCAGTGTCGACGCGCTTATCTTTGAGAGAAGAACTTCGAAAGGATCTGCCATGCGCCTTAGAGATAACTTTGCCGAACGCGTTGTCGTTACTCCGGACGATTACCAATGGGTCGCGTCGCCCGCGAACGGCGTTGACCGCATGATGTTGGATCGGATCGGCAATGAAGTCGCCCGCGCCACAACCATTGTGCGCTTTGCCCCGAACAGCCGGTTCGATGCCCATGAACATGGCGGTGGCGAGGAATTTCTGGTGCTCGAGGGCGTGTTTTCCGACGAACACAACGATTATCCCGCGGGCACCTACGTCCGCAATCCGATTGGGACGGCCCACACGCCTCACATCGGGCCAGAGGGCGCGACGATCCTCGTCAAGCTCCATCAGTTTGACGAAGACGACACCGCGCATTTCCATATCAACACACGCGAGGCTGAGTTTCGCTCTGGCGTGGCCCCCGGCCTTACAGTCCTACCGCTGCACAGCCATACCTCGGAAAACGTAGCCCTTGTGCGCTGGGCGCCGGGGACGAAATTCTCAGCCCATCAACATTGGGGCGGGGAAGAGATTTTCGTGATTGAAGGCACGTTTCAGGATGAGCACGGCGATTATCCGGCGGGAAGCTGGATCCGTAGCCCGCACATGTCGAAACATGACCCTTGGTCAGATGAAGGCTGTTTGATCTACGTTAAGACGGGTCACTTGCCGCAAGCTTAACGCGGCATCGGGTTGGTGGCCGTTTTGTACGGCGTCCAATCTTCGATCTCGGGATAGTACCGTTCGCGCCACGCCTTGACCTTTGGGTTCATCACCTTGCGCCATAGGGTTGGGGAGAGCGCCGCAATGGTCATCACTGGGTAGCCAAAGGGCAGCTGAGGCGCTTCATCCTCATCATAGGTTTGTAGTAATGGAAACCGCCGGTCCGGTTTGAAGTGATGATCGGAATGACGCTGCAAGTTGATCAGGAGCCAGTTCGATGCCCGATGGGCGGAGTTCCATGAATGGTGCGGTTGAACGTGTTCATACTTCCCGTCACCAAGGTGTTTGCGCGTCAGGCCATAGTGTTCGATGTAGTTGACCAGTTCCAATTGAAAAAACGCCACAAAGGCTTGCGTTGCAAAGAGCAGAACACCCCACCAGCCGGCGATCAAAACGGACAGGATCAGGAAGGCAGCCTGTAGCCCCCAATAGCGCCAGAACGGATTGCTGCGGTCGGTCCATGGAAGCTTCTTCCGCGCCAGCATCGCTTTCTCGGCATTAAACGCCGAAGCGTAGCATTGGCGCAGGACACGCGGAAAATAACGCCAGAAGCCTTCGCCATAGCGGGCGGTGACAGGGTCTTTGGGTGTGGCGACATAGCGGTGATGCACCAAAAGATGCTCTGACCGGAAATGCGAATAGAGGACCGAGGCCAAAAGAATGTCTGCCATCCAGCGTTCTAACTTGGGTCGTTGGTGCATCAACTCGTGGCTGTAGTTGATGCCGATCGTGCCCGAAATCACGCCGATCCCGATGAAGAGGCACCACTGCTCCCACCCGCTGAGATGATCTGTCGAGGTTGCATAGATCATTGCGCCGAAAATGGTCATCACTTGTACAGGTGCCCAGATGATTGTGATGGCTTTGTACCAGAACAGCTCTGCCTCTGGCGTCTGTGGATCCGCGTTTTCCTTGTAGAGACCGACGATCAGATCGAGGACCGAGAAGAGATACCACGTTGCGACAGGCACCAGAATGAGTGTCCAGCCACCGTTAATCGCACTTATCATCACCAGGGGAATGAGGGCCAACGACAACCAAAACGGCGCTGCACTGGCGAGTCCGGAGTATGGTCTTGTCGATGGCATAGATGTCATTGGTTGACCTCCCTGATTATCGAGAGGCTACGATCAAACATTCATTCACTCAATCAGGGCGTAACGTCACATGCGCCAGATCGAACACTTTGCGCATCACGGTCGGCAGGGCCGAAGGTGCAAACTCTGTATGTGGGATGAAATCACCCACCGCAGGTTTTGCATCGGATGGTGCCCAGCCAACCATGATTTTCAGACGCAAATGAAAATGTGTGAAGGTATGGCGTGCTTCTTCGCCAAGTTCCGTCCATGCCAAATCTAACGGGGGATTTGGCGTCGGGCCTTCGTTCCATTCCGACCCCGGCCAACCAAGCATTCCGCCAAGCAAACCCTTTTTTGGTCGGGTCTCTAATAACCAAGCGCCGTCTTGCCGCCGCGCGACATAAGCGATGCCAAGGCGGGTTGGTTTCGCTTTCTTAGGCAGTTTTCTGGGCAGCTCTGCAACCGTACCAGCAAGCCGCCCTTGGCAATCATCGCGCCATGCGCAAATACCACAAGCTGGGTTCTTGGGTGTGCAGATCGTGGCACCAAGGTCCATCACCGCTTGAGCGTAATCGCCGGGGCGTTCTTCAGGCGTGTAGCCTTCCGCCAAGGCCATCAGCTCAGGTTTTGCTGTCGGTAGGGGTGTCTGTATATTGTGCTTGCGCGCCATGACCCGTTCGACGTTCCCGTCCAACACGGTTTCTGGAACGTCAAAGGCAATCGCACTTACAGCAGCGGCGGTATAGGGGCCGATGCCGGGCAGCTTGAGCAACTGCGCGTGGTCTGCAGGAAAATCCCCACCATAGCCTGCGACAACCACTCGCGCGCATTTCAGCAGGTTCCGCGCGCGCGCATAGTATCCAAGACCGGCCCATGCCGCCATGACATCTGCATCGTCTGCTGCCGCCAATTCCTGCACCGTCGGCCAGAGGCTGATGAACTTCAAAAAGTAATCCTTCACGGCTGCAACGGTTGTCTGCTGCAACATGATTTCGGACATCCAAACGTGATAGGGGTTCGGACGGATCCCCTTCTTGCGATCCGATGGCCCCACACGCCACGGCATGACACGCGCATGAGTGTCGTACCAACTTAACAGTTCAGCAGTCTGGTCACGCAATCTTTACCGGTCCTTCGAAACTGCCGCAGTGGCTTGGCGTCCTCTCTGCCTTAGACTAGAACAGAATGATGCGTTCGCCACGTCATAACGGAACCACGTACGGATTTTCTCGTGCGGTGACGCTGATGCAATCCCGCATTCGCAAGGCGAGTGAGGGTCGGGGGTTTTCTGAATCTCGGCTTCTGACCCATTGGGCAGAGATTGTGGGCGAAGACACGGCCAAAGTGTCTAATCCAGTGGATATTAAGTATTCCCGCGGCGGAATGGGTGCCACTTTGACCCTTTTGACCACGGGGGCATCTGCCCCGATGCTTGAGATGCAAAAGGAGCAAATCCGCGAAAAGGTGAACCGATGCTACGGCTACAACGCGATTTCGCGCGTTCGGATTACGCAATCCACGCCGACAGGATTCGCCGATGGTAAGGTCGCCTTTCAACACGCGCCCAAGGCTGCGAAAGCGCCCGATCGAGAGGCTGAGGGCCGCGCGCGCGAGGCCACGACTGGCGTTGAAAGCGAAGAGTTGCGACAGGCGCTTGAACGGCTCGGCGCAAATGTTATTTCAAAAGATAAGACACATAAGAGGTAGAGATGGATCGTAGAACTCTTTTAGGCACTGGCGCTGCAGCGATTGCCCTTGGCGGCGGTTTTTTGTGGACCCAGCGCGGCCAGCAAGGCGCAGGATCGAACCTTCTGGTTGGCATGGCCAACGCGCAAACGGCTGAGGCTGTTGAGATTCCGGATATGGTTCTCGGTTCTGCCGATGCGCCGGTGGAAGTGATCGAATACGCGTCATACACTTGCCCGCATTGCGCTTCCTTCCACGCCAATCAGTTCAAGCAGTTGAAAGAGAATTATATCGACACTGGCAAGGTTCGCTTCGTTTATCGCGAGGTTTATTTTGACCGCTTCGGCCTTTGGGCGTCGATGGTTGCGCGCTGCGGCGAGGGCGCTCGCTTCTTTGAGATTTCAGATATGATCTATGAAAAGCAGCGCGAATGGACGGCGTCGGGTGATCCGGCGACCATCGCAGATGAGCTGCAAAAGATCGGTAAGATCGCAGGTCTGGATCAAGCGACACTCGACGCTTGCATGCAAGACGGCGCATTCGCACAGAGCCTTGTTGGCTGGTTCCAGGAAAACGCGGATCGCGACGGGATCAACTCGACACCAAGTTTCCTGATCGACGGCGAAAAATACGCAAACATGTCATACGCTGATTTCGCTTCTGTTCTTGATGGAAAGATCAACGGTTAATGCGACCACTCGCCGGTCTGAAAGTTGTTGAACTGGCACGTATTCTGGCCGGCCCTTGGGCCGGTCAAACTTTGTCTGACCTTGGCGCTGAGGTCATCAAAGTGGAAGCACCTACAGGCGACGATACCCGCCAATGGGGCCCGCCTTTCATAGAACGGGACGGCGATACCTCTGCTGCCTACTTCCACAGTTGCAATCGCGGCAAAGCCTCCGTTGCGATTGATTTTCGCACGGATGAGGGCAAAGCCCAGCTGATCAAACTGATCAAAGACGCTGACATTCTGATCGAGAATTTCAAAGTTGGCGGGTTGAAGAAATATGGCCTCGACTACGATAGTTTGGCGGCGGAAAACCCAAGGCTGATCTATTGTTCGATCACGGGTTTTGGGCAGGATGGCCCCTATGCCTATCGGGCGGGGTACGATTACATCATCCAAGGCATGTCTGGCCTCATGTCTGTGACAGGTGAACCAGATGGCCAACCGCAAAAGGTTGGCGTCGCGGTGACGGACATATTCTCGGGCCTCTATGCGGCGACGTCGATTTTGGCTGCCGTTCAACAACGGAACGCAACCGGCAAGGGGCAGCATATTGATGTTGCGCTTTTTGATGTGGCCACTGCTGTGATGGCCAATCAGGCGATGAACTACTTGGCCACAGATGTTGCCCCCAAACGGCTCGGCAACGCGCATCCGAATATCGTTCCCTATCAGGTGTTCGATTGCAAAGACGGCTTTGCCATCGTGGCTGCGGGGAATGACGGCCAGTATCGGGCGTTTTGTGACCTGCTGGGTGTTAATGACTTGGGTACCGATGACCGTTTCGCAACCAATCCAATGCGATTGGAAAACCGCGATGCTCTGACGGACTTATTGACGGCTGAAACCCAAAAGATCACGCGTGATGATCTTCTCTCTCGGTGCGAAGCGAATGGCGTTCCAGCGGGGCCGATCAACGATATGGCGGACGTTTTCGCCGACCCTCAAATCCAGCATCGTGGCTTGCGTTTGGAGTTGGATGGGGTGCCGTCGGTGGCGTTCCCAGTGAAGTTCTCCGATGCTGATGTTAGTCGTGAAAAAGCGTCACCCAAAATCGGTGAAGACCAGCATCTGCTAGATTAAAGGCCTGCTTCCTGGAATGCCGAATCCAAAGACGACCAATCTTCGACCTCCAACCGAATGGGAACCGTAAGCACTTTTGACCGGAAGTCGTCTGGCAAGCGAACGGCGTCTTTCTCGGTTGTCACCAACTGGGCGACCTGCGCTTTTGCTTCGGTCTCTAGTCGACGCATCAAGGCAGGCGTTAGAGGTTGGTGGTCGTCGAGATGTTCGGACTTGATGATCTCAACGCCTAATTCGCGCAACGTGGCAAAGAACTTCGACGGGTTACCAATGCCTGCAAAGGCCAAGACCCTTAGACCTGTCCATGTCATGCCTGTTTGCAGAGGGATCAAATGGCCTTTGGCAACGGGTTTCCCTTCCAAACCGTCGATTTCGCCTTTGCCAATGGTGAGAACTACATCGGCGCGTCTCAAACCTGCCCCTATCGGTTCCCTCAACGGACCAGCCGGAATGACGCGCTTGTTCCCAAAACCACGGGTCGCATCAACGACGACTATGCTGATGGCTTTGGCAACGGTTGGGTTTTGAAACCCGTCGTCCAGCAGGATCGCTGTGGCGCCCGCCTCTACTGCGGCTTGAACTCCCAGCGCCCTGTCTTTGGCAACCCATGTTGGGGCGAAGGCAGACAACAGCAAAGGTTCATCGCCGGTTTGGTTCGCGCTGTGGGTGCCTTCTTTGACCAAAACGGGGCCGGCGAGCGACCCGCCATAGCCGCGGCTGACGATATGAACGACGTGTCCCCGTTTTTGGAGGTGCTGAGCGATTGCGATGGCTGTCGGAGTCTTACCAGTTCCACCCGCATTGATGTTCCCAATGCAGATCACTGGAACTTGGGCAGTATATTGCGGCTGTTGCGCAACCCGACGGGAAGTGAGCGCCGCGTAAATCGACCCCAGCGGGGCCAAGAGCGCACTTTGCCAGCCCGGAGCGCGATACCAGAAATTCGGTTCACGCATCCAGAATGCTCCCAAGGTGTGACCTGATCTGGTTCATGACATCTGCCCCGCGAGAGGTGACTTCCCATCCGTTGCGGGCGCAATGGGCCGCCCGGTCTGCGGAGAGCATAACAGAAATAGCCGAGCCTAAGTTTTTAGGCGAATTGCATATGACGGATGCGTTGGCGTCGACCAATTGCTCAAAATGATTTGCGAAGTTTCCATAGTGTGACCCGTGGATCGAAACGGATCCAACGGTCGCTGCTGAAAAAGGGTCAATTCGGGCTCCTTCGTCGAAGCTTCCACCTATGACAGTTAGAGGCGCCATCCTAAACCAGAGCCCAGCTGTCTCGCACCCGCTTGCCACGTGGAATTGAGTGCTTTCAGTTGGCATTTCACCATCAGATTCCACTGTTACAGCGAAGCTTGCCGATCTGAGTAAATGCGCAATGCCGTCTGGGTTGTCGCTTGGAATGACGATCCCCAGCAATCGGTGCGCGCGTTTGGAGGCTTCGCGTTGCGCCGCGGCAAGTGCGTTCACTTCCGCCTCGCCAACGTGTGCCGCCACCCACATAGGACGCGGGCCAAGGCGTTGTGCCAGCTCATGCCGCTGTTCCTCGTCATGTGGCAGCACATCGCCAGAGGATTGTAGCGGCCCGCTTGCGGTAATTCGGTCTTCTCGGACGCCAGCTCGGGTCAGGCCTTCTGCGGATTCTGACGTTCGAGCGAAAACATGGGAGAACTGAGACAACAGCGCTCTTGTTTTGCCGGGAAACCAGCCGCGGCCCATTCTTGGTAGCATCGCGATGCCTGCATCAGCGACGACGACATTAATGTTCCCCGCAAGAGCGGCGGCTAGGGTCGTCGGATCAAATTGTCCTCCAACCCAAAACAAGGCCCTTGGTTCAAGGTCATCCAAGAAGCGAGCGACGTCCTTGCTACGAACCGGATGCCCCATTGAGGTACCGGCTGAGTTTGGGAGCGTGACTTCAAACCAGACGGGATAACCGTCCTCTTGTAGTGCTTCCTCAAGCTCAAGCAGAACTGGAAGCTTGGTGGCGTCGTTACAACGGACCCATATTGCGAAACGGTCAGAAGACATTTTTGACGCTACTCAAGCTAATAGCTTTAACCTAATTCTTCGGTGGAGGATGCCGCCGCTTCTTCATCCCGCAAGCGGTGCAGGTGCGCAATAAAATACCGCATATGTGCGTTATCAACGGTGCGCTGCGCGGCCCCTTTCCAAGCGTTATAGGCCGCTTCGTAGTTCGGGAAAATGCCGACGATATCGATGGCGTCGACATCCTTGAAAGCGTTCTTTGTTGGGTCGATCAGCTCTCCGCCGAACACCAGATGAAGGCGTTGTGTCATGTTTGGCCTCATGATTGGACTGTTGAGGGTAAGTTAGACTTTGGCCATAGATGTCACAAGCTCAGACCAGTTGTGAGACCAATTTTGGAACGACCGGACCGCCTGCAAGCACGCCAGAAAGTTTCGGCTGTGGGTTGTTGTAGATGAGGGCGGAACCGGTTTGATCGAATGCTTGCCCGCCTGCTTCTTCGACAATCAAAGTGCCTGCCGCCACATCCCATTCCCATGTTGGCCGGAGGGTAATCATGGCATCAAACCGACCTGAGGCAACCGCGCAAAGCCGGTAGGCCAGTGACGATCGAAAGCTGGTATTGAAGGGGGGTGCTTTGCCGCCGATCCAAAATTCGGGTCTTAGGTTTGGTTTGGCGGTGAGGACGGTTGCGTCTTTGATCCGGTCAACTGGCGCAACTTTGATGGGTTTCCCATTCAGAAATGCGCCACCGCCCTTTGTCGCCCAAAACGTGAGCCCCTTCTGAGGCATTTCCACCACGCCAGCGGTTGGAGTGCCATTCTCCACAATCGCCAACGAATGCGCCCAATTTTCGGATCGATCGATAAAGGCGCGGGTGCCGTCGATTGGATCAACGATGAACAGCTTGTCTTTGGCGAGACGCTCTGACCCGTCTTCGGTTTCTTCGGACAACCAACCAAAGTCAGGGCGAGCGGAGGTTAGGGCAGATTGGAGGTGGGCATTCACCGCAAGGTCCGCTTCCGTAACTGGACCTGCGTTGTCGTCTTTTTCCCAGATCTTCGGGTCCGCACCGAAATGCGATAGCGCGATCTCTCCCGCTTCTTTCGCAGCACGCAACAGAAGGTCGAGATCACTCTCCGGCAAGTGTCAACCCTTCGACCAGGATTGAGGGAACCACACGTGACAGGTGAGGTTGCGCGTCATTGGCAGGCGTGATGTTCATCAGCATATCGCGCAGGTTTCCGGCGACGGTGCATTCGTTCACTGGATAGGTGATCTCGCCGTTCTCCACCCAAAACCCGCTTGCGCCTCGAGAATAGTCGCCGGTGTTCGGGTTGATGGTTGAACCGATCATACTGGTGATCAACAGGCCGGTGCCCATCTCAGAAAGCAATTCTGACCTGTTTTTGTCGCCTTGGGTCAAAGCGATATTGCTGAGGCCCGGGCTAGGCGGCGAACCAGTTCCACGCACGGCTGAGGCTGTGCTGTCCATTCCCAATTTGCGTGCATTGGCGAGGTCGAGCGTCCAACCTTGAAGGACGCCGTTTTCCACGACTGCCCGCCGCTGTGTTGGCAATCCTTCCGCATCAAACAGGCGCGATGAAAACGCGCGGACGCGATGCGGGTCTTCGATGATGGATAGCTCTTTCGGTAAAACCTGTTCCCCCAAGGCATTACGCAACCAGCTGGACCCGCGGGCGATGGCGGCACCATTCACGGCTTGTAGGAGATGCCCTACCAAAGAGGAGGCGATCCGTTCAGCGAACAAAACCGGATAGGCTCCGGTTTTGGGTTTTTTCGCGCCGTACCGTTCTACCGCACGTGCAGCGGCGCGGGTTCCGATCTCTTCCGCACTGCGCATATCGGCACGAAAGACGCGACTGTCATAGTCGTAATCCCGCTCCATCGCTGTGCCTTCGCCACTGATCGCAACGCAAGACAGGCCGCTGTCAGTGCGCGCATAGCCTGCTGAAAAGCCGTTGCTGGCGGTCATGTGCACGCGACGTCTTCCATAGCCAGCGGAGGCCGATTGTACTTGTGAAATACCATCGTTCTTTGATGCCGCAGCTTCGGCGCGCAGGGCGGCATCTTGCAGTTGGGTCGGATCAGGTTCTTCGGATGGATCGAAGAGTTCGAGTGTTTCGGTGTTTAATGAAGTTGCCAGTTGCGAGGCGTCGGCCAAACCCAGATTGGGATCATCTGGTGCTTCTTTCGCCATCGCGACGGCGCGTTCGGCCATTTCGGAAATCGTCTCTGGCTTCACGTCTGAGGAGGACACGTTTGCTTGCTTTCGACCGACAAGAACACGCAACCCAATATCGATTCCTTCTGAGCGTTCCGCGTGCTCCAACGCCCCGTTGAGCACGGAAATCGAAACTGAAGTGCCATCGACGGCCAAAGCGTCGCAACTATCAGCACCGGCCTTCAACGCGGCGTCGATCATGGATTGGGTGATGTCAGAGAGGCTTTGTGTCATAAGGCGTCCTTTGCTGCCTTAGGAGGTAGTCCGCCGTCAACATCTGCGCAAGCCTTAGCGCTAGCGAATGTCACCCCCGCCCCAAATGAGGCGGAGGTCTGTTTAGTTATTGAATGCGCTGACCATTGGCCAAGATGTGGCCTTGCTCATTCACTTCGATGGTTGATGTCAGTTCATCTTCACCAACTGTGCGAGCGAACATGCCCATCATCATGCGACCCATCATCGCCTGATCTTCTGGCAAGTAGCCCATGGCAACGAGTGTATCGATCAACTGGTTCGCGCCCTTCAGATTAACAGTGACCGACCCTTCTGGACGTGGAACGCCAGGGATTGTGGACAGGTCTGAATTGTCGAAGGTAAAGGCCCCTTCACCAGTCAAGAGCGCACCTGCAGCTGATAGCGTCAGGTCGTTCAGGTTCAGCGAGTAAATCTCACCCGGAACGGCTCCCATCGCCATCGCCTCAGCCTGTTCTGGATCGGTGAGGTCGAAGAAGAGCTTTGCTTCACCGGTGACATCCACGCTCACAGTGACAGGGTCATGCGATAGGGAATTCGTCGGGTCGGCGAGCATCCAGATTTCGTCGTTCACGGCCAAATCAGTGACGTTGAACTGAAGGCCAAAGTCAGCAGGCCCTTCTGTTTCACCCAAAGGCATTTGCAGGCCCACTCCATAGCCGCCTAATGAAACATTGATCGGGAAAGGGAAGTCAGGTGAGGTGACGGAAACTGCAATATCACTTGCCGCAACACCGTAGCTCAATGCTTCTTCATCGACGGAGAATGTCACTTCGCCTGGGCCGGTGCCAACGGTGCCGTTCGCGGCGTCAGGACCATCTTGCACATCAAACAGCAGGGTGGTGCCGTCGTAGTTATATGATCCGGCCATCTCCAATCCTTTGGCGAAGATGTCTTCTGGGTTCTCCAGATCGATGTCCGTTGGGATTGCTAGATCAGCCTGCGCGCCAAGGCCATCGATCTTACCGCTCATCAGGAATTTGCCGCCCGTTTCTGGATCGGTTACGTCCACGAGGATATCCAAGGCAGTTGCGGATAGATCGTAAGTGATGTTGTTGATATCACCTGAGGTCGTTGAATAGTTGCCAGCCAGCCCGTTGGCTACAAACCGCATGTCGCCTTCAATCACTTCGCCGTTGTCTTCGATCTGATCGATCTGGACTCCATATTGGTCGGCAGTTACCGCGTAATTTATTGCGTCGGGGTCGCCACTTGCCACCATCTGAAAGCCATTTTGTACGATGGACATGTTAACAGTGGTGCCGAACTCATCTGTGATGACGAATGGGAAGTTCTCAGACATTGTGATGAGGACCGTACCGTCACCTTGTTCAACCAGTTCGATCGAGTCCAAAGTTCCCGTGACTGACGATTGCCCGTCGTCCATGCTGAACGTTAAATCGGATACAGACACCGTCCCATCGGATTCGGTTTCGCTGCCGATTGTGACGCCGCCCTCACCGTAAAGGGTGAATTGCTCTTGCCAGTCGGCCCATACTTCGGCCGCGGTGACATCGGCGACAGCAGCGCTGCCGGTCAAGAGTGCTGCCATGCATACGGAGGCCTTTAGTGCTTTGAAATGAATCATTTGAATATCCCTTACTCCAACTGCTGAACATCGTTTCCTGCCTTGCCTATTTGGTCAAGGTACGAAATTCTTGGCCCCGACTTATGCAGTAACTGTGCAGATCAAAAGGCAAACAGATGAAAAACTTCGGATTGAACGGCAAAACGGTGGTCATTACGGGGGCCAGCAAAGGGATCGGTGCATCGGCTGCAAGGGCCTTTGCAGACGGGGGTGCAAACGTTGTTTTGTTGGCCAGATCGACGGATTTGATCACCGCACTGGCTGGTGAACTTGGCGAAAATACGATGGCGATTGCCTGCGATGTTTCGGACTATGCGTCCGTTTCATCGGCGTTTGCGTCGGCGAAGGATAAGTTCGGCCAGATTGATATTTTGATCGGGAATGCAGGTGTCGTCGACCCAATTGGCCATCTCGCTGATACGGACCCCGCTGCTTGGTGCAAGCTGATCGACATCAACCTTAAGGGTGTGATGCATGGTATGCATGCGGCGCTCCCTGATATGGTGGCGCAGGGTGGTGGAACGATCATCACTGTGTCCTCTGGCGCGGCATACGGTCCTGTCGAGGGATGGACAGCCTACTGTAGTTCCAAAGCTGGCGCTTATATGCTGACCCGCGCCGCTGATAAGGAATACCGTGAACGGGGTATTCGTGTCTTGGGCTTGTCACCTGGAACGGTCGCAACTGACATGCAGCGCGAGATCAAGGCATCGGGGATCAATCCTGTCAGCCAATTGGACTGGTCCGATCATATCCCACCAGAATGGCCCGCACAGGCTTTGATGTGGATGTGTACCTCAGAGGCTGACGGTTTCTTGGGCGATGACGTGAGTTTGCGGGACGAGGACATCCGCCGTCAGGTGGGCTTGGTGTGATCAAACAAGAGATTGAAGGCAACCTGACGATCCTTACCTTGGATCGACCCGACAAGGCAAACGCTCTGACGGCCGAAATGTTGGCCGAGCTGAGAGACACCGTGCGCGCAGCCTCTGGCCAGAACGCACTGATCCTGACCGGCACCGGCAAAGTGTTTAGCGCTGGTGCGGATTTGGAAGCTGCTAGAGCGGGACTGGCTACCAGCCCCCTTTGGGAGGAGCTTTCGGCTGCCATTGCAGAGTTTAAGGGTCTCAGCATTGCAGCTTTGAACGGAACCGTTGCGGGTGGCGCCTTTGGAATGGTTCTGGCCTGCGACCTGCGGATTGCTGTGCCTGCTGCGAAGTTTTTCTACCCCGTGATGAAACTCGGATATTTGCCACAGCCATCCGATCCGATCCGGTTAGATGGGCTTGTTGGCCCGCAATCTGCAAAGCGCATACTGATGGCGGGGGAAAAGCTCACCGCGCAGGAAGCGCTGGATATCAACTTGGTGGATCACCTCGTTGAGAGTGATGTAGTTACGAAGGCGAAGGATTTGGCATGTGACGCCTTGGCCGCTGAACATAGCCATGTGGCAGCCATCAAAGCCATGATCTAACGCACTGCGGAAATGACAAGTTTTGGCGCCTTTGCGCCCTGAGAGGGAATGTTGCGACAAAAGTCAACCTTGATCATTGGCGGCGGGCCTGCTGGTCTGATGGCAGCAGAGGAACTCTCCGCGGCGGGCATTACGGCGAACATCGCCGACGCAATGCCCTCCATTGGGCGCAAGTTTTTGATGGCAGGGAAATCGGGTTTAAACCTGACGAAATCAGAAGATTTTGACAGCTTCCTTGCGGCCTACGGCGACGCAAATCAAACTCTCGAAAAGGCGATCCAAGCTTTCGGGCCAGACGATGTGATCCGCTGGGCGGAAGATTTGGGGCAGGCGACATTCACAGGCTCAACAGGTCGTGTGTTTCCGAAAGCGATGAAGGCTTCGCCCCTACTGCGCGCTTGGATCGCACGTGTCGGGCCTGCGATCCTAACCCGACACCGGTGGGTTGGTTTTGATGGGGATGCAGCCCTTTTTGAGACGCCGGATGGCCCCAAGACAATCGCGGCTGATGCCACAATCCTTGCGCTGGGCGGCGGCAGTTGGGCGCGGCTTGGGTCTGATGGTCTGTGGGCGGATCAGTTCGAAAGCTTCACGGTGCCCTTTCGGCCTTCCAACTGCGGTTTCATCGTCGAATGGTCGCCGCATATGACCAAACATCTTGGGTCACCGATTAAGGGAACGAAACTCACTTCCGGTGCTCTCACCAGCCGTGGCGAGTGGGTGATTTCGGAACGGGGGATCGAAGGGGGTGGGGTCTATACAGTTTCGCGGGAAATGCGTGACGGTCATTCGCTTACGGTTGACCTACTCCCGGATAGAAATGTCGATGAAATTCGTTCAGCTCTCAGCAAAGCACGTTCAAAAGATAGTCTGACCACGACACTTCGAAAGGTTTTGAAACTAGACCCTGCGAAAATCGCGCTCTTCTCAGAATTTGGCAGACCTTTCCCCTATGACATCGCACCGCTGCTAAAGTCTTTGCCGATCAAGCATATAGGACCAAGGCCAATAGACGAGGCCATCTCCACCGCCGGCGGGTTTAAGTTTGACGCGTTGACCGATGAACTGATGCTGAAATCCCGTCCAGGCGTATTTTGCGCCGGTGAGATGCTGGATTGGGATGCGCCCACGGGCGGCTACCTTTTGACCGCCTGTTTCGCGACTGGGCGAATGGCGGGGCAGGCTGCTGTGAGCTACTTGAAGGGCTAGCGGTGGCCCATCATTGCGAGCCGGATTAAGGTCCGTTCCATCAAGGCAAGTTGAGGCGCTGTGCTCGCCGAACGCAATTGCAAATCCGTATCGGTTAAGGCGGTCAACGCCCGTTCCAACCGGTCACGGCCCCAATTTCCTGCTTGCCGGGCGATCTTATCGCGGCGTGGGCCAAAGACCGGGGGCCGCAGTTTCCCGACACCGGATCCGGGTCCACCAGGATCAGAGGCCACCACATGCAACCGCCGGAAATGCCGCATCGCCCCGATGCACAGGGCCACGGGCGTCACACCCTGCGCATAGAGGTTGCGCAGTGCGGGTCCGATTTGATCTGACCTGCCAAAGGTCACAACGTCCAGCACATCATCAATGTTGACCTCCGCACCGGACGGCGCGCAGGCCGTGATGTCGTCAACTGTCAGCTCGCTGGTATCGCCCCGTTTATAAAGTGAGACTTTCTCCATCGTTTGACGGAAATCACCGGGTTCGAGGCTTTGCGATAGAACCATAATCGCATCCATCACATCGCGATTGGGTACGCTCAAACCATTCTCTGCCAACGTGGCTTCAATCTCATCCCGTGTCGGTGGATCGTCGTAGATCCCAATGGCTACGGCGTCTGAACGCCCTTCGACAACCTTCCGCAAGGCCGATTTTGCTGTAAGTTGCCCTGCAGTGATGAGAACCTGCGCATCCCCCGCCTGCCAATCCGCCAAAGCGGCATCGATGATCTTCGAAAGGCCATCGGTTGCTTCTTCGACAAAGGCTACGCGGTGTCCGGGAAAGAACCCTTGCGCTTTAATTGCGTCGCTCAACAAGGCGGGGTCTTTGCGCAAGTCGGCACCGTTGATCCGCGTCAAACGCATTTCTTCATCGCCATTGGGGCCAACCAAGGCTGAAATCACATCCTGCCGTTTGGTCGCGACCCGCATCGGATCAGCGCCAAAAATGAGAATGGCACTGTGGTCTGGATTTGGGGTATTCAGATATCCCGCGGCCTCTCTTCCCGTCAGCTTCAAGGCAGCGACCCCGAAGCCAGAATCAAATCTGCCGCGATCCTGTCGGCCAGAATTTGTGCCAACCGCTCCACCGCATCGCGTTCAGCGGCTTGGGTGGCGACAGTTGTGCCGGTCGCGGAGTAACTTGTCGTCGCTCTTACATCGCCGCCGGTTGAGTAGGTTTGGTCCACGTTCGTCAAATCCCAGCGCGCGGTTCCTTGAATATCGAAACGGGTGATATCGCCTTCTTCATTGACCGCTGCTGAGCCTTGGCTTGATGAAAGGTCGATATTTACCGAGTAATTTTCTGCTGAACCGCTCACTGCCCCAAAACGATCCTCAAGCGTTGTCCTGACACGGAAACCCAACTCGGTCGCGGGCGCCGTGAATGCAACAGAGTTTTGCAGCTTCCCGCCTGATCCATTTGGGCCATAGACCGGCGTAAACCCACATGCCCCAAGCGCGAGAAACCCGATCACAAGTCCGCGCCGCAGGGCAAATGGGAAGGTTTCGCTAGATGACAATATTCACAATCCGTCCGGGCACTACGATGATCTTTTTCGGCGTCGCACCATCCAAGGCACGCACCACACCTTCTTGTTCCAGCGCGCGTTTTTCAATCTCTTCCTTGGCGAGATCCTTTGCAACGGCAATTTCTGACCGACGCTTGCCGTTGACCTGAATGGGCAGTGTCACCGTATCCTCGACCAGCATCGCCTCATCCGCAACTGGCCAAGGCGCATTTGCGATCAGGCCTTCACCGCCGAACATCTGCCAAATCTCTTCGGATAAATGTGGTGTGAAAGGTGACATCAGATGCGCCAAAGCCACCATCGCCTGACGCTTTGCGTCGCCACCAGCTTTGGCCTTTTGAATTACGCTGGCATAGGCGTAAAGCTTTGCAATCGCTGCATTAAATCCGAAACTTTCAACGCCGTTGGTGACGTCTTGGATGGCTTTGTGCATCGCCCGCAGCAACTCTTCATCATCTGCCCCCGCGCCGCCATCAAGTGCTGCGATCTCTGTCGCCATGCGGTGAATGCGATTGAGGAACTTAAAGGCTGCGTCTGCGCCGGATGCCGTCCACTCCACGTCCCGTTCCGGAGGGCTGTCGGACAAAACAAACCAGCGCGCGGTATCTGCGCCGTAGGCGCTGATGATGTTCACCGGATCGACGACATTCTTTTTTGACTTCGACATCTTGGCTGACGGGATGATCTCCACCTCTGACCCATCTGCCAATTTTCCGTCCGTCACATCTTCGGGCAGATGGTAGACAGGCCGGTTTTGGTCGTCGCGGGTTTGGTAAATCTCATGCGTGACCATCCCTTGTGTAAATAGCGCATCAAACGGCTCTGACGCTGATGCGGGCAAATGCCCAGTCACATTCATCGCCCGCGCAAAGAATCGTGAGTACAGAAGATGCAAAATCGCATGTTCGATGCCGCCGATGTATTGATCGACGTTCATCCAATACTCTGCCTCTTCCGCCACGGTCGGCGTATCGGCCCAAGGGGCTGTGAACCGCGCATAGTACCACGATGAATCCACAAACGTGTCCATTGTGTCGGTTTCCCGACGCGCTGCATTACCGCATTTCGGGCACTGGACTTGTCGCCAAGTGTCATGTCGGTCCAACGGGTTGCCCGGTTGATCGAAGCTTACGTCATCTGGAAGTCTTATTGGCAGGTTTTCTTTCTTCTCCGGCACCACGCCACAGCTGTCACAATGCACCACTGGGATCGGACAGCCCCAATAGCGCTGACGGCTCAAGCCCCAATCGCGCAATCGGAATTGAGTTTTGCCCTGACCCCATCCAGCCTTTTCGGCAAAATCGATGGTGGCATCGATGGCCTCTTGTCCGGTGGCTTCGGACAGGCCAGCGAAATGATCAACCCAACGGACAACTTGATCTTTTGGCGGAACAAAAGCTTCTATTGCGACGGGCGTGTCGTCATCCAACGCAAAGAAGGTGTCGATCACCGGAAGATCGTATTTCCGGCAGAAGTCCAGATCTCGTTGATCATGGGCGGGGCAGGCAAAAATTGCGCCGGTGCCGTAGTCCATCAAAATGAAGTTTGCGATCCAAATGGGCAGGTGCCAATCAGGATTCAGCGGATGCTGGACGGTCAAACCCGTGTCGAACCCGAGCTTTTCGCCAGTTTCCAGTTCTTCGGCTGTCGTCCCACCTTTCGCGCATTCCGCACGGAAGGCTGCAACCTCTGGATTGTTCTCTGCCAGCTCCTTCGCCAATGGGTGATCCGGCGAAATCCCAACAAAGGACGCGCCATTCAAAGTGTCGGGACGTGTTGTGTAGACCTCAATCGGATCACCGCCATCGGTGCGGGCAAAGCTGAACTGCAAACCGCGGGATTTCCCGATCCAGTTCTCCTGCATCAAGCGCACTTTGGCAGGCCAGTTTTCCAACCCATCCAACCCGTCCAACAGCTCTTCGGAAGAGTCTGAAATCTTGAAGAACCACTGCGTCAGCTCGCGCCGTTCCACATCCGCGCCAGAGCGCCAACCCTTGCCATCAATGACCTGTTCGTTGGCCAGAACGGTCATGTCGACCGGATCCCAGTTCACCACGGCGTTCTTGCGGTAGACCAATCCTTTTTCCCACATATCAAGGAACATCGCTTGCTGTTGACCATAGTATTCAGGGTCGCAGGTCGCAAACTCACGGGTCCAATCCAGCGACCAACCCATCGGCTTCATCTGCGCTTTCATGTCCTCAATGTTTTGGTAGGTCCAATCCTTCGGATGCCCTCCACTCGCCATCGCCGCGTTTTCCGCTGGCATCCCGAAAGCATCCCACCCCATCGGATGAAGGACGTTGTGGCCCGTCGAAATCTTATACCGCGCGATCACGTCGCCCATGGTGTAGTTGCGCACGTGCCCCATGTGGATACGGCCAGAGGGGTAGGGGAACATCTCAAGCACGTAGTATTTTGGTTTGTCGTCGCTACGTGTGGCTTTGAACGTCTCGGCCGCGTCCCACGCGTCCTGCCATTTCGGTTCGATTTCGGAGGGTGTGTATGTCGACATGTCTCAGGTCTCAAAGGCAAACGCCGGGCATCGGGCCCGGCGGTATGGTCAGGGCAAGGGCTGCGTTATTCTATAGTTGTCCATCGCCGGAACGCAGCTGGCGCGCACGGGATAGGATAGCGTCTTCGACGGCGCGTTGCGTTTCCGCGGCTACGGGTCCGCTGCGCGTTTGGAGCGCAACGTTTAGGGCGCGCGCATCAAGTGCAGGATCGGTGATGTAGACTGTGGCGCGATATGCGCGTGATCCACCTGGCGGGGTGCCATAACCAGTTGAAATCACGCCGGTAAAGGGGTCGACGCTTTGGACAGGAAGGAAGTTTAGAACATCTAATGCTGCGGCCCAAAGATAGCGGTTCACAGCGACGGTTTCGGCACCGCTGACGCGGCTGGCTTGCTGCGTTGCGCTCTCGGTGCTCGAGCTACCAAACAAGCTGCAAGATGGAAGGGCCAATAAGGCAACGGCGGCTGCCGCTACGGTTATTTTTCTAGGTGCAAAGGTCACACAACCCCCCCGAGTTCAAACAATTGCAAAATATCTAACGAAGCTGGGTGTCAGCCACAAGAGAAACGATTGGTCCAAAAAGAAAGAGCGGCCCCGAAGGACCGCTCTAACATCTGTTCTTTCAACTTCGATTAGAAGGAGAAGGAAACTTCTACAGTCGCACCAGCGTTGTACTCTGGATCACCGATTTCGTCGTTTGCGCCGTTGTTTTCGTCGTCAGCGTAAGAAACGAGAAGTGTTGCACCGGAACCGAGGTCCAGTTCACCAGCTACGTAGTATGCGTCGCCGCTGTCTACGAGACCAGCAAGAACTGTCAGGCCGTTACCTACGTCGTAGGAACCTTCAACAGAGAAGCTGTCGCCGTCTGCGTCGCCGTTGTCGTCATATGCTGCGGATACGGAAAGTGGGCCGTTTGCATAGTCAACAGAAACACCGAAGTCGTCTGTGCCACCGTCGTTCATTGTGTAGTAACCACCAACAGTCGCTGGGCCTACTGGGTAGGATACAGAGATACCTGTGGATGTTACTGTTTCGTTGTCAGCGTAAGCGATTGTTACGTCTGCGCCACCGAACGATGTGCTACCGGAGATACCGAAGACTGTTGGTGTTGGACCAAACTCTTCCTGGTATGCGAAGTCGATTGTGAAACCGCCAAGAGCGCCGTTCACGTGGATCTGCATCGCGTCGATCTGCTCACCTGTCAGGTCGTTGCCAGCGCCGTTGTCAACACCGTAGGAGATTGCTGCTGTGAAACCAGCAACAGTTGCTTCACCAACCAGCATGGCTTCGAAGCCAGCTACGTCGAAGTGTGTGTCCTGGTCGTTGAACGAAACAGCGTCCATACCGTCAACGTCAGCGAAACGATCTTCAGCAACAGGATCTGTGTCACCAAAAGTCAAGCTTGCGCCGCCACCAGCGATTGTCACTGTGAAGTCAGTTGCCATGACGTCGCCGCCAAGGTTGCCGTCAGCAATGTCCAGACCGAAAGATGCAGTTGCTGTCAGACCGTTGTCCAGACCAGCTGTGCCAGTTACGTCAACGCTGGAATCCCAGTAGAAGCCGCCTTGTGCTTCGTCGTTGTAACCAAGTGTTGCTTCGCCAGTAAAGCTGATTGGCGAGGCATGACCGCCTGCAGATGCAGCGCCAGCAAAGGCGACAAGTGCAGTCGATGTAAGAAGGATGCTTTTCATGGATTTTTCCCTCGTGTTTGCATTCCCAAAGATACCGGTAAGTCCGGCATTGAGTGTTTACTGATCCCTAAAGCCCGCACACTCAAGTGAATTACGGAGTCTTTTTTCCCGTCCGAGTTAAATGGTGCACGAAGGTCACACACAATTTACACAGGATTCAGCGTCAATTCCGCTAGACATTTGCAAATTTTGAGGCATTTCAGGAAACAACGTTTAAAAACAGGAGCCTGCAGGTGCCGCTCAAGGATATTCAGGAACGTATGACAGTCACTGCCCAATCTGCGGGTCGGATTGTGGACGACATTAGGTTGATTGCGGTTTCTAAGGTGCAACCGAATGAACGGGTCGAATCCGTGCTGGAAGAAGGGCACCGGGTCTTTGGAGAGAATCGGGTACAGGAAGCGGCGTCTAAGTGGCCCGATTTCCGCGAGCGGTATGAAAATATCGATCTGCATATCATCGGGCCACTGCAATCCAACAAGGTTCGGCAGGCGATGGAGTTGGCCAATGCGATCCATACTGTTGATCGCCCGAAGCTCGCAAAAGCGATTGCGCGGATCGCGCAGGAGACTGGTAAATGTCCAGAGCTCTTTATTCAGGTGAATACGGGTGAGGAACCGCAGAAAGCTGGTATTGCGCCGAAAGAGACGGATCAGTTTGTAGCCGAATGTCGTGAGCTTGATCTGCCAATTGTCGGTTTGATGTGCATCCCGCCAATTGATGAAGAGCCGAGCCTGCATTTTGCCTTGCTTGCAAAAATCGCAGAACGCAATGGGCTGACTGGCTTGTCTATGGGGATGAGCAGCGACTTCGAACGCGCCATTGCCCTGGGAGCGACTCATATCCGCGTCGGCTCTGCCATCTTTGGGGAACGCGTTCCTACATGAGCGACGACTACAATCCACCAAATGACCCGCTTGTCGTTCTTCGCGACGATCATGAGGTACTGCTGGTGGATAAGCCTTCGGGTCTTTTGTCGGTGCCTGGAAAGGGGGCGCATCTTCAGGATTGCTTGATCACGCGCGTTCAGGCGGTCTTTCCCACGGCCCTTTTGGTGCACCGATTGGATCGCGACACCTCAGGCGTAATGATTTTTGCGCTGACACCTCACGCGCAACGGCACCTTGGTTTGCAGTTTGAGAAGCGCCAGACAAAGAAAACTTATGTTGCGCGCATCTGGGGGTGTCTGGAGGAGAAAACCGGAACCGTCGATCTGCCTTTGATCGTCGATTGGCCAAACCGCCCGAAACAGATGGTCGATCATAATAATGGGAAACAAGCCGTAACCGACTGGCGCGTGATCCGTGCTTCGTCTGATGAAACCCGCGTCCGCCTGATGCCGAAAACTGGCCGATCCCATCAATTGCGCGTGCACATGCAGGCCATCGGCCACCCCATCTTAGGGGATCCGTTCTATTCGGAGGGCGCTGCAAGGAATCACTCTAGACTGATGTTGCATTCAGAATCGCTGCAATTCCGCCATCCTGATGGTGGTAAAGGGCAGAAGGTGACTGCGAAGGCACCGTTTTAACGAAAAGGGGCGGAGGCCAGGCCCCGCACCCCCGAAGTATTTTCGCTCAAAAGAGAAGATTAGTCGCTGGACCACCCAGAAACAGCTTTCACTTCCAAAAACTCTTCAATGCCAAAAAGACCACCTTCACGAGCGCGCCCAGACATTTTCATGCCGCCAAAGGGGCTGCCCTGTCCACGAGACTGGCCGTTCATCTCCACCATGCCGGATTTCAGAGCCAAGGCCATGCGGTTACGCTTTGCGCCGTCCTGCGACTGCACATAGTTGGTCAAACCATACACTGTATCATTGGCGATCTGGATCGCCTCGGCCTCATCCTTGAAGGGGATGATCGACAGGACAGGGCCAAAGATTTCTTCTTGCGCGATCCGCATATCGTTGGAGACATCCGCAAAGACAGTGGGCCGCACATAGTATCCTCGGTTCACGCCTTCGGGCAGGCCTGTGCCGCCGGCGACCAGCTTCGCGCCTTCGTCGATACCCACTTGGATCATGTCTTGAATTTTGTCCCACTGGGTCTTGTTCACCACCGGCCCGATGTGGCGACCTTCTTCGGATGTCAGCCCGACAGTCACGGCATTTGCGGCTGCAATAGCTTTTTTGACGGTTTCGTCATAGACCGATTCTTCGACCAGCATCCGCGTCGGCGCGTTACAGGATTGCCCTGTATTCTGCATACAATGCAGCACACCGCGCTTCACCGCCTTTTCATCGGCGTCGGCAAAGATCACATTGGCACCTTTACCGCCAAGCTCCAGCGTTACTCGTTTCAATGTCTCAGCCGCTGCCTTTGAGATCGCTTTGCCCGCACGTGTCGAACCGGTGAAACTGATCATCGCCACATCGCGATGCTCTGACAGCTGCGTGCCAACGCCAACACCGTCCCCGTTCACAAGGTTGAATACGCCGGCTGGGACGCCTGCATCATGCACAAATTCAGCGAACAGCAGCGACGATAAAGGCGCTTCTTCCGATGGCTTCAACACAATCGTACAGCCAGCCAAAAGCGCAGGGATCACTTTCAGCGTGACTTGGTTCATTGGCCAATTCCAAGGTGTGATCAGACCAACGACACCAATCGGTTCCATCACCAAACGATCGTTCGGTGCGTGATCGCCCAAGGGACGCACCCACTCAACGCTATCAACAGCGCCGAGGAACCCTTCCAAGTGCCATGGCAGACAAGGCGCTTGGCTGTTTCGGGCCAGATCAATCGGCGCACCCATCTCGATCGAGATCGCTTTTGCCATTTCTTCGGCACGGGCGTTGTACTGTTCCAAAATCTTCCCGACATACACCGCCCGTGTGGCAGGGGGTGTTGCGGCCCAAGAGGGAAACGCAGTTTTCGCGGCTGCGACGGCTTTATCCGTATCGGCCTGATCGCCCAGCGAGATAACAGCGCAAACCTCTTCGTTTGAGGGGTCAATCACGTCATGATCCCGCGCCTTTACCGGTGCGGCCCAAGCGCCATCAATATAGAAATCTCTCTTCTCGATCATGTCCGACTCCCTATTCCGTTGGCAAAGTCTTGCATTCTAAAATCTGACCCACAAGTGATGTGGAGCCTCTTTGAAAAAAGAAGTACCCTTTGCTCAAACCCAACATTATTGGAGACACACTAATGTCCTTGCGCATTAACGACACAATCCCGAATTTAACGGTCGCAACCGACCAAGGCACATTCGCCTTGCACGATTGGATTGGCGATAGCTGGGCCATTCTATTTTCGCACCCGAAAGATTTTACACCCGTTTGCACCACTGAATTTGGCGTGGTTGCGCAGCTGTCTGACGAATGGGCAAAGCGCGGGACCAAAGTGATCGGCGTCAGCGTTGACGGCGTTGAGGATCACAAGAAGTGGAAGGGCGATATTGAAAAGGTGGCTGGCACAGCTGCTGGGTTTCCGATCATCGCTGACGACGGGCTGGAAGTGTCTAAAGCGTTCGATATGTTGCCAGCGGAGGCTTATCTGCCTGACGGCCGGACCCCTGCGGATAGCGCGACGGTCCGATCGGTTTTCATAATCGGTCCCGATAAGCAATTGAAACTATCGATGACTTACCCGATGACCGTTGGCCGCAACTTCGCCGAAGTGCTCCGCGCGCTTGATGGTTTGCAAACGTCGACAGGTAAAGGCGTTGCAACCCCAGCCAACTGGAACGTCGGGGACGATGTGATCATTCCGGCGACTGTCAGCAATGAAGACGCGGCGGAAAAGTTTGGTGAGTTTACGACCGTTCTGCCTTACCTGCGGACCACGAAACTCAAAGACTAAAACCAAAAAGGCCCGCGAAGAACCGCGGGCCTTTTTTGCAAAATGCTGTCTTTCTTAGAATAAGAACACCTTCGTTCCGACCGGCACCATATCGTAGAGTTCAGCCACATGTTCGTTGGTCAGGCGGACACAGCCGGATGAGAAGGCGGTGCCAATTGTTTCTGGCTGCATCGTGCCATGGATACGGTAGTAGGTATCGCGGTCACCTTCATAAAGATACAGAGCACGAGAACCCATCGGGTTACGCGGATGACCTCCTGGCAAACCACGACGATATGGGCCGTAAATCTCTGGTTCGAGCCGTACCATATTTGCCGTTGGGATCCAGCTTGGCCATTCAGCTTTGCGGCGGATTGTCAGAACACCGGTGTAGTTGCGGCCCTGATCGCCGATGGCAACGGAATAACGACGCGCACGTCCTTTGCCCAAGGTCCAATAGAGGTGGAACTTATCTTTGATAACGTGAATTTGCCCAGCCGGAAGGTCAGGATTTACGTCCACCTCAACCGGGCGGTACTTCCAAGGAAGTTGATAGGTGTTCGAAAGCGCTGGTGTCGCCAAAGCGGACGCAGCTGCGCCCGCAACAAAGTGCCGTCTGTTGATCATGTCTTCTGCTCGATCCCGTTTTTTTTGCAGCCTCTACCGGAATTCTGCTATCGGGCAAGTCTAAAATTTAGATTGACGAAAGTGACGTTGTTCCTCTTGCAACAGTCAGTCAACCAAGGGTTTATGGGTTCGAATGAAGACGGAACTGATCATAACAACCTACAATAGTGTCCGCGCGCTAGAGCTCTGCTTGGTCTCGGTCGCGCAGCAATCTCTGTTGCCCGATACCATCTGTATTGCGGACGATGGCTCAGGCCCTGAAACTAAAGAATTTATTGACGGTCTTGGTGCGACATATCCAAATCTAACCTTCCGTCATGTGTGGCATGAAGATCAGGGATTTGAGAAATGCCGCATCCTCAACAAAGCGATCGAAAGTTCTAAAGCTGAGTTTCTTTTCTTTTTGGATGGTGACGTGATGATCCATCCGAATTTTTTGAAGCGGCATTTTGATTTGGCGCAGCGCGGGCGCTTCTCGACGGGCAGTTTAATCCGTCTTGATAATAAAGCCACAGATGAGATGAGGGTAGAGACGATCACCTCAGGCGACGTTTTTGATAGGGCGTGGCTTCGTGACAATCGGGCCATTGACCGACTTGGGACGTGGCTGAAAACCATGCCGTTTCCCTTCGCAATTCAGAACCTACTCGATGTGATCACACCGGTGCAAAAGGCGCTGTGCGGTGCGAATTGGTCTGCTTTTAGAGAGGATATTCTCAAAGTGAACGGCTTCGATGAAACCCTCAAATACGGCGGCCTTGATAAGGAATTCGGGATCAGATTGATCAATGCAGGTGTGAAGGGCCGCCACCTGCGCTACACCGCTCCGCTTGTGCATCTGGACCACCCCCGCGGGTATCGCGACCCTGAAAAGGTCAAGCGGCACAAGGCGATGATAAAAGAGGTCCGCACCAGTGGCCGAAGTTGGACGGAAGATGGCATCATCAAAGGGCCAAAACCGGTCTAGCCAAAGAAAAAGCCCCACCGGATCAGGTGGGGCTTTCTTGTTTCGATAAAGCGCGGACTTACTCCTCCGCAGCTTCCTCTTTCTTGATCTCTTCGCCAGTTTCCTGATCGACGACTTTCATGGACAGGCGCACCTTGCCACGATCATCGAAGCCCAACAGCTTGACCCAAACCTCCTGACCTTCTTTCAGAACGTCAGATGGGTGGTTCAGGCGGCGGTTTTCGATCTGGGACACGTGGACCAAACCGTCGCGCTTTCCAAAGAAGTTCACAAAGGCACCGAAGTCGACAACTTTGACGACTTTACCTTTGTAGATCACGCCTTCTTCTGGCTCTGCGACGATAGAATGGATCATGTCGTAGGCTTTCTTGATCGCGTCCGCATCGGAAGATGCAATCTTGATCGTGCCTTCGTCATTGATGTCGACCTTCGCGCCGGACACTTCAACGATCTCGCGGATGACCTTACCGCCGGATCCGATGACTTCTCGGATCTTGTCGGTTGGAATCTGCATGGTTTCGATCTTTGGTGCGTGTACGCCCAGATCGTTCGCTGTTGTGATCGCTTTAGACATCTCATCAAGGATGTGAAGACGGCCTTGTTTCGCCTGCTCCAGAGCCTTTTTCATGATCTCAGGTGTGATACCTGCAATCTTGATGTCCATCTGTAGGGAGGTGATCCCTTCCGCAGTACCCGCAACCTTAAAGTCCATGTCACCAAGGTGATCTTCGTCACCCAGGATGTCGGTCAGGATCGCGTAGTCGCCATCGTCTTCCATGACGAGGCCCATGGCCACACCCGCAACTGGGGCTTTCAAAGGCACACCAGCGTCCATCATGGACAGGGAGCCACCACAAACAGACGCCATAGAAGACGAACCGTTTGATTCAGTGATCTCTGACACCACGCGGACAGTGTAAGGGAAGTCAGGTGCCGCAGGCAGAACCGCCTGAAGCGCACGCCATGCCAGTTTCCCGTGACCAATCTCACGACGGCCTGGAGGGCCCACGCGACCAGCTTCACCCACAGAGTATGGAGGGAAGTTGTAGTGCAGCATGAAGTTCGACTTATACATGCCTGACAGTGCGTCGATCATTTGCTCATCGTCGCCAGTACCCAAAGTGGTCACAACCAGGCCTTGCGTCTCACCACGCGTGAACAGCGCAGAGCCGTGTGTCCGTGGCAGGATGCCAGTCTCAGAAACGATTGGGCGCACTGTATCCAGTGCACGACCATCGATCCGCTTGCCGTTTTTAACAACGTCACCGCGCAGAACGCCTGACTCCAGCTTCTTCATGGCAGAGCCGAGGTTTTCATCCTCTGCCTGCTCTTCTGACAGCGTCGCCATGATCGCTTCGCGAGCGGCGGCAACAGCGGCTGTGCGCTCTTGCTTATCCGTGATTGCGAAAGCGGCACGCATCTGATCTTCGCCTGCGGCCTTCAGCACTTCGTAGAGTTCAGAATAGTCAGGTGCTTCAAACTCAAACGGCTCTTTCGCGGCGTCTTCGGCAAGATCGATGATCAGGTCGATGACCGGTTGGATCTGCTCGTGGGCAAATGTCACCGCGCCTAGCATTTCATCTTCTGTCAGCTCGTAAGCCTCGGACTCAACCATCATCACGGCGTCTTTTGTACCGGCTACAACAAGGTCCAAACGCTGCTCTGGGTTCATGCGCAGATTGTGCATGTCGTCCATTTCAGGGTTCAGGATGTATTCGCCATCCTCAAAGCCCACACGGCAGCCCGCGATCGGGCCCATGAACGGTGCGCCAGACAGTGTCAGAGCAGCAGAGGCCGCGATCATCGCCAGCATGTCTGGGTCGTTGACCAAGTCATGAGACAGAACCGTACACATCACCAAAACTTCGTTTTTGAAGCCAGAGACGAACAGCGGGCGGATTGGACGGTCGATCAAACGCGCTGTCAGTGTCTCTTTTTCAGTTGGACGTGCTTCGCGTTTAAAAAAGCCGCCAGGGACTTTACCGGCGGCGTAATACTTTTCTTGATAATGAACAGTCAGGGGGAAGAAATCCTGACCCGGCTTTTGTTTTTTGGCGAAAGTAACGTTCGCCATGACGGATGTTTCACCCATCGTTGCAATAACTGATCCGTCTGCCTGACGGGCAACCTTGCCTGTTTCAAGTGTCAGCGTTTCCTCGCCCCACTTGATTGATTTTTTCACTTCATTAAACATGTGTTTTTCCTTTTGGCCTCGTTGGCCATTGTCGTAGAGGGCGTATTCCCCCTGACCCCGGTATCTTCTTTTGGTCGGCGCTGAGGTCCGGGCGCCGGCATTCAGATGCGCGCGCTTTATATCAAAAGGGTTGGGTTGGGAAGGGGGTGCGCGTTTAGCCTGAACTAGGCCTGCTCACCCTCCCCCTGATGGGCGTCATAGCTCGCCTCAAGCTCGCTCTTCAGAAACGCCCCGAAATTCAGCGGCTCAAACACAGGTTCGCCCGTTCCCGGAAGCGGTACCACTTGTGTTGACACATGTGGATCAAAGAAGAACGGCACCGAGAATCGCTCCCGACCCGAGGTGTTGATCACGCGATGCGGCGTCGATAGCAGTTTGCCGTTCGACATCCGGTGCAGCATGTCGCCGACATTTACGATAAACGCATCCTCCATCGGCGGTGCGTCAACCCATTCGCCAGCGGGCGTTTGCACCTGCAAGCCGCCGACATCGTCCTGAGCCAACAGCGTCAAACAGCCGAAATCCTTGTGCGGGGCTGATCCGTAAAGATCCTCGGGAGATTGCGGTGGCATTGGGGGGTAGTGTAGCAGGCGTAACCACGTTGTCGGTGTCTCAAACGCCCGCAAGATAGACCGGTCTTCAACCCCGATGGCTTCCAATGCCAAGCCCATCAACTGCTGACCCAGCCGCGTCATAGCACTGACATAGGCCTCACACACATCGCGAAATTCGTCCATCTGAGGCCATTGGTTTGGGCCAGACAAATAGACGTCGGGATCCGACTTGGCGTCCTCTCTCATGATCATGAAAGACGCGGATTGGTTCGGTTTCGTCACTTCGGCCAAGTCCGTAGTCACATCGGTCGATGTGTTGATCGCGATATACCCGCGATGCGCTGCATCCAATGCTAAGGCGTTCTTCTCATCCGCAGGTAAGGCGTGAAACCGCTTTGATGCGTCAAACACCGCGGCCCGTAATGCCGGATCAACGCCGTGGTTGATGATATAGCCAAATCCTGTTTCGCCGTAAGCTTTGGCAAACGCCCGCACCAATTCTGTCGTGTCTTCACCCGCGATTAAGGGCGCCAAGTCCAACACTGGAATTTCCGTAAATTCTGTCATTTCAAGTCTCCAATCTGTTTCAAAAGTTCGAAAAAGAGGAGCTTAGCTATCCGTGGAAACGCTTCCGACGATGCGCGCTATGGCGCTCTAACACGATGTGAGTTTGACCCTTTGGCATAATCGAAAACCTAGGCGGACGATGATACAAGTTCAAGCGGTCCGAACACCTGCTTGCAACAATGGTTTGAGGTCGATCAGTTCTTTGCTCAGGAAGTCGATAAAACGCCTCACGCGTATCGTTCTGCGCAGTTCACTGTGAAACAACAGCCATAGATTTCGGTCAAGTACCGGCTCAACCCCCGGCACCGGAACCAACTCAGGGTAGATCGTTGTAAAATAGACCGACGAATTGACAATCCCAACGCCTTGCCGCGCGAGAGACAATTGTAGGATCGGGTCCGTGGTGGCGTGCCGCACCTCTGCTCCGGGAAAAGGGGTATCGGCCACCCAATCCGGTCGTCGATCAATGGCATCCCACCCCAACCAACTTAGTCCTTCACCATTTGGGCCAGCGAGGGGCAGGTGTTTTTCCAGATAACTCCGGCTTGCCATTGGGACGAGCGCCAAGGGGTAGAGCTTTCTGGCAATGACGTCGTCTTGCACATCATGCGCAAACCTGAGCGACACATCGGTTTGCAAGCGATTGATGTCTTCAAATCGGTCTGAGACGCGAATGTCTAAGTCGATATCAGGATAGGCTTTGGCAAAACGCGCAAGGATCGGGGATACGATTTCATAGACCAGAGTGCCGGTCGTCGAAAAGCGGACAGTTCCGGTTTCCTCCTTATCAAGCCCCTGCACGCGCCGTTTGGCTTCATTCACCTTACGTTCGGCCTCTTCGACGACCGGCAAAATATCTCGCCCCGCTGAGGTCAGTTCCAAGCCGCGGCGCGTACGTCGGAACAATCGTACGCCATAGCTGTTTTCAAGCACCTCAATGTGACGGTTGACCGTCGCATGAGTTGACCCCGTCGATTCTGCCGCGCCGCGAAGCGTACCTGTTCGCACTGCGGCCAAAAAATAGGGAAGTGAGGTCCAGTCCATAGCACCAGTGGTTAAAAAATTGACCAGTATGTCTATTATGGATCGTTTTTTGGATCACTGTCTAGCCGTATCTGTTCCCCATGCTCCAAATGAAAGGGAACTGAAATGAAACGTAGAACTTTCCTCCAAACAACAGCGGCTGCAGCGACGATGGCGGCCTTTGGCACGACGGCATCCGCGGCCGCCCCATTCGAAAAGAAGTACGCCAATGTCCTAGGTCATAAAATGGCCTACGTCGATGAAGGCGAGGGCCGTCCGGTCGTCTTTCTCGATGGCAATCCTGCTTCGTCGTATCTGTGGCGCAATATCATTCCTTATGTAACCGACCGTCATCGCGCGATTGCGCCAGACCTGATGGGCATGGGCGACAGCGACAAACCGGCCATGACCGAGACTTATCAAGAAAGCACTGAGTATCTCCACGCCTTCCTCGATAGTCTTGATCTGCAAGATGCCATTTTGGTCATCCATGACTGGGGTTCCGCGCTTGGCTGGCACTACGCCCGAACGAGGCCTGACCGTATTTCTGCTGTGGCTTTTATGGAGGCAATGGCGCCACCGTTTATGTCTTTGAATGATGTCAGTGTTCTGGCGCCCGAAATGGTAGAGTTCATGACGGGCATCCGAACCCCGGGCATCGGCGAAAAGATGATCCTCGAACAGAATCTGTTCCTTGAAGGGTTCATGCGCCACGACTCAGGCGGGATGAGCGAAGAGACGATGGCAGAATATAATCGACCTTTCCCGACACCAGAATCGCGTCAGATTATCCTCGATTGGCCGCGTGAAATTCCGATGGGCGGTAGCCCAAGCGATGTTCATGCGATTGTACAGGCGAACTCGGATTTTGTGGCACAAAGCACGTTCCCGAAACTGATGTTCCACGTCACGCCCGGTGCCGTGATCCCTGAATACGCCGCCAAATGGATCAAGAAAAACCTGACCAATATTGAATCGATTTACCTCGGCGAAGGCGGTCACTTCATCCAAGAACAATACCCCGACGAAATCGGACGTGGCCTCGCAGACTGGCTGTTCCGCGTTTGATCGAAACGTTGGAGCAGGGAGCCTGGCCCTGCGCGGCACCCCTCATTTGAAAGGACACTAAAATGACTACTCTCGACACAAACATTGGCAAAAACAAACCTGCATTAATTCGCGTTATCTTCATCTTGAATGCGCTGAAAATCCTGCTCTCCTTTGGGCTCTTTATCGGGTTCAGCTACTACGGCCTGGAAGTTGGAGACAAAGGTGGGGATGGCATGGCGACCATCATCCTTTGGACGACGCTGGGCTACATCGTAACCTTCGCTGTCATGGTGGCTTCGATCCTCAAGAGATCGATTTTAGGCGCGCGTTTGGCATTCGTAGCTGACGTATTGATCTCACTTCCAACGCAAGCCTTCATCGGCATTGTCGTTGCGATCATCAGCATTGGTCTAAGCTTCACAGGACCGGTCAAAGCTTATTTTTCCTGGCAGAAGTCATAAGTGCCCGTGACTAATATCCAGTAATGCTCACTGATTTGAAATGCAGAACTCGCCTCTTGGCGGGTTCTTTCGCATCTGTAGTCGGACTTCTTGAGAAATGTTATATTATAACGTAACACTTCTTCCAACCGCGCTTGGACTGCGCGCGACACCATCTTAATCTGGAGTATGTTACCCATGAAACCCGCCATTTCCCTTCTTGCCCTTCTGGCCGTCAGCCCGGCCCTTGCCGATGGCACCAGAGAAGTTGACGCCCACGTCCATGGTGTAGGTAAGCTGAACATCGCGATTGATGGCACCACTGTCGCAAAAGAATTCCACGCCCCCGGCGCCGACATTGTTGGCTTTGAATACAAAGCGCAAAACGATGAAGACCTAGCGGCGATTGAAGCTGCACTCCAAACACTCTCTGACCCGCTCAATCTATTCGGATGGCCTGAAGCTGCGGAGTGTACAGTAACCTCAGCGAGTGCCGAATTGGAAACTGAGGAAGAGCATGATGATCATGGGGACGACGACCATGATGATCACGATCATGACAAAGAAGACGATCACGGTGATCATGATGAAGACCACGATGATCATGACCACGATGAAGAGGACAATCATGATCACGCCGAACATGCGGATCATGACGACCATGACCATGCCGAAGAGGCAAGCCACACAGAATTCCACGCAGAATATAGGTTCGACTGCGCCAACCCTGACGCGCTGACTGAATTGAGCTTTACCTACTTCGATGTTTTCGACAACGCGCTCGAAGTGGAGGTTCAAATCATCACGGCTTCCGGTGCGAGCGCATTTGAAGTAGAACGCGACGCACCAACACTGGATCTATCAAGCGCGTTCTAATTTGACCGAAACGGTTCTACAGCTGAAGGACGTCCAATTCGACTGGACCAAACGGGCAGAGTTTTCTCTGTCCGTTCCTGATTTTGCCATGCGCAAGGGCGAAACCGTGTTGCTGTTGGGCGAAAGTGGGTCTGGAAAGTCGACGCTGCTGTCTTTAATCTGCGGAACACTGGTCCCCCAAGCGGGGAGCATCAAAGTTGCCGACGCCGATATGACCACTCTCTCCGCAAGCGCGCGTGACCGCTTTCGTGCTGAGCGGATTGGGGTTATCTTTCAGCAGTTCAACTTGCTGCCGTTCGGAACCGTGGCAGACAATATCCAACTTCCGCTCCGATTTGCGCCCGAGCGTAGGCAAAAGGCAGGAGATGTGGGGAATGCCACACAAAACTTGCTGGATGCGTTGGGCCTCTCGCGTTCTGTGATTATCGCCAAGGCCAGTACGCTCAGCGTGGGTCAACAACAACGCGTTGCCGTCGCTCGCGCGCTCATCGGTCAACCTTCGCTTATCATCGCGGATGAACCTACCTCTGCTCTCGACGCTGCCACGCAATCGGCTTTTCTCGACGTCCTTTTCGAACAAGTCGCCGCCAGCGGAGCGAGTTTGCTCATGGTCAGCCACGATGCCCGTCTTGCAGATCGTTTTGACCGCACCGTCACGATGGATGATCTCACCAAACCCAAGGTGGCGGTATGATCCTCCGCCTCGCCATCGCCTCGCTCGCCGCCCGCGCTGTTACGGTTTGCATGACGATCCTCGCCATCGCCTTATCTGTCGCCCTCTTCCTCGGCGTCGAGAAGGTGCGTACCGGCGCAAAAGGCAGCTTTGCCGATACAATCTCCGGCACTGACTTGATCGTCGGCGCGCGCTCCGGCTCCGTGCAACTGTTGCTCTATTCCGTCTTTCGCATCGGCAACGCTACCAACAACATCACATGGGAGAGCTACCAATACATCGCCGACCGGCCAGAAGTGGATTGGATCGTCCCGATCTCTCTCGGTGATAGCCATCGCCAATTTCGCGTAATGGGCACGACGTCCGAGTTTTTCGACCATTACAAATACCGCCAAGGGCAGTCGCTTGCGCTGCAAGAGGGGGCATTGATGGGCGATCTCTTCGATACAGTCATAGGTGCAGATGTGGCCGAGACTCTGGGCTATTCGGTTGGCGACCCCATCGTCGTCTCTCATGGCATTGCGTCCTTCGCGGACCACAAAGATCAACCCTTCCGCATTTCTGGCATTTTGGAAAAAACTGGCACGCCCGTGGACCGCACCGTTATTGTCAGCCTAGAGGCGATTGAGGCGATCCATGTTGATTGGCAAAACGGCGCTCAAATCCCGGGTCAATCCACGCCGCCCGATGTCATCCGCCAGATGGATCTGCAACCCCAAGCCATCACCGCCGCTCTCGTAGGGTTAGAAAGTCCGCTGCAAACCTTCGCCCTGCAACGTGCGATCAATCAATACCCTGAGGAGCCACTCCTCGCCATCCTACCCGGTGTTGCTCTGCAAGAACTGTGGGCCATCGTTGGTGTTGCTGAAACGGCGCTGCTCGCTGTCTCTGCCATGGTTGTCGTCACAGCCCTCATCGGCCTGATGGCCACGATATTTGCGAGCCTCACCGAACGCCGCCGCGAAATGGCGATCTATCGCGCAATGGGTGCACGCCCCTCCACCATCTTTGGGCTGCTGATTTTAGAGGCTGTTCTCGTAGCCGCCGCCGGTGCCATCTTCGGCCTGATTTTCCTCTACTTCGGCCTGTCCATTGCCCAACCGCTGATCGACCGCAACTTCGGCCTATGGCTCGACATTGCGCCCCCAGGGGGACAAGAGGCGCTGATCCTTCTCGCCGTCGTCGCTGCTGGCGCAATTGTGAGCATCCTTCCGGCCTTGCGCGCCTATAAATTGTCGCTCGCCGATGGTATGATGGTCAAAACCTGAGGACGATGCCCCGATGCTGACCCGAAGATCCGCCCTAACCCTTTTGGCCGCGACCACAGCCGCGCCAACAGCCACCTTCGCCAGCACCCCGCGCGAAACATGGTGGGAAGACCTTATCCCGCCGGGCGTGCCCTATTCCGAAATTATCGGAGAGGGGGATATGGACGTGGAGAATGACACATGGGCGCCGATCTACGATGCAAATGGCGTCAAGCTTAACGAAGCTCTCGACGGTGTTTACATCAAAATGCCCGGGTTCATTCTGCCCTTGGATGTGACCTCCGAAGGCGTGAAGGATTTCATCCTAGTCCCTTACGTCGGGGCCTGTATCCACGTCCCGCCGCCACCCGCAAACCAACTGGTTGTCGCCAGCGCGCAAACAGCGTGGCCGAGCGATCAGCTATGGGATGCGGTTTGGGTCACGGGTACGATGCGGACGCAACTGCAATCGACTCAGTTTGGCCAGACCGGTTATTCCATCTCAGTTGATGAGATGGAGATTTATGTTTGGTGAGGTTTTGCCTCGCGGAATGACAACGCTTTCAACCTAGATCGATATCTGTCCAAAATTTCTTGCAGCATTTCTGTAATGATCTGCTAGCTTTTCCATGAATTTACGGCCTAATCGGCCTTTTTTGGAAATTGCATGGGACAAATAATATGAGCGATAGTTTTGTAAGACGGCTGGGCCGCACGCTGGGACAACTGGCATTGGCGCTTTTGAACGCCACTCTTCTTCTTATCGTAGCGGCCTTGGTCCTTAGTTGGCTATTGGCGGACAAGGTTGAAGATGTAGCCGAGACAACGATTGCCGCTGCTACCGAGCAGGTCGAACGCCTAACACCGGTCACGGATCAAGCAACTAGTTTGCGCGGACAACTGGCGGAACTGCGGGCTGACGTTGCCAAACTTGAAAATCTGGACGGTTCAGAAGCGACTGCATCCGCACAGGCTATTCTTGCGAAATTGGACGATCTCGAAGGATCAATTTCGGAAATGAATGCGACGCTTGAGCCGTTCGTTGAGCAGATCACAGCAGAACCTGGTGCATTGGTTGATCGCGCTGTTGAAACAGGCTTCGCAGAAGCAGGGACTTGGATCGCAACACTTCGCGATTGCCGTCTGGTTGAGGATGATGCCTAAACTGCAAAACGCCCGCCGGTTTGGGCGAGCGTTTCAGAATGATCTGTTGGGGAAATGCGCTTAGCGGCGCAGGCCCAGACGCTTGATCAGGTCTTGGTAGCGTGCTTCGTCTTTGGCTTTTGTGTAATCCAAAAGCTTACGACGCTGTGCAACCATTTTCAAAAGACCACGACGACCGTGGTTGTCTTTCTTGTGGGTCTTGAAATGTTCCGTCAGGGTCGCGATGCGCGAGGACAGGATAGCAACCTGTACTTCTGGGGAACCTGTGTCGCCTTCTTTTGTGGCGAACTCTTTCATGATCCGTGCTTTTTCGTCAGCAGTAATCGACATCGGGGTCTCCTTCATTTTCAAAGGGTTATGGCGCAAGCCGGGATGTCGTCCAGCAAGGCCCGTGGAGGGTCCGGCACAGCGATTCTGTGCGCAGATGCGTGCGTTTAGACCTTTGCCTTTGAAAAGGAAAGAAATTTATGCCGCGATCAGCTTGATTTGGGACAGATCGATCGGCGTCCCATGCGAGAAAGTGGCCACGGTTTCATCTCCGGCGATCAGGCTGAGACCTTCGCTGTTGTTTTCAAGGTAAAGTGTCGGGGCTGTATCCCCTACATAAAGCACCTCAAGCTGATCTTGTGTCGCATCGTAGTCATCTACAACCGCATCCGCTTTTATTGGGATGACAAAGACATCCGCGCCTGCACCGCCGTTCAGATGGTCGTTGGCGCCGGCTGTCAGAACGTCATTGCCGCCTCCTCCATTGAGGAAATCGCGATCCAGGTCATCACCGCCATAAAGCTCATCATGTCCAGCACCGCCGAAAAGATGATCAGCACCCGCGCCACCGTCTAGCGTGTCGTCCCCAAAATTCCCTTCAATGGAATCAACACCTTCACCACCAAACAGCTGGTCATTCCCGCCACCTCCAATCAGTTGATCCTGACCCGCATCCCCATGCAAGACGTCATCACCGATGGACCCAAAGAGACTGTCACCACCCTCACCGCCAAGGAGCATATCATCGCCTTTGCCGCCTATCACCTCGTCGTCGCCATCGCCACTTTCAACGCGATCATTCCCTTCTTCAACATCCACATAGTCCGCCTCACCGCCAGTCAGCACCGTATCATCTCCATCCCCAGAGAAGATCACCGATCGACCTTCCGCACTCTTGTCGATTACCTCTCCTGATGCATCCAAAATACTCGCCACATTGCCAACGGGCGTGAGCCCCATCCCAACGGAATTCTCTCCGTCAGAAACGCCTTCATCGGTGAATTCATAGTCCTCGGTGCCCGTCAGAACCAGAACTGAAAGCCCAAGTCCCATCAACGCAAGTATCGCCAGCATGGCTGCCTATCCACATCCAAACGCCCCGACCCACGGCCAGTGTTTTAAAGGGTTTGCGCCGCGACCCCGAATGAATTCGGGTTAACTGGTTAAGGGTGCCAGCGTTCCGGTTGTTGAGCGTAGCTGATATAAAGCGGGTGTCTGGGGTGCCCTGCTTTGGTCAATCCCAGATGAAATATCGGTGCCTCGGTTCGAAACAAAAGTTCACGGACATAGATCCCTTGATCCCGATGCTCGCCATGCGCGCCCCATGCGGCGATGATGTCATCGGCCCACGCCGTGCCGTCGATCAAGGTCTGATCGTTGTCAGGCCCAACTGGCGTCTTTGCTTTGCGCATCGCGTGGGGATCGGTATCCCGCCAAGCGAAAATATTCGTCACTCGAAACGCGCCATATCCCAAAGCACGGGCACGTCTTTCGCAGCGTTCGACGGTTGGATCATTCGCAATTTCATTGGCTTTCGACGGGTTCAACATCACGAACATCACCCGCCTTGCATCAGCATCCCAAATGCGCGTCAGGGCGTAACGATATCGTTCGCAATCAGAATACACCGCCTCTGACCAAGTGCCGTCAGATTCATGCGTCCGCCGGATCATGTGCTTGGTGCGTTAAAGACCCGCGTTGGGTGGAGCAGCCCGCCGCGATAAGTTCCAACGGCAATGGCATGGCCCTCATAGGACGCCCAAGCTTCGTCACCGAATTCAACGTCGGAGCCAATGACCTCCGCCGGATTGCCATTGCGCAACTTGTTCACGCTTTCGGCCAAGCAACGCACCTCTGGCAGATCGTCGAGGCCAATCTCCAGCGACTGCAAATGGGCGTCCAACGCACCCGTCTTCGCGTTCGCGTCGATGGTTTCGATGGACAACCCATCCTCGGCCTGAAATGGACCAGACCAGATGCGCCGCAGCTCTCTGACATGTCCGAAACAGCCAAGTGTTTCACCCAAATCCCGCGCAATCGAACGGACGTACCCGCCCTTACCGCAGGTCATTTTCAAGGTCACATGGTCGTCGTCTTCGCGATCAACCATCACCAATTCCTCTACCCACAATGGCCGTGCAGCGAGCTCTATCTCCTCGCCATCCCGTGCTTTCTTGTAGGCCCGCACACCGTCAATTTTAACTGCAGAGAATTGCGGTGGCACCTGCATGATGTCACCGATGAAATCGCCCAAAGCCGCCTTGATGTCGTCATCGCTCGGACGAGTGTCCGAGCTTGCGATCACCTTGCCCTCGGCATCGTCGGTATTGGTGGCTTGTCCCAGACGCACCGTAAATTCATAGGCTTTCAGCGCGTCGGTGATGTAGGGCACGGTCTTTGTTGCTTCGCCCAATGCCACGGCCAAAACGCCTGTGGCCTCTGGGTCCAGCGTCCCTGCATGGCCTGCCTTTTTGGCATCCATCGCCCAGCGCACTTTGTTCACGACAGCGGTGGAGGTCATGCCCGCGGGCTTGTCGACGATCAACCAACCTGAAATATCGCGGCCTTTGCGTTTCCGACCCATTTTGCCCTCTTTCTGCAGTAGGCGGCCCTGCTAACGGGCTTGCGCAACTCCGTCAATCAATCTGGGATTTTTCGACCGCGCCTGCGTTCCAAAGAAACCCCAGAACCAGCGGTTCCCCACAATCTGTGCGCATCCCGTGCGGTTGCCATGGCGGATTGTGAATGACCTCACCCGCGGATTTCTGATGCCAGCCGCTGTCGCCGACGGACCAAGATGCAGTGCCAGAGAGGATGACATAGGCCTCTTCCGCTGAATGCCGATGGACGGGGTATTCGATGTTGGGGCCGAGGATCAGGATACCCGCCAAGATCGCGTCGCTTTTGATTGGGGCATCGGGGCCCACCAGCATTGTCCAACCGTAGCGTTCTAGAAATGGTGCGCCTATGTCTTCGACGGAATAGGTTTGCTGCCAATCCAAGGCGCTGGCTATGTCGTGCAGATCGCGCACAGCCGCGTCGGTTAGCCAGCGGGTGACAGGTAAAGTCACTGGAGTTTCAGCAACGGCGACAACCGAAGAGGATGGCCATTTCGAAGCGATAGACTGAACCGCATCAATGCCGGACTCCGCGAAGTGATCGCGCAAAGCGATTGCGATGGAAATGATCTTATCAGCGTCCGTCAACGGCCCTGATCCAAAAGCGCCTCAACGCCTATTTATCCAAATCCTGCCGCACATGCGGATCGTTGAGCATCCGCGTTGTAGCGTCCATTCGGTCAAAGGTGTCGTCAATCTCAAATCGAATCTCAGGCGCGAATTTGATCGACAGGGCTTTGCTGACCTCGCGCCGGATTTCATGGCGGTTGTTGCGCAGCGCAGCAAGGCATTCTTCCTTTTGCCCGCCACCCAATGGCAGCACATAAGCCGTTGCGACCCGTAAATCAGGGGAACACCGCACTTCGCCCACGGTGATCGACATGCGCGCCAGATCAGGGTCGTACACATCGCCCCTTTGTAGCATCTCTGACAATCTGCGACGGATCAGCTCGCCCACGCGTAGTTGACGTTGTGAGGGCGCGCGGCCTTCGGAATTTTGGTTCTTTGCCATAGGGCCGATGTAAGCCTTCGGGTGGCTCTTGCCAAGCAAGGCTTTGCTTTTTGGCCAATCGCGGCTAGTCGTGCGTCTGAAGATTGAGGACGGACCAATGACAGAACTCCCTGGCATCGTGATCACCGGCGGCTCTGGCCGCATGGGACAAATGTTGATCAATACGGTTTTGAACAGCGACAAGGCCAAGCTGGTTGGCGTGGTCGAACGCGCTGTGCATGACTGGGTTGGTCAAGACATCGGCCTGGCGATGGGTGGCGCTGCTGTTGGCGTAACTGTCACCGATGATCCGGTGGAGGTCTTCGCAAAGGCCCAAGCGGTAATCGATTTTACCTCTCCGGCTGCGACGGTGGAGTTTGCAGGCCTCGCGGCGCAGGCGCGGGCGGTCCATGTGATCGGGACCACGGGCCTGACCGAGGACGACATTGCCGCTATCGGGCGCGCCGCGCGCCACACACGAATCGTGCGGACAGGGAATATGTCTTTGGGGGTGAACCTGTTGGTGAAACTGACACAGATGGTGGCAGAGGCGCTGGACGATGATTTCGATATCGAGGTGATCGAGGCGCACCACCACCACAAGGTCGACGCACCTTCGGGCACTGCCTTGATGTTGGGCGAAGCCGCAGCGAAGGGCCGAGGGGTGAACCTTAAAGACGTCAGCGACAGTGGGCGCGACGGGATCACGGGTGCACGCACCAAGGGGGACATCGGGTTCTCCGCCATTCGCGGTGGCGACATTGTGGGGGAACATGATGTGCTGTTTGCAGCCGCTGGTGAGCGGATTGTTTTGCGGCATTTGGCAACGGATCGTGCGATCTTTGCACGCGGCGCGGTAAAGGCTGCATTATGGGGTTTGGACAAGGACCCAGGCGAATACAATATGTTCGACGTTTTGGGATTGTGATCCAAACGGGATGATTTCGCGTATCTCTCAAGGAACTTGGGAGATGTGCGATGAAACCTGCCCTGACTTCATTGACTTTAGCCGCTGCACTGGCAGCGACGCCTGCCTTGGCCGACTATCGCCCGATCACGGATCAGGCGGAATTTCTTGGGTTCTTGGCAACAAAGAACCTCTCCAATCGGCTTTATGGTCTGACCCTCACAGTCTCACCTGAAGGAACGATCTCTGGCCGCGCGGCGGGCTATGATGTGACCGGCACATGGGCGTGGCAAGATGGGTATTTCTGCCGCCAAATGAATTGGGGTGGGCAGGATATTCCTTATAACTGTCAACTGGTCGAGATTCGAAACGGCAATGAAATGCGTTTCACTGTGGATCAGGGCGCGGGTGACAGCGCGTCGTTTAAGTTACGCTGACTGCTCTGAGGAGCCTCAAAAATCCACCGCGATGCCCTTCTTTTCCCAGTCGCCATAGCGAACGGGTTCGGGTCCGTCGCGACCGCCTAGTTCTTTTGGCGTCGCGACCGCCTTCTCTTTCTTCCGGCGCTCCTCCGCCTCTGCAAGGGCGCGTTTGGCGGCGGGGGGTAGGTCTTTTGGTGTTTCGCTCATCGAGGGTTATCCTTATGGCGTCTGGGTAGAAGATATACAGCGACATCAAGCGCGAACAAGGGGCGTGAGCGATGGATCAAACAGGTTTGGCCGCACGGAGCACGGCGCATTACATCCTCCAGCAGGTGACGACCGTAGGGCGTTTGATGTCAGAGGTCATTGGTGCGGGTGCTTTGGATGATCTTGCGCCGGACGATCGGGCACGGGCACAGAGGTTGGCGACGGATGCTTTGCGCGGGCTTGATCGCGCGGACAAGATGCTACGCCAGCATGTGAAGAAAGCACCTCCGATTTTCGTACAGAACGCCTTGCGCTTGGCGGTTGTGGAACTGGCGACAGATGGCAGCGCGCATGGTGTTGTGAACAGCTATGTGGAGATTGTGGCTCGCAACAAACGGACCGAAAAGCTAAAAGGTCTGACCAATGCGGTGCTGCGCAAGGTCTCTGAAACGGCTTCGGCGCAATGGGGGAAATCTGCGGTTCCGGTGATGCCAAAATGGTTGCGGGGTCCGCTCATTGAAGCTTGGGGGCAGAAGGCGATTGCGGGCGTTGAACGCGCGCAGTTTGCGGGGGCGCCATTGGATTTGACGCCGAAGACCGACGCAGACGCCGTCGCCCGTGCAACGGGTGGCACGGTTTTGCCGACGGGTTCGGTGCGGGTGCAAGAGGCGGGGCAGGTGTCGCGCATGTCGGGCTTCGTTGAGGGCGAATGGTGGGTGCAGGATGCGGCGGCGGCGATGCCGGTGCGGTTGCTCAATCCACAAAAAGGGGATCGCGTGTTGGACCTTTGCGCGGCACCGGGTGGCAAGACCTTGCAGCTTGCCGCGATGGGAGCAGATGTTACCGCGGTTGACGTTTCAGAAGGCCGGATGCGGCGGGTTCAGGAGAATTTGAAGCGGACGGGCCTTACGGCAGAAGTCATCGTTTCGGACGCATTTGCGTATCAGGAAACCGGCTTTGACGCTGTTTTGCTGGATGCACCGTGTTCGGCCACAGGCACAATTCGCCGCCATCCCGATCTGCCCTATGCCAAGGATGGGTCAGAGTTTGGTGCTCTTATCGGGCAGCAAGAGGCGATGATTGACCATGCGCTTGGCCTGCTGAAACCTGGTGGCGCTTTGGTGTTTTGCACTTGTTCGCTGTTGCCGGATGAGGGCGAAGTTCAGGTGGAAGAGGCGCTCGCGCGGCATTCTGATCTGTCCGTTGATCGCAAAGCCCTTGATAAACCTTGGATCGAAAAAGAGTGGATCACGGAAGAGGGCGGATTGCGCCTTCGCCCCGATTATTGGCCCGACATTGGCGGGATGGATGGTTTCTATATGGCGGTATTACGAAAGGATTCGTGACTTGTCGCCGGTCTGGGCGTAAACTCTGATCAACAACAAGCGTGAATCAACGCAGCCAGAGGCAGACCAACAGTGACCCAACCGCAGACATGGCGTGCCCGCCGCACGACGTATATGCACCGCGTTCATGCCCGCCGCGCCGCTCGGGCCAAGCCCGCGACGGCATTTGTGCAGCAGCCCGAACCGCGCACAATTGGGCGCGTGGCCCGAGGTCGGCAACTTCTTGCTGGGAATTTTCTGTTTGCTGGGACGCTGACCGAAGCACCGGATGCATCACTTTGGGACGCGGGCAATCGCAGCGCTTTGGTGTTGGAGGAAATGCATGGCTGCACGTGGCTTGATGATCTGGCGGCGATTGGGGATTCGCGGGCCCGCGCCAAGGCGCAAGCCTGGGTGCAAGACTGGATCACGCGTTACGGCAATGGAAAATCTGATGGATGGACGCCTGATCTTGTTGGTCGGCGTTTGATCCGTTGGATCAACCATGGGCTTTTCCTTCTGCGTGGTGCCGATACTGAAGCTTCGATGCGATTTTTCCGCAGTTTGGGGCAGCAGACGATTTTTCTGTCGCGTCGCTGGCAAACGGCCACGCCGGGCTTGGCGCGGTTTGAGGCTGTGACGGGCATGATTTATGCCGGCTTGTCGTTGGAAGGTATGGAACGGCACGTTGAACCAGCCATCGCGGCACTGGCAAAGGATTGCGAGACAGAAATCGATGCGCGCGGAGGAATCGCAACGCGTAATCCAGAAGCCTTGTTAGAGGTCTTCACACTGCTGAATTGGGCGGTTCTAGCAATCTCTGAATCCGACATGACCCCTCCGCAATCGGTGCATGACGCCATTGCCCGTATCGCACCGACCTTGCGCGCGCTGCGCCATAGCGACGGTGGATTAGCGCGGTTCCATGGCGGTGGGCGCGGGATGGATGGGCGCTTGGACAATGCGCTTGCGCTCTCTGGCAACAAAGACCTGCCAAGCGAAGGGCTACACATGGGCTTCGCGCGCCTCAGCCCCGGTAGGCTGTCGTTGATCGTTGATGCCGCTCCGCCTCCGCAGGGGGAGGCGTCGGTGAATGGTCATGCGTCTACGCTTTCTTTTGAACTGACGTCAGGGCGTCGATCTTTGATTGTGAACTGCGGGTCTGGAGCCAGCTTTGGGCCAGAATGGCGAAGGGCGGGTCGTGCAACTCCCAGTCATTCGACATTGGGGCTAGAGGGGTATTCCTCGTCACGCCTTGGAAAGCCCAGCCGTATCCTGAACAGCGGACAGGAATTGCTCATTGACCGGCCCAAGCGCGTTCAGTGTGAGTTTAGCAAGCTCGGGGACGGCGAACGGGTCGAGCTTTCTCACAACGGGTATCAGTTGACCCATGGGCTGACCCACGCCCGCACTATTGACATCACTACTGACGGTCGTGGCCTAGTCGGAGAGGATTTGATAACCACACTGTCGGACGACGACGAGGATCGTTTCGCGAAGGCTGTGGATCAAAGCAACCTTCTTGGCGTGCCTTTTTCCATTCGGTTCCACCTTCATCCTGACGTGGATGCGGTGCTTGATCTCGGCGGTGCGGCGATCTCGCTCGCTCTCAAATCTGGTGAAATTTGGGTCTTTCGGCACGATGGAAGCGCAGAACTAACGCTTGAACCCTCGGTTTATCTCGAAAACGGGCGATTAAAGCCCCGCGCAACCAAACAGATGGTTTTATCTGGCCGCACAATGAACTATGCGACCCGCGTTCGCTGGTCGTTGGCCAAGGCGCAAGATACGCCAGATGTGGTGCGTGATCTTGCGGTGGCAGAGGAGCCAGCGGCATTGGATGACTAGGTTTATCGGGGGATGATCCATGACCGACCTTCACCCAGTGCGCCGCGCACTGATTTCTGTTTCTGACAAAACCGGCATGATTGATCTGGCCAAAGCATTGGCTGGGCATGGTGTTGAACTGCTCTCGACCGGCGGTTCTGCGCAGGCGATGCGCGATGCAGGATTGGCGGTGAAGGATGTGGCTGAGGTCACCGGGTTCCCAGAGATGATGGATGGGCGGGTGAAGACGCTGCACCCTGTTGTGCATGGCGGGCTTTTGGCGCGGCGGGACAATGACGGCCACGTCGCCGCGATGGAGGAACATGGGATTGGCGAAATCGACCTGTTGGTCGTGAACCTCTATCCCTTCGAAGAAACCGTCGCCAAGGGCGCGGATTTTGATACGTGCATTGAGAACATCGACATTGGTGGCCCTGCGATGATCCGCTCCGCTGCCAAGAACCATGCATTTGTGAACGTTGTCACGGATGTTGAAGACTATGCAGATCTGCTGGCAGAGCTAGAGGCGAACGGCGGCAAGACGTCTTTGGCTCTGCGTCAACGCTTGGCGCAAACAGCCTATGCACGCACCGCGGCTTATGACACAGCAGTCAGCACTTGGATGGCTGAAGCAATCGGGGCTGACGCGCCACGCCGTCGCAGCTTTGCAGGCTCAATCGCGCAAACGCTACGCTACGGAGAAAACCCGCATCAGACGGCGAGTTTCTATACTGATGGAACAGGTCGTCCAGGTGTCGCAACCGCCGTACAGCATCAGGGCAAAGAGCTGTCTTACAACAACATCAACGACACGGATGCGGCGTTTGAATTGGTGGCTGAGTTTGATCCTGCCGACAGCCCCGCCGTCGCGATCATCAAACACGCCAACCCTTGCGGTGTCGCCAAAGGTGCGACGTTGCTTGAGGCTTACCGCAATGCGTTTGACTGTGACCGGACCAGTGCGTTCGGCGGCATCATTGCAATGAACGTTCCCTTGGATGAAGAAACCGCGAAAGAGATCACTGGCATATTCACCGAGGTTGTAATTGCGCCCGGAGCGTCTGATGCCGCAAAGGCAGTTTTTGCCGCCAAGAAAAACCTGCGTTTGCTGACAACCGAAGGTCTGCCCGACACACGAGAGGGCGGTTTGACCTACCGCCAAGTTGCAGGCGGCATGTTGGTGCAGGATAAAGACAACGGCTACGTCGGGATGGATGACTTGAAAGTCGTGACTAAGGTGAAACCGACTGATCAGCAGATGGATGACCTTTTGTTCGCGTGGAAGGTAGCAAAGCACGTGAAATCTAACGCCATCATTTACGTGAAAGACAAAGCCACCGTCGGTGTGGGCGCTGGCCAGATGTCCCGCCTCGACAGTGCTTTGATCGCAGCTAAGAAGGCTGAGCGAATGGCAGAGGCGATGGATTTACCTGAACCGCTGACAAAGGGTTCTGCTGTCGCATCTGACGCGTTCTTCCCCTTTGCTGACGGCCTCCTCGAAGCTGCGGCAGCTGGCGCGACTTGTGTGATCCAACCGGGTGGCTCCATGCGCGATGATGAGGTGATCGCAGCCGCAGATGAAGCTGGGATCGCGATGGTCTTTACAGGGATGCGCCATTTCCGGCACTAGGGCAGTATGCGTTTACTTTATTGGACAGCGTTTTGGGTCTTTGTGATCGATCAGGTATCGAAATGGCTGATCGTACAATGGCTTGACCTGCCAAACCTCACGGAAGGGCGGTTGACCGTTGTCCCCGGGTTTGTGGAGTTCCGCATGGCCTGGAACCGAGGTGTCAATTTCGGCCTCTTTTCTGAATTTGACATGAAATGGGTTCTGATCGCCGTTGCATTGGCGATCACCGTTGGTGTCTTGATTTGGCTGCACCGATCTGGTGCGTCACGCATGGGTTATATCGCGGGTGGCCTTCTGGTTGGCGGAGCTTTAGGCAATGTAGTCGATCGCTTGGTCTACGGTGCTGTCGCGGATTTCCTGAATGTGACCTGCTGCGGCATTGTGAACCCTTACGCGTTCAACGTCGCCGACATTGCGATTTTCGTTGGCGCGATTGGTTTGGCGTTTGCACCTGACCCAAAAGACGCCTCAAAGCCAAAGAAGAAATAATCTCGCGCGTGACCTTAGGGCATTCATCGGTTATTGATGCTGAAAAAGAGTGAGAAGGCGTTATGCGGGTAGTACTTTGTGCCCTTACATCGGTGGCTTTGATGGGATGCGCGGGAGAGCGCGGTCTCCGCGATTTGCGGTCCAGCACAGGGGGTCCTGACGAATTCTCTGTCGTGCCAAGCGCCCCATTGGAAATCCCCGAAACGCTTTCACTGCCGACACCGACCCCTGGTGGGAGCAATCGAACAGACATTAACCCGAATGCGAACGCGGTCGCAGCCCTTGGTGGTTCGCCAGCCAGAGTATTTGCGGGTGGAATACCAACCAGCGATAGCGCTCTTGTTGCCCGCGCCTCGCGCTACGGCACCCAAGCCGATATTCGGCCGGTTTTGGCAGCAGAAGACGAGGCGTTCCGCGAAAGAGGGCGGATTTTGAACGTCTTTAACGTGTTGGGTCGGGATCGGTATTACCAAACCTACGCCAGCCAAGCCTTGAATGCCTATGGCGAATTGGACCGCTTCCGCGCTGTTGGAGTAGCAACACCTTCCGCTCCGCCGCGTTAATCGCGCGCCCTCACAACCTCGTTGGTGCACTTGAAGGCTGCGCGATCTGACGTAAGTTCAATCCAAAGACAAACGTTCAAGGATTTGTAATGCGCAGATTACTTGCCGCTTTGGCATTGAGCGCCGCGCCCCTTTCGGCTGCGGCAGAGGAAGTCACGACTTTTGATTTGGACAACGGCATGGAAGTTGTGGTGATCGAGGATCATCGCGCACCTGTTGTTGTGCATATGCTTTGGTATCGCGTGGGGTCAGCGGATGAGCCCGAAGGCGTTTCAGGCATCGCGCATTTCCTTGAACACCTGATGTTCAAAGGCACCGATATGTTGGAGGCCGGGGAATTTTCGGCCACCGTCGCTGCCAACGGTGGATCGGACAATGCCTTCACCAGCTATGACTACACGGCCTATTTCCAACGCGTCGCGGCCGATCGACTTGAGCTAATGATGGAGATGGAAGCCAACCGGATGAACAACCTGCAGATCACCGATGCAGATGTGATCCCTGAACGCGGCGTGATTTTGGAAGAACGCAACCAACGTACTGAAAACAGCGCGGGTGCCTTAGCGAATGAACAGTTCCGCGCGGCCTTGTATCAAAACCATCGCTATGGCGTGCCGATCATCGGCTGGCAGCACGAGATGGAGCAGTTGGATCTGAAAGACGTGCTGGATTTCTATGATCTCTACTACGCGCCGAACAACGCGATCTTGGTGGTCGCCGGTGATGTGGAGCCGGATGAGGTCAAAGAATTGGCGGAGAAGTATTATGGCGTCCTTCCTGCTGAGGCGAACTTACCAGAGCGTGAACGTCCGTCAGAGCCGCCGCACCGCGCCGAGCGTCGCTTAACTTATGTCGACCAACGCGTCTCGCAGCCTTACCTGACGCGCACGTACCTTGCCCCTGAGCGTGATCCGGGTGCACAGGAAGAAGCAGCAGCCTTGGTCTATCTGGCCGAACTTTTGGGCGGGTCGCCCTTTACATCCGCGCTGGGCGTAGCTTTGCAGTTTGATACCGATACGGCAGTCTACACAAACGCGGGCTATTCCGGCAGCTCGCTCGATACGAGCACGTTCGGGCTGTCCATTGTGCCGTCAGAAGGCGTAACACTATCGGAAGCAGAGGCAGCGATGGATCAGGTGATTGCGGATTTCATGGCAGCCCCGATTGATCCAGAACGGTTGGAGTCCATCCGCACTCAACTGCGCGCGTCAGAGATTTATGCCAAAGACAACGTTCAAGGTTTGGCGCGCCGTTACGGCGCCGCATTGTCGCAGAGTCTGACAGTTGAAGACGTGCAAGCATGGCCGGACATTCTTCAAGCTGTGACCGAGGAAGACATCAAAGCGGTGGCCGAGAAGGTATTGGATAGAAAACGCGCTGTGACCGGATGGGTCGTGGCGACAGAAGAGGATGCGATCTGATGCGGCGTTTATTCCTTTCTCTTTGCTTTGTTTTCGGCGCGACCACAGCAAGCGCTGCGATCGAGATTGAAGAGTTTACCTCACCCGGCGGCATTGACGTCTGGATGGTCGAAGAAGATTCGATCCCCTTCACAGCGCTGGAAATCCGCATTCGTGGCGGTTCAGTGCTGGATGCGCCCGGTAAGCGTGGTGCGACCAATCTGATGATGGCGCTGATCGAAGAAGGTGCGGGCGATATGGATGCACAGGCCTTCCAGACAGCCCGTGAAAACCTCGCCGCGAGTTACGGTTTCCGCGCGTTTGATGACACGATTTCGATTTCTGCCGAGTTTTTAACGGAAAACCGCGATGAAGCGGTCGCTTTGCTGCGCGAGGCTCTGGTGAACCCACGCTTTGACCAATCCGCGATTGATCGAGTGCGGGCGCAGATCATTTCCGGCATCAACTCGGATGCAAAGAACCCGAACCGTATTGCCGGATCAGCCTTTGATGCGGCGGCCTTTGGGGATCATCCCTATGGCAGTTCCCAAGATGGCACGATCGAGAGTGTCAATGCTTTGACTCGCGAAGACATCTTGGACGCACATGCAGCAGCTTTGACCCGCGATCGCATGTTCGTCAGCGCGGTGGGCGACATCACGCAGGAAGAGCTTGGCGCGCTTGTGGATGACCTGCTCGGCGATCTGCCTGAAACGGGTCCGGCCTTGCCAGACTATGTCGATTTCGGTCTTGGGCCGGGTATTACGGTTATTGATTACGAAACACCTCAGTCCGTGGCTTTGTTCGGTCACAAAGGCATCAAGCGCGATGATGATGATTTCTTTGCGGCCTATATCATTAACCATGTGTTGGGGGCCGGAGGATTTGAATCTCGTCTGACCACCGAAGTGCGCGAAAAACGCGGTCTGACCTATGGTATCGGAACTTATCTGATCCCGAAGTTCCATGCGGAGCTTTACCTCGGATCGGTTGCGTCCTCGAATGAAACGATTGCCGAAGCCATCGAAGTCACCAAAGCCGAATGGGCGCGGATGGCCGAAGAGGGCATGACGGCAGAAGAATTGGCCGATGCAAAGAAATTCATCACGGGCGAATACCCTTTGCGGTTTGATGGCAACGCAGAGATCGCATCGATCCTAGCGGGGATGCAGATGACCGGCCTGCCGTCCGACTATGTGATCAACCGGAATGGATATGTTGAGGAAGTGACTTTGGACGATATCAACCGCGTTGCCGGGGAGCTACTTGATCCCGAAGCGCTCCATTTCGTCGTCGTCGGTCAGCCTGTCGGGTTGGAATCAAGCGAATAATCCTGCTCGCAGAATCGCGTGGGTTCATGCTACACCTAGTGGCATGAACCTTGCTGACCCCCAAATACAGGCCAGACCCGTTATTCGGCAGCTGGATGAGGCTGCAATCAACCGGATTGCGGCGGGTGAGGTTGTGGAACGGCCAGCATCGGCAGTGAAGGAACTGGTTGAGAACGCCATTGATGCCGGCGCGACACGGATTGAGGTCGCTATTGCTGACGGAGGCAAGACACTCATTCGGGTAACGGATGACGGCTGTGGCATCGCGGCAGAGGATTTGCCGCTCGCCCTATCACGGCACGCCACGTCAAAGATTGACGGCTCTGATCTGCTGAACATCCACAGCTTTGGGTTTCGAGGTGAGGCTTTGCCTTCGCTTGGCGCGGTCGGCCGGTTGACCATCACCAGCCGTGCTGATGGCGATGGGGCAGAGATTACCGTTGCGGGCGGTGCAATGTCGGCCGTGAAACCTGCGGCCTTATCCAAAGGTACGGTGGTTGAACTCCGCGATCTTTTCTATGCCACGCCTGCGCGATTGAAATTCCTACGTACTGATCGGGCTGAGAACCAAGCGATCACAGATGTGGTCAAACGCTTGGCCATGGCGGAGCCGTTCATCGGATTTACGCTGACGGACTTGTCGGGCGGCGATCGCCGTGTGATCTTCCGGGCTGATGCCGAAACGGGTGATATGTTCGATGCGCTGCATGGGCGCCTGCGTGCGGTTTTAGGCAAAGAATTCGCGGAAAATGCGCTACCCATCGACACCGAACGCGACGGGTTTCACCTAACGGGATACGCAGCGCTTCCAACCTACTCACGCGGCGCGGCTGTTGCGCAGTTCCTATTCGTGAATGGCCGACCCGTTAGCGACAAGATGCTGCTGGGTGCGTTGCGCGCGGCCTATATGGATGTGCTCAGCCGTGACCGGCATCCGGTGGCCGCGCTGTTCATAGATTGCGATCCGACGCTGGTAGATGTGAACGTCCACCCGGCGAAATCAGAGGTCCGGTTCCGTGATCCGGGAACGGTGCGCGGGCTGATTGTGTCTGGCCTGCGCCACGCCTTGGCAGAAGCGGGGCACCGTGCTTCGACCACTGTTGCTACGGCCACTTTAGGCGCAATCCAGCCCGAGCAAACCGCCGCACGGGTGTATCAGATGGACCGCCCCAGCTTCACCGCGCGTTCGATGACATTTCAGGCGCAAGCCCCCGCGTTCATGGAAGAACCCTCGGCACGGATCGAACCGGCGCCAGAGCCTGTTGTGGAAGAGGCTCCGCTAGAAGCAAATCCGCTGGGTGCAGCCCGTGCGCAGGTGCATGAGAATTACATCATCGCGCAAACCGAAACGGGGATTGTCATCGTCGATCAACATGCCGCACACGAACGGTTGGTCTATGAAAAACTCAAAACGCAGATGGCAGAGAATGGCGTTGCCGCGCAGGCGTTGTTGATCCCTGAAATCGTCGAGATGACAGAGAATGAGGCCGCGTCCCTGATGGCCATCGTTTATGATCTGTCACGGCTTGGCCTAACCTTGGAGCCCTTTGGGGGCGGTGCGATTGCCGTGCGCGAAACGCCCGCGATCTTGGGCGAAGTCAACGCCGAGGCCATGATCCGCGATATTCTGGATGAATTGGCCGATCAGGGCGACAGCGCCAAGTTGCAATCGAAAATCGAGGCTATCCTCAGCCGTGTGGCCTGCCATGGGTCGATCCGCTCTGGCCGACGGATGCAGGGTGCAGAGATGAATGCGCTATTGCGTGAAATGGAAGCCACGCCGCTGTCTGGCCAATGCAACCACGGGCGCCCGACCTATGTGGAACTAAAACTCTCTGACATCGAAAGGCTGTTTGGCCGCACATGATTACGCTTGGTGGCACGACCTATGAATTGACCGACCCCATTGTTTTGCTGGCGCTGGGCGGTGCGGTTGTTCTGTTGCTGGTTGTGATCCTCTTGCTCGTTTCCGTGCGGCGTGCAGGGCAATCTGCGTTGATGACCCAACACCTTGCCAGCCAGATGGGCGGGTTGGGCAGCCGTGTGAATGAGCTATCGAATGGTCAACAACAGCTTTTCGGTGGTCTTAACTCCGTCTCAGAAGCGCAGGCGCAACAGCAGGCCCAAACCTTGCAATTGATGGAGCAACGTTTGGCGCAGGTGAACGAGTCGATGGGCCAAAACCTATCGGCCAGCGCACAACGCACTGCGCAGTCGCTGGGGGAGCTTCAGCAGCGGTTGCAAACCATCGACAAGGCGCAGGAGAATATCACTAAGCTCTCAGGCGACGTGCTGTCTTTGCAGGACATTCTCTCGAACAAGCAGACCCGCGGTGCGTTTGGCGAAATCCAACTCCATGATATCGTGTCGAAGGCTTTGCCGAGCGACAGCTATGCGCTTCAAGCGACCTTATCGAATGGCAAACGGGCGGATTGTCTGATCCACCTCCCTAACCCACCGGGACCAATTGTGATCGACAGCAAATTTCCGTTGGAGGCCTATGAGGCTTTGCGGAATGCGACGAATGATTGGGAGGTCAATGAAGCGGCAAAGCTCATGCGGTCGTCGGTCAAACACCACATCAAAGCGATCTCAGAGAAATACATCCTTGAAGGCGAAACCGCTGACGGTGCGCTGATGTTTTTGCCGTCGGAAGCTGTTTACGCAGAGCTTCACGCGAATTTCCCTGAACTTATCCGCGATGGCTTTGCCGCCCGCGTTTGGATCGTGTCTCCGACGACCTGCATGGCGACACTGAACACGATGCGCGCGATCTTGAAAGACGCGCGGATGCGGGAACAGGCGGGGGCTATTCGCAAGGAATTGAGCCTACTTTACGGCGATGTAGATCGACTTGGCACGCGAGTGGAAAACCTTGATCGGCATTTCAGTCAAGCGGCGAAGGACATCACTGAGATCAAGATCAGCGCTGAGAAGGCAGGCAAGCGGGCGCGCCGGTTGGACAATTTCGATTTCGAAGAATTGGCGAAGGATGACGATCCGAAAGTCGTGCCGCTGGCATCCCCCAAATCATAAATTCCATGTACGCAGCCGCTCTTTTTGACATGGATGGTTTGTTGTTGGACACGGAACGGGTTTATCTGCGCACGTTTTTACAGGCCGCAGAAGACCTTCGATTTCCGTTTCCAGACGGCCTTGACGCGATTTTTCGAAGCATGGTCGGCCTGCGCGCAAAAGACAGCGCGCAGATCATGAATGAAAAGCTGGGTGTTCATGTCGATGTTGCAGCTTTCAACGAGGCTTGGAGCAGTCATACCGTTGTGGCGTTAGAAAATGAGATGCCACTGCGGGAAACGGTCAGAGAGACATTGCAGCGTGTCGCAGAGGCCAAAATCCCTTGCGCCGTTGCCACCTCTACGCGCACGTCTTTCGCTATAGATCACTTGGAACGGGCAGGAATTGCAGGGTTCTTTGATGTCGTTATCGGCGGCGAGCAGGTGAGCAAAGGTAAGCCAGCGCCTGAAATTTACCTTCGAGCGGCCGAGGCCCTTGGCGTGGACGTTACAAAATGCGCAGCTTTTGAGGACAGCAATACCGGCATCCGAGCGGCGGTCGCCTCAGGCGCGCTGGCGGTTCAAATCCCAGATATGGTTGCACCGACAGATGAGGTCAGGGCGCTGGGTCATTCCATAGCGCCCGATCTCATAAGCGCAGCGCGGCATATCGGGTTGATAAAATAGAAAAGACCCCTGAAATCAGGGGCCTTTTCGGTGCACACTTAGATGGTTTGGAGCTACATCAAATACGCACAAACTTTTGGGCAATACGTGGCAGGAAGGCGTTGAACTTCAACGGCGCGTCCGTTGCGGCAAGACAAATACAGTCCTCGCCCGGAGCGGCGACAGGTGTATGCTGCAAATCTTCGTTTGCAACTTCAACGTCGCCCGCGCTGAACGTGTCCTCTTCGTCTGCAAAGGCTCCCTTCAGAACCAGCGTCAGTTCGGTTCCGTTATGACCGTGATCCGGCACAGCGGTTCCGCCTGGGATTTTAAGCAAACGCACCGTTGCGTCTTTAGACGTCGGCAAAATCATCTGGCTAACGCCGCCACCGATTTTGCGCCATTTCACGGCTTCTAACCCACCACCAATGTAATCCTGCAAAGGCGCAGGAATGTCAGAGTTTTTCGCCGCTGACTTCGCCTCTTCCTTCCGGAATGCATTATCCGCGATCAACGCAAGCGTTGCCTCGAGGCTATCTTCTGACAGCCCTACTGGCTCGCCTGACATCATCACTTCGCCGCCAACGGCTTCGTATTCTGCCAAAGCTGCGCGGCATTCGTCACACATGGAGATATGCGTTGCCACAACAAGGTTGAACGCCTCTGGCAATGTGCCTGCTGCATAGCCCATCAGCAGTTCGTCAGTGAGGTGGTGTTTTATCTGTTTCATCGTCGTAATCATTTCATTGCGTGGCGGAGCCGTTCCAGAGCCAATCTAATACGTGATTTGATTGTTCCTAAAGGCAACCCCGTCTCAGCTGCTATTTCGCTATGTGAGAGATCGCCAAAGTAGGCTTTCTCAATCAACGTCCTTTGTTTCTCGGGCAATTGAGCCAAAGCTTGACCCAACTGATCTGTTTCTTCTTGCAGGGCCATCGCGTCCGCCTGATCCGGCTCCGCCTCTGGACCCCATGGCAAATCCTCTGGCTCAGGCCGCCGCTGCTTGCGCAACATGTCGATCCGCCTGTTCCTTGCGATGGTGAAAATCCATGTCGACACGCTCGCTTTGGCCGGATCAAACATATGGGCCTTGCGCCACAGGGTGGCCATTACATCTTGTGCGCATTCTTCTGCTACATCGTGGCTCGCGCCTGACTTCATCAGAAACGATTTCACACGGGGCGCGAAATGGCTGAACAATGCGGCAAACGCCTCTTTGTCCTGCGTATCGCGCACGGCGTAGATTTGGGTCACCCACATCAGCCGCGTGTTCGCTTCAGTATCCGTCACAGTTTCCGACCTCACGGAACGGCGCTTCACCCCCTGGTGATGCGGTTTGCGGTCCAGAACCAGCTCTGCACCCGCTTTGTCCGTCTCTCGTGATGACATTAACATACAACTGTTACGACGCTAAATTCTTATTGGATCAAACTTTTTTGTGTCCTTCTTTTTCATCCGCTCTACGTCATGGGTCGTAAGAAGCCCAAACCAAGACTTGGGTGACAAGGAAGACCAAATATGCCGTTTGAGACTGGAACCGCAGCGCCACGAAAGATTGCTGTGATTGGGGCTGGGATTTCAGGAATGGGGGCGGCGCACCTGCTGGCCAAAGACCATCGTGTTGTTCTGTTTGAAGCTGAAGACCGTCTGGGCGGCCATGCGCGTACCAAGATGGCGGGGTCAAACCGCGACACGCCTGTCGATACCGGGTTCATCGTTTACAACTACATCAACTATCCAAACCTGGTGAAGCTTTTCGATCATCTCGATGTGCCGGTGATGAAGAGCAACATGAGCTTTGGCGCGTCCTTTGATGGGGGTCGGTTGGAATATGGTTTGGCAAGTCTCAATGCCTTGTTTGCGACGCGCCGCAATCTGATCAGCCCGAAGTATTACCGTATGATCCGTGATCTGACGGTGTTTAACAAACACGGGTTAGAAGCCAGCAAAGAAGACGGCATGACCATAGGCGGCTTGATGGAGAAACTTCGTCTCAGCCATTTCTTCCGCGATCATTATATTCTTCCGTTCTCAGGCGCGATCTGGTCGACGCCCAAGCAAAAGATCATGGATTTCCCAGCTCATGCGTTGCTGAAGTTCTTCGACAACCACGCGCTCCTTGCGGCGACGGGTCAGCACCAATGGTACACAGTGAAAGGTGGTTCAGAGCAGTATGTCGCTCGACTTGGCGCAGATATGGATCGCCGGGGTGTTGATGTCAGACTGGCGGCACCGATCGATGCGGTGCAGCGCACACCATTTGGTGTTCAGGTTAAGACCTATGGCTCTGAGTGGGAGATGTTTGATGAGGTCGTGTTCGCAACGCATTCAGACGACACTTTGAAAATGTTGGCTGATCCGACGCCAACGGAACAGGCCACACTTGGCGCCGTTCGCTATCAGCCGAACAAGGTCGTCCTACACTCTGACACCTCGATCATGCCAAAACGTCGTGCGGTTTGGTCGTCTTGGATTTACACCGAAGACAAAGACAAGAAAACCGATCAGATCGACCTGACCTACTGGATGAATTCCCTGCAAAATATCCCCCAAGATCAGCAGTTTATGGTGACGTTGAACTCAACCCGTCAGATCCGAGAAGAGCTGATCTGGGATGAATGCACACTGCGCCACCCTGTTTACGATAATGCCGCGTTGGCCGCCCAAGAACAGGCTGCCGTGATGAACGGATCAAACCGGACATGGTTCTGCGGGGCATGGATGAAGAACGGTTTCCATGAGGATGGTTTGTCCTCAGCCTATGACGTCGTGCACGCGCTCAACGCGGTTGAGCGTTTGGAAATGGCGGCGGAGTGAACGCGGTCGAACATATTAGTGGGGAGACCTACCACGGTCGCCGCGGCGCGGTAAAAAACGCGTTTCGGTACTCGATCGATTATGTTCTTTTGGATGCAGAGGCTCTGGTCAAAGCGCCTAAACTCTTTGCGCGCAACAAAGCCTCTTTGATGTCGCTTCAGGACAGTGACCATGGAGGTCCGCCAAAAGAAGGCAAAGGTGCGCAATGGGTGCGCGATGTTTTGTCGGCGCATGGTATCTATTTGGATGGTCGGATCGAGCTGCTGGCCCAACCCCGCGTGTTGGGGCATGTGTTCAATCCGGTGAGTTTCTGGTTGTGCTATGACGGAAACGCGCTAAAGGCAGTGATCGCGGAAGTGACGAACACCTTTGGCGACAGGCACTCCTATTTGTGTGCGCATGATGATCTGCGCGAGATCACCAAGGACGAAACGCTACAGGCAAAAAAGCTGATGCATGTTTCTCCTTTTCAACCGATTGAAGGCGGCTACACTTTCCGGTTCGACATCAACGCGACCGATATTCTGATACATATCGACTATTCCCGTGGAAACGGCGGATTGGTTGCGACGCTGAAGGGTCCGCGCAAGCCACTGACCAACCGGTCGATCCTAAAAGCGGTGGTCAGACGCCCCTTTGGCTCTCGACGCGTATTAACCCTGATCCATTGGCAGGCGCTTAAGCTTTGGTTCAAGGGCGCGACGTTCCGGTCGCAACCTGTTGCTCCGTCTGAAGAAGTCAGCAGATGAACGCGCTTGGGCAGCGGTTGCCGGCCTACAGCCTGTTCGCGGCTGTGATCGCTGCAGCTGGATTACCCATCTACATCTATGCACCGAAATATTATGCCGACACTTATGGCGTCAGCTTAACAGCGCTTGGTGCGCTTCTATTCGTACTACGCCTATTCGATGTTGTCCAAGACCCTGTCTTGGGCTGGATCAGTGAACGTCTGCGTGCAGGAAAGGCGTTCTGGGTCAGCATGGGTGCTGTGTTTTTGGCCGTTTCGATGTGGGGGTTGTTTGCAGTTGATCCTTTGTTCAATCCGATTTGGTGGTTCGGGTTGACGATCACGGGTCTGTTCACAGCTTTCAGCTTTCTGACCATCAACTTCTATGCACAAGGCGTCGGCAAAGCCTCGCAAGTCCAAGGTGGGCATGTCCGCCTCGCGGCTTGGCGAGAAACTGGTGGATTGCTAGGCGTTTGTATCGCCGCCGTTGCACCGACGATCTTAATGGGCTCAACAGAAAATCCCTTTGCAGTGTTCGCAGGTGGTTTTGTTGTCGTTGTCGCTGTCGCCACGCTTTGGATGTGGCCGGAATGGTCGGGGCGAACTGAAACCGAGCCAACTGAAATCAGAGAGATCATTGCCGATCCATTGGCCCGTAGGCTTCTCATTTTGGCCCTCTTCAATGCCACTCCACTAGCTGTTTCATCCACATTGTTCCTCTTCTTCGTGGAATCTCGCCTTGGCGCTGTCGGATGGGAAGGCCCGCTTTTGGTCCTCTTCTTCCTTGCCGCGGCGATTTCCGCGCCACTATGGTCAAAGCTGGCGCAGCGCTATGGCGCAAAAGGCACACTTTTGACGGCGATGGCCCTCGCGATCCTCTCTTTTGCCTATGCGCTCACTTTATCGACCGGCGATGAAATCCAATTCGCCGTTATCTGCGTATTATCAGGAGCAACCATCGGAGCGGACCTCACCCTTCTCCCTGCGATGTTTGCGCGCCGGATGTCTGTCGTCTCTCCCAACGGCGGACAGGGCTTTGGGCTTTGGTCCCTGGTCAGCAAATTCACATTGGCTTTCGCCGCGGTGATTTTGCTTCCGATACTAGAGAATGCAGGGTTCGCCGCAGGTCAAACAGACCTGCCGGAAAGCGCCCTAACCACACTAACGGTGCTCTATGCGGGAGTGCCGTGCATATTGAAACTCGTGGCTGTCGCCATCTTGGCGACCACGACATTGGAGGAATAAACGAATGTCGTTTCTTCCCTATCTGATCATCGGCGCGGCCTTGATGCTGATCGCTACGTTCTTCAAAGAGCGATACGTCTCATTCTGGGGTCAAAGCTCTGACGACTATTCAGACGGCCCGCAGTTTGACATTCGCGAGCGGTTTGTCGGTCCCATTCAGTGCGAAGGGATCATCTATGGGCCAACAGGTCGTGTGTCTTCCCGCTTCACGGCGCAGTTCGACTGCACTTGGGAAGGAAATGTCTGCATGATGAAAGAGATCTTTCATTACGACAGCGGCAACGTTCAGAACCGCGAATGGACCCTTACGTTGGGCAATGACGGCGGCATCAAAGCCGAAGCGCCAGATGTGATCGGTGCGGGTAGTGGGCAGCAAAAAGGCTCTGCGGTTTTGCTGAACTACAAGCTGCAACTGACCGAAGAAGCGGGCGGTCATGTGTTGGATGTGACCGACTGGATGTATCTGATGCAAAACGGATCGATCATGAACCGCAGCCAGTTCCGCAAGTTTGGCATCAAGGTTGCTGAATTGGTCGCGACGATGCGTCCTGCGGAACCCAAAGTGATCTCGGCCGAGTAATGCGCAACTGGGCTGGCAAACGCTATTGGCTTGTGGGCGCCAGCGAAGGCTTAGGCCGCGAGCTGGCGTTTTCCCTGTCGCGTGCAGGGGCCGAGGTGATTGTCTCCGCCCGGTCTGAAGATCGGTTGAAGTCGCTTGTGGAAGAGCTTCCAGGCAAGGCGTCCTTTGTCACCGTCGATGTGGCGGACCGCGCGGCGGTTGAAGCGGCGGCGGCGGAGGTTGGCGAGCTTGACGGTGTGGTCTATTTGGCCGGTGTCTATTGGCCGATGAAAGCCTCTGAATGGGACAACGAAAAAGCCGACCTGATGGGAGAGATCAACTTCCTCGGCGCGTCGCGTGTTGTCGGGTCTGTCATGCCTCAGTTTGTGGCGAAGAATGCGGGGCATATCGTCCTGACAGGATCGCTCTCAGGCTTCCGAGGGCTGCCGGGCGCGATTGGGTATGCGTCGTCCAAAGCGGGCATGATGGCTTTGGGTGAGTCGATGCAGGCAGATTTGCGCACCTCACCGATTGAGGTTCAACTCGTCAATCCGGGCTTCATCAAGACGAGGCTGACCGACAAGAACGACTTCAACATGCCGTTCATCATGTCCGCCGAAGACGCCGCTAAAGAGATGTTCGATCACATGAACACCGATACGTTCAAAAAGAGCTTTCCGATGGTGTTCTCGTGGGTCTTCCGTCTGTCGCAGTTTATGCCAGATTGGATGTATTATCGGCTGTTTGGGGCGAAGTGATCTAATACACCGTTTTCGCGTAGGTCCGGTCAGCAACATCCAAATGCGGGGCGCTGTTGAAGGTGGCCAGCATTGGCCCGTGATCTGTCACTAAAATCCGGTGCACAGAGGTGTTCATAATGGGCGTGGCGATCTGAGCAAACTTCGGGATCGGCAGGTCGAGCAGCTGCGATACTATCGCGGCGATGACACCGCCGGAAGTCACGCAGAGCACGCGTTTGCCGGGTTGGCGGGCGATGTCCATGACGTCAGCGACGCGGGTATTGAACTCCTCCCAAGTCTCATGTCCTTTGATGTCTTTATTCTTCCACGCCTGAAGCGTTTTGGGAAAATGGGTCACAAAATCATCTGGGCTGAGTTGTTCGAGGCCAAAGACTGATTTCATCTCTGCCGAGAGATCGTAATAGGCGATCTCGTTTAGGCGTGGGTCGATGTCCGTATCCGTGAACCCCATGTTCGCCAGTGTTTGTTTTTGGCGCAGCAGGCTGCCGCTCATCGCAAGGTCAAAGGGCTGTTCGTGGTCCTTCATCCACGCTCCCAGCCATTTAGCTTGCTGATGGCCGAGATCTGACAGGCGATCGTAGTCTTCTTCTGTGGTGGCTGCAGAATTCGCCTGCCCGTGCCGCACCAAAACAACTTCGCTCATCTGATCCTCCTACCTGAAGGCGAAGAGGTAGAGCGTTGGGTGTGGATTGGCAATGTGGGATGCCTCCGGCGGAGGTATTTTTTGCTCAAAAGACTTGGGTTTCCGACTTGTTAAGGATGCCTTCATTTCGGATACTGAGAATAAGAGCAGAACATGAACAAACAGGGTTGAAATGACAGCGTCTCAGCTGCTTTCAGACGTATTTGGATTTGATGACTTTCGCCCCGGTCAGGGTGAGATTGTGGAGGCTGTGTGTGCGGGGCGCGATACGCTCGCCATTATGCCGACGGGCGGGGGGAAGTCGCTGTGTTTTCAGCTGCCTGCTTTGGTTCGGGATGGGGTGACGGTGGTGATTTCGCCATTGATCGCCTTGATGCGGGATCAGGTGCGGGGCTTGCAGGAAGCGGGGGTTGAGGCGGGTGCGCTGACCTCCGGCAACACGCAGGAAGAGACCGATTATGTCTGGCAGCGGTTGGAGGCGGGCACGCTGAAGCTGCTTTATATGGCGCCGGAGCGGTTGGCCTCTGGTAGCATCGCGCAGATGTTGCATCGAGCCAATGTCAGCCTGATCGCCGTGGATGAGGCGCATTGTGTCAGCCAATGGGGCCATGATTTCCGCCCTGATTATTTGCGGATCGGGGAGCTGCGCGCGGCGTTGGACGTGCCATTGGTGGCCCTGACTGCCACGGCGGATGCGGAGACGCGGGAAGAGATCATTGCGAAGCTCTTTGCCGGTCGCAAGGTTGAGGTGTTTCTACGTGGGTTTGACCGCCCCAATATTCATTTGGCCTTTGCAGCCAAGGATCAGCCACGCCAGCAGATTTTGAATTTTGCTACTGCTCGGAAAGGCCAGTCGGGGATCGTTTATTGTGGGACGCGGGCCAAGACCGAAACGCTCGCACGCGCTCTGGCCGACGCTGGGCATTCGACATGCCACTATCATGGCGGGATGGAGGCTGAGGATCGGCGTGAGGTTGAACGACGGTTCCAGCAAGAGGACGGGTTGATCGTTTGCGCGACCGTAGCCTTTGGGATGGGCATTGATAAGCCGGATATTCGCTGGGTCGCCCATGCGGACCTGCCGAAGTCCATTGAGGCGTATTATCAGGAGATTGGGCGCGCAGGGCGCGATGGTGCACCTGCCGAAACCCTGACGCTGTTTGGGCCGGATGACATTCGCTATCGCAGGCAGCAAATTGATGAAGGGCTTGCTCCGCCAGAGCGGCGGGATGCAGACCATGGGCGGTTGAATGCTTTGCTAGGATTGGCGGAAGCGTTGAACTGCAGGCGGCAAAGCCTGTTGCGGTATTTTGGAGAGGAGGCTGAGCCGTGCGGCCATTGCGACCTGTGTGAGAAGCCGCCAGAGGTCTTTGATGGCACGCAGCCGGTGCGGATGGCGCTTTCGGCGGCCTTGCGGACGGGCGAACGGTTTGGCGCCGGGCATCTGATCGATATTCTGCGTGGCACGTCGACCGATAAGGTGCGCGAACGCGGGCATGACGCTTTGCCGACATTTGGTGTTGGCAATGAGTATGACAAACGCCAGTGGCAGGTGATCTTTCGGCAGATGATGGGGCATGACCTGTTGCGGCCAAATGCGGAGCGTCACGGTGCCCTCGTGATGACCGACAAAGCGTTGCCGCTGTTGCGCAACGAGGCCCAGATCGAGTTGAGGCTTGATACCGTGCGGACAGCCAAAACCGGCCCGAAGGTGCGCATGATGGTGAGCGAGGACGACGCCCCGTTGCTCTCTGCGTTGAAGGCGAAGCGCCGGTTCTTTGCGGAGCAGATGAATACACCAGCATACATCATCTTTAATGACCGCACGCTCATTGAGATGGCAGAAAAGAAGCCTCGCAATCTCGATGAGATGGCCCAGATTGGCGGCGTTGGCGCGAAGAAGCTGGAAAGCTATGGCAAAGCGTTTCTTGAGGTGATCGCGGGTGCTCAAGAAGACATGCACCCAGCGCGACGCAAACTTGCGGGACGCGATGAGGGCGCTGTTTACGATCAGCTTTTGGCGGTGCAGGCCGAACTTGCGCGGGGCGAAGATGGGACAGGAAAACCGATGACCTGTTCGGCTTCGATGCTGGCGAAAGTGGCTAGTTTGAGAAATGCGGATTTGCAGGCCGTGACGCGGTTGATTGGAGAGAAATATTCCGAACGTTTTGGGCAGGCTTTCGTCGATGTACTGGTTGAGAATGCGTGATCTTGCTGCTCTGGCCATTTCTGCGAACTGCGTTATCTAGTGCGGTGAAGAACGAAGGGCGCGGAACATGCTGATTGTTATTTCACCTGCAAAGTCGTTAGATTGGTCGCCTGTTGAGGTGGACACAACCGCGCCTGCTTATCAGGAAGACGCGGTTCGGCTGTCAAAGACAATGCGGAACCAGACGTTGGGTCAGTTAAAGTCTTTGATGAGCATTTCTGACGATTTGGCACGGTTGAACCGCGATCGGTTTAAGGCCTTTGCGGAGGAGCCTACGGCGGATGTGACCAAAGCGGCCGCTTTTGCGTTCAATGGCGATACCTATCAGGGACTCGAGGCGAAGACGCTGGATGAAGGTGCGCTCGATTGGTCGCAGTCACGTCTGCGGATTCTGTCGGGGCTATATGGGTTGCTGCGCCCTTTGGATGCGATCCAGCCCTATCGGTTGGAGATGGGCAGCCGTTTGAAAACGCGGCGCGGGACATCACTCTATGACTATTGGGGCGATCAGCTGGCGAAGGATCTCAACGCGCAGGCGGCGGATTTGGAAACCGATCTTTTGCTCAATTGCGCCAGTCAGGAATATTTCGGCGCGGCAGATACCAAGGCGTTGAAGCTGCGGGTGATTACGCCGAAGTTTCTGGAGGTCAAAGACGACAAGCCGCGGATCGTCAGCTTCTTTTCCAAACGCGCGCGTGGGGCGATGGCGCGCTTTGCCGTGGAAAACCGTGTGACGGAAGCGGAGCAATTGAAAGAGTTTGCCACCGGCGGGTACCAGTTTGACGCTGATTTGTCCGACGGTGACACTTGGGCATTCGTTCGGGATTATCCCATCTAAATCCCCTCAATCGCCAGCGCGATACCCTGACCACCGCCGATACACATGGTGATCAATGCGCGGTGGCCTTGGATGCGCTCTAGTTCATACATCGCTTTGACCGTGATGATCGTGCCAGTTGCGCCGACAGGATGGCCAAGGGCAATCGCGCCACCGTTCGGGTTCACCTTGGCTGGATCTAGGCCAAGCTCGTTTGTTACGGCGAGCGCTTGTGCCGCGAAGGCTTCGTTCGATTCAATCACGTCGAAATCGCCAATGGTCAGACCGGTTTTCTCCATCAGGTTTTTGACAGCAGGAACCGGACCAATGCCCATCACTTCTGGCCGTACACCCGCGTGGGCATAGCCAAGCACGCGGAATTTCGGTGTCAGGCCAGCTTTCTCCGCAGCATCGGCACGTGCGAGTGTAACTGCTGCTGCCCCATCGTTCAGGCCAGAGGCGTTGCCAGCGGTAACGGTACCGTCTTTTTCAAACACAGGGCGCAGACCGGCGAGGGTTTCGACGGTTGTGGCCTTGAGATGTTCGTCTTTTTCAAACGGGACCATCTCGCGCTTCACTTTAACCTCAACCGGCACGATTTGATCGTCAAAATAACCGGCTGCCTGCGCCTGGGCAGCACGCTCTTGGCTGAGCGCGGCAAAGGCATCCTGATCGTCGCGGCTGATCCCATGTTCGCGGGCAACGTTTTCTGCCGTCACACCCATATGGCCTGTTCCAAACGGACAGTTCAAAGCGCCGAGCATCATGTCTTGAGTCCGCACATCGCCCATTTTCGCGCCCCAGCGCTGTTGCGGGATGATGAAGGGGGAGCGGCTCATATTCTCTGATCCACCTGCAAGGCCGAAATCTGCATCGCCCAGCATCAAGGATTGCACGACAGAGACGATCGCCTGCACGCCAGATCCGCACAGGCGGTTCACGTTCATTGCAGGTGTCGTGTCTGGCACACCTGCATTCATCGATGCAACGCGGCTGACGTACATGTCTTTCGGTTCAGTGTTGATCACATGGCCAAAGGCGACATGCCCGATTTGCCCGCCCTCAAGCCCTGCGCGGTCCAAAGCCGCTTTTGAAACAGTTGTTCCAAGTTCGATTGGTGTGGTGCCAGCAAGTGACCCACCAAAGGTGCCAATGGCTGTGCGTGCGCCGCTAAGGATGACAATATCGGTCATAAGAAATCTCCCGTCTTTGGATGTAGAATAGAGGACCTGAGACGCTTCGCCACAGGAACGTCCCGTCACGGTGTTTCGCAATTGCGCTGGCTTTCAATTTTCCAATCCGATCTAAGTCATTGGAGATGAAAGGACGATCGATGCTGCTGCGCGCCCGTGATGTTTCCAAGACCTATTCGATCGCGGATCAAACTTTGCAGGTGTTGCGAGGTGTTGATCTGGATTTGGCGGCCGGCGAAACACTCGCGCTAACCGGCGAAAGCGGTAGTGGGAAGAGCACCCTACTGCATCTCGTCGGGGGGCTCGATGTGCCGGATGCGGGATCGATTGAGATTGAAGGCATTGATATCTCGGCCAAATCAGATGCGGAGCGGGCCCATTTGCGGCGAACAGATATTGGTGTTGTGTTTCAGCAGTTTAACTTGATCCCAAGCTTGACCGTCGCTGACAATATCGCCTTTCAGGCGCGCTTGGCAGGGTCGGCGGATAAAGAGTGGGTCACCTATCTGGGTCAGACCCTTGGACTAGAGGATCAGCTTGCCAAATACCCCGAACAACTGTCTGGCGGGCAACAACAGCGTGTCGCGATTGGGCGCACATTGGCGGTGCGTCCCAAGCTCGTCTTGGCGGACGAACCTACAGGTAATCTGGACGAGGCAAGCGCCGAGACGGTGATGGATTTGTTCCTGAAACTAGTTGGCGAAACGCGGGCGGGATTGCTTTTGGTCACGCACTCCAAATCATTGGCATCTCGACTTGATCGCAACATCCACCTGTCCGCCGGTGTGGTGTCATGATCCGCACGACCCTTGCGGCGTTGGGGAGCTATTGGCGCCGCAATCTGCTACAGTTAATTACCTTGCTCGCGGGCATTGCTTTGGCCACTGCGTTGTGGTCGGGCGTACAAGCTGTGAATGCCGAGGCGCGAGCGAGCTATGACGCAGCCGCAGCCACTCTGGGCGAGGGGCGGTTCGATCATCTGCGTGCAGCCGATGGTGGGTCGATTGATCAGGAAATCTTTGTTGCGCTTAGGCGTGCAGGGTGGCTCGTCAGCCCGATTGTTGAGGGGCGTATCAATGGTAGGCGCGTCATAGGCTTGGATGCTTTGACCGCGCCTATCGGCATCGCGCCGGTTAGTCTGACAGAGCAGGCTGATCTTGGATCCTTTCTATCCGGTGGCGGCCAGATTTTCGGGCGGCCAGATGCGCTCGCCGCTCTTGAAGGAACGGTCGAGGCGGAGTTGATAGCGGACCCGAACCTCGCCCCACAAACGGTGCTAACCGACCTTGTGTTCGCGCAAGAGCTGCTTGGCCGAGAGGGGGAGTTTGACCGCCTTCTCATCGCACCCGTTCAACCAAAGCAGCAAGCGACACTTGCCGAGATCGCTCCCAATCTCACTCGTATCAGCGCACAATCTGGGTCGAACATCGGACGGCTCACGGACAGTTTCCATCTGAACCTGACGGCCTTCGGCTTCCTCTCCTTCGCGGTTGGGTTCTTCATCGTCCACAGCGCGATTGGATTGGCGTTTGAACAGCGCCGCCCGATGATCCGCACCGTTCGGGCGTTGGGTGTTCCCCTGCGCACATTGCTTTCCTTGATGATGGTCGAATTCATCCTCTTTGCCCTGGTCGCAGGCGTCGCTGGTGTGATCTTGGGCTACTTCATCGCGTCCGCCCTCCTCCCCGACGTAGCCGCGACATTACAAGGGCTCTACGGCGCGAATGTTTCGGGTACCTTGGAATTCAGGGCGTCATGGTGGGCGACGGGGCTGTTGATCGCTTTGGGTGGCACGACGATTGCATCGGTGTCGGCGTTCCTAAAGCTCGCCAATATGCCCTTGCTATCCGGCGGGCAGATCAGGGCACATGCCATGGTCGCCAGACGGCGCGCGACGGTGCTTGCGATCATGGCTGCAGCCTGCGCTGTGCTGGCCGTTGTTCTTGCGATGATTGCAGATGGGTTGGTGTCCGGTTTTGCCTTGCTTGCGTCTGTCTTGATCGGTGCGGCGCTGGCTTTGCCGCTGATCTTGGATCGAATGTTGAGGGCCTCGCAAAGCGTGTCTTCGGGCGCAAAGGCGCAATGGTTTTGGGCCGACACGCGCCAACAATTGCCCGGGTTGTCTTTGGCCTTGATGGCCTTGCTGCTCGCCATGGCGGCAAATGTCGGCGTCTCGACCATGGTGTCGAGCTTTCGGCTGACGTTTGTGGACTTCCTCGATCAACGCCTCGCCTCAGAACTCTACCTAACGGTGGAGGAAGACCGCGCGGAAGAGATCACCGGCTACCTCGAACCGCGTGTTGACGCGATCTTGCCGATTGTCTCGGCGGAGGCGCAGATCAAAGGGGTGGAGACCGAAGTTTTTGGTGCCCGTGTCCACAGCACGCAGCGTGAAAATTGGACCTTTCTAGAAGCAATTGGCGATCCGTGGGATCAGGTTGCGAGCGGTATGGGCATTTTGTTGAATGAACAGCTTGCGCGCCGGACAGACACTTGGCCCGGTACAAATGTAATTCTTGGGGACCGATCGTTCGAAGTGGCAGGCGTCTACGGCGACTATGGCAACCCAATTGGGCAGGCGATTATGTCTGAGGATGTGTTTGCAACCCTATACCCGCAAGAAATCGCCAACAACTTTGGCCTTCGCATATCGGTAGATCAGGTCGACGATTTGCTGACCGACCTCGAAGCGCAATTCGGCCTAAGCCCTGAAAACGCGATCAACCAAGCGGAGATAAAAGCCTTTTCCCTGCAAGTGTTCGAACGCACCTTCACCGTCACCGCCGCGCTGAACGTCCTGACGCTCGCCGTGGCGGGGTTTGCCATCCTGATGAGCTTGCTCACCCTCGCTACAATGCGCGTGCCGCAGCTTGCACCCGTTTGGGCCGTCGGGATCACGCGCCGTTCCCTTGGACAGTTGGAATTGTTGCGGGCTTTGATCCTTGCCTTCTTCACGATCATTATCGCCGTTCCGCTGGGAATCGTGCTCGCTTGGGTGTTGCTGGCGGTCGTAAATGTTGCAGCCTTTGGATGGAAACTGCCGTTGTTCCTGTTCCCCGCCGATTATCTTCAATTGGCAATATTCTCCCTCCTGGCTGCGGCATTGGCGGCCTTTTGGCCTGCACTAAAATTGACCCGCCTGCGCCCCGCTGAGCTTTTAAAAGTCTTCGCCAATGAACGTTAGGCGTCTCCTCATCCTCCTGATTTGGCCCACGTCCATCTGGGCGCAAGGGTTTGCGGGTCTTGGCACCGACGCCGAGGGGTTTTCCGTCCCCGAAAGGGGCTACGAATTCGATTTCCCAGCCGACCATGGCGCGCATCCAGATTACCGGATTGAGTGGTGGTATCTGACCGCCAACATGCAAGATGCCGAAGGTCGGGACTATGGCCTGCAATGGACGCTATTTCGATCCGCTTTGGCCCCTGTTGAGATCGACGGTCAGATATTCATGGGCCACGCCGCTGTGACGACGCCAGATGATCACTATGTCACTGAACGCTTGGCACGCGGGTCTCTGGGCCACGCAGGTGTGACGGCTGAACCGTTTGAGGCATGGATTGATGAATGGCAGATGGTCGGTGATATGGATGTGCTGCGCCTCAACGCGGGATCAGATGAGTTTTCCTACGAGATTGAGCTGCGCAACGAAGGCCTGCTCATCTTTCACGGCGACGCAGGCTATTCGGTGAAATCGGCGGAGGGGCAGGCGTCCTATTATTACTCTCTGCCGTTCTTGTCGTTGAGCGGGACGCTCCGATTGCCAGAAGGCGACATTGAAGTGACGGGTGAGGCTTGGCTTGATCGCGAATGGTCATCTCAGCCGTTGTCGGACAATCAAACCGGTTGGGATTGGTTTTCGTTATCGTTTGAGAGCGGTGATAAAATGATGGGCTTTGCCCTGCGTCAGACCGATGGGAGCGTCTATACCCATGCGACCTGGATCGGGGCGGAGGGAGAAACGCAAGGGTATCCCGATGGTGAATTGATTGTGACGCCGCTGGAGACCTCGCAAACCAGCGGCGCAGAAGTGCCAACCAAGTGGCGGGTTGAATTACCGGATCGTGGTGTTGATGTTGAGGTGCAAGCGATCAATCCTGATGCTTGGATGACGACGAGCGTGCCCTATTGGGAAGGGCCAGTAACGATCAGCGGCAGCCATAAGGGTCGCGGATATTTGGAGATGACGGGCTATGAGTGACTGGTTTGAAACCAAATCCGGCCTCTGGGACACGGCATGGGCGCAGTTGGATCTTGGTGTGCGTGATGCAAACCATCCTTGCCGGTTGGTCAGTTTCTCGACCGTTTCCGCTGACGGCCTGCCTGAAAGCCGCAATGTGGTGCTGCGCAAGGCGGACGCCGACGCCAAGTTTTGCGAGGTTCAGACCGACACACAAAGCTCCAAGATCGAAAGTCTGAAGGCGCACCCCTATGCCGCTTTGCTTTGGTGGGTGGAAAGCCTTGATCTGCAAATTCGAATGCAATGCGGCGTGGAGATTTTGGAAGGCCCAAGTGTGGATGATGATTGGACCGCTGTGCCAGCATCGTCCCGCGTGTCTTACGGCACATTGCCAGCGCCCGGGACACCGATTGAAGACGCGCTAGCCTATGAAAAACCGCCCGTGAAGGAACGGTTCTGCGTTCTTAGATGTCATCTGAAACACCTCGATCTGATCCATTTAGGAAAAGATCACCGCCGCGTCGCCTACACACAGGCGCGTGACTGGGATGGCCAGTGGCTTTCGCCATAGCGTGGCAGCGGCTATGACACCGGCATGAATACTCTACCAAAGGTCAAAGACCTCGTTCTAGTCGGCGGCGGTCATACCCATGCGCTTGTTCTGCGCGCTTGGGGAATGAACCCTTTGGCGGGCGTGCGGGTGACGGTGATCAATCCTGCTCCAACCGCGGCGTATTCGGGGATGCTGCCCGGGTTCGTGGCGGGCCACTACACACGCGATGAGCTTGATATCGACCTGATGCGCCTTGCCCGATTTGCGGGTGCGCGAATGGTCGTGGGCATCGTAACGGAGATCGACAAAGACGCGAAAATGATCACTGTGCCGGGACGCCCTCCCATCGCCTATGATCTATGTTCCATCGACATTGGTATCACGTCAGAAATGCCCAAGTTGAAAGGGTTCACAGACCACGCGACCCCCGCCAAGCCGCTCGCTCCGTTTGCTCACAAATGGAATGCGTTTCGAACGGCGCACAGCAAAGGCAATATCGCCGTTATCGGCGGCGGTGTTGCCGGCGTCGAATTGGCCATGGCGATGCAGCATGCGGTGCCAAAAGCGACTGTGCGTGTCCTTGATCGGTCCAAGGCTCTCACTGCGGTTGGCCTGCAAGGTCGCAACCGGTTGAAGCGTCAATTGACCGACATGGGCATCGAACTGGTAGAAGGCGCCACCGTTCGCAAAGTGACCGCCGATAGCGTCGTTTTGGAGAACGGCGACGCCATCCCCTCGGATTTCACCGTCGGTGCTGCGGGGGCGGAGCCGTTTGAATGGCCGAAGGACATTGGCCTCGATATGCATGAGGGTTTCATCGCTGTTGATGCCTTTTTACGCTCAAGCGATCCCAACATTTTTGCTGTTGGCGATTGTGCCCACCTCACCGCGTCCCCGCGTTCCAAAGCCGGTGTCTTTGCGGTCCGCGAAGCGCCATTCCTTTTTGATAACCTACGCGCTGTGCTGTCCGGCGAGGTGTTGACCAATTACGATCCGCAAAAGGACTATCTGAAACTCATCTCCATGGGTGGCAAATCGGCGATGGCCGAAAAATTCGGCTGTGCGTTTTATGGCCCGTTGCTCTGGAAGTGGAAGGATCGCATCGACCGCACCTTCATGACCAAGCTCGAAGACTTGCCTGCTATGGGAAAGCCAGAGGTTCCGAGCACCGCCGCCATCGGTCTGAAAGAGGCGCTCGGGGATAAACCGCTTTGTGCAGGCTGCGGATCGAAAGTTGGGAACTCTGCCTTGAAATCCGCTCTAACGGGTTTGCCGAGGAACGCGCGGAAGGACGCCGAACGCCTACCATCCGACGACGCGGGCGTGCTGACCGTTGGCGGGCAGAAGCAGGTGATTTCGACCGACCACCTCCGCGCCTTTTCGGATGACCCTGTCATCATGGCGCACATCGCAGCCGTCCACGCGTTGGGTGACATCTGGGCCATGGGTGCAAAGCCGCAAGCGGCGACCGCGAACATCGTACTGCCGCAGATGTCGGAAGACTTGCAAAGCCGCACGCTCTCCGAAGTCATGTCAGCCGCGCGGGAGGTTTTTGCCGACGCTGGAGCGGAGATCGTTGGTGGGCACTCGTCCATGGGTGTGGAGATGTCGATTGGTTTCACGATCACGGGGCTTCTGGAACGAGACCCAATCACTTTAGGTGGTGCAAAGGATGGCGATCGGTTGATCCTGACGAAGCCCATAGGGACGGGCGTCATTCTAGCCGCCGAAATGGCAGGCGCCGCGCGTGGATGGGACGTTCATCGGCTACTCGAGCGGATGTGCCAAGGACAGGGTGCGGCGGCAGACATTTTATCAGATAGCCATGCGATGACTGACGTGACCGGCTTTGGGCTGCTCGGTCACCTTTGGGGCGTGTGCGAACAGTCGCAGGTGGCGGTTGAGCTTAACCAAGCCGCTGTGCGGTTTTTTGTTGGCGCAGAGTTCCTTTCTGATGGGGGTCATCGATCCTCGATCTTTGCGTCAAACGTGGCCTCCGTCGGCGCAGTTGAAGGCGCGCCGCACGATCTTCTGTTTGATCCGCAAACTTCTGGCGGGTTGCTCGCGGTGGTTTCAGGTGACAGGGCTGAGGGCTGCGTGGCGAAGTTGCGGGCAGCGGGTTACGAGGACGCGGTGGTGATCGGGCGGATCATCAAAGGCCCTGCCACGATCAAAGTGATCTGACGATCTCCGCAACTTTCTTCGCCGTGGTTTCAACACCCGTCTGATCCAGAGTTTCTGACTGAACCTCGCCCAAAACCTCCCGCTCGCGCTTTTTCTGTGCGGTCGCGTAGGCCGGATCATAGTGATCCTCGATCAACGCTTTTGCCAAGCCGGATAGATCGCCGCTGTCTTGCAAACCTTGCCACCGATCCACAATTGCATGACCGCGCAGATTCCGCAGCGGGGCAAGGCGTTTGGTGATGGTATCCGGATCGGCGAGGATATTGCGATAATCCTCCGTGATGAACGCAACCCGCGCCGCAAGGGGCGCCGTGATCTGGATGCGAGGTGCTTCGGTCATCGCAGACCAAAGGCTAGGAGGAATGATAAGCCTCCCGATCTTGCTGCTTTCCGCTTCTAAAACAACCGGTTGAGACGGGTCGCAGTGATACAACGCCTGTGCTAACCGACTTTCGAACATGCGTTGCGACGGCTGCCCACCGGGCATTTCGCCCAAAAGCGAGCCGCGATGACTCGCCACTTCTTCAAGGTCAATCGTTTGAACGCCCAAGGGTTTCAGTACGTTCAAAACTGCGGTCTTGGCGGTCCCTGTGTAGCCATCAAGCAAAATGAACCGATGCGGCAAGGTGCTTTCATAAAGCAAATGCTGCACCAACCGCCGATACGTTTGATAGCCCCCTTGAACCACCTCTGCGCGCCAACCGATCTCTTTCATCAGCGTTGTGAAGACGCCAGACCGCTGCCCGCCCCGCCAGCAATAGATCAGAGGCCGCCAGCTGCCGTCATGGTGCTGCAACGGACCAGCGATATGGCGCGCCACGTTGGACAAAACCAGCGACGCCCCAACTTTGCGCGCCTTAAACGGGCTGTCTTGTTTGTAGATCGTGCCAACTTCGGCCCGTTCCTCGTTCGACAAGGAGGGTAGGTTTATCGCGCCTGGAATATGGTCAATCGCGAACTCAGCAGGCGAGCGTACGTCAATCACCGTGTCAAAGCCGTGCGTGTAAAACTCGGAAAGTTTGGAAAAAGAAAGCGCCATGATCGCGTATGTATCAGGGCGATCCAAAGACAAAAAGGCCCGACGCTTGGCCGGGCCTTTCCATACTATTTCACGTCAAAGCTGAGCGGTTTGACCTGCGTAAACAACCCCGTATCCTCGAGCGCTTTCAAAGCTGGCGCTGGCACCGGCTCATCGACGTACAGCAGAGCAATCGCCTCGCCCTTTGCCTCTTTCCGGCCAAGGGTAAAGTTCGCGATGTTGACGTTGTTTTCGCCCATAGTCTGACCCAAGGCACCGATGATACCTGGCACGTCTTCGTTGGTCGTGTAGACCATGTTCGCCCCGATCTCCGCATCGATGTTGATGCCTTTGATCTGAATGAACCGTGGTTTGCCGTCGCTAAAGACCGTACCGGCAATAGAGCGCTCGCGCTTTTCGGTCACTACGGTCACTTTGATATAACCCTCAAAGGCTCCTGACTGATCCTGTTTGGTGGTGGAGACATGAACGCCACGCTCTTTAGCGATCACTGGTGCGCTGACCATATTCACATCGGGGTTCACCTTTTTCATGATGCCCGCGATCACCGCGCAGGTCAGCGCGTTGAGGTTCATCTCACTCGCTTCACCGTCATAAAGGATGTTGATCGCCTGCACCGGCTCGTCTGTCATCTGACCGATGAAGTTGCCAAGGTGACCGGAGAGTTCAATCCATGGGCCCATGACCTTGGCCTCTTCTGCTGTCACGGATGGCATGTTGAGCGCGTTGGCTACAGCGCCTGTCAGCAGATAGTCCGCCATTTGCTCCGCGACTTGCAGGGCGACGTTTTCTTGCGCCTCTGTCGTGGCGGCACCAAGGTGCGGCGTCACAACGACATTTGGCAGGTTGAACAGCGGGCTTTCGGTTGCTGGCTCAACCGCGAATACGTCAAAGGCGGCGCCGGCGATGTGGCCGGATTTCAATGCATCAGCCAATGCTTCTTCATCCACCAAGCCACCGCGCGCGCAGTTGATGATCCGTGCGCCCTTTTTCATCATTGCGATGCGTTCAGCGGTGATCATGTTGGCTGTCTGCTCTGTCTTTGGCACGTGCAGCGTCAAGAAGTCGGCACGCGGAAGCAGTTCTTCCAGCTCGACTTTCTCGACACCCATCTTGTCGGCCTTCTCTTGGCTCAAGAATGGATCGTAGGCGATAACCTTCATTTTCAACCCAAGCGCTCGGTCACAGACGATCCCGCCGATGTTGCCAGCCCCGATCACGCCCAGCGTTTTGCCGGTCAGCTCAACACCCATGAACTTGGATTTTTCCCATTTGCCGGCATGGGTAGATTCAGACGCTTCGGGAATTTGGCGCGCCACGGCGAACATCATCGCAATCGCGTGCTCAGCTGTCGTGATCATATTGCCAAAGGGCGTGTTCATCACGATGATACCGGCCTTGGACGCGGCTTCTTTGTCGATATTGTCTGTTCCAATGCCTGCACGGCCAATGACCTTGAGGTTCGTGGCATTGGCAATGATCTTTTCGGTCGCTTTGGTCGCTGATCGGATCGCCAAACCGTCATAATCGCCGATGACTTTCAGCAATTCGACCTTGTCCTTGCCAAGGTCCGGTTTGAAATCCACATCAATGCCGCGATCTTTGAAGATCTGTACGGCAGCGTCAGAGAGTTTGTCAGAGATAAGTACTTTAGGGGCCATGTCTTTGGTCCTTTTGAAGAAGTGAGTTGCAGGCAGAAGCCGCGAAATTAGAGAGCTGCGATTTCCGTCTCGAATGCCCATTCGAGCCACGGCAACATCGCTTCGATGTCAGAGGTCTCCACCGTCGCACCGCACCAGATCCGAAGACCGGCAGGCGCGTCCCGATAGGCCCCGACATCCAATGCCACACCCTCGGCTTCCAACCGCTTCGCCACGGCTTTGGCAAAGGTTGCACCATCGGTGATCCGATCGTCGGTGAACTTCAGGCAAACGGAGGTGTTCGACCGAATGGACCGATCGCTTGCTAGGTTCGCAATCCAATCGCGCGAAGCAGTGAAATTCCAGATCGCCTGCGCATTGGCGTTGGCGCGATGCATCAATGCGTCCAGCCCGCCGATGGATTTCGCCCATTTCAGCGCGACCAAATAGTCCTCAACCGCCAGCATTGAAGGCGTGTTTATCGTCGCGCCTTCAAAGATGCCGTCGATCAATTTGCCACCTTTGGTCAGGCGGAAAATCTTCGGCAATGGCCACGAAGGCGTGTAGCTTTCCAACCGCTTCACCGCGCGCGGCGACAAGATCAGCATCCCATGGGCCGCCTCGCCACCCATCACCTTCTGCCAGGAGAAGGTCGTCACATCCAGCTTGTCCCACGGCAAATCCTGCGCAAAAGCAGCAGAGGTCGCATCGCAGAGCGTCAGACCGTCTCGGTCCGCTGGGATTACATCACCTGAGGCCACCCGCACACCAGATGTTGTTCCATTCCAAGTAAAGCAAACGTCTTGGTCATAATCCAACGCTGCCATATCGACGATCTCACCGTACTCAGCCGTATGAGTCGTTGCTTCAATCTTCAGCTGCTTGACCACATCCGTGACCCAACCCGCGCCAAAGCTCTCCCATGCGACCATCTGCACAGGGCGTTCGCCCAGCATGGACCACATTGCCATCTCAAAGGCGCCGGTGTCAGAGGCAGGCACAATCCCGATCTTATAGTCATGCGGTACGCGCAAAACCTCGCGCGTCAGCTCGATCGCTTCTTTCAGCTTTGACTTGCCAACAGCGGCACGATGCGACCGACCCAAAGAGGCGTCGCTCAAATCATCCAATTTCCATGTGGGGGGCTTGGCACAGGGGCCAGACGAAAAACGCGGGTTTGCCGGCCGCGTTGCCGGTTTGGTCATTACCATCAGTGGTATCCTCACAGATATGCGCCCTTCGTTGGGGAAGGGTGTCCCACAGCCGGAGTTACGGGGCTTTGGGGACTTCCGCAACAGGAGAAATGACGCTAGACCGCCGCTCAAACTGCTTTTTGCGACATCCCCGACGCCAATAGGAAACCCGATGTTTGTTGCCACTCTTATTTCCGCACCGAACCAGCGGGGCCTCGATGCCGCATTGGTCGATAATTTGCGTAACGCTTGGGGTGGAGGAGAAACACACTGGCTGGCGATTGATGAAGCCGCTGAGTTCGCGCTTCCGATGCGACCCGACAACGTCGATGACGTTTGGAAAAGTTGTCAGGAATTGGGGGTCGATCTGATCGTTCAACCGCTCGAAGGCCGCCGCAAAAAGATGCTGTTGGCCGATATGGATAGCACGATGATCCAGCAGGAGTGTATCGACGAACTCGCCGCCGAAGCAGGTGTTGGCGACCGCGTTGCCGAGATCACTGCGAAGGCAATGAACGGAGAGTTAGATTTCGAAGGGGCTATCGATGAGCGCGTCGGCCTTCTCAAAGACCTCCCCGAAGCGATCATCGATCACGTCTTGAACACACGTATCACCTACATGCCCGGGGGCGCGACTTTGCTCGCGACGATGAAGGCCAACGGAGCTTACGCGGCCCTCGTTTCAGGGGGATTTACCGCGTTCACAGCTAAAGTTGCAGCGCACCTCGGGTTCGACGAAAATCGGGCCAATACGCTTGAAATCGCCGATGGCAAACTAACCGGCAAGGTTGTCCGCCCAATCCTTGGCCAGGGAGCAAAGCTAGATGCTTTGAATGAGATTGCCGACCGGCTCGGTATTCAGACATCCGATGTTCTGGCCGTTGGTGATGGTATGAACGATCTGTTGATGCTCAAAAATGCGGGTACTGGGGTCGCATTGCATGGCAAGCCAGCTTTACAGGAAAAATGCAAGGTACGGATTAATTTCGGGGATTTGACCGCGCTGCTGTATCTTCAAGGGTATAGCAGCCCGGAATTTGTTGGTTAGGCTTCGGTCGGTCCGCCTGCTTCTTTCCAGGCACCGATGCCACCGATATTCGTGACGTTCTCGTAGCCCATATCGACCAGTGTCTTGCCGGCAAGAGCAGCTTGGCCACCTGCGGCACAGATCAAATAAATCTCAGCTTCCTTTTGCAAAGCATCGTTGTAAAGCGCTGTTTCAGGATCGGCTACAAACTCCAGTAGGCCGCGGGGAATGTGATGCGCGCCTTGGATTTTACCTGTCTGAGCAACAGCGGAACTGTCACGCACATCGACAAAAACTCCGCTACCCTCTGCGTGTTTCGCAATGGCATCTTCTGCACTCATGCGTGGAACGACAGCGTTTGCTTCTGCCATATAGTCCTCGGATGATTTCATGGGCTTGTCCTTCTTTGGTAAAAAAATGCCCGGACAAAGTCCGGGCAAGTCCAACAGGGAGGTGGTGGCTCGGGACCCCGCCACCAGAGGGGTTCTTTTAGGTCAGCACTTCAGCGTGGGAGGATCACCAAAACGCCGACCTATCTCAATTATGCAATCAGTCTATAGCCACCTGATTCGGTCACAAGAAGGCGGGCATTTGACGGATCTGGTTCAATTTTTTGCCGAAGACGGTAGATATGTGTCTCCAAAGTATGGGTCGTCACACCTGCGTTGTAGCCCCAAACTTCGTGCAACAGCACATCGCGCGCTACGACACCTTCGGTTGAACGGTAGAGGAACTTGAGAATGTTCGTCTCTTTCTCGGTCAGGCGAACTTTCTTGTCCTCATCGGTGACAAGCATCTTCTGAGCAGGCTTGAACGTATAAGGCCCAAGCTGGAAAACTGCGTCTTCCGACTGTTCATGTGTCCGCAATTGGCTGCGGAGGCGTGCTAGAAGAACCGGGAATTTGAACGGTTTGCTGACATAGTCATTCGCGCCAGAATCTAAACCATAGATTGTATCTGCATCGCTGTCCTGCGCAGTCAGCATGACGATCGGGCATTTCACGCCTTGCTTGCGCATCAGGCGGCACAGCTCGCGGCCGTCTGTATCTGGCAGGCCCACATCGAGGATCATCAAATCGTAAAGCTGCTCTTTCGCTTTCACCATTGCTTCGGTGCCGTCGGCAGCTTCGAACACGTCAAAGTCCTCGGTCATCAGCAATTGTTCACCAAGCGCTTCGCGCAGGTCGTCGTCATCGTCGACAAGTAGAATTTTCTTTAGCTGAGCCATTTGTGGGTCTCCGTGTTTCGTTGAGACAGAAATGTGATCAATGCGTGTTTTAGACAAGCATTTGCTCGCTAAATTCACACGGACGTGTCATCTTCACTTGAAATGTTTCAATCTCTGACGGCATCCGATATGGGTTTTCAGGAATAGAAAAGGCAGTCAAAATTGGCGTTTTCCCCTGACAATATTGAAAAACTTGCTCGTGCTCGCGCAGATTTACGAATGGGTGTGCCGGTTGTGATGTCAGACGGCGTGATTTTGGCCGTTGAAACATTGAAAGCAGACCGTCTGAAGGATTTGTGCAGTTTCGGAGCGGCTCAACTGGCGCTTACAGACTGGCGCGCGCGCACTTTGAAGGTGCATGTCTACGATTCTGATCTCACGCGGATCGCTCTGCCAGAGGATGTATCGCTGACTTGGGTGCGGGCGATGGCTGACCCTGCGGATGATCTGAATATGCCGATGAAAGGTCCGCATCGGTTGGTGCGGGATGATCAATCGGCCTTGGCACGTGCCGGAATTCAACTGGCCAAATCGGCCCGCTTGCTGCCATCCGTGCTGTGCCTGCCGTTGGATATGCCTGCAGGATTTGCGCATCAACATGACTTGACCATGGTCGACCAGACCGTTGTTCTGAACAGTCAGCTGAGCCCAATGCAACCCGTCATTCATGCCCGCCTACCAATGACGGTCTCGGAAGCGGGTCGGCTGCATGTCTTCCGACCAGAGGATGGCGGCGAAGAACATTACGCCGTTGAGATTGGAACGCCTGACCGCAGCAAACCAGTGCTGGCACGATTGCATTCCGCCTGTTTCACCGGTGATGTACTTGGATCGCTGAAATGCGATTGCGGTCCTCAGCTGCACGGGGCCTTGGCGCAGATGGGTGAGGAAGGGCAGGGCGTTCTGCTCTATCTCAATCAGGAAGGACGCGGCATCGGGTTGGCCAACAAGATGCGCGCCTATGCGTTGCAGGATCAAGGTTTCGACACGGTAGAGGCAAACCACCGCCTTGGGTTCGAAGATGATGAACGAGATTTCAGGATCGGCGCGGAGATCTTGCGTAAGCTTGGCTTTGGCCAAGTGCGCTTGATGACGAACAATCCCGCCAAGATCGCTCGGATGGAGGGGTGCGGCATCACGGTCACGGAACGTGTCCCTTTGCAGGTGGGTCGAAACCCATTGAACGACCAATACCTCAAAACCAAAGCAGCTAAGTCAGGGCATCTGTTCTGAAGATGAAAGCCACCGATCTTGTCGTCACGCCAACCCACGTGCGGTTCATGGGCCGTAAGTTTCCCCGCACCGTCGGGTCGGGCGGTTTGACCAACCGCAAGGCCGAGGGCGATGGTGCCACACCACGAGGCACGCATCGGATCGTCGGTATGCTCTACCGGCCTGACCGTATGTCCCAACCCGCTGATTGGGCGTTGCCCATCCGACCCGGCGATCTGTGGTCTGACGATCCAAAACATGAAGATTACAATCTGATGGTGCGCGCGCCTTACGCGTATTCTCATGAAAATCTGCGCAGAGCTGATCCGATGTACGATCTGATACTGATCACGGATTGGAATTGGCCATACGCGGTAAAAGGTCGGGGCTCAGCTATATTTTTGCACCAGTGGCGCGGACCGGGTCGTCCGACAGCTGGATGCGTCGCGTTTCGCAGGGATCATCTGCTTTGGATTGCTTCACGTATTTGTCACGAAACCCGACTTGTTATCGCATAGCACTGGACCTTTTGCCTAAATCCGGGAAAACGGAAAGGCAGGAATATGAATCAACAAGGCCCCTTCATGACGCCTGAGCAAATCGCAGAATTGCCCTATCGCCCCTGTGTCGGGATTATGCTGACCAACCCCCGTGGGCACATCTTTGTCGGTCAACGCAACGATCGTGACACGGACGCATGGCAAATGCCACAGGGCGGTGTGGACAAGGGCGAAAACACGCTGGATGCCGCCTATCGCGAGCTTTGGGAAGAGACAGGCGTGACGAAAAAGTTGGTGACGCTGGAGGCGGAGAGCAGCCGCTTGATCCCTTACGATTTACCGCATCACATCGTCCCGACGATCTGGAAAGGGCGCTATCGGGGGCAAGAGCAGAAGTGGTTCCTCTTCCGCTTCCATGGTGCGGATACGGATATCAACATTGAAACTGAGCATCCTGAATTCACACGATGGAAGTGGATGCCAAAGGAAGATCTTGTCGCCAACATCGTGCCGTTTAAACGCGCTGTTTATGAAGAGGTTTTGGCGGAATTTGGCGCGAAACTCTGACGTGGTGGCCAAGTTGAAGTATTCTATTGCCGCCGCCCTTTGTCTCATCGCGAGTCAAGCCACGGCGCTCAGCTGTATGCCTCCTGATGTGGCAACGACTTTCAACCGCATGAATGAGGTGCCAGAGGACGTTTATGTTCTTCGCGGCGAGTTAGACTTCGATGAAAGCCTATTGCCGGAGGGCGTTGTGAATGAAGAACGTCATCCAGCCCCGATCTCGGGCACTTTCGCTGGTGAGGTTTTGACGCGAGACGGCTTTGCCTCCCTCTTCGACAGCCCGGCGATCGTTCAATCCGTCTGTTATGGCCCATGGTGCGGTGGCGTCGGATCGGGCGAAGACCTCATAACTTTTGCCAAAATCATCGACGGTGCTGTCGTGGTCGAGGTTGATCCCTGTGGCTCAACCGTCTTTTATAACCCCACACCAAAGATGGAGAGCGATCTGATCTCCTGCATCCGTGGGGAAACCTGTGAGTCAAAAGAACGATAGAGTCATGAGCGCCGATTTGCGCGCGGCGTTTGAGGCGATGGCGCCGCAGGCGCGCGATGCGGATTTGCAGCTTAGGAACTGATATTCGACGTCGCCGACGACACGCCCGAGATTGGGCCCGTGGAGGAAGTTCTACGCTGGGGCCAGCACAGCTACATCACTCCAAAGAAAAAGGCAGCTTCTACATTGCGCCTTGGCGTCCCCAAGAATGGCACTTTCGCCATTTTCGCACATTGCCAGTCGTCGGTAATATCAGACTACGTCGCGCTCTTCCCTGATCAGGATCGTATCGAGGGCAATAGTGCAGTTTTATTTGACACCAAAGATCAAATCGACCCCAACCGCCATGGCCTGCTGATCAAATCTGCGCTCACCTATCATCTCTGACGGCGTTTGCGTGTGACCTTGCGTTTGGTCTTTGCGGCTTTTTTCTTTGCCGCTGACATTTTCCGCGGCGCCGGTTTTCCCCGTCCGCGGCTCGGGCCGCGTGGCAGGATCTGTTCATCCAATGACACCAGTTCCGCCAACAAACCGCCGGAGATTGGCGCGGCCTCTGTCAATTTAACCGTCGCGCGCTGACCAAGCCCGATCATCGTACCGCTCTCTGACCCCATCAGTGTTTGGGTTTCCGCGTCATAGTCGAAGTATTCGCGGCCCAAAGTACGGATGGGGACAAGTGCATCGGCACCCGTTTCATCCAATTTGATAAACACACCAAACTTCGCAATTCCGGCTACGCGGCCCGGCATCTCTGCGCCCATTCGGTCAGACAGAAACGCAGCGAGATAACGGTCGGTTGTATCCCGTTCCGCCATCATCGACCTGCGCTCCGTATCGCTGATCTGTTTGGCCGTCTCGGCTAGGTTTTCGACATCAAACGGAGATAAGCCATCATCGCCCCACTTGTGCGCATCGACCAAAGCGCGGTGCACGATCAGGTCGGAATAGCGGCGAATGGGCGATGTGAAATGCGCGTAGGCCCGCAAAGCCAAGCCAAAATGCCCGAAGTTTTCGGGGTTATAATAGGCCTGCGTCATAGACCTCAGCGTGGTCAGGCTGATCAGCTCCGACTGTTCGGTTTCGCGTGCCTGCTCCATCAGACGGTTCAACTGACCTGTCTTCAGAACTTGCCCCTTGGCCAAAACCAACCCGCTCGCCTGTGCAACCTCGCGCAATTGGTCGATCTTTTCGGGGCTCGGCTCCTCATGCACGCGGAACAGCTGCGGCACGCGTTTGGCGATCAGGGTCTCGGCCGCTGCGACATTGGCCAGAACCATGAACTCTTCGATCAGGCGATGCGCATCCAGCCGCTCTTTGAAATTCACCGACCGCACAACGCCTTTGTCATCAATTTCAATCTGCCGCTCTGGCAGGTCCAACTCCAAAGGCTGCCGCTGCGCTCGGGCTTCTTTCAGCGCGCCGTAGGCCGCATAGAGTGGGCGCAACACACCCTCGAGGAGCGGCTCGGTCTTAGCGTTTGCTTCGCCGTCCATTGCCGCCTGCACCTCTTCATAGTTCAGCGAGGCGTGGCTTTTCATCAAAGCGCGATGAAAGCTGTGGTCGATCTTGTTGCCGTGGCTGTCGATCCGCATCGCGACGGCGATACAGGCGCGCTCCACCCCTTCGTGAAGTGAGCACAGGTCGCCAGACAGCCGGTCCGGCAACATAGGCACCACGCGATCAGGGAAATAGGTGGAGTTGCCCCGCTTGCGTGCCTCTCGATCAAGCGCTGACCCAGAAGTCACATAATGCGCCACATCCGCAATCGCGACCCAGATGATAAACCCGCCTTTGTTCTTTGGATCCTCGTCGGGTTTGACAAAACACGCATCATCGTGATCGCGTGCATCTGCCGGATCAATCGTGACAAGTGGCAATTCGCGCAAATCGCGCCGTTTGCCCAAGCCCGCTGGTTCCGCCTTATCCGCCTCTGCGATCACCTCATCTGGAAAATGATCGGGGATGCCATGCTGGTGGATCGCGATAAGGGACACGGCCTTCGCCTGCGTCGGATCGCCCAGACGCGTTACGATCCGTGCACGGGGCAATCCCATACGGGTCTTTGGTCCGCTTTGCTCTGCCTCGACAAGCTCGCCATCTTTAGCCCCACCGGATTCACCAGCAGGGATCAGCCATTCTTTGTCTGATCCCTTATCAATCGGCACAATCCGCCCGCCTTCGGAGCCTGCGCGAAACACGCCCAAAATCCGCAAGGGGTTTGTGCCGATCCGTCGGATCATTCGACCCATGTAGGGGAACTCATCCTTTGGCGTTTCGGTCAGCCGTGCAAGAATACGGTCGCCAGCCCCCAAGGCCGGATCGCTGTTGCGCAGTGAAAGCAAAACCGTTGGCGGTTCGCCTTTGCCGTTCCATTCCATCGGACGGGCCAAAAGATCGCCGTCTTCATCGGGCGTAATCACCTGAAGAACCGAAACCGGCGGCAGCTTATCAGCGTCGCGATAGCTGCTGCGCCGTTTTTGAAGCGTTCCCTCGGCCTCCATCTCTTTCAAGATGCGTTTCAGGTCGATGCGCTGCGCACCCTTAATGCCAAACGCCCGAGCAATATCCCGCTTGGCCGTACGCGACGGGTTATCGGTGATCCATTCGAGGATTTCAGATTTGGAGGGGATGCGTGCCATGCGCTGCCCCTAACACGTGTGACAGAGGCTGCACAGAGACTTAGGTGAAATAGTCTGCCAGCATCCGCGCGTAGATGGCTTTCAACTGGATAATGTCCGCTACTGGCACTTTTTCATCCACTTGGTGCATGGTTTTGCCAACAAGACCGAACTCCGCCACAGGGCAATGGCTTTTCATGAACCGCGCGTCTGAGGTGCCGCCAGATGTCGACATCTCAGGCGTTTGGCCTGTTTCGGCTTTCACGGCGCGGGCAATCAGGTCAGAGAGTTCACCGGGGGGCGTGATGAAGCTCTCACCAGAAATTTTCACCTTCGTCTCAATGCGAATGCCCGTGTCGCCTGCAACTTTGTCAACCTCGCGGTCAATCCATTCCGTCAGGCTAGCGCCGCTGTGGTGGTCGTTGAAGCGGATATTTACGGCCGCGCGGCATTGCGCGGGGATGACGTTGGTGGCCGGGTTGCCGGTGTCCATCGTCACGATGGCGAAATTCGACGGATCGAAATGATCGTTGCCCGCGTCCAATTCATGCGAGGCGAGTGTGTCCATCAACCGCGCCATTGCCGTCAGCGGGTTGTTGGCGCGATGGGGGTAGGCGGAATGGCCTTGAACACCTATAAAGGAAAACCAAACGTTCATTGATCCACGACGCCCGATCTTCATCGCTTCGCCCATGTGATTGGGGCTGGTGGGTTCTCCAACAAGGCAGTGGGTCATCACTTCACCTTGCGTTTCCATCCAGTCGAGCAAGGCAACCGTCCCATCGGTCGCATCGCCTTCTTCGTCGCCTGTAATGGTCAGGATAACCGCGCCATCGGGCGGCGTATCCTGCACGAAATCAATCGCAGCGGCGGTGAAGGCAGCGACGCCCGATTTCATATCCGTCGATCCACGACCCCACAAAAACCCGTCTTTGATCTCAGCCCTAAAGGGATCAACCGTCCACGCATTTTCATCGCCTAGTGGCACAACGTCTGTATGCCCGTTGAACCCAAAGCTCCGGTTCGCGCCCTTCCGGCCCCACCGCGCAAACAGGTTCGATGTTTCGTTCCGATCCACCCGCGTGCATTCGAAACCGGCGTCTGAGAGCAAATCTTCCAGCAGGACCAATGCACCACCTTCGACAGGCGTTATAGAGGGGCAACGGACAAGTCGGGCGGTTAGATTAACGGGATCAACGGGGGTCATGTTCTTCATCCAATGGGCATAGATTTTATCCGAACTACACCAACCGCATGTAGCGCGAAAGACACGAAATTGGCCTCCGCAGCCATGGCTAACAGACAAGACGCTGTATTCCATGGAAAATTCGCGTTAACTGGTGCCAACAACAACCAAAATGATCGCGCATGTTAGGCAAACCATCGACGGTCATAAAGTGAGATCAGCCTTAGAAGCTGACGGAAATGGGCAGGACGTGAGCTGGTTAGGTTTACGAGAAAGGCGCGGCGGTGCCTTTAGTACGGTCGGTCTGGGCAACACCGCTGCAGCACGTGTTGACCCCGACAAAACGCTCGCCCAAGGGACCATCCTTATTGAATTTGCTGCGATACCTGGTGCTGTCGATCAAGTTTTGCTACGCTATCAAAGCCCAGAACCACTGGGCTTGATGTTTGAAATCCGCCTCGATCTTCAAGGCAATCTGATCATCACGCACAGCGAAATCGGAACCCTGCGCATGTATCGCATCGACGCGGGATTTGTGACCCGGTCTAACTGCGTCAGCCTTCGTTTCACATGGGACGTTGACCAAGGCATCGGCGGGCTTAGCATGGAGATCGCAGAGACCGGAGCGCTTTATTTTGAAACGCTTGAACTGCCCGAACCGTTGGTCTTGCGGGACGCTGTGCGTATGTTTGCCTGCACACAGTTTATGAAACTGGCCAATGGCGTGCGCTTTGTCGCAATTGCGGACGAAACCTTGCCGCACGGCCCATTGCCGACCTTGGGCGTTGATACGCTGATCAATACCGATCGTGGCCGCAAGCCCGTTTCCGACCTGAAACCGGGTGATGTGATCAAAGATGTGAATGGCCGAGCCGCGCAAGTCAGATGGGTGGGGCTTGCTGAAGTGCCCACGCGTGGTCGCTTTGCGCCTCGCCAGATTTGCGCGCCGTTTCATGGGGCCAAAACCGACCTGATCTGCAGCCATGACCAGTTGCTCCGGTTGGCGGGTAGCGAGGTTGAATACCTCTTTGCGACTGATTTTGTGGCGGCCAAAGTGGGCGATCTTTCTCACGGCGTTCTTAGCGTGCCACCTGCAAGCGTGCCCTTGGCGACTTACGCGCAGATTGTCATGGATCGGCCCTGCGTCATCGATGTCTCAGGCGTGCTGATTCAAGGGCTTGATATTCAGGAACTTCAAGATCGGCCAGATCTGCGGCGTCAGAGTGTTTTGGCAAATCTGCCCGAAGCGATGATCCCTGTCGCCAGCCCTGCTCGATTAGATGTTCTTAAGCCCTTTGAAACCGTCGCTTGGAGCCAGATGCAGGCCGCCTAAACCTTGTCGTAGAACGGGGTCATCTGCGCAACGATAACGCTATTCTCATCAAGCGCCCGTTGCATCAACGCCTTTTCCTCATCGTTGATGTCGTGCCCTTCAGCCAAGCGCTCTTCCAACGTGCCATAGCCAGACACGTCCAACGGTGCCAAATCGGCCTTCTTCAAAATAGCGACGGTTTCTCTGACAGCCTCTGCCTCATCCACCCCGCTGGCATAGCACATCAACGCACCACCAGCTGCGTCCTTTGGAAGACCGTCACCAGCATTCCGGCCGACCTCGACCAACAGAGTAAAGACTTTATGGGTTTTGCGCTTCTCGGCCATATAACGCTCCGTTTCCTAAAGTCGTGATGTGGTATCGCTGTCTTGTCAACCAATCGCGGACACTGCTAAATAGGTCAACTTTATTGGGGACTTCCATGACTCGCCTTGTTTGCTGGGTTTTTTCAGCCGCTCTCATCGTTTTCGCATCGGTGGCGCAGGCGCAGGACGTACGGGTTGCGACGGTTGAACGCGCACCCTTCTCGATCATGGGGGACGATGGGTTCGAAGGTTTCAGCATCGACCTTATGAATCGCGTGACCGAAGATCTCGGCCTTTCCGTGGAATACGTTCTTTACGACTCCTTCTCGGGTATGTTGAACGCGGTCGAAACAGAAGACGTTGACGCGGCCATTGCTAATATTTCTATCACTGCCGACCGTGAAACCCGCATGGATTTTAGCCAACCTATGTTCGATAGCGGCATTCAGGTGATGGTGCCGTCAGAGCAAGGGACGTCGCCATCTGTCTTTACTGCGCTATTCACCAAGCAAATCGGGATCGCTGTTTTGTCGGCGCTCGCTCTGTTGTTTGGTGGCGGAATGCTGATGTGGGTCTTTGAACGTAAGGCTCAACCCTACTTTGACCGCCCGCTCAAAGACGCGCCTTTTCCCGCCTTTTGGTGGGCTTTGAACCTTGTTGTGAATGGCGGCTTTGAAGAGCGGATGCCGCAAAGCCGGGCAGGTCGGTTCTTTGCCGTCGGCCTCGTGATCTCCAGTTTGTTTATCGTTTCGATCTTTGTGGCCCAGATCACTGCAGCGTTGACGATCAATGCGATCAGCGAAAACATCCAAGACCTGAATGATTTAGATGGCCGTCGCATCGGTACGATTGAAGGATCAACCAGTGCGTCGTTCTTGGACGTCCGTGATTTGTCTCACGTTGGCTTTGCAGACACCGAAGCGCTGTTCCAAGAGTATGAGGCGGGCGGAATAGACGCTGTGGTTTTCGACAGCCCTATTCTAGCTTACTACGTTGCCGAACGGTCCGGTGGCGAGGCACGGTTATTGGATCGGGTCTACCGCGCTGAAAATTACGGAATCGCGTTTCCTACGGATAGCGAACTGCGTGAGCGCGTTGACCGTGTTTTGCTAGGGTTGCGAGAGCAGGGCGTTTTCGACGAACTCACCACCAAATGGTTTGGAATGGCCTATTCGGGGCGCTGATCTTTGTCGTCATGCGTATTGCGGGATTTTGCGGCCCACAGGGCCGACCAAATTAAGACGATTTGGATCGGGACGAAGTAAAACAAGAAAAAGAACGCAAAGACCAAACCAAGGCTAGAACCGCCCAAGAAATCGGTGACCCATGGAAGTGCCAGATAAAGGATCGTGAATAGAACCGCGCCATCCACAACCACCGGCAGCCACGCGGCGACCCACTTAGGGTGTTCGCCGCTGGCAATACGGTGTTTTGCGAGAGTGCGACTAAGGATCACTTAGTCGCGCAGCAGTTCGTTGATACCGGTCTTGGAACGCGTGCGTTCGTCAACCCGCTTCACAATCACCGCGCAGTAGAGCGAGACGTTATTCTTGCTTGGCATAGACCCGGCAACAACGACGGAATAGGGCGGAACCTCACCGTACATCACTTCGCCGGTTTCGCGGTCTACGATCTTAGTAGATTGGCCGATGAAAACACCCATCCCGAGGACGGACCCTTCGCGCACGATACAGCCTTCGACCACCTCGGAGCGTGCGCCGATAAAGCAGTTGTCTTCGATGATCGTAGGGCCAGCCTGCATCGGCTCCAAAACGCCGCCAATACCAACACCGCCGGAGAGGTGCACGTTCTTTCCGATCTGAGCACATGACCCAACGGTCGCCCAAGTGTCCACCATTGTGCCTTCGTCAACATAGGCGCCGAGGTTCACGAAAGACGGCATCAAAACAACGCCAGGTGCGATGAACGCAGACTTGCGAACAACGCAGTTTGGAACTGCACGGAAACCCGCGGCCTTCCAATGGTTGTCGCCCCAGCCTTTGAACTTGCTGTCGACCTTATCCCACCAGCCAGCGCCTTGAGGCCCGCCGTCATGCTGTTCCATGTCCTTGATGCGGAAGCCAAGCAGCACAGCCTTCTTGGCCCACTGGTTCACATGCCAAGATCCATCTTCTTGCTTTTCAGCAACGCGCAGCGTGCCGCCGTCCAATGCGTTCAACGTATCTTCAATAGCTTCGCGAGTTTCACCTGTCGTGGAAGGGGTGATGCTATCGCGGTCTTCCCATGCGGCTTCGATGGCGGTTTCAAGTTGTGCGTTGGACATGTTTGGCCCCCCTATGTCTCGGTTTGGGGCCACATAGCGCTGACTCAAGGGAAGGGAAAGAAGTTATCGCGAATTCATCGTCAGCCGCATCAATGATTTAACGCATAAAGTCATCACCTTTGATTGATGGCCAACCGATTTCCCATGGTGTGGATCATTTCCTCAGTCTAGGCTTTTCCCAACAGATTTGGAGTACGAAATGAAAGACGACGTTCACCGCCGCCATCGGATGCGGGACAGCCACCAGGACCGAGAGTTTGCTGAAAACGTGCCAGACACGCCCCAAACGCGTGCACCGTCCTATCGATTGGCCTTTGCGGATGACGATTTCCTCTGTCGCGAGGATTTGCGACCGGTGCGATTGCAACTGGAATTGCTCAAACCTGAGCTGCTGATGAACGAAGCGGATGTTGATTCAACGATTGTTCTGTTCGGGGGCGCTCGCATTCCAGAACCTGCAAAGAAAGATACGGCTAGAACTCAAACGCTCGCCGATTTGTCTGAATACTACGAAGAGGCTCGCAAATTCGCAGAATTGATGACCAAGCGGTCAATGGAAGCCGGAGGCCGCGAGAATGTGATTGTTACTGGTGGCGGTCCTGGAGTGATGGAGGCAGGTAACCGAGGCGCACAAGAGGCTGGTGGGAGGTCTATTGGCCTCAACATCGTACTGCCGCATGAACAAGCTCCAAACGAGTACGTGACGCCTGAATTGTGCTTTAACTTCCACTATTTCGCGATCAGGAAGATGCACTTCCTGATGCGCGCCTCTGCGATCACAGTGTTCCCTGGTGGGTTTGGCACGCTTGATGAATTGTTTGAAGCTCTGACCCTCATCCAGACAGGCCGCATGGATCGTGTGCCATTTTTGCTGTTTGGACGCAGCTTTTGGGAAAAGATCATCAATTGGGATGCCTTGTCCGATGCTGGCACCATCTCGGCGGATGACCTGAACCTGTTCAAATTTGTCGAGACCGCCGAAGAAGCGATTCACGCTTTGGACAATTGGGACGCTTAGAACTGCGGCACGTCTAGCTTTTGCATCGGTGGCAATTCTGGATGGCGCACGGCTTGAATTGCGGCCTTTGCAAGGAATTCACCAGCTTCACCGACGTTTTCATAACACGCTAAAAGCTCTGGCCGCATGAGCGTCAGATAGGGTTCGGCTTCTTTGGTGTAGATATCAATATCTTCACCCAACTTGCGCTTTAATCGTTCAATCGCGCCAACCGCCGCTGTCGCCGCATTCGTTGACCCAGTAACGATGGCGTCGATCTCAGGGTTGTTGTGCAGGAATTCGACGACATGGTCGGCCAATTGCGGGCTTAACATATCGCTATCCACGTCAGACATGCGCAGAAACACCTGACCGTTTTCCGCAGTCCCTTTTTGGACGCCCTCCAACATGTGGCCGCCGTAGCTTTGCTGCAAAGGCGGGCCAATGAAAGCCACTGTCTGACGGCCCCTCAGCTTGAGATGCTTGGCGACCTTGCGCCCGTAGGCCTCGTTGTCGAAATCATAGTACCCATGATCGTCGGCCCAAATGCTGCGACCGTGTGTTACAAATGGGAACTTCTTTTCCATCAAGTAAGCAACGCGGCGATCTTCGGGTGCAATCTGATTGAGAATGATTGCGTCCGCTGACCCCGTCTCGACAACATATCGGACGGGTTTCATTTCATCTTCTGCCGGGAACGATGGCGTGACAATCAAATGGAAGGGGGAATCATGTAGTCCGCCAGACGCGCCGGCAATGATGCGACCTGTGTGATTGTTGTGATCCGTAGACATGATCAAACTGACGACATTTGTCCGACCGGTCCGAAGACGCACACCGGCGCGATTCGGGACATACCCGATCTCATCAGCAATCTTCCGAACAAGTTCTTTCGTGCGGGTTCCAATATCGGGTGCATCATTCAAAGCACGCGATACAGTCGGCACCGCAAGACCACTCAATTCAGCGATGGTTTTGAGAGTCGGCTTGCGTTCAACGCCTTTGATCTTCGTGTCCGCCATGAGGCGATTTCCTTCCTGGTCTTCATGCGATTCTAGAGAATTTCCAGAACCACAGCGCAAAAGTTATTCGCGCATCGCCCTTATTTTTATGGGCGTTTGGCAGAATTTTCACCGCTTTGCAAAAAAGCAATTAATTCTTCTTGCCCAACCTTTCTAAATCGATATAGATTTTTCTACAACGATTTAGAACCAGGGAGGACAGAATCGTGAAATTGTCAACTAAGCTACTTTCAGCAACCGCCATCGTAGGCGCATCTGCTGTTTCAGCTGCAGAACTCGAAGTCACACACTGGTGGACATCTGGTGGTGAAGCCGCCGCGGTGGCCGAGTTTGCGTCAGCTTTCAACGCGACAGAGCATACATGGATCGACGGCGCGATTGCCGGCTCGGGTGGTACGGCGCGTCCGATCATCATTTCTCGTATCTTGGGCGGTGACCCAATGCACGCAACACAGCTGAACCACGGTCGTCAGGCGGAAGAGCTTGTCGAAGCTGGTTTGATGCTTGACCTCACAGACGTTGCAGAAGCTGAAGGTTGGGCCGATGTCGTAAACCCATCCCGTCTTCTCGATGCATGTACACTTGACGGCAAAGTCTACTGTGTGCCTGTGAACATCCACTCACCACAGTGGCTGTGGCTGTCTCACGACGCCTATGAAAAGGCCGGCCTGGACGTTCCAGCTGACTGGTTTGAGTTCGTAGACTCCGCTCCTGCTCTGCGTGACGCTGGTGTGATCCCACTCGCCATGGGTCAGCAGTCTTGGCAAACAAGCCTGGCCTTCGGCGCCTTGATGGTCGCTGTTGGTGGTACAGACCTTTATGTCGACGTTCTGACAAACAAAAACGCTGATGCGGCTGCGTCTGAAGATATGACCAAAGTTTGGGAAGCCTATGCAGCAGCACGTTTGCTGTCTGAAGGGTCAAACGTTCAGGACTGGAACCAAGCGACAAACCTCGTCATCACAGGTCAGGCCGGTGGTCAGATCCACGGTGACTGGGCGCAGGGTGAATTCCAGGTTGCTGAGCAGGTTGCTGGTACAGACTACACATGTCTGCCAGGTCTGGGTGTGAACGAAATCATCGCAACTGGTGGTGACGCGTTCTACTTCCCTAAGCAGGACGACCCAGCGATCGAAGCAGCTCAGAAAGAGCTGGCATCCCTGATGATCTCTCAGGAAGTTCAGGTTGCATTTAACCTCAAGAAAGGCTCCTTGCCGATCCGTGGTGACATCGATCTGTCCGCTGCAAACGACTGTATGCAGAAGGGTCTTGCTATCCTTGCTGCTGGTAACGTTCTGCCAGACGGCGTGAACGCGTTCTCCGCTGACACAGCTGGTCAGATCGACGACCTGACAGTTGAGTTCTGGAACGACACATCCATCTCAGTTGAAGACGCACAGGCACGCTACGTCGATATCATCGCAAGCGCTGACTAATATCTTCTCCCTGTTGGGCCCGTGGCGAAAGCTGCGGGCCTGGCAGTTCCCAACCAGCTTTACTTGGAAATTCTAAACACCGCTGAGCAAGTGGGGGTGTTTTGACTTACCCAGTAGCCAACAAAATGGGGGGACAGGATGGCCGTAACTGACACCGGACGAATGGATGCGGGGGCAAAGCGCCCCTCCCGTTTGTTCAAAAACATGACCGCCAAAATTGCGGCGATCCCCATGATCGCGACCGCCTTGGTCGTTTTCATCGGATGTACCGCATGGACGATCTACCATTCGTTCACACGATCCCGCCTGTTGCCTGCTCCCGACAAGTGGACAGGTCTCCAGAACTATGACCGGTTATGGAGCGAGAATCGCTGGCTGGTGTCGATCGAGAACCTCGCCATCTTCGGATCGTGTTCATTGGTTCTGTCGCTGGTCATCGGGTTCATCCTTGCGGCTCTATTGGATCGCAAAATCCGGTTCGAAAATACGATCCGAACCATCATTCTGTATCCCTTCGCGCTGTCCTTTGTTGTGACCGGTCTTGTTTGGCAGTGGTTGCTAAACCCAGATTTGGGCCTTCAAAACGTGGTGCGCAGCTGGGGTTGGGAAACCTTCACATTTGACCCACTCAACAACGCGGATATCGTGATCTACGGCATCTTGATTGCGGGCATCTGGCAAGGCTCCGGCTTTGTGATGGTTCTCATGCTCGCAGGGATGCGCGGCATTGACGAGGACGTTTGGAAAGCCAGCCGCGTCGAAGGTATCCCAACGTGGAAAACCTACATCTTCATCGTGATCCCTATGATGCGCCCCGTCTTTGTGACTGCACTTGTGATCATCTCCGCCGGTATCATTAAGGTCTACGATTTGGTCGTCGCGCAAACCAGCGGGGGGCCGGGCATCGCCTCGGAGGTTCCCGCGAAATACGTGATCGACAAAATGTTTGGCTCGCAAAACCTCGGCCTCGGCTTCGCGGCGTCAACCATGATGCTCCTGAGCGTCTTGGTGGTGCTGATCCCATGGGCTTACCTCGAATTCGGAGGCAAGAAAGAAAGATGACCGACGCTACTGTAAATGCGCTGAGCGGACCAAAAGGGCCAAAGCCAAAGAAGGTCTTCTCCTCCACCAACATAATCATCTACGGCACGTTGTTCGTGGTCTGCATGTACTACTTGCTGCCGCTCTACGTGATGATCGTGACCTCGCTGAAAGGCATGCCCGAAATCCGCCTGGGCAACATCTTCAGTCCACCTGTTGAGGTGACTTATGAACCATGGGTCAAAGCATGGGCAGAAGCCTGTACCGGCATCAACTGTGACGGTCTAAGCCGCGGGTTTTGGAACTCGGTCTGGATTTTGATCCCCTCGGTTTTCCTGTCCATCGCGATCGCTTCCGTCAACGGATACGCGCTCGCAAATTGGAAATTCAAAGGGTCCGAAGTCTTTTTTACGATCCTGATCTTTGGTGCCTTCATCCCCTATCAGGTGATGATCTACCCAATCGTTATCCTCTTGCGCGAAAGCGGCGATGGGATCACGTCATTCATCCGAATTTTCAACAGTGACGCTGAAACCTTCCGGCTTATGGGCTCTCTCTGGGGCTTGGTGATTGTGCACACGATCTTCGGTATGCCGATCCTGACGCTTCTGTTCCGGAACTACTTCACTTCCGTGCCAGAGGAACTGTTCAAAGCGGCGCGCGTCGATGGCGCAGGCTTCTGGGGTATCTATTTCCGGATCATGCTGCCGATGTCACTGCCGATCTTCGTTGTTGCGATGATCTTGCAGGTGACGGGTATCTGGAACGACTTTTTGTTCGGTGTGATCTACACCAAACCGGATACCTATCCGATGACGGTTCAGCTCAATAATATCGTGAACTCAGTCCAGGGCATCAAGGAATACAACGTGAATATGGCGGCGACCCTTCTGACCGGTCTCGTCCCGCTAGTGATTTACTTCGCTTCTGGCAAACTCTTCGTCCGCGGCATCGCTGCCGGTGCTGTGAAAGGTTAAGATACATGGCAAACTCAGTAGAAATTAAACATCTCGATCTGAATTTTGGGGCAGTTAATGTCTTGAAAGATCTCAACCTTGAGATTGCAGAAGGCGAATTCCTTGTCCTTCTCGGATCGTCAGGCTGCGGTAAATCGACACTGTTGAACTGTATCGCCGGTCTTTTGGAAGTCTCCGACGGCCAGATCTTCATCAAGGGCAACAACGTGACTTGGGCGGAGCCATCTGATCGCGGCATCGGCATGGTGTTCCAGTCTTACGCGCTTTATCCGCAGATGACGGTGCGCGGGAACCTCAGCTTTGGCTTGAAGAACGCGAAGTTTCCGAAGGCGGAAATTGACAAGCGCATTGCGGAAGCGGCGGACATCCTTCAAATTCAACCGCTGTTGGATCGCAAGCCTGCGGCGCTATCCGGTGGTCAGCGTCAGCGCGTCGCGATTGGTCGCGCGCTGGTGCGCGACGTGGATGTGTTCCTCTTTGACGAACCACTCTCGAACCTCGACGCGAAGTTGCGCGCCGATCTGCGCGTGGAATTGAAGCGGCTGCACAACCAGCTCGAAAACACCATGATCTACGTGACCCACGATCAGGTCGAAGCGATGACGCTTGCTGACCGCATCGCGATCATGAAGGGCGGCAAGATCATGCAGCTGGGCAGCCCAGATGAAATCTATAACCGCCCTGAAAACATCTATGTGGCCGATTTCATCGGTTCGCCCTCGATGAATTTCTTTGACGGTGAAGTTGTGGGCAACCACTTCAAAGGTGGCGATCTTGATCTTCCGTTGGATGGCTACACCTTTGGTCCTGGCGGCGCTGTTGACGGCAAAGCTGTCATCGGCATCCGCCCAGAGCACATCATCACTGGCGAGCTTGTTGCTGGTGCTCCGGTCAAACTGGAAGTTCCAGTGGAATTGGTTGAACCAATGGGCTCTGACACTTTGGTATATGGTACACTTAATGGCCAAGCCCTGCGCATTCGCATGGATGGTCAGGCACGTGTGGCACTCGGGGACTCTTTGCCAATTGGAATCGATCCGTCCCGTGCGTCTCTCTTCGATAAAGCATCTGAATTGCGTTTATGACCCAACTTGACCTCGCTGGCGTCTGGCATCTGTCAGACAGCAGCACCGACTACAGCTGTCCCATCATCTTTCCAGGTGATGGGGTTTCTGCCTTGCACGCCGCAGGCAAGATTCCGGACCCGTATTGGGGCCGGAACGAGTATGATGTGCGGTGGATTTGTGAGCGGGATTGGGTCGCAACGCGCGAGTTTGAGCTGGCATCGACCGATGTGTCATTGACCCTTTCGCGCGTCGATACTGTCGCGACGATAGAACTGAATGATGTGGTCATTGGCGAGACAGAGAACGCGTTTAGAACCTATCGTTTTGATCTGTCCTCTGCTGCACAGATCGGCCAGAACACCCTCAAGATTACCTTTCATTCGCCGGTCCAGGCAGGCAAAGCGCTCTACGATGTACACCCGTTTGAAATCCCGTGGTCGACGGACAACTGCCCAATTCCCTACGGCAATTTCCTCCGCAAACCCGCCTGTGATTTCGGCTGGGATTGGAATATCGCACTTGCCCCCTTCGGCGTCTATGGCGACATAAAAGTCGAAGAGAATGCGGTCCCACGGATCGAAGGCGTCCACATTCGCCAAGACCACTCCGACCAGCGCGTCAAACTTACAGTTTCTGTGGAAGTTGCCAACTTCGACGAAGAGGTCATATTCGATTTCGATGGCCAAGCCGTCTCTGTAGGTGTTGAGAACGGCGAAGCCACAGCAGTGATCGAGGTCACGGATCCGACCCTTTGGTGGCCGTCAGGGCAGGGCGATCAGCCGCTTTACGGCCTGACCGTTATCGCTGGCACAGCCGTCGAGAAACGCCGCATCGGCTTGCGCACAATCGAACTCGTCACCGAAGCGGACGACATCGGCCTTGGGTTCAAATTCCGTGTGAATGGTCGCGATGTGTTTTGCAAAGGGGCCAACTGGATTCCTGCAGATGCACTACAGGGGCGTGTCAGGTTGGAAGATGTCCGCGACCTGCTACAATCCGCCAAAGACGCAAACATGAACATGATCCGCATCTGGGGCGGCGGGCAGTATGAACCCACGTGGTTCTATGACCTGTGCGACGAATTTGGCTTGATGGTCTGGCAGGATTTCATGTTTGCCTGCAACCTCTACCCTTCCGACAGAGTTTACCTTGAGAATGTGAAGGCCGAGGTGCGCGATAACGTGGCGCGTCTACAGCACCATGCCTGTTTGGCGGTTTGGTGCGGCGACAATGAATTGATCGGTGCCCTGGGGTGGTATGACGTTAGTCGCAAGGACAGAGATCGGTATTTGGTGAACTACGACCGGCTGAATCGGGTGCTCGAAGACACCTTATTTGAAGTCGATCCGGATGCGATCTGGTGGCCCTCATCACCCTCGCCAGGTCCAATGAATTTTGGCGATGCCTGGCATGATGACGGTTCGGGCGATATGCATTTCTGGTCCGTATGGCATGAAAATCGCGACTTCGATCACTACCGCGATGTTGGCCCGCGGTTCTGCTCTGAATTCGGGTTCCAATCCTATCCGACGATGAACGCGATCCGCCGCTTTTCTGATCCAGTAGATTGGAACATCGCGTCTCCGGTTCTAGAGAGCCACCAAAAGAACGCCTCAGCCGCTGGAAATGCGCGGATCGCGCAGACCATGTTCCGCTATTTCCGTTGGCCAGAACGGTTTGAGGATTTTGTCTACCTCAGCCAAGTGCAACAAGGCGTCGCGATCAAAACCGCCGTAACCCATTGGCGCAGCTTGAAGCCGCGCAATATGGGCACTTTGATCTGGCAGCTCAATGACACATGGCCGGTGTGCTCATGGGCGTCTTTGGATCATGGCGGTGACTGGAAAGTCATGCACCACATGGCCAAGGACTTTTATGCAGATGTGATCGTGACAGCGGTGCCAATGGGCGACGAGATTGAGCTACGAGCTGTCAACGATGCACCCGATTCCGTCGAACTGGACGTGAAACTCTCAGCTGTCTCTGGGACTACTGCGCGCGCGTTATCTACTCAATCTCTAACGGTTGGGACGGTGGCTGAAACGGTCTCATCCATCGCGGTCTCTGACCTGGGCGCAGAGGAATTCCTTTGTATCGACTGGTCCTACGCTGGCGGCTCAGGACGGGAAGTCTACGCCCCTAAACCCTACAAATCATATGACCTCGAAGACCCGAATGCGAAGATGACGGTGAACAATGCAGGCGAAACCTACGACATCACGGTCACATCCGAGGGCCTCGCCCTCTTCACAACGGTCGAAGCCGATACCGAAGGCCGGTTTAGCGACAACGCGTTCGACATGATGCCGGGTGAGACGAAAATCCTTCGCTTCACGCCTAAAGACCCATCCGCCCAACCGAATTTTTCGCTGCGCCATTTGCAAAACGCGACCTACGCAAAAGGATAAACTCATGCCTCATATTGCTTATCAGCTCTATTGCTCCCGCAACTTTCCACCGCTCGCAGAGACCTGCAAAATGCTGTCCGAGGCTGGCTATACATACGTCGAGGGCTTTGGCGGATTGTTTGGTGATCTGCCCACGCTTGAGGCAGCGTTGAAGGACAATGGCTTGCGGATGACAAGCAGCCACATCGGGCTGGATATGCTGGAAAACGACCCTGCAAAAATCTTGGAAATCGCTAGCACCTTTGGCACCCAAAAGATGTTCGTCCCCTTTGTCATGCCCGACGACCGACCAAATGATGATGCCGGATGGCGTGCTTTTGGCAAACGGTTAGAAGCGGCCGGCAAACCAGTGAAAGACGCGGGCGTTGCCTTTGGATGGCACAATCACGACTTTGAATTCGTCGCGACCGAAAGCGGCGCGATGCCAATGGATTTGATCGCCGAAGCTGACATCGATCTTGAGCTAGACCTCGGTTGGGTCGCACGGGCGGGTCTTGATCCCGTGGAGTGGATCAACACATACGCGGGCCGGATCAAAGCCGTCCACGTCAAAGACATCGCTCTGACAGGTGAGGCAACGGACGAAGACGGCTGGGCCGACGTCGGCCATGGCACGTTGGACTGGGGCGCGATTCACGCGGCCCTCCACCATGCAGGGATCGATCACTACGTCGTCGAGCACGACAATCCGAGCGATGACAAACGGTTCGCGACCCGCTCGATTCACTCTATCAACGCATTCTAAGGATCAGTCAGATGAAAAAACTTGGCGTCGGCATCATCGGATGCGGAAACATTTCAGCGGCATATCTGCGGCTTGGCCCAATGTTCAAAGCGCTCGACATGCGGGCCGTGGCTGACTTGAATATGGATGCCGCCAATGCACGGGCCGAGGAGTTTGGCGTGCGTGCGGAAACGGTAGAGGGGCTTTTGGCGGCGGACGACATCGACGTGATCGTGAACCTCACGATCCCGGCGGCCCATTATTCCGTGACAAAGCAAATCCTAGAAGCAGGCAAACACGCCTATACCGAAAAACCGATCGTGCTAACCTTGGAAGAAGGCGAAGACCTCAGACGCATCGCCGCCGAAAAAGGCCTACGCATCGGCTCTGCCCCTGACACGTTCCTTGGTGGCGCACACCAACAAGCGCGCGCCATTATCGATGGGGGCGAGATTGGCAAAGTCATCGGCGGCACCTGCCATGTCATGGGCCACGGTATGGAAAGCTGGCACCCGAACCCGGATTTCTTTTACCAACCCGGCGCGGGTCCAGTGCTCGACATTGGACCATATTACGTGACCAACCTGATCCAACTTCTAGGGCCAGTGAAATCCGTGGTGTCTTTAGCAACGACCACTTTCTCCGAACGCACCATCGGGAACGGCGACCGCTTGGGCGAAAAGGTCGAGGTAAATACGCCCACAAACATCCATGCACTGCTCGAATTCGCCAATGGCGCGACGATCACGCTGGGCACCAGTTGGGATGTCTGGGCGCATCGTCACGCGAACATGGAACTTTACGGTGAAACCGGCAGCCTGTTCGTGCCCGACCCTAATTTCTTCGGTGGCGCGCTGGAGAAAAGCGGTGAAAGCAGCGACATCGAAGAAGTCGACGCTTGGGATCATCCTTTTGGCGTTCCGAACGAAGGCGACCGGGCAAACTACCGCTGCGCAGGCCTCGCCGATATGGCAGCCGCCATCGAAGAAGGCCGCCCGCATCGCTGCGGCATCGACCTTGCGGTGCATGCGGTTGATGTGATGACAGCAATCCTGCGCGCAGGCGAGGAACGGCGCTTTGTCGAGTTGACGACAACTTGCGAACGGCCAGAACCGTTGTCGCCTCAACAGGCAAAGGACTTGCTGCAATAGCCCTAAAGGGGCTCAAGCACTTCGTTACTCAAGAGCTTCAAGTTCGCGCTGATAACGATCTCGTTCTCGGCGCAATAACTCTTGGTTGAGCATTTCTGTTTGCAAAGCGGCATTGAGTTGGCGAATTTTCTCGCGCAGATACCGCCTGCGGAGCTCTTTGCTTCCGGCTTTTCCGTTCTCAAAAACGCCAAGGTCAATCGGTTCAACCGATTTGCCAACTTCGAGACTTGGCTCCAACTGATCGGGTTGACAGAATTTGATGATTTCGACGGCGAGGTCTGCCGAATGCGGTAGGCCGATGAAAAAATGCATTCTTTGTTTGGCGTTCGTAAACTTAAAGAAATGAAAATTTATCTGAAGCCACAAACGATAAGAGGCGATCGGTTTTAACCAATCGAAGCCGGATGCGTCGACCTTGATTTTGTGTTTTCCAAAGGCGCGATGCGACACGGTGATAAGGTCATTCACCCCGCGAAACTTCAACGCCTTAAGCACTTTTGCCTTCATAAGTAAGGTGGCAGTCGGATCTGGCGTGCCAAAGGCACCAAACGTATCGACATGGAACTCTACCAAGTTAGGAACTGTGAGTTTTCCGTCTTGATCCAGACGCAGACGAGATGTGCCCTTTTGTGTTCGGCAGTTCCAAATGTAGAAGTTACGCCTTTTTGCGGTTGCAACTGAATTCGTGCTTATGAACGTTGGATCAAGCCAATCCGTCTGCGGATCTCCGTCGAATGGTATCCCGTTTATTGTTAGTGCCATATCTATACCCTCTCTCAAATTGAGAGGGAGCTTATCACAGCTTTTGAAATTTCAAGCGGTTCAGTTCAAACCCGCTTCGGCTTCGATCTGCTTGCGCGACTTCCGCGCCCGCTCTGTCGCGGATTTCAACTGCCCACAGGCGGCCATGATGTCTTCGCCCCGTGGTGTGCGGATCGGGGTCGCATAGCCCGCTTGGTAGATGATGTTGGCAAAGGCGCGGATGCGGTTGTTGGACGACCGCTTGTAAGGCGCGCCAGGCCATTCGTTGAACGGGATCAGGTTAATCTTGGCGGGAATGCCTTCGATCAGCTTGACCAGACGATGGGCGTCCTCATCGCTGTCGTTAATCCCGTCGAGCATTACATATTCAAAGGTGATCCGTTCGGAATTGGACACCTTTGGATAGCTCTTGAGGGCCTCCAACAACTCTTCCAAAGGCCAGCGTTTGTTGATCGGGACCAGAATGTCACGGACTTCATCGGTCGTGGCATGGAAGGAAATCGCCAATTGGCAGCCGATTTCTTCGGCAGTCCGCGCCATCTCTGGCACCACGCCTGAGGTCGACAGCGTGATCCGACGGCGGGACAAGGCGATGCCTTCGCCGTCCATAGCAATCTTCATCGCGTCACGCACGTTCTCGAAATTATAAAGCGGCTCACCCATGCCCATCAGCACGATGTTCGACAACAGCCGCGTTTCATCCTTTGGCGCACCGGGCACCGGCCATTCGTCCAGATCATCGCGGGCCATCATCACCTGACCGATGATCTCCGCCGCCGTCAAGTTCCGCACGAGCTTCTGCGTTCCGGTGTGACAGAACGAGCAGGTGAGCGTGCAACCCACCTGGCTGGAGACACACAGCGTCCCGCGATCCGTCTCAGGAATATAGACTACCTCTACCTCATGGCCGCCCGCGATCCGCACCAGATATTTGCGCGTGCCGTCTTCGCTCACCTGTTTGGTCACAAGTTCAGGAATTTCGACAACGAAATGCTCTGCCAGTTTTGCGCGATAATCCTTCGACAAGTTCGTCATGGCATCAAAGTCACGAACGCCCCAATGATAAACCCACTGCCAGATTTGCCCTGTCCGCATCTTTGCCTGCTTCTCTGGCGTCCCCATCTCGATCAACGCATCGCGCAGCGCCTCACGCGTCAGGCCAACGGTATTCGTCGGGCCATCGGGCAGTTTGCGCGGGATCGTATGAACGTCCTGAGTGATGGGGGCCTTGGCAGTCATATCCATGCCTTTCAGCGAAGTTGGAGCGCTTCATATAAACAAAAAGGGCGGGTTTCCAATCGAAAACCCGCCAGAAATTCGAAGATTTGGCCGAAAATCAGCTCTGACAGCGCTTTTGCGCCTCTTCCACTGCGGCGCTAAAGCCCAATAGAGAGAATGTATCGGTTGTCACATTGCCTCGGCCAGAGCGTCCCCGCACGATCGCATTCGCGCCCCGCTTCATCGCAGCAACGATCTTTGCGTCTTCGTCCGGTGTCGCGGGCCACGCATATTCCGGCTCGCTCGCATCTGTGAATAGCGTGTATTCCGTTCCGCCGATATCCATGGTGACGGTCGATCCGCTTGCAAATGGATACCCGCCGGTAAAGGCCACCTGTGCCGATACATCAGCGCCCGGGCGATAGAACACGAACAGTAGCATGTCACTACGGCGACCTGTTGTTGGGTTGCCGTCGGAATCCGTCAGGCGGCTCTCCTTCGGCGCTGATACGGCCCAACATTCGGTTGGATTGTTTTCGACAAACACGCTCCAATCGGTGTTCGCCGCCACGCGGTTATCACTGGTTTCCTGTGCTGACGCCGCGCTTGCCAATACAGCAATGCCCATCGCGCCCAAAATCGATTTCATCATGATACAGCCTCCAAGCTGTCCTTGCCTCTGTCTCCGACCCGTCCGGTGCGTCTTTGGCGTACCTTTTCGACTGGAAGGATGTGTTTCAACTCGATAGCCATAGAACTAGCAAAATTTTGCCCACGTGGGAAAGCCCAAAGTGTCGCGCCAAAGGGGAGGTATGCAATGTCTGGTCCAGTAGATATGGTAGAAGTCTGGCGCGGCAACTTGCTGGAATCCATTCATCAGGGCCACGCCGTTGTCTGCGACGAGGCTGGAGAGATCGTGGAGGCTTGGGGCGATCCAGAGGCCGTGATCTACCCGAGGTCGTCTTGCAAAATGATCCAAGCGCTGCCGCTGATCGAAAGCGGGGCAGCAGATGCCTATAACCTAACGTCCGATCACCTCGCCCTCGCTTGCGCTTCCCACAATGCGGCAGCAATCCATAATGACCTCGTGTCGGCATGGCTCAGCGATCTGGGCTTGAGCGACGATGACCTTCGCTGCGGCCCGCAGACACCGCGTGACGCAGAGGTACGTGACGCCCTAATCAAAACCGATCAAAGCCCGTGCCAAATCCACAACAATTGCTCCGGCAAGCACGCAGGCTTTCTGACGTTGAACAAACATCTCGGCGGCGGACCCGACTACGAAAAGATCGACCACCCCGTTCAACAAGCCAACCTTGCCGCGTTTGAAGAACTCACCGGCGAAACCAGCCCCGCCTTTGGCATCGACGGCTGTTCCGCTCCGAACCACGCTTGCACTGTCCACGGTTTTGCCCGCAGCCTCGCGTTCTTTGCCACCGCGCAAGACCGCTCTGACACACGCTCCAAAGCCGCCGTGCAATTGGTCGACGCGATGACCAAGCACCCAGAGCTCGTCGCGGGCGAAGGGCGGGCCTGCACCGAACTGATGCGCGCCATGGATGGCAATGTCGCTCTGAAAACAGGGGCGGAGGCTGTGTTCAGCGCCATCATCCCCGAAAAACGGCTTTCCGTCGCCGTAAAAATCACCGATGGGGCCTTCCGCGCCAGTGAGGCCGCGGTTGCCGCGATCCTCGTCAAACTCGGCGTCCTAGATCTTAGTCACCCCGCCACCATCAAACGCATGACCCCAACTGTGACCAACTGGCGCGGGCTGGAGGTCGGCCACATTCGCCCCACCGCCGCGCTACGCTAAGGAGACACCCATGTCCTTCACCCTCGCCACTTGGAACATCAACTCCGTCCGTCTGCGCGAAGACATCGTCGCGAAACTCATGGCGGACGAGGCGCCCGACGTCCTCTGCCTACAAGAATGCAAAAGCCCGGTGGAGAAAATCCCGCAAGAGCAGTTCCAATCGCTGGGCTACACCCACATGGTCGCGCGCGGGCAAAAGGGGTATAACGGCGTCGCGATCTTCTCCAAAATCCCGATGGTGGAAGCGGGGGCTGAAGACTACGCAAACCTCGGCCACGCCCGCCACATCGCGGGTAAGTTGGAGAATGGCGTGACTGTCCACAACTTCTATGTGCCAGCGGGTGGGGATGTGGCGGACCGCGAGGTGAACGAGAAGTTCGGCCAGAAGCTCGACTACCTCGCCGAAATGCGCGACGCCTTCCACAAAGACGCGCCAAAGAAATCGATCCTCGTCGGCGACCTGAACATCGCCCCACGAGAAGACGATGTCTGGGATCACAAGAAACTCTTGAAGGTCGTCAGCCATACGCCGGTCGAGGTCGAAGCCCTCGCCGAAGTCCAAGACGCAGGTGCATGGGTCGACGTCACCCGCACCGACATCCCCGATGGCAAACTCTACAGCTGGTGGTCCTACCGCGCCAAAGATTGGGACGTCGCCGACAAAGGCCGCCGGTTAGACCACGTCTGGGCAACGCCGGATATTGCGGGTGCTGCGCATGGCAGCCGTGTTTTGAGGGACGCCCGTGGGTGGGAGAAACCGAGTGACCACGCGCCTGTGTTTGCGACGTTTGATTTGTAGATAGGATCATATAATTGAGTAATTGGCCCAGAAGCCTGATCTACATTCTTCTAGTCGCTATGTTTGGTGTCTTTCCGGCACTGGCAGCGAGCGGCGATACAAGCGATGAAATTGTTCACGACGAACGTTTCTGGGATCAGCTGTTCGTCGATGCGGTACATTCTAGAGAGGCATGTAACTTAGACTTCAAGCCTTGTCGTGCTCCGCTCCAAAAGAGAGTTGAAGACTACTATCTTCGTGTTCGAGGCGAGACGAAATTTCTTTCTGATGAGGTTGCTGAGGCCGCTAGCAGAAGCCTAACGAGGGTGATTGAAGATATTTATCGGACAACTGGGTTGCGCCCAATTCAGGGTGTTCCAGAGCACGCGTCTAATTTCATATTCCTATTATTTTTCAATGAGGAAGAGTATCAGTCCGACCCTGAAAACTACATTCTCGCGCGGATCGCGCCACCAACTCTCAGGTTTTCAGAAAAACGACTAGAAGTTTTTAGTTGGTTCCGTTCATCTCACCTAGACTGCACGTTAGTTACGACACCTTACCCAGACGGGATCATTCGAGATGTGCAAATCTGGATAAAGGTGGACGTATCAACAGAAGTTGTGTCGAATTGTATTGCAGAAGAATTCTTCGACTCATTCGGCCTCGACGACACGCCAGAATTTGAGAGTATTTTTGATTGGCCGACTGTCGTCGATGGCGAGATTGCTGATGGTAAATTGACTGAAAGGCATTTGAGCTTTTTGCGAAGACTTTATGAGCCGGAAATGATTCCTAACCAAGCAGAGGAAGCGACTTGGGCGTTAATTCGATAAGTAGGAACATTCTATAGTTGTTCGCAAATCCCCCTTGGACATTCCACCCCCCGCGCACATATAAGCCCCAAGACCTAATCTTCAGGAGCGCGCCATGATTGAACTTGGTGGAACCCAACCAGCCGCCCCAGCCGGTGATCTGATCATCGACGGGACAGATGACACCTTCATGCAAGACGTGATCGAGGCGTCACAGACGACCCCGATCATCGTGGATTTCTGGGCAACATGGTGCGGCCCGTGCAAAACCCTCGGCCCCGCCATTGAGGCGTCCGTCACCAAAGCTGGCGGTGCAGTGAAGCTCGTCAAAATCGACGTCGACGCCAATCCCGGTTACGCGGGCCAGTTGCGCGTGCAGTCGATCCCAACCGTCTATGCCTTCTGGCAAGGCCAGCCGGTCGATGGATTCCAAGGCGCTCTGCCACCCTCCGAAATCGACGCCTTCGTCGAGAAAATCGCTGCCCTTGGCGGCGGCGCACCCGATGGTGGCCTTGCCGATGCCATCGAAGCTGCCGAAGCGATGTTGGCCGAAGGCGCCGCTGCGGATGCCGCCGAAACCTTCGCCGCGATCCTGCAGGAAGACCCGGCCAACGCCCCCGCCTACGCCGGTTTGATCAAAGCCTACATCGCCCTTGACGACCTCGACCAAGCCGAGACGATCTTGAACGGTGCCCCCGCTGAAATCTCCACCGATCCCGCCCTTGAAGCCGTCGCCTCCCAAATCGCGCTCGCGAAAGAAGCGGCCAACGCCGGCCCCGTGGCAGAGCTTCAGGCTGCGGTTGAGGCAAACCCCGACGACCACCAAGCTCGCCTTGATTTGGCGACCGCCCTGCACGCCAACGGCAATGCCGAGGCCGCGGTTGATCACCTGCTCGATCTCTTTCGCCGCGATCGCGAATGGAACGAAGGTGCCGCAAAGACGCAGCTTTTCAAGGTGTTCGACACGTTGCAGCCTAACGATCCCGTGGTGCTCAACGGTCGTCGAAAATTGTCGTCAATGATATTTGCCTAAATCCGGCGTCGGGCTACTTCCCTGATATGTTCAAAGCCAAGGACTTACCCGAAACCATTGCGATCTTCCCTCTGCCCGGCGCACTTTTGCTGCCGCGGTCACGGCTGCCGCTGCATTTGTTCGAACCGCGCTACCTTGCCATGTTCGACGATTGTCTGAAAACGCCTGCACGGATGATTGGCATGATCCAACCGTTTGACGGCCCAAACGGGGAATCTTCGCTCCACAGCATCGGCTGCGCGGGGCGGGTAACAGCGTTCTCTGAAACCGAAGACGGCCGCTATATGATCACCCTCTCGGGCATCTCGCGGTTCCGCGTCGTGGACGAGGTCGAGGGCTTTACCCCCTACCGCCGCTGCAAAGTGAATTGGGAAGGGTTCGACCGCGACCTTGGCCCGACCGAGCATGATACTCAATTCGACCGCAAGTCATTCCTGTCGTCACTGGAACGCTACTTTGACGACCAAGGGCTAAAAACTGATTGGGAGTCTTTGCAGGAAGCCGAAGATGAGCTTTTGATAAACTCTCTGTCCATGCTTTGTCCCTTTGACGCCGAAGACAAACAAGCCTTGCTGGAAGCCCCATCGCTCACCACCCGTCGTGAGACCTTGATGACCCTTATCGAGTTTGCGATGAGAGGGGGATCAGGCGAAGAGGTGATGCAATGAGCGAGATGACTTTCGATCCCAAGATGTTAGAGGCGCTGGTCTGCCCGCAGACCCAAGCGGGCCTGAGCTATGATGCAGATAAACAAGAGCTGATATCAAAGCCGGCCAATCTGGCCTTCCCGATCCGCGATGGTATCCCAGTGATGCTGGTGGATGAGGCGCGTCAGCTCGATTAACGCGCCATTAATGAAGGCAAATCGCCGTTCAACCCTGCCGCTTCTCGGATAAAGGCTCGACGTAGGGCGGGGGAGGCGTTGATAACACCCATCCCAATATCTCGCGCGGCGCGCAGCAGCGGATTATCGTTTGAAAACAAACGGTTGAACCCATCCGTCGCCATCGCCAGCTTCGTCGTGTCGAATTGGCGCCAGCTTTGGTAGCGGGCGAGTGATTGCGCCCCGCCAAAGTCCTCGCCCCGTTTGCGGGCATCAATCAGCACGTCGACTAAAGCCGCCACATCTCGCAGACCTGCGTTCAACCCTTGTCCGGCAATCGGGTGGATGCCATGCGCGGCATCACCGATCAAAGCCACGCGATCCGCGACTAAGCTCGTCGCAATCGACAGGCCAAGTGGGTAGGTGAACCGTTCACCGCATAAGGTGATCTCGCCAAGGAAATCTCCAAACGCGGGCCGCAGTGCATCCAAGAAACCGTCATCATCCAATGCCGCGACATGATGCGCCTTCGCGCGATCTTCGCTCCACACAATCGCGCTGCGGTTTCCCGTCAGCGGCAAGATCGCCAGAGGTCCGCCGGGCATAAAGAATTGATGCGCAATGCCACCATGCGGCTTGGCGTGCTCAGCAGCGCAGACCAAGGCGGTTTGCCCATAGTCCCAAGCTGTGCGCTTGATCCCAGCCCGCTGCGCCGTCCCGCTGGACCGCCCGTCAGATCCGATCAGAACGCTGGCTGAAAGTGTTGAGCCATCGGCAAGCGCGATTGAAATCCGACCCGCCTCTGCCGTTTGGTCCACGACCGTCGCAGGCGCGATATGCTCCAACTTCGGATGATCCTCCATCGCACTCAGAAACGCGCGTCGCAGGTGCCGATCCTCCACCAAATAGCCCATCGGCCCTTCGTCAATTTCAGCATGGTCAAAATGCATCATCCACGGGCTCGGCCCCTCGCCAGCGCGCCCATCAGTGACCTTGATCTCCAACATCGGCTGCGCATTCGGTTCTACGGTCGGCCAAACCCCGATACCCGACAAAAGCCGCTGTGACCCCAAGGCCAAGGCATAGGCGCGGCCATCAAATTCGGCATCTTCGCGCACGTCCTTTGGCAAACTGTCCACGATCCGAACTGAAAATCCAGCATTGCCCAAAGCCAATGCCAAAGCGGGGCCATTTAGCCCCCCGCCAACAATCAGAATATCCGAATGCGTGTCCATAAGGTGCTATATGTGCAGCGCAATCCGATTGTCCATGCGGTTTGCTGCCGCTACGGTGCCCTCAAACAGAAGTGAGGGGCGAAAGATGGACGACTGGCGTTGGATGACAGCTGCGGATCTGGGCCGTGGAATTGGCGCAGGGGACATTGATCCGGTCGCCCTGACCGAGACGTATCTGGCCGCCATCGATGCGCACCCGCACCGGGATCGCATCTATGCCCGCGTCACCCATGACCGCGCGCGGGCAGAGGCCAAAGCCGCTTCGGAACGCGCCGCCAACGGGATGCGTCGCGGGCCATTGGACGGGGTGCCGATCTCTTGGAAAGACCTTTTTGACACTGCAGGAACGGCAACCGAAGCAGGCACAGCATTGCTCGAAGGCCGCGTGCCAGACACAGATGCGGAAGTTCTGCAAAACGCCACAGCTGCGGGTTTGGTTTGCCTCGGCAAAACCCACCTCTCGGAAATTGCCTTCTCTGGCCTTGGCTTAAACCCGATGACCGCGACACCGCCGTGCGTGAATGATAAAGACGCCGTGCCGGGAGGCTCTTCATCTGGTGCTGCCGCATCGGTTGCTTTCGGCCTCGCAGCTGCTGGAATAGGGTCTGATACAGGCGGATCGGTGCGCATACCATCGGCCTGGAATGACCTGACCGGCCTGAAAACCACCCACGGTCGGGTGTCTGTGAATGGTGTCCTGCCGCTCTGCCTGACCTTCGATACAGTTGGCCCGCTCTGCCGCTCTGTCGAAGATAACGCATTGATCCTTGCGGCCCTCGAAGGACAAAAACCCGCCGATCTTACTGCACCAACACTGGACGGAGCACGGTTCGCCATCCTGGACACAATCGCGATGGACGATCTCGAGGATGCACCCCGCGCGGCATTTCAGTCCGCTGTGGAACGCCTGCAAGCGGCGGGGGCGCAGGTCGAACATATTCAATTCGATGCTTTGAACGAGGCCTTTGCCATGACTGGTCCGCTTTACACGGCGGACGCATGGGCATGGTGGAAGCATCGTATCTTGGCTGATCCCGCCAAAATGTTCTCGCAAATCTATGACCGCGTTCGCGTCGGGGCGGACGTCGCTGCCTCAGATTATATCGCCCATTGGACCCGCCTTCGCGAAATTCGGGGCGAGTTTGCGTCCGCCACCGCCCATTTCGACGCAATCCTTATGCCGTCATCGCCGATCTTGCCGCCGAATGTCCAAAGGCTGCTCGAAGATGAAGACTACTACGTCACCAAGAACCTTCTAGCGTTGCGTAATACGCGTGTAGGCAACTTGACGGATACCTGTTCTATCAGCCTCCCCACTGGAGTTCCGTCCTGTGGGATCATGTTGAATGGGCGAAATGGTGGCGAAGAAAAACTGCTCCGCATTGCTGCAGCGGCGGAGAAGGCATTGTCCTAAAAGACACAATTCTCACCCAGACCCGAAAATAACCCGCCCTCAATTCTGGACAGGCCCAACCACCACGGGCTAATCTGCAAAAAAATGCACGGCAAAAGATCGTGCGATTGAGGCAGAGATGAATTTTCCTGAGCGGTTTGCAGACCTACCGGATGCAACGTGGCCACGCCTTCGTGGTCTGTTGGATTCTACCCCACCGGGTGGAGAGGTCATCAATATGACCATTGGGGAACCGCAGCACGACATCCCAGCCTTTATCGCACCAGCCCTTGCCGAGAATGCCGCAGGATGGCGTGGCTACCCCAACAACAACGGCACTCCAGAGCTGCTTGACGCAATTTCCGCTTGGATCAAGCGGCGCTATAACGTCGCGCTCGGGCATGAAAATCTGATGGCCCTCAGCGGGACGCGTGAAGGGCTTTATAACGCCGCGATGGCCCTATGCCCTGAAACCAAAAACGGTCATCCGCCCGCGATTTTGTCGCCCAACCCGTTCTATCCCGTCTACGGGATGGCGTCTTTCTCTGTCGGGGCCGAGGTTGTTTATTTACCTGCCGACGAAAGCACGGGGCATCTGCCAGATTTTCACGCAATCGATCCAGAACTTTTGGACCGTACAGCAATCGTCTACATGTGCAGCCCCGCGAACCCACAAGGGACCGTCGCGGATGAAGATTATTGGGCCCATTTGCTTGGTTTAGCGGAAAAGCATGACTTCATCGTCTTCTCAGACGAATGCTATTCGGAAATCTACCGTGACACACCGCCGTTGGGCGCATTGCAGGTCGCGGATAAGATGGGCGTCGATCCTGAGCGGGTCGTTGTGTTCCACTCGCTTTCAAAGCGTTCCAATCTGGCTGGCCTGCGGTCCGGTTTCTGTGCCGGTGGGCCAAAATCTATCGCGCGCATCCGTCAGTTACGGGCAGGGGCAGGCTCCCCGCTTCCGGCACCAGTACAGGCGGCATCGGCCCTTGCATGGCAAGACGAAGCCCATGTTGAGGAGAACCGAAGGCTCTACGCGGAAAAGTTCGAAATTGCGGATCGCATCTTTGCCGAACTACCGGGCTACCAAAGTCCGGACGCGGGGTTCTTCCTATGGCTTCCTGCGAAAGACGGCGAAGCCTCGGCCCTCAAATTATGGGCCGAAACTGGGGTTCGGGTCTTACCGGGCGCCTATATCAGTCGCGATGTTGGCCAAGGCAATCCTGGCAGAAATTATATTCGAGTGGCTTTGGTCGCTCCAAAAGAAGACGTGCAGCGCGGGCTGACCCTGCTCAGAAGCTGCCTTTATGGTTGAGGAAAAGTAACATGGCATCCTATTCCACGCGTCAACGTGATCCCTTGCTGGACAGCACCACCCAAGCTGCGATTGAAAAACGCAGCAAAGAGCTGATGGGGCTGGTGCTGATCGTTCTCGGCCTTTTGGCCGCGGCAATGATCGCGACGTACTCCGCGCAGGATCCAAGCTGGATGTCCGCAACCGATGCGCCAATCCAAAATTGGTTGGGCATGTTTGGTGCGGCAACCGCAGCGCCTATTATGATGATCGTTGGAAAAGGCATTTGGGTCGTACCTTTGGCCATGATCGCGTGGGGGCTGCGATTTGTCCTGCATTGGGGTGAAGAACGTGCGATTGGGCGTCTGATCTACACGCCTTTTGCGCTGGCCGCCGCATCGCTTTATGCCGCGACTTTGACACCTCCCGCCGATTGGCCTGCAAATTTTGGCTATGGCGGCTTGTTTGGCGACACAGTTCTAGCCGTCGCTCTCACCGTTATTCCGTTCGGCACCATTCTTTCCGTCAAGCTGATGTCCGTTCTTTTGGGCCTTTTGACCCTTGCGCTGACCGCCTTCGCGCTGGGCTTCACACGTCCTGAATTGCGCAGCGGCGGGCGGTTTGTCTTCCTCGGCACTGTGCTTATCTATGATTTCCTGATGCGGATGATCGGTAAAGGGGCTGCGACCTCAGCGACGCTTGCCAAAGGGGCTGGGTCAACCTTCGCAGCTCATCGCGCCGAACGTCGCGCGAACAAAGAAGCGCTCGCAACAGCCTACGCTCAGGAAGAGGTTGTCGAGCAAGGTGACTTGCCAGACGCAAAACGTCGCGCAGCTGCCGTTGTCCGCGCCAACCCTGTCATGCCAACTACACCCGGTGATGGCCGCAACATGCCGCCTGTGCTGCGTGCGACCCGTGAATACACCGAAGAACCAACACCGGTTGCTGAAACTCCTCAACCCGCGCCCACCGGCTTCCTGTCAGGATTGCTCAAGCGCAATGAACCGATGCCGCAGCCAGAGCTGGTTGACACGCATACCGCTGTTGAGGCCGAAGCCCCCGACAGCGACCGCATCAGCGCGCGTATCTCCGACGCGATCAAAAGCCGCGCGGGTGGTGTGGTGCCACCGGCGCCGACGACTGCACGCATCGAACCTCGCCTGACAGCAGGTCGCGGCCCGACGCCGCTGCTGCTGAACACTGATCCGCAGCCGCAAGAGGTTGAACTGATCGAAGCGGTCGAGGACGAAACCGTCATCGACACCCCCGCTGCAACACCAACCGCGCCGATCTATCGTCGGTCAGCGGAAGAGATAGAAGACGCCGCACTTCTTGTGGCCGAACCCCTGTTCGAAACCGAACGCGCCGCCCCAACCGCGCCGCGTGTTGTGCAGCCAACGCCGAAAAAGCCGCAGCCGTCAAAGCGCGCCAAGGCAGAAGAGCAGCCCTCTTTGCAGTTTGAGGACAAGTATCCGGGCTACGAACATCCGCCGCTCAGCCTTCTGACCAACCCATCTATGGTGCAACGCCATCACTTGTCTGACGAAGCGCTTGAAGAAAACGCCCGGATGCTGGAAAGCGTTCTGGATGACTACGGCGTCAAAGGCGAAATCGTCTCCGTCCGTCCAGGCCCCGTTGTTACGATGTATGAGCTTGAGCCCGCGCCAGGCCTTAAAGCTTCCCGTGTGATTGGTCTATCGGACGATATCGCGCGCTCCATGTCTGCGCTGTCTGCCCGTGTTTCCACCGTTCCAGGACGCACGGTCATCGGGATCGAATTGCCGAATGAGAACCGCGAGAAAGTCGTCTTGCGCGAAATTCTCAGCCACCGCGACTATGGCGACGGCAACCAGAAACTGCCGCTTGCCCTAGGCAAAGATATCGGTGGCGAGCCCATCGTGGCGAACCTTGCCAAGATGCCTCACCTGTTGATTGCAGGTACGACGGGTTCCGGTAAATCCGTAGCGATCAACACGATGATCCTGTCATTGCTATACAAGCTAACGCCGGAAGAATGCCGGATGATCATGATCGATCCAAAGATGTTGGAACTGAGTGTCTATGACGGCATTCCGCACCTTCTGTCGCCTGTCGTCACAGACCCTAAAAAGGCCGTTGTGGCTCTGAAATGGGTCGTGGGCGAGATGGAAGAACGCTACCGCAAGATGTCCAAAATGGGCGTCCGCAACATCGACGGCTACAACGGACGCGTGAAAGATGCGCTCTCCAAGAACGAAATGTTCAGCCGCACGGTTCAAACTGGCTTTGACGATGAAACCGGCGATCCGGTGTTTGAAACTGAAGAGTTCAAGCCAGAGGTTCTGCCCTATATCGTCGTCATCGTGGATGAGATGGCCGACCTTATGATGGTCGCGGGCAAGGAAATCGAAGCCTGTATTCAGCGCTTGGCCCAGATGGCCCGTGCCTCTGGTATCCACCTGATCATGGCCACACAGCGCCCATCGGTTGACGTCATCACCGGCACGATCAAGGCGAACTTCCCGACACGGATTTCGTTCCAAGTGACCTCCAAAATCGACAGTCGCACCATTCTGGGCGAGATGGGGGCAGAGCAACTGCTCGGTATGGGTGACATGCTCTATATGGCAGGCGGGTCCAAGATTACCCGTGTTCACGGGCCCTTCTGTTCCGATGAAGAGGTTGAGGAAATCGTCAATCATCTGAAATCATTTGGCCCACCAGAATACATGTCTGGCGTTGTCGATGGCCCTGCTGAAGATAAGGAAAGCGACATAGACGCTGTTCTTGGCCTCGGTGGCAATACCAACGGCGAAGATGCGCTTTACGATCAGGCGGTGGCGATTGTGATCAAAGATCGCAAATGCTCGACATCTTATATTCAGCGCAAACTGGCCATCGGCTACAACAAGGCTGCTCGGTTGGTGGAGCAGATGGAAGAGTCCGGCCTTGTTTCTCCTGCCAACCATGTCGGCAAACGCGAAATACTCGTCCCTGAGCAGTAGCAGCTACACGCTCCTCAGGTGGCATGAACCGGTCCGTGCGTGGGGTGCGGGCCGGTTTTGTTTTGATAGGGCGGCGGATTGCTTGCGAACTGGTTCGCGACCGACCCTCCCCCCAGGGCGGTCGCGAAACTCCGACGTTGCAATCCCTTGTAACTGGCGCAATTTGAAGACAGGCTACTCACAAACCAACCCCGCCCTCGGGCCGGTCGCGAACCTTATGGTGCTGCACAAGGAAGACTTAAATGACACGCTACGCCACACCCCCCGGCGGCCTCCCGCCTCAGTCCAAAACCTTGGACGAGCGTGCCGTGTTCACAGAAAGCTACGCCTTCATCCCTGCCGACACGATGCGCGATATCGTGACCAGCTTTTTACCCCATTGGAAAAACACCCGCGCTTGGATCATCGCCCGCCCGATGACGGGCTTTTCCGAAACCTTCAGCCATTACATCACCGAGGTTGGCCCTGGAGGCGGCAGCACCCGTCCCGATGACAATCCAAAGGCTCAGTCGGTTCTCTTTGTCGTCGCAGGCGCCGCCGAGATCACTCTCATGGGCCAGGCGCATAGCCTTACGGCAGGGTCATATGTCTACATTCCCGCAGGCGCAGATTGGACGTTCCGCAATATCTCTGACGTGCCCGCAACGTTCCATTGGATCCGCAAAGCCTATCAAGCGGCTGACGGCGTCGCCCTGCCGCAGCCTTTCATCACGCATGACGACAACGCCACGGTGATCGAAATGCCGGAGACAGACGGCAAATGGTCAACCTCCCGCTTTGTCGAACCCGAAGACCTGCGCCATGACATGCACGTCAACATCGTGAACTTTCTCCCTGATGGCTGCATTCCCTTCATGGAAACCCATGTGATGGAGCACGGCCTCTACGTTCTTGAAGGCACCGCTAAATATCGATTGAACCAAGATTGGGTGGAGGTCGGTCCGGGGGATTACATGTGGCTTCGTGCCTTCTGCCCTCAAGCCTGTGTCGCGACAGGCGACGGCCCTTTCCGCTATCTGCTCTACAAAGACGTTAACCGCCACATGCCGTTGGACCTCTGTCCATGACACGCGTTGCTATCAACGGCTTCGGCCGCATCGGGCGCACAGTTCTGCGCCAACTTCTAACCACGCGCAAAGACGCTGGCATCGAAGTTGCGCTGATCAATGACATCGCAACTGCTGAGCTTTGCGCGTACCTTTTTGCCCACGACAGCGTCTTTGGCGTCTACCCTGAACCAGTTACGGCAGAGGGCGACGCGCTGGTCATTGGCGACGCACGCATCGCTTTCACCAATGATCCTAATCTTAGCCAGACCGATCTGAACGGGATCGACATTATCCTCGAATGTGCCGGCCACGCGAAAACGCGCGACGTCGCGGAACGCGGGCTGAAGGCAGGCGCTGCACAAGTGCTGATCTCCGGCCCAACCGACGCTGCCGACATCACCGTTGTCATGGGCGCAAATGACAACGCCCTTGGCGATGCGCAGATCGTCTCAAACGCATCTTGTACCACCAATGCGCTGGCCCCAATCGTCAATATCTTGGACGATAGCCTTGGCCTAGAGGCCGCGCATATGACCACGATCCACTGCTATACCAGCAGCCAACCGATGATCGACGCCCCGCGTGGCGATATGGCGCGCAGCCGTGCAGGTGCGATGTCTATGGTGCCCACAAACACCAGCGCCACGAGCCGTGTCTTAGAAGTCCTTCCCGAACTCAAGGGCCGCCTGACCGGTGCCGCCGTGCGCGTGCCTACTGCCAGCGTGTCTGCTGTTGATCTTACGGCGACGCTAAATGCGGACGTGAGCATCGATCAACTGAACGATCTAATCCGAAAGGCTGATCCGAACCTGATCGGCACCACAGACCTACCGCTGGTTTCAACCGACCTGCGCGCGCGTCCTGAGTCTTTGATCGTGGCAACGCCGGAAACCATCGTCACCACGCCACGGCACGTGCGTATCTTTGGGTGGTATGACAACGAATGGGGCTTCTCGGCGCGGATGATTGATATGGCGCTCAGGATGGTGGCGCGGTGATGGTCACGGGTTGGTCCAGCCAAACCTCTTCTAAATTGGCCCCGTCCCCGATCCGATCCACAACCGCAAAAAGCCCCGGCGCGTGAAGCGGCGTCAGAACCCCGTGCCATGTCCCGCGATGGAAATTGATCGCCTGCCCGGGTTCCGTCAGAAACGCCAAAGGTGTCCCCGGTTTGCCACCCACATCAGGGGCCACGATCACCAGAAACCCATGCTCTGACATCGGCACAAAGGCCTGTGACCCATAGGGGTGCCGTTCCAGCAATTCCAATGTGTAGGGAAAGCTGCGCGGCTCTGCTCGAAACAGGCTGATCCCTGCATGGCCGTCGGAAAAGTCCATCACCGCCCGATCGTGATAGCGCCCGCACTTGCCCTGATTGATGATCTTATCCGGATCACCCGCGCAATCGATCACATCACCGAAAAGCGCGAACGCCTCTATCGACATCGGTTGAGCGACAATCTCCGTCACGGCAAAATATCCATCAACCGAAACTCTGCGATCCGCTCAACTTGCCGACAGGCTGTCGCAAATTCCGCGTCGCGGTCATTCTGCAACCGCGTCTCAAACTGCTTGAGGATCGACGCTTTGTCGTGATCTCGCACGGCGATGATGAACGGAAACCCGAACTTGGCGGTATAGGCCGTATTCGCTTTCTCAAACGTGTCGCGTTCTTCGTCGGTCAACGCATCCAATCCGGCAGAGGCCTGTTCCGACGTGGACTCAGCCGTCAGCCGCTTCGCCGCTGCCAATTTCCCTGCCAAATCGGGATGCGCGACCAAGACGCCCAAGCGTTCTTCGTCACTTGCTGATCGGAACACCCGCGCCAAAGCATTGTGCATCCCTGCCGATGTGTCATGAACGAACCCCAACTCACCATCAAAAGCTCGTTCCGCAATCCAAGCGGAATGCTCGAAAATCCCGCCATAGGTGTCCACAAACATCGACTTGGACATCTCCGATGGCCGCACCCGATGTTTGTGCGGGTTCACGGTGGCCCAATGCTCCGCGATCTGTTCCCGCGTTGCGAACCACACGTCGTCATAGCTCTGCGCGTGCTCAATAAACTGCCGCAGCGCCTCAACCCGCCCGGGCCGCCCGATCAGTCGGCAGTGCAGACCCACCGACATCATCTTTGGCGCACCTTCCAACCCCTCACGATAAAGCGCATCAAAGGAGGCTTTGAGGTAATCAAAGAACTGCGTCCCCGAGTTAAACCCCTGCGGCGTCGCAAACCGCATATCGTTACAATCGAGCGTATAAGGCACGATCAACTGATCCCGCCGCCCGAATTCCATCCAATAAGGTAGATCATCGGCATAGCTATCGGCGACATAGGCGAACTGCCCCGTTTCTGCCGCCAAGCGCACGGTGTTGACCGAACAGCGACCCGTGTACCACCCGCGCGGCGCTTCTCCGACGACTTCGGTATGCAGCCGAATGGCCTCTTCCATATCGGCGCGCTCGTCCTCTTCGGAGTGATCTTTGTATTCGATCCACTTCAGCCCGTGGCTGGCGATTTCCCAAGGCGCGGCCTTCATCGTTGCAACTTGCTCGGGCGAGCGAGCGAGGGCCGTTGCGACCCCGTAAACCGTGATCGGCAGGCCTTTCAGCAGCCGATGCAACCGCCAGAACCCCGCGCGGCTGCCATATTCATAGATGCTTTCCATGTTCCAATGGCGTTGGCCTTCCCACGCCGCAGCACCGACGATCTCGGACAAAAAAGCCTCCGACGAAGCATCGCCATGCAGAATGTTGTTCTCACCACCTTCTTCGTAGTTCAGAACGATCTGAATGGCGATTTTCGCCCCGTTGGGCCATTTCGGATCAGGCGGGTTGGCACCATAGCCGATCATATCGCGTGGGTATCGGTTCATGTCTCGCTTCCATCTTGACCGAACTGTTATAACCCGCGAATTGACCCATGAAAGTGGAAATCATACGGAACGGTCTGGTTGTGCGACGTGATTGATATGCCGGATCAATTCTTTGGCCAGTCCCTTTAGTAAATCTGCACGCTATGTCGTACCTTTCTGCTCTCCTCAGGCCGATCAAACGCACGCTATACGCAAACATTGGCCTGCTATCGCTTAGCAATGGCGAAACGGCTGTTGTGTACCCATATCAATCACGGGCAAAGTGAGCTCAAGCAACGGATAGGTGCAATGATGTTTCGACGTGGATTTTTAGCAGGTGCCGCAGCGCTGGCATTGGCAACACCAGCCAGCGCGCAGCAGCTTTCGTTGGCTGAGATTTCGAACTATTTGAACCGGCTCCAGACAGCAGAAGGCGGATTTACCCAAATCAACGGCGACGGCACGCTGTCCACAGGTCAAATCTACATCAAACGCCCGGGTCGCATCCGCTTCGAATACAACCCACCTGATGATAGCCTCGTTATGGCAGGCGGCGGTCAAGTTGCGATATTTGACCCACGTTCAAACGTGCCTCCTGAGCGTTTCCCACTGAACCAAACCCCGCTCAACATCATTCTTGAACAGAACGTTGATTTAACGCGCACCAATATGGTGACAGGGCACACATCGGATGGAACAACGACGACTGTTCGCGCCCAAGACCCCGACAACCCTCAGCTGGGGAACATCCAACTGGTGTTCACGGCAGACCCTATTGAGCTTCGCCAATGGATCGTCACAGATGATATTGGTGCCGAAACCACTGTCATTCTGAACGATCTCGAAAGCGGCGGGGCCGTTGGGGATATTCAGTTCAACATCCTGAACGAGATGAACAAGCGCGGGTTCTAAATCTTCCCGCACCTGCGCAGCTGTGTGTCGTAGAGAACGGCGCGGGCTTCGACCTCGCTCGCGATCCGGATCAGCCAGCGCTTCGAACGCCAAGTTCCGCGATTAAACCCTGCACGGCCATCATGATAGGCGAGGTATTGATTGCGTGTGTCGTTCAGCGCAACTCCGGTTTCTTCGACCGTGAGGTTCATATACCAGCCCATAAAGTCGGCAGCGTCGAAAATATCGGTCCGGTCCGCTCCGCGCCCGCCTTCTTCACGCTGATACTCGGCCCATGTGCCATTCAACGCCTGACTGTAGCCTAAGGCAGAAGACTGGCGTCCGGTCGGAATCACACCCAAAACGTACCGATGGGGCGGACGGTTATCAGAGATGAACTTACTCTCTTGATAGATGATCGCCATGAGAATGGGCATAGGCACGCCCCAATCACGCTCCACCCGTTTGAATGCGCGCTCGTATCTCGGACGCTCGTCCAGGATGGAACAAGCGTTATCTAGGTTGCGTGGCGCGTCGCCATACCGCGTCGAACAGCTTCCTAAGATCAGAAGCAATCCCAAAGTGCGAAAGAAAATGCTCATCTGCCTCTCGCTATGTTTTTTGTTTTTTTGAACTATAGCGCGATTTTCCGGTTTGGGGAACGGAAAACAGACCGCCTTTAGATCACAAATGAGAGGATGAGCGGTAAAGTGACCACCGAAAGCAACGTGGACACGACGACAAGTCCGGCAACCGGCTGCGCATCTGCCCCGTATTTCTCAGCCAGCAGGTAGGACGTTACGGCGACCGGCGTGGCGACCTGCACGATCAATACCGCCGCTGCAATTGGGTCAAGTTCGAACCAGACCGACACACCCCAAGCGCAAGCGACACAGACGATGACCTTAATGATCGACAGTATGACAGCTTGCCCGACAGCACGGATTTCCAATCGTGCGATAGCAACCCCCAAGGTAATAAGCATGATTGGAATCGCCATTTGACCAATCAAATCAAGCGAGTTGAAGATAAATTCCGGCGGTCGCCACCCTTGCCAAAGGAACAACGCACCAAGCAAAGTCGCCGCGACAAGGGGTTCTTTGATGACTTTCGCAGGCGATCCACCGCCTGAAACCAGCCAAACTCCGAACGTGAAGCTCAAAATACCCATGATCGCGAAGACAATGACCGCGTAGCCTAAGCCAATCTCGCCAAAGGCAAACAGTGCGAGGGGCAGGCCAAGATTCCCGGTGTTTCCAAAGATAAGGGGCGCCAGATAAGTTGCTCTGTCCAATTTCCAAACCGCAACGACCACTGCAAATGCAACGGTCACAAGTCCGTAGGCCACAAAACTGGCAAGCGAAAGGGCTGCAAGCGCGTCAGGTTCCACATCGGTTTCGATCAACGCTACAAAGATCAAACAGGGCACAGAAAGTGTCATGGCAAGTCGTGTCACAAACTCGACCCGGTACTCGAATCCCAGCTTGACCCAAACATATCCAACGGCCGCCAAAATGAAGACGGGTGCCGTAATATTCAGCACTGTCACAGCAAGGTTCACAGACTGTTTCCTTATTTTTGCCACATTTGCGTGGACTTGCGCCGGCCAACAGGTCTAATTAGCCCGTAAGGGGCTAGTATGACTATGTTTAAAACACGTGCAAAATATCATCTTGGACAGGTTGTCCGCCATCGCAAACATCCGTTTCGCGGTGTCGTTTTTGATGTCGACGCAATCTTTTCCAACACAGAAGCTTGGTATGAGGCGATCCCAGAGGACGCGCGCCCAAGCAAAGATCAACCGTTCTATCATCTCTTGGCTGAAAACGATCAAAGCTACTACGTGGCTTATGTGTCGGAGCAGAACTTGATAGCGGATTATTCGGGTGAACCTGTGCAGCACCCCGACCTTGAAGACCTGTTCGGTCCGTTTGAGGACGGTCAATACCCACTTCAGGTGCAAATGAATTAGGGCCAAAGGGCCCCAAGCCACCTTAATACCCGATCGCACACCCATCTTTACGCGGATCAGACGCACCTTCGAGCGTTCCATTGTCATGGATTTTGATCACTTGTGCCCCACCAATGGCCGTATCAGGGATTTCGACCGTGTGCCCCAGATCGGAAAGCTCCGCACGCACGGCATCTGAATACCCGCGTTCGACCTTGACAAGATCGCCTTCCGCAAACGCGCGCGGCGCGTCGAGCGCGGCCTGCATGTCCATGCCGTAGTCCGCGATATTCGACAGGAACCGCGCGTGGCCGGTGGATTGATACTGCCCGCCCATCACACCAAAGGGCGCAACGGTTTTACCGTTCTGCTGCAAAATTCCCGGAATGATCGTGTGCATAGGCCTTTTGCCCGGCCCTGCCTCGTTCGGATGACCTTCTTCGAGGGTAAAGCCCGCACCGCGGTTCTGGAACAGAATGCCAAACTTATCGGAGGCAATGCCAGACCCGAACCCGTGGAAAATGGAATAGATCAGTGACACGGCCATCCGGTCCTTATCGACGACAGTGATATAGATCGTGTCTTTGTGAACCTGTTCAGCCCCCGGAAGACCGGCAGGTAAAACCTTCTTAGGATCAATCAGCGCAGCCAGTTTAGCCGCCGTTTCTGGCGCCAACATATGCTCCAACCGCTCCATATGATCCATGTCCGACAGGAACCGATTGCGGGCGTCATAGCCCAGCTTGGTGGCCTCTGCTTCGATATGAAGACGTTCCGCGCCAAACGGATCCATGCCAGCCAGATCAAAATGCTTGAGCATGTTCAAAATCAAAACCGCCGTCGCCCCTTGGCCGTTGGGCGGATGCTCAAACAGCTCATAGCCGCCGTATTCGCCCTGGATCGGCGTTGTGTAGTCACAGGCGCTCGCAGCGAAATCATCCAAGGTGTGCACGCCGCCCATGCCACGCAGTGTGTTCACCATGTCCTCAGCGATCTCACCTTCATAAAACGCCTTGCGCCCATCCATCGCAATACGGCGCAAGACCTCCGCCTGATCAGGCGCGCGGAACAGCGTACCGACCTGAGGTACCTTGCCACCTACTAGGAAGGACTCTTTCGCGCGGCCTTGCAGCTTCTCATAATCCTGCGACCAGTCCTTCGCGACACGCGGGGCCACTGGCACACCCGCTTCGGCATAGTGAATGGCGGGCGCGAGCGACGCCTTCAATCCGACCTTGCCCCAGTCCTTTGAGAGCTTGCAGAACGCATCTACCGCACCCGGTACCGTGATCGCCGCTGGGTCATATGGGGGAATCACTGAATGCCCCGTTGCACGCAAAGCCGCCGCATCGGTGCCCGCAGGGGCACGGCCCGATCCATTCAAAGCATACACCTTGTCATCACCGGGAGCCGTGAAAAGCGCGAAGCAATCGCCACCAATCCCCGTCATCTGTGGCTCACAGATACCCAGCAAAACCGCACCCGCGATGGCCGCATCCATGGCATTGCCGCCAGATTCGAGAATTTGAACCGCAACGTTAGCCGCCAAGGGATGTGAGGTCGCACAAATCCCGTTGGTGGCATAAACAGCAGATCGTCCTGGTAGGTGAAAGTCGCGCATTGTCTTAGTCCTTTTTTCGCAGCCGACAGACTACGTAAAAGGAAAGAGAACACAATCAAGTTGGGAAGTTTGTACCCGACGACGCACAACTGGGTGGGGGCTATAAATGCACATCGTCGGGTGAAGCTATGCAGCTACACCCCTAGTTTTCGCGTTTGACTGAGGCGCGGGATTGTCCCGATTGTGTTCCTTTCTGGGCTTTCCCTTGCGGTAATCTCACCCTAACGTCCGGGTCAGAAAACGGAGGATTCCATGTGAAACCGGTCAACATTATTGGAGCCGCCCGCACCGCAATGGGCGGATTTCAGGGGGTTTTTTCCGATGTGGACGCTCAGACACTGGGCGGCGCTGCGATCAAAGCGGCCATGGAAAATGCGGCGAATCCAGCCGTTGATGAGGTGCTCATGGGTTGCGTTCTTCCGGCGGGTCAGGGGCAAGCACCCGCCCGTCAGGCCGCATTCTTGGGCGGGCTGGATGAATCGATTCCCGCCACCACGCTCAACAAAATGTGTGGCTCCGGCATGAAAACCGTGATGATGGCACACGACCAAATCGCGCTGGGCGGGGCCACCACCATGGTCGCTGGTGGTATGGAGAGCATGACAAACGCCCCCTACCTGATGCCCAAAATGCGCGGTGGAGCACGGATCGGCCATCAACAGGTGATCGACAGCATGTTCCTCGACGGGTTGGAAGATGCATATGACAAAGGCCGCCTGATGGGCACCTTCGCTGAAGATTGCGCCGAAACCTTCCAATTCACGCGCGAGGCGCAGGACGCATACGCGCTCAAATCCCTCTCCAACGCGTTGGAGGCGCAGGCGCGTGGCGCATTCGAAACCGAAATCGCCCCCGTCACCTACACAACCCGCAAGGGCGATGTGACGGTTAGCGAAGACGAACAACCTGCCAACGCCCGTCCCGAAAAGATCCCACAGCTCAAACCGGCGTTCCGCAAGGACGGCACCGTCACGCCCGCCAACGCCTCCTCGATCTCTGACGGCGCAGCGGCGTTGATCCTCAGCTCCGAAGATCACCCGAATGTCCGCGCTCGCATCTTGGGCCACGCGAGCCACGCCCAAGCGCCCGGGTGGTTCACAACCGCCCCCGTGCCCGCCGCGCAAAAACTGCTCGCCCGGATCGGCTGGACTGTGGAGGAGGTCGATCTATGGGAAGTGAACGAAGCCTTCGCCGTCGTGCCCATGGCCTTCATGCACGAACTCAACATCCCCAGCGACAAGGTCAACGTGAACGGAGGCGCATGTGCATTGGGCCACCCGATCGGCGCCTCTGGTGCTCGGATCATCGTGACACTTCTGAACGCTTTGGAGAAACGCGGACTACAGCGCGGGGTTGCCGCGATCTGCATTGGGGGTGGTGAGGGGACAGCGGTTGCGATTGAGCGGGGGTAGTAGTGATGGTTGCAAGATATCTGCCCACCAGAACGAACCCAGCTTGCATCTTCAAACATTGGGTCTCTAGATTTGCAATATTTTAGGTAAGAGCAGCCATATCCATGACAGAAAAAAGATTTCTTCTTCTCCGGGTCCCAAGCTCCGGCCCTAAAGCTTTAGCGGGCCCGCCGAACGATTTTTCTTCTTTGAACGAAGCTGAAGCTCGGCTGAGAGATATCACTTCTGGGAATCTCAAAGCACATCACACTTATCTTGAGATAATAGAATACACTGGGGATAAAGTGGCCTTTCTAAATACCAAAGGCATTCTAGCCTGAAAATCGAGTTGGAAGTTTCAGCGGCAACGTCTTTTTCATCACAACGTTAGCCGCCTTTCCAAATCAAACTCCCCCAAACTCCGCCATGAAATTTCGCTTTGAAATTTCATGGAATCATGCTCTATGAAATTATTGAAGGAAATTTCACGGAAATCCGATGCTCCACAAAACCCTCGACGAAACGCAGACCTTAGGCGCGGATATCCGAGCGCTGCGGAAAGCGCGTGGGTTGACGCTTTCTGATCTTGCGGAGCGGTTGGGCAAATCCGTCGGATGGCTCAGCCAGGTCGAACGCGACATCTCCGATCCGTCCATTGATGATCTCCGCCTATTGGCCAGCCAGCTTGACGTGTCCATGTCCAGCCTCTTTCGCACCAAGGCTGCTGCAGGCGAAGAAGGCTACGTCGTTCGCAAAGATGCCCGCAGGCCCATCGGATCGCGTGAGGCGGGGTTGGTTGAGGAACTCCTCTCCCCTGACCTCACGGACGATTTCGAAGTGGTGCATTCCACGTTCGAACCCAATGCAGAACGGCGCGATGACACCGCCCGACCGACCCAAGAGGTGGGCTATATCGTCTCTGGCCAACTCGAACTTTGGATCAAAGACCAGAAGTTCCAACTCAAACCCGGCGACAGTTTCCGCATTCGGGGGGAGACCTACCGCTGGCGCAATCCGCATTCAGAACCTTGTGTTGCGATCTGGGTCATCGCGCCGCCGGTGTATTGAGGGGCGTCATGGAAAAGATCAAAGGAAGTTGTGAATGTGGCGCTATTTCATTTGAAATATCAAATCCGCGTAAAGAAATCACATTCTGCCATTGCAGCCAGTGCCGCAAGTCCAGCGGCCATTATTGGGCTGCAACCAACGCCAAATTCGAAGACGTAACCTTCCTCAGCGACGATACGCTGACATGGTACACGTCCTCCGACTGGGCCAAACGTGGATTTTGCAGCACCTGCGGTTCCAGCCTGTTATATCGCATGAACGATGAAGAGGGCATTGGTATCGCTGCCGGTAGCCTTGAAGACCCGACCGGCCTCAAACCCGGCAAACACATCTTTGTCGCCGACAAGGGCGACTACTACGAAATCGCGGAGGACATTCCGCAAATTGACAAGCTCTAGGGAGAAGAACATGGCAGATTTTCCAACATCAGCGCGTGTTGTCATCATCGGGGGTGGCGTCGTTGGCGTGTCCACCCTCTACCATCTGGCCAAGATGGGCTGGACCGACTGTGTCCTGCTTGAGAAGAACGAATTGACCGCAGGCTCCACGTGGCACGCCGCTGGCAACTGCCCGTCATTCTCAACCTCTTGGGGCGTGATGAACATGCAGCGCTATTCGCTGGGCCTTTATGCGGGTCTTGCCGAAGAGGTGGATTACCCGATGAACTATCACGTCACCGGCTCGCTGCGCCTGTCACATAGCAAAGAACGTACCCAGGAATTCCAGCGCGCCATGGGTATGGCCAACTATCAGGGCCTGAGCATGGAGATGCTGACGCCTGACCAAGCGGTTGGCATGTATCCCTTCCTCGAAACCCACGACATTGACTCGGTTCTGTTCGACCCTGACGACGGCGACATCGATCCAGCACAGCTGACCCAAGCACTCGCGAAAGGTGCGCGTGAAATGGGTGCGAATATCCAGCGTTTTTGCCCCGCCACTGGCGTAACCCAGAAACCTAATGGCACATGGACGGTGCATACTGAAAAGGGCGACATCGACTGTGAAAAAGTCGTCAACGCCGCCGGATATTATGCCCAGCGTGTTGGCGAGTGGTTCAAACCCTATGGCGGGCGCACTGTGCCCATGGCCACCATGTCGCACCAGTATTTTCTGACCGAGGAAATTCCAGAGCTGAAGGAATGGACCGAAAAGAACGGTCGCAAAATCCCTCTGCTGCGCGACGTCGATAGCTCCTACTATCTGCGCCAAGACAAAAACGGCCTGAACCTCGGCCCCTATGAGCGGAATTGTAAGGCACATTGGATCACCAAAGATGACCCAATGCCCGATGATTTCAGCTTCCAACTCTACCCCGATGATTTGGAACGCCTCGAATGGTACATCGAGGACGCGATGGCCCGGGTGCCTCTCCTCGGCACCGCCGGTGTCGGTCGCGTCATCAACGGCCCGATCCCTTACGCGCCAGATGGACTGCCTTTGGTTGGCCCAATGCCCGGCGTCAAAAACGCATTTGAGGCCTGCGTCTTTACCTTCGGAATTACCCAAGGCGGTGGCGCGGGTAAGGTCGCCGCCGAATGGATCGTCAACGGCGAAACCGAATGGGATATGTGGTCGGTCGATCCCCGACGCTACACCGACTACACCGATGAACAATATTGCATCGACAAAGCGATGGAGGTGTACGGCCATGAATACGCGATGCACTTCCCCCAGCACGAGTGGCCTGCGGCCCGTGATCGCAAACACTCCACCCTGCATTCACGGCTGCAAGACGCGGGCGCAGTTTTTGGCCCTTACAACGGTTGGGAACGCGCCAACTGGTTCGCGCAAGAGAGCGACGATACATCGCTCGAAGCGACCGAAACATGGTCCCGCAACGGCCCATGGCAGCAGCGTGTCAAAGAAGAATGCGAAGCGGTGCGTGATCACTGCGGGATGCTACCGATCACGGGCTTCAGCCGCTTCAAGGTCGAAGGCGCCGGTGCGCGCGACTATATCGACAGCTTGTCTGCCTCACGCCTACCATCCCCAGGCCGCATCGGTCTGATCTATTTCGCTGATGCCCGCGGCCGCATCGTGACAGAAATGTCAGCCGTTGTGCACAGCGATGACCATGTGTCATTGATCACAGCGGCCGTCGCTCAATGGCACGACGCTGAGGTGATCAAGGCAAACGCGCCGGAAGGCATCACCGTCACAGACCGCACGAAAGAGGTTGAGTGCCTGCTGGTGAGCGGCCCGAAAGCCCGCGAGATCCTTGCGCCGCTTACCGAAGGTCATGATCTGTCCAAAGGCTGGCTCACCACCAGCCTCGCAGAGGAAGGCACCATCGCAGGCGAAGCCTGTGCGATGGTCCGTGTGTCCTTTGCGGGTGAACTCGGTTGGGAAATTCACTGCCCACCGGCCTCCATGCCGGCCATTTGGGACGCGCTTAGTGACGCTGGTGTGAAACCCTTCGGTATGTATGCGCTCAACGCGTTGCGGATGGAAAAGGGCTACCGCGCATGGAAGGGTGATCTTTCCACCGATTACTCCCTCCTCGAAGGCGGGCTTGACCGCTTTACCAAGCTGGACAAGCCGCACGACTTCCCGGGCAAAGCGGCACTGCTTGCGGAGAAACAGCGCGGCGTCTCCAAACGCTTCACCACGCTCACATTGGACGCGCCCGGAGAGTATGACGCGCCCTATATGTCGACCATCTGGCATGATGGCGCGGTTGTGGGGGAAACCACCTCCGGCGCGTTTGGCTACCGCACCAACCAATCCATCGCGCTCGCAATGGTCAAAGCGGAGCTTTCCACCCCGGGCACGAAGCTAGAGGTGGAAATCTACGGCGAACGCTATGCTGCCACAGTGCAAGAGGACCAACCTTTGTGGGATCCTGCAAACGAAAGGATCCGTGCATGATCACCCTTCTTGATGGCGGAATGGGGCAAGAGCTCGTCCGCCTTGCAGGAAAAGCAACGGGCATGTGGTCGAACCAAGCGCTGTTCGATCGGCCCGAGCATGTGCGCCAAGTGCATGATGCCTATTTTGCTGCCGGTGCAGATGTTGCTACCACCAACACCTATGCGGTGCTGCCTGACCGGTTTGAGGCGTATGACGTCCTCGACCGGTTGGACGAGATGACAGTCAGGGCTTGCGAATTGGCCATCGCTGCGCGCGACGCGCATGGCTCCGGCATTATCGCGGGCAGCATGGGCCCAATGGGGTTTTCCTATCAACCGGATAAAGCCCCGCCAGCCGCCGAAGCTGCCGAAGGCTACGCGCGCCTTGCCAAAGTACAGGCAGACTTTGTCGATGCGCATTTGTTGGAAACCATGGCCAGCGTCGATCAAGCCAAAGGTGGTCTGATGGGCGCCTCCGTTACCGGCAAACCCGTCTGGATCGGCCTCACAGTGAACGACGAAGACGGCACACAGCTGCGCTCTGGCGAACCACTAGCAGACCTTGCACCTGTGTTGGCGGAATACCAACCCGCGGTGATTTTCCTCAACTGCTCTATGCCCGAGGCGATCAACCAAGGCCTGCCCGAACTCGCCAAACTCGGCGACACGTTCGGGGCCTATGCCAACGGCTTTACCAAGATCACAGATGATTTCGATCACATCGGTGCCACGGTCGATCAACTGACAGCCCGAACTGATCTTACTCCAGACGCATACGCCGATCACGCCCAAGGCTGGGCTGATACCGGCGCAATCTACATCGGCGGATGTTGCGAGGTCACACCTGCGCACATCAAAGAACTCGCCCGTCGTTTTAAAGGAAACTAACCATGGCGCTTCCTCCGTCCCAAGCCCGCGTTGTCATCATCGGTGGCGGCGTTATCGGCTGTTCTGTTGCCTACCATCTGGCCAAACTCGGCTGGAAAGATGTTGTTTTGTTGGAACGCAAGCAATTGACGTCAGGCACCACATGGCACGCCGCTGGCCTGATCGCCCAACTGCGCGCGACGGCGAACATGACCAAGCTCGCGAAATACAGTCAGGAACTCTACGGCAACCTCGAAGCGGAAACAGGCGTGGCGACTGGTTTCAAACGCTGCGGATCCATCACAGCCGCGCTCACCGAGGAGCGCAAAGAGGAAATCTTCCGCCAAGCAGCTATGGCCCGCGCATTTGGTGTCGAAGCTGAAGAGATCTCCCCCGAAGAGGTCAAGGCACGGTACGAGCACCTCAACATTGATGGCGTCACTGGCGGCGTGTACCTGCCGCTCGACGGGCAGGGCGATCCGGCCAACATCGCGCTCGCCATGGCCAAAGGCGCACGTCAGAACGGTGCGCAGGTGATCGAACGCACGCTTGTCACTGGCGTAAAAAAAGAAGGTCGCCGCATCACCGGTGTCGATTGGGAACAAGGCGGCGAAAGCGGTCACATCACTTGCGAGATGGTCGTGAACTGCGGCGGTATGTGGGGCCATCAGGTTGGCAAAATGCTCGGCACCAACGTCCCGCTTCACGCCTGCGAACACTTCTATATTGTGACGGAAGCGATCGAAGGCCTCACCCAAATGCCCGTTCTCCGGGTGCCGGACGAATGTGCGTATTACAAAGAAGACGCAGGCAAAATGCTCCTTGGCGCGTTTGAACCAAACGCCAAACCATGGGCCATGGATGGCATCCCGAAGGACTTCGAGTTTGACCAACTGCCCGAGGATTTCGACCACTTCGAACCAATCCTAGAGGCGGCTTGCGAACGGATGCCAATGCTGGCCGAGGCAGGTATCCACACCTTCTTCAATGGTCCGGAAAGCTTCACACCAGATGACGCCTACCACCTCGGCCTCGCGCCAGAGATGGATAACGTCTGGGTGGCAGCTGGCTTCAACTCAATCGGTATTCAATCCGCCGGTGGCGCAGGCAGCGCGCTGGCCTCATGGATGGACACAGGCGAAAAGCCCTTCGATCTGGGCGACGTCGACATCAGCCGGATGCAGCCCTTCCAAGGTAACAAACATTACCTCTTTGAACGGTCCAAGGAAACGCTCGGCCTCCTTTACGCCGACCACTTTCCCTACCTGCAAAAGAACACTGCCCGCGGCGTCCGCCGCACGCCGTTCCATCAGCAACTGTTGGACAACGGTGCAGTCATGGGCGAACTCGCTGGTTGGGAACGCGCCAACTGGTTCGCCAATGAAGGCCAAAAACCAGAGTATGAATACTCGTGGAAACGTCAGAACTTCTTTGGCAACGTCGCGGCAGAGGTCGAGGCGATCCGCACCAACGTCGGCATGTACGACATGTCGTCCTTCGGCAAAATTCGCGTCGAAGGGCGCGATGCGACGGCCTTTATGAACTACATCGGTGGCGGACAGTATGACGTGCCTGTCGGCAAGATTGTATATACGCAGTTCCTCAACAAGACTGCTGGGATCGAAGCGGATGTGACCGTCACACGGCTATCAGAGACCGCCTACTTCGTAGTCACACCAGCCGCGACGCGCCTCGCCGATCAAACCTGGATGCAACGCCATGTGGGCGACTTCAACGTCGTGATTACAGATGTCACTGCAGGCGAAGGGGTCCTCGCTGTCATGGGCCCCAACGCGCGTAAACTGCTTGAAACGGTGTCGCCGAACGATTTCTCAAATGACGCGAACCCCTTCGGCACCGCGCAAGAGATCGAACTCGGCATGGGCCTCGCTCGCGTACACCGTGTCACCTACGTCGGGGAACTGGGCTGGGAGGTCTATGTCTCTTCCGACATGGCCGCCCATGCGTTCGAGACCTTGCACGCCGCAGGTCGGGATATGGGTCTAATGCTTTGCGGGATGCACATGATGGACGCCGCGCGGATGGAAAAAGGCTTCCGCCACTTTGGCCACGACATCACGGCGGAGGATCACGTGCTAGAGGCTGGTTTAGGCTTCGCTGTCAAAACCGACAAAGCGGATTTTATCGGTCGTGACGCCGTCCTGGCGAAGAAAGAAAGCGGCCTAGAAAACCGCCTCGTTCAATTCAAACTGACCGATCCTGAACCGCTCCTCTATCACAACGAACCTGTAGTTCGGGACGGCGAGATTGTTGGTTATCTGTCGTCCGGCGGCTATGGCCACCACCTTGGCGCCGCACTCGGTATGGGTTATGTGCCCTGCAAAGGTGAAACCGCGAAAGAGATGTTGGAAAGCACCTTCGAAATCGACGTTATGGGCACACGCGTGAAAGCTGAGGCTCAGCTGAAGCCTTTCTATGATCCGACGTCGGAGCGGGTTAAAGCCTAAGGTGTTGAGCGGGGCGGCGATCCGTCGCCCTGCACCAGTATTGGGCACAGTCACCATGATCGTATATGTCACTGTCGGCGTAGATGATATCGAAGCAGCAGAACGGTTCTACTCCGCTTTCCTGCCCGCACTGGGATACGGCTTGGAATACTACCACGGCGATCTCAGCTATGCCTTGCCGGTGGTGCCCGGCCAAACGCCGACTCATCCCGAATTCTACGTTAAGCGCCCCTTTAACGGCGCATCGGCCTCGGCTGGAAACGGCACGATGATCGCGTTTGAGGCTAGCAGCCAGCAACAGGTTCGTGATCTCCACGCCGCTGCCCTGAATGCGGGTGGCCAAGATGAAGGCCAACCTGGGTTTCGCGATGACTACGGCGCGAATTTCTTCGTTAGCTACCTCCGGGACCCACAGGGCAACAAGATCGCTATCTTCTCCAGAAATCCGAATGAACCAGGGCGAGACGGATAATCCTTGGACCTGCCAGAGGCCGCAGGCACAGGTCGTGCCTGCGACAGGTGCGCTCTACGCGGCAATATGGGTGTCGCTGCGCGTCCAAGCCAACGGCTTGACCACATCGTCGAGCGGTGTTTCGGCAACATGGTTGATGTAGTTCGACATGACTTTCTGAGACAGCCCAAGGATGATCTCCAACACCGCGCGATGGTCATAGCCCGCGTCAAAGAAGGTTTGGATCTGTTCGTCTGTCACATTGCCGCGCTGGCGTAGCATTTGCAGCGTAAACACCCGCAGGGCTTCCAACTTCGCTGTTGGCAATGGCGTCTCATCCCGAAGCGCGTTGGAGATCTCATCAGACACTTTCATCCGCTTCGCAATGCCTGTGTGGGCCGGTACGCAGTAGTGGCACTCATGCTCCACATTGATGGTTTGCCAAACGACGGTCATCTCATCGGCGTCAAATGCGGTTTCGGTGAACAGCTTGTGCAACAGTTGATAGCCTTCCAGCACCTGCGGGCTTTCCGCCATCACTTTGTGCAGGCCGGGCAGGCGGCCGAAGGCTTTCTGGCTGTTTTCCAGCAGGGGCTTCGACCCTTCTGGCGCAGTTTCGAGATCGTGGGATGGGAAATCGGTCATGGTCAGTCCTCTTTTTTGCGATTTGAACTCTGTTACCCCTTTCTTGAATGATCATTCAAGTATATATTTGAGCAATCGATCAAGAATAAGTGAATTCATGCCTCGCAAACCCGAATATGACCGAGAAGAACTGATAGACCGTGCTTGCGATCTGTTTTGGGCAAAGGGCTGGGCAGGGACATCGATGAAAGATCTCGAACAGACGCTCGGTCTCAAACCGGGCAGTTTCTACGCGGCCTTTGGGTCTAAGGCAGCTTTGTACGAACTGACACTCGACAGATATGCTCAGAACGGGATGACACGGCTAAGCGCGATGGTCGCGGAACACGGCCCCCTCGGGGCGCTGCAAACCTATCCCATGCTCGTGATCGATGATTCAGCCGCCTCTGTTAAGGCCTGCATGTTGGCGAAGACTGTGCTGGAATTGCGGGGTCAAAATGATCCCCTCGCAGACTGCGCCAATGCGCATCTGACCGATAAAGAAGGTCAATTCGCTGATGTCTTTCAGAAGGCTCAGGAGGCTGGTCAAATTTCGACAGAATACGATTCCATCGCATTAGCGCGCCGGTATCAATCCGATCTGCTTGGCTTGCGTGTCTCTGCTGAACGTTCAGGCGTCGATGCCCACGCGATTGCGCAAGAAATCTCCGACAGTCTCGCGCGGCTCGCGCCTTAGGACCGAGAGATCTCGCCTGAATACCGCTGTGTCGCCTAAGTTTAGCATTTCTTAACCAAAAGCACCGTTCGCATCATTAAACCGCCAAAACGGTGCACGGCGTGTGTACGGGCTGTGTACGCCCGGTGTACGGAGCGTGACTCCCTCAAAAACCAGATTTCGCAGGCCATTAACCAGATTCGTGCCTGAACCGGTTAATTTTGTAGAAAGACAGCACCGAGCGTTGCACAAAATGAAAAGGCCACGCAGTTTCCCGCATGGCCTCTTTGGCGTCCTTCGGTCTCGACTATTCTTGCAGATCGAGCGCGTTCAAGCCCTTCAGGATGTCGATCGCATAGGCCAGCTGATAGTCTTCTTCCCGCAGCTGTGCCGCCGCTTCAGCCCGTGCACGGTCTTCTTCGATCTGGCGGATTTCATCTTCTGAAAGACTGTCGTTACCAAGCGACCCCCGAAGGTCCGCTTCGGAGCGGAATTGTGGACCTTCATCCTCTTCCGCATTCGGATCAACCGGTTCACGACGAGGCTGTTCAACGATGATATCAGGCGAAATGCCAAGCGCTTGGATCGACCGGCCCGACGGTGTGTAGTAGCGCGAGGTGGTCAAACGCATGGCGCCGTCGCCTTGCAGCGGGATCACGGTTTGAACAGATCCTTTGCCGAATGATTTGGTGCCCACTACGATGGCGCGGCGATGGTCCTGCAAGGCACCGGCGACGATTTCAGACGCGGACGCAGACCCACCATTGATCAAAACAACAATTGGCTTGCCTTCGGCCAAGTCACCCGGCGTCGCATTATAGCGTTCGCCATCCTGAGGTTCGCGACCCCGTGTCGATACGATCTCGCCAGCGTCTAGGAACGCATCAGATACGAACACCGCTTGGTTCAGCAAGCCACCCGGATTGTTGCGCAGGTCGATGATGAATCCGTCAACATTTTCAATGCCTCCGGCCTCTTCAACCTGTTCTTTCAAACCTTCTTGAAGGTTCGGGAACGTTTGTCCGTTGAATGTCGTGACGCGGAGCACTACGGCTTTACCCTCGGTACGCGCACGCACCGCTGTCAGCTTGATCGTATCGCGAATGATGGAAACATCGAATGGCTCGATTTCTCCCTCTCGAACCACGGTAATGATAACTTCAGAACCAACTGGCCCACGCAGGAACTCAAGTGCCTCATCCAAAGTCAGACCAAGCAAACTCTCTCCATCCACAGCGGTGACGAAATCGCCCGCTTCCATACCTGCAGCGGCGGCAGGTGTGCCATCGATGGGGGAAACGACTTTCACAAAGCCATCTTCCTGAGTGACCTCAAGACCAAGCCCACCAAACTCGCCACGGGTCTGGACACGCATATCTGCTGCGTCATCTGCCGAAAGGTAGCTCGAATGCGGATCAAGCGAAGTGAGCATTCCATTGATCGCGGCTTCGATCAATTCCTTTTCGTCCACGTCTTCAACGTAGCCTGCGCGAATACGTTCGAAGATGTCGCCAAACAGATCCAACTGCTCATAGAGTGATCCGTTTTGTGAGGCCTCTTGCGCGATAAGCGGACCGGCCACTTGAGTCGTCGTCACTAGGCCCAGAACTGCACCGCCTGCAGCGGCCATCATCAGTCTTTTCATTTCGAATCCTACTCTAATTCACCGCAAACCAAGTGATCGGGTCCATCGGACTTTGCCCTTCTCTGACTTCAAGATAAAGGGTTTGTGTCGATGTGCCGCGATTTCCCTGATCCGTTTCACTCAAAATTTCGTCAACAACCGGCGATTGACCGCCCAAAAGCCCAATTGGAAACGCCTCTGGGATCACTTGTCCCGTTTCCGCATAGATGTCTGAAAGGCCTGCCAGAACGAACAGTATATTGGGTGCCGGTTCCAGAATAACAACATTTCCGTAATCGAGCAGGGGTCCGACAAACAGGACGGTGGCTGGCGTTGGGGATGTGATCAGCGATTTTGGTCGCGCTGCAATTTCGATTCCGGGGCGGATGAGGCCGGCGCTGTTTGGTTCGTTAAAGCCTCTTACAATTTGTCCTTGCAGCGGTAGCGACAGTGCGCCCTTTACGTCGGTGCTGTAAATCTGATTGTTCTCGACGGCGAAGGCTTCGGTCAATCCGCTCGCGAATGCGCTGAGCGTTTCGGCACTGTTGATCAGCAACCGCATCTGTTCCGGATCATCCTCGAACCGTTTGGGTAAATCGGTGCGTTGTGAGATCGCCTCGCTCAATTCCGCGCGCGCCTGCTGCGCGCCCTTCAGACCGCGATCCAACGTGTCTGCAGCGGTGTCTTGGAGCTGTTGCAAGATGGCGAGTTCTTCAAGTTCGGCTTGTAGCGCGGCGACTTCTGCCTGCAAGGTTGGTGTCACTTCTGTTGCGATCATCGCGGACCGCGCGAGATCCGTCGGGCCATTCGGATGCAGCAAAAGGGCAGGTGCGCCTGACCGTCCGAGGGTTTGCAACACACTCAGCAACCGCGCGACGTCGGTTTCTTTGGCGTCGAGCCTGTTTTGCAAATTGCGGCGTGCGATGGCCGCGTCGCGCAATCCGGCGCGCATCGCGATAAGGCCTTCTTCATACGCACGGACAGTCACGGTGAGCGCGGCTACACGGTCTCGCGCCCCTTCGGCACTGGCAAGGCGCGCGGAGGCGTCGTCGAGCAACTTCACAGCATCCAATGCCGTCGCGCTTGACTGTGCTAGGCCGAGGTGCGGCCACCATAGCAAGCAGGCAAGAACGCAGGCGCGGATCATTTGATCAACAAACTCTGGCCTGTCATCTCGGGCGGTTGAGGAAGGTCCATCAACTCAAGGATGGTTGGCGCGAGGTCGGCCAATCTTCCGTCCCGCAGCCCAATGACATTGTCTGCGCCGACAATCGTGACAGGCACTGGATTGGTGGTGTGCGCTGTATGCGGACCGCCCGTTTCGGGATCGATCATAGTTTCACAGTTGCCGTGATCTGCTGTGATGATCATCGCACCACCTGCTTTGTCGAGCGCTTCGAGCACTTTGCCCAATCCGGCGTCAACCGCCTCACAAGCGGCAATTGCTGCGTTCAAGTCGCCTGTATGACCAACCATATCCGGGTTAGCAAAATTGGTGACGATTAGGTCGTAACCTTTTTCGATTGCCGCCACGAAAGCATCCGTCACTTCGCCTGCCGACATTTCAGGTTGCAGATCATAGGTCGCGACCTTTGGGGACTTCGGCATAAACCGATCTTCTCCATCATACGGGGTTTCTACGCCACCGTTCAGGAAGAAAGTCACATGCGGATACTTCTCTGTTTCTGCCAGTCTGAATTGGGTTTTCCCATGTTTGGCAACCCATTCGCCCAAAGTGTTCTTGATGTCCCGCTTTGGGAAAACGGTTTCGTACCAAGCGTTATGCGCATCCGAATATTCGACCATCCCGAGCCGAGACGCGAGCGGCGGCAAGGCGCGTTCAAATCCTTCAAAATCAGGATTGCCCATCGCTGCGAGAATCTCACGCGCACGGTCAGATCGGAAGTTCAGACAGAACACCCCGTCGCCTTCTGTGATGCCTGCATACCCAGCGATAACCGTAGCCTCGATAAATTCATCGGTTTGGCCTGCAGCATAGGCAGCTTCAATTGCGTTGCCTGCGGTGGCAGCGGTTGCACCCTGGCCAAGAACGATAGCGTTGAACGCCTGTTCCACTCGTTCCCAACGATTGTCGCGATCAAGGGCGTAGTACCGACCGATGACAGTCCCAATACGGGCGCTTGATGGCAAGTTGGCTTCAATCGTTTTTAAATAGTCCAAAGCCGAAGAAGGTGCGACGTCGCGGCCATCTGTGATCGCGTGAACAACCGAAGGCACGCCCGCTGCATCCATCACTTTTAACGTCGCGATCAGATGATCAAGATGCCCGTGCACTCCGCCGTCAGATATGACGCCCATCAGATGCGCCATTCCGCCGCTCTCTTTCAAAACTGAGATGAACCTTTGCAGCGCCTCCGCCTCGCCATAGCTGCCGTCTTCGATGGCGAGATCAATTTGGCCAAGGTCCATGGCGACAACGCGGCCTGCACCAATGTTCGTATGCCCAACTTCTGAATTTCCCATTTGGCCCGCCGGCAGACCGGCATCGCGCCCATGGGTCAATAACTGCGCCATCGGGCAGGTCCGAGCGACTTGATCCAAGTTCGGTGTCTTGGCAAGGAATGGCGCGTTACCTTCAGTCTCTTCGCGCTTACCCCAGCCGTCCAAGATACATAGTACAACGGGTTTCGGGGTGGTCATTGGGCGCTCCATTCTTGTGTCGGCCACTTCCTAACGCGTTCGGCCTCGGATCAAAACCGGCAATTGAGCTACGAGCGGTGATAGGGCGCCCCAGTGGCGATCGATGCGGCGCGGTAAAGTTGTTCTGCCAGCATCACGCGCACCAGCTTGTGCGGCCAGACCATTTTGCCCAATGAGATTGAAAAATCGGCCTCGGCGCGCAAGCTGGGATCAATCCCATCCGCGCCGCCAATCACAAAGGCTGTATCGCGTCCCTGATCGGCCCATTTCGTCATTTGGCTGGCAAATTCAGGCGAGGTGAGGAGCTTACCGCGCTCGTCCATAGTGACGATCAGCGCGCCGTTTGGAATGGCCTTACGCAGCAGCTTCGCTTCTTCTGCCATACCGAGGCTTCTCTTATCATCGGCCTCAGTTTCGCCAGTAAACTGCCAGCCAAGCTGACGCCCGGTTTGCGCAAACCGTTTGAGGTAATCGTCGGTCAGCACGCGTTCTTCGCTGCGGGCGCCAAGTTTGCCAATCGCGCTGAATGAAACCTTCATCAGGTGCTTGCGACAGCACCCGTGGCTGGCATCCACATTTTCTCAAGTTGGTAGAATTCCCGAACTTCGGGGCGGAAAATGTGGACGATCACATCGCCGGTGTCGATCAAAACCCAATCGCCGGCATCTTTGCCTTCGATTTTCGAGATCACGCCAAAGGTTTGTTTTACCCGTTCGACAAGCTTTTCAGCGATCGACGCGACCTGACGCGAAGACCGACCGCTCGCGATGACCATATAATCGCCCATCTCAGACTTGCCGCGCAGTTCAATCTGCACGACATCTTCGGCTTTGTCGTCATCAAGGGATTTCAGGATGGCCGCCAGGAGCTTTTCGCTCGTGACGTCTTGCGGTGTCAGTTCCATTTCTGATCCGCTTTTGGCAGGGGAGTCTGCCACGCTGGAAAGAGACAGTGCATTGTCCTCCATATGGGTTTGTGGGTCTCTGCCCGACTAGGATATCTCAAGGATAGCAACGCTCTTATGACAATTCAACATGGGCACCAGTTTGTGACCCCATGTCACGCCAAAAACCGCTGTTCCGATTAGGGAAGCGGTTTTGTCTTCAAAACTCACCTTACTAAGAGGTGGGTTATTCGGCTGGCGGCATGTGGGACTGAACACGACGCGAATAGAACGAAACGTCCTTATCGCCACGAATCCAATCGGCAAGCTTAGCCCGCGTCAGGGGCCATTCCTTTGGTAAGAAACGTCCGAATTTATAGGTCCACCACACAAAAACACCAGCACCAGCAACAAGACCAACGAAATATCCGGACACAAAAGTCGAGATTTCCATTTAGTACTCCATATGACAGCAACATCGGCGCAATCGCACCTTCGTTGGTTAATGTGTCGTCTACCAATGTGACCGGTGAATGATTGAATTAAGGCAAAATTTGAGCAAACGGGCGAAAACGACATCTTTGGCACCATTTGCAAAAATAGTTTGCAACCTCAGGGACGTTTGTCTTTTGAATTACCTTGTAGCAAGGCGATTCCCAAAAACCAGCGACTCGGGGGTTCATATCCGAGACTTGCGAGACTCAGTCCAGCGGTATATCTGGCCTGTCATGACGATGATTTTTGACATGGACGACCGCGCGCGCCTGCCTTGGCGGTTTTTCGGTGCGACCTGCACCGTTCTTGCACGTCTGTGATTGCGGGGCGCTGTTGCCCTGAATTCGAATATCCCCAAAATCAAACAAAATGGGAGAGGACGATGTCCCCCAAAACACTCTATGATAAGATCTGGGATGCGCATGTTGCGCATGAAGCAGAAGACGGCACATGTCTTTTGTATATTGACCGGCACTTGGTCCACGAAGTGACCAGCCCGCAGGCATTTGAAGGCTTGCGGATGGCAGGCCGTAAGGTCCACGCGCCGGATAAGACAATCGCTGTGCCAGACCACAACGTGCCAACAACTCTCGGTCGCGACAATCCGGAGACGATGCCAGAAGACAGCCGCATTCAAGTGGCAGCACTCGATACAAACGCGAAAGAGTTCGGTATTCACTACTATCCTGTAAATGATGTCCGTCAGGGGATCGTGCACATTGTCGGACCAGAGCAGGGGTGGACCTTGCCCGGCATGACAGTTGTATGTGGTGACAGTCACACCGCGACGCATGGGGCCTTCGGAGCCTTGGCCCACGGCATTGGGACGTCCGAAGTGGAACACGTTCTGGCGACGCAGACGTTGATCCAGAAGAAATCCAAGAACATGAAGGTCGAGATCACCGGTTCTTTGCGCCCAGGCGTGACCGCGAAAGATATTACTCTTTCCGTGATTGGTGAAACCGGCACTGCTGGTGGTACTGGCTACGTCATCGAATATTGCGGTCAAGCGATCCGCGAATTGTCGATGGAAGGCCGTATGACTGTCTGCAACATGGCGATTGAAGGCGGCGCGCGCGCTGGTCTGATTGCGCCAGATGAAACAACCTTTGAATACTGTAAGGGTCGCCCTCATGCGCCGAAGGGCGCTGAGTGGGAAGCTGCGGAAGCGTGGTGGCGGACGCTTTATTCTGATGACGACGCGCATTGGGATAAGATGATCACCATCAAAGGCGAAGACATCGCACCCGTTGTGACTTGGGGTACGTCGCCTGAGGATGTTCTTCCAATTACTGCGAAGGTCCCATCTGCAGATGATTTCGAAGGTGGCAAAGTCGGTGCAGCTCAACGCGCGTTGGACTACATGGGCCTGACACCCGGTACACCATTGTCCGACATTGAGATCGATACAGTCTTTATTGGCTCTTGCACGAACGGTCGGATTGAAGACCTCCGCGCAGCGGCGGAGATTTTGAAGGGCAAGAAGATCAAAGGCGGTCTGCGTGCCATGGTCGTTCCTGGCTCTGGTTTGGTCCGTGCGCAGGCCGAAGAAGAAGGTCTTGCTGACATCTTCAAAGAGGCCGGTTTCGAATGGCGGCTTGCGGGTTGTTCCATGTGTCTGGCGATGAACCCGGATCAGCTGGCCGAAGATGAGCGTTGCGCGTCCACCTCTAACCGGAATTTCGAAGGGCGTCAGGGCTATAAGGGTCGGACGCACCTTGTGTCACCGGGCATGGCAGCGGCTGCTGCGATCACTGGTAAGCTGACTGACGTGCGGGAGATGATGTAATGGAAAAGTTTGAAAAACTCAGCGGGATCGCGGCACCTATGCCGCTGGTGAATATCGACACCGATATGATCATTCCAAAACAGTTCCTGAAAACGATCAAACGCTCTGGTCTGGGCGTGAACCTCTTTGATGAGATGCGCTATGACCGTCAGGGCAATGAGATCGCGGATTTCGTGTTGAACAAACAGCAATATTGCGAGGCCAAGATTTTGGTTGCTGGCGATAACTTTGGCTGTGGTTCGTCGCGGGAGCACGCACCTTGGGCGATTAAGGATTTCGGCATCCGCTGTGTGATCTCCACCAGCTTTGCCGACATCTTTTACAACAACTGCTTCAAGAACGGCATCTTGCCAATCGTTCTGCCGCAAGAACAGGTCGATGTGCTGATGGCAGACGCTGAGAAAGGTGCAAATGCGCGAATCGAAGTGGATTTGGAAGCTCAAACTGTAACGGCATCCGACGGTACAGCGTTTTCCTTTGAGGTCGACAGCTTCAAGAAGCACTGCTTGTTGAACGGTCTCGACGACATCGGATTGACGATGGAAAAATCGGGCTCAATCGCAAGCTTTGAGGCAGAAGCCGCTGCAGCCCGTCCTTGGGTCTAACAAAATCTAGTCTGCGACTCGCCAAAACGGGTCGCAGATTTCTGCCTGATTTTAGGCCTGGGCCGCCCAATTTCTAGGGAAGAACAATAGGGCGTAAACCGCAAAATTGCTTCTATTTTTGGAACCAGTGCCATTTCAATATCTGGTTCAGAAAAGCTCCCAATACCAACATGTTGTGTGATCACCCAAGGGAGACACATGGTTGTGCCGAAATGGTTGCAATGCTGCACCACCATTGTCCCAAAACTGCCTTGTTTTTTTCGTGAAAATTAACCCGCACTTGCGAGGGTTTCTGAAAGTGGGCAGAAATATGACAACAATGAGGCAACCGGACATAAAGCGCCGGATCAAATCGGGACAAAGGCTCGGCATCGTATCGTGTCTGCCCGGGAAGAGGGTTTAAGCAGTGTTCTCGCGATTGCCAGGTGCACTATTTCGTGCGTTTCTCGTGGTGCTACTGATCGTGGTACCATCGGTGTTCTTGCCGTTGGCAAGCTCCGACGGATCTCTGGTGGTCTTGTTGATTGCAATGTGTGCTGCGTTCTTCACCTTGGTTGAATACGCAGGCGCCAGTCCAAGCATTGTCGAGTTTCGTGATGCTCCACCGTTCAATCGCATTCGATTTTTCGCGCTTTTCATCACTGTGGGGATTTTGAGCGTTGTGTTAAGTGACGCAGTCCAGACTAACTTGGCTGCGCAACTTCTCGAAGTTCTAGGATATCGGATCGGGGAATCCATGGATTTCCCATTCTCTCCGGTACGTCTTTTGGTACTTATGATGCCGCCAGACACCAATGCGGCGACGATCGAAGCGCTGCGCATGTCAGGCGGTTTGGCCTATCTGATCTCGCTGCTTTCGATTGCGATCTTTGTTATCATGCTTCGGCTAAAGCGTTGGCCACGCCGTAGTGGGACATTTAATGTCTGGGTCAACCTCCCAAGATTTGACCCGACTGCTGGCGGGGATGTTGTCGCGCGGCTGAATAAAGACAGCGGCGTTAACCTAATCTTAGGGTTCCTGCTGCCCTTTGTGATCCCAGCTGTTGTGAAGCTGGTGACGCTCTTTGGTGGCTCGGTCAACATCAGCAACCCGCAAACGATGTTGTGGATGATCACCGCATGGGCCTTCCTTCCTGCAAGCCTTGTGATGCGTGGCGTGGCGCTCAACAGAGTTGCGCAGCTGATCCATACCCAACGCAAAAAGGCATACGCACAGGCTGTTTCCGACGGAATGTTGCCTGCATAGCTCTGGCACTTTTGCCCGATATTTGTCTTTCAGAACCGATCAAAGTGGCCGTATTTCACGCGCCACTTTAAAGAGATGGCCCGGGCCTGTTACTCCGAGATATTCAGGCGAAAGAGCCGGAGGTGACGGCGGTTGTAGCGCTTATCGGCGTGGTTCAGCCTGACGTCATTGCGGTGACAAATTTCGACTATGATGCTGATGGTTTAGCTCTATCAGCGTTCCAAAGGCTGTTGGATGAGAACGGCGTCATGCTGCCTTTCGCCTATGCACCGCGTCCCAATAGTGGTCGCCCGAGTGGCACAGACATTGATCAAGATGAGCGCTTGGGCGAACCCGAAGATGCCGTTGGCTATGGTCGTTTTTGGGGCGATGGCGGCGTTGCTGTTTCGAGCCGCTGGCCGATCGACCTTGAGAAGAGTTCGGAAGATACTGAAACGTTATGGGCAGACGTGTCAAACGCGTCTTTACCCGATATGATAGACGCGCATTTGCTAGGGGCGCTTCCAGTTTCAACCTCCGCCCATGTGCATGCTTGGATCGATGGCCCCGATGGTCCTTTTGCCATCCTGACCAGCGCCTCTACCGCTCCAGTCTTTGATGGCCCGGAAGATCGAAACGGGTATCGAAATGCTGCGGAACTGGCGCTTTGGCGGGAGATGATTGCTGACATAGAGGTCCCCTTCGTTTTAGCGTTCAACGCAAACCTCGATCCAAATGATGGCGAAGGGCACCATCAGAAGATGTTGGAGTTTCTCGCTTCGCCGAACCTGATTGAAACTGAACCCCAATCCAATGGTGGACTTGAAAACGCTGACCCAAGCCATGCAGGTGATCCTGCTTTAGACACGGTGGATTGGGACGGACCCACGCCCGGAAATCTCCGGGTCAGCTATGTGCTGCCGAGTGTGGATTGGTCGGTACTTGGGGCGGGTGTATTTTGGCCGGGGCGAGACGACGTTGATACTGCGCTGGTTGAAGCCGTAGGCCCGCATCGATTGGTTTGGGCTGAGGTTTCATTGAAGCGCGACTGAACCACGTGGATTCACGGTGCACATCTTGATCCCAGATGCGCAAACCGCTAGGCCACGCCAAACAGTTTTCGCGAAGGAATAGCGCATGTCGAACCCATCCCTTTTGATCCTTGCTGGCGACGGCATTGGCCCTGAAGTCATGGAACAGGTGAAGCGGATCATCGGTTGGTACGGTGACAAGCGCGACCTGACATTTGACGTGTTCGAAGACCTTGTCGGCGGTGCGGCTTATGATGCGCATGGTGTTCCTTTGCACGATGACACAATGGCGAAAGCGCAAGAGGTCGATGCAGTTCTGCTCGGCGCGGTTGGCGGCCCTGCCTATGACGACCTTGATTTCAGCGTGAAGCCAGAGCGTGGCTTGCTACGTTTGCGCAAGGAAATGGACCTTTTTGCGAACCTGCGTCCTGCACAGTGTTTCGACGCGCTGGCGGATTTCTCTTCGCTGAAGAAAGATATCGTTGCTGGCCTTGATATCATGATCGTCCGCGAATTGACCTCGGGCGTCTATTTCGGCGAACCGCGTGGCATTCATGTCGAAGACAACATGCGCGTTGGTATCAACACCCAGCGCTATACCGAGGCTGAGATTGAGCGTGCGGCACGTTCTGCTTTCGAATTGGCGCGCCGTCGGAACAACAAGGTCTGTTCGATGGAGAAGGCCAACGTCATGGAATCTGGTATTCTGTGGCGCGATGTTGTGAATGAAGTGCATCAGGCGGATTATGCCGATGTTGAGCTGTCGCATATGTATGCCGATAACGGCGCGATGCAGTTGGTGCGCGCGCCAAAGCAGTTTGACGTCATCCTGACAGACAACTTGTTTGGCGACATTTTGTCTGACTGTGCAGCGATGCTGACGGGTTCTTTGGGCATGCTGCCCTCCGCGTCGCTTGGCCTGCCAATGGCAAATGGTCGTCCAAGGGCGATGTATGAACCCGTTCACGGGTCTGCACCAGACATTGCGGGTCAAGGCAAAGCAAATCCAATCGCCTGTATCCTCAGCTTTGCGATGGCGCTGCGCTATTCCTTTGATGAAGGCGCCGAAGCGGATCGTCTGGAAGCCGCGATTGAAAAGGTCTTGGCGGATGGCGCTCGTACAGGCGACTTGATGGGGCCAGAAGGTGGCACCCCGATCAGCACGATCGCAATGGGTGACGTGATCCTCGAAGCGCTCGACGCGTCTCTCTGATCGACACTATAACTAAGAACAGCTTGACCCATTCTTTGGAATGGGTCTTTTTGTGCGCAACTACATAGTTTGAGACGTTTTACCATGTCACCGAATGTTCGGGGCGCTTTATTTGCCTTGGCCGCCTTTGCCGTATTCTCGACCCATGATGTGATCATTAAGATCCTTGGCGGAACCTATTCACCTATTCAGGTGGTTTTTTTCTCCGTTCTGCTTAGCTTTCCGTTGGCCACGGTTATGCTGATGAGAGACACGACAGCAGACACGCTAATTCCGAGGCATCCGTGGTGGTTGGCCTTGCGTACTTTGGCGGCTGTGGTGACGGGAGTTTCGGCCTTCTACGCGTTCTCTGTTCTGCCGTTGGCGCAAACCTACGCGATTATCTTCGCCTCGCCTTTGATCATCACCGTCCTCGCGATTCCTGTGTTGGGGGAACGCGTTCGCTTGCGGCGGTGGATCGCTGTCTTGGTGGGCCTGTGCGGCGTCTTGGTCGTTTTAAGACCCGGTGCAGAGCCATTGACGCTTGGCCATTTGGCAGCTTTGGCTGCAGCGCTGGGCGGTTCTGTTGCTGCCATCGTCGTGCGCAAGATAGGGGCGGATGAGCGCCCCGTTGTCATGCTTCTTTATCCGATGGTGGTGAATTTTGTCGTCATGGCAGCTCTGCTGCCGTTGGTGTATCAACCTATGCCCGTTGAGCATTTGGGGCTGCTTGGGATCGTTGCCTTATTCGCGTGGACCGCCAGCCGTATGATTATCGTCGCGTATCAGTCCGGTGAGGCCGCGATCATCGCGCCAATGCAATATTCGCAGATCCTATGGGCCAGCGTTTATGGTTTTTTGTTCTTTGACGAGATCATCGATGCACCAACGGCCATTGGGGCTGGGATCATTATCATCTCTGGTCTCTACATCGTCCTGCGGGAAAGCAGGACTGACGCTTCAGAAAACACGCCCGTTCTGCGCAGCCGGTCACGTGCGGAGACAGGTACGACGCCGCGCGTGAGTTTGATTATGCGGGCTAGAGGAAAGACGCCCCCGCGTTGATGCGCGCGGGCTTAGTGGCTTTTGTCGAAAGCCGCCTTTGCCTCAGGTGAGGCTTCGGTCTGATACTTCTCTTTCCACTCAGAGAATGGCATTCCGTAGAACGCCTCGCGCCCTTCGTCTTTTGATATCTCGATCCCGCGTTCGTTCGCGGCTTCTTGATACCAACGGCTGAGGCAATTCCGGCAGAAGCCCGCGAGGTTCATCATATCGATGTTTTGCGCGTCGGTACGATCTTCCATGAGGTGTTTTTGCAACCGGCGAAAGGCAGCGGCTTCGAGTTCGATCTGGGTTTGGGCGTCAATTTTGGTCACGTCTACAATCCTGTTGCGGCGAGTGTTTCAGTTAAAATGGGGGCAAGCCGTTCGGCCCACAAGCGTTGACCGGCATCTTCTGCAATCAAATCGTTGCGCAGCTCGATCAATACGTTTGGCCGTCCGTGCTGCAAGGCATGTTGGTCGATCGCATCGCCGGGCAGATCGCCGTTGTAGGGCCGGTTATCGCCAACGCACCATCCAGAATCGCGGCAAGCATCCATGAGCGGCGCCGCTAGGCGGGTGTCTTCGGCATAAAGGATACCGATTTCCCAAGGACGCTTTGGTTGATTTTGAAGTTGGGGGGTAAAGCTATGGATCGCGCAGATCACAGGGTTTTCCACCTTCGTCGCCGTGTCAGCGATTGCAGCGTGATAGGGGAAGTAAAGTTCATCTTTGCGGCGTTGCAAATCTTGCGCGGTCGCATCGCGATTGGCGGGAATGATGGACCCGTCATAGATCTTGCGCATCAGCGTCGGATCGTCATGCCCTCGGTTTGGGTCGATCACGATCCGAGAGAAATCCGACAGGATTGCGGGGCTGTTTAGCAATTCAGATAGATGCCGCGTTACCCCTGCTGCGCCGATGTCGAAGGCGATGTGCCGCTGCATATCTTCAGCGGGCAAGGCAAGATCCCCACCATTTACCCAAGAAGGCACGCGGTTTGAGGCATGGTCGCAGGTCAGAACCCATCGTCCGGCCTTGTCCTCACCCACAATTTGAAATGCTCGATCCGCCATTTTCACCGTCATCATTGTGTGATCTGCTTTAGGTTAGTTGATTGCCAAAGGGAACTGCGCAATAAGGGCGCAAATATGAGTGTTACCGCTAACGGTAGCAACTGCCGATTCGAAGGAATGATTTATGAAACGCGATCGCAATGTGAAAATCGTCGCTACTTTGGGCCCTGCATCTAATGACTATGAGATGATCCGCGCTCTGCATGAGGCAGGCGCTGACGTTTTCCGCCTTAACATGAGCCATGGCGATCATGCTGAGATCAAAGTTCGGCATGAGATCATTCGGAAGGTCGAAGAAGACTTAAGTAGCCCGATTGCAATTTTGGCAGACCTTCAGGGGCCGAAACTGCGCGTTGGTAAGTTTGCGAACGACGCTGAGGAACTCGCTGAAGGTGCGTCGTTCCGCTTGGATCTTGATGAAGCAGATGGTGACGTGAACCGTGTGTGTCTGCCGCACAAAGAAATTTTTGACGCTTTGGAGCCAGGCGCGCATCTGTTGGTGAATGACGGCAAGATCAAGCTGCGTGTCAAAGACTGTGGCGCGACATTCGCGGATTGCGAAGTTGTGGTCGGCGGCACAATTTCAAACCGCAAGGGTGTGAACGTGCCGGACGTCGTTTTGCCTTTGGCGGCGCTTTCTGAGAAAGACCGCAAAGACCTTGAATTCGTCTGTGAGCTGGGCGTCGATTGGTTGGCTTTGTCCTTTGTTCAGCGCCCCGCTGACGTAGAAGAGGCTAGAAAGCTTGCGAAGGGGCGGGCTGCCATCCTTTCCAAGATTGAAAAGCCGGCGGCGGTGAAAGCCTTTGATGACATCCTTGAAGCATCTGACGGCATCATGGTAGCGCGCGGCGATTTGGGTGTCGAATTGCCTGTCCAAAACGTGCCGCCCATTCAGAAACAGTTGGTACGCAAATGTCGGACAGCTGCCAAGCCAGTGATCGTTGCGACGCAGATGTTGGAATCCATGATCGAAAGCCCAATGCCGACTCGGGCCGAGGTATCTGATGTCGCGACAGCGATTTATGAAGGTACAGACGCCATTATGCTTTCAGCTGAGTCTGCAGCCGGGAGCTATCCGATCGAAGCCGTCACCACGATGAACAACGTAGCGATGGAAGTTGAGAGCGATCCTACGTACACAAACATCATTGAGGCATCGAGAACTGCAGAACGGACTTCTGTTGCGGATGGGATCGTGGCCGCAGCCCGTGAAATCGCAGAGACGACAGATATCAAAGCGATTTGTTGCTTCTCTCAATCCGGCACAACTGCAGCCCTCGTTTCGCGCGAGCGCCCGCGCGTGCCGATTGTTGCTTTGACCAGCTATGTTGGAACTGCACGTAAACTCTGCCTCTCTTGGGGTTGTAATTGTGCCGTAGTCGGCAGCGTCGTGCGTTTTAAAGACGCTGTCATCGCGGCGGTTCGCGCAAGCCATGAACAAGGCATGGTCACAAACACGGACAAAGTTGTTGTGACCGCCGGCGTTCCTTTCAATACACCTGGCTCGACCAACATCCTTCGTGTGGCGCCCTGCGACGAGAAGTTGATTTACCCATCTGATCCAGAGTAGCGTCCTTCAAAGGTCAATCTTGGAGAGGGTCGACCATTTTGGATTTGGACTTGTTGTTTGTCCTGGGCATTTGCTTAGGAGTGCTCATATTGCCTGCGGTGGTGAGTGCGATATTGGATGGGCGGGCACCGCGGACGCCTGCTTTGCTTTTGATCATTAGCGCGCTGATGATTGGCTATGCGGTCTTGCAAAAACCGACGGGGTATTCGCTGGCGAGCATCCCAGATGTATTCGCGAACGTGATTGCCCGATATACCAACTAAATCGGGCTTGCTTTACAGGCGACTCCCTTCTATACGGCGCTTCTGAACCCGCGCGGCCGGCCAGCATGGCATGCCGAGTCGTGCGAAACGACCGACCTGACTTAGGAGACGGAAATGCCAAAGATGAAGACAAAATCGAGCTGCAAAAAGCGGTTCAAAGTGACGGCCAAGGGCCGCGTGGTGGCAGCACAAGCTGGTAAGCGCCACGGCATGATCAAGCGCACAAACAAATTCCTCCGCAATGCGCGTGGCACGACCACCCTTTGCAAAGCTGACGAAGGTATCATCAAGCCGATGATGCCTTACGCTCGTTAATATAGGGGACAGAGATATGCGCGTTAAAGGTGGAACCGTAACTCACCGTCGTCACAAGAAAGTTTTGGACGCTGCCAAAGGTTATTATGACCGTCGCTCCAAGACATTCAAAGTTGCCAAGCAGGCTGTCGACAAAGCCAACCAATATGCGACTCGCGACCGTCATAACCGCAAACGGAACTTCCGTTCCTTGTGGATTCAGCGGATTAACGCAGGTGTTCGTGCGGTTGACGCTGACCTGAACTACTCAAAGTTCATCAACGGTCTGACATTGGCTGGCATCGAAGTGGACCGTAAGGTTCTTGCTGATCTGGCTGTGAACGAACCAGAAGCATTTGCTGCCATCGTTGGCAAAGCAAAGGCAGCAATTGCGTAAGTCAACCTTAGAGAATTCTGATAAAGGCCGCTCCGGATTGGGGCGGCCTTTATCGTTTAATGACCGAAGGCGAAAATGCCTGTTTCGTCAATAGTTGCCGCTGTGAGGTGGCGAAGTGTCACTACGCCGACGGCCTCCTCTGAATTGGGTCCAGCGATTAAGCCTTGGTAGCTGGCATCAGTCACAGCTGAGGCAGGAAAGCCGCCGCCGCTTGTGCTGCCTTCAAATGTGCCGTTTGAACTTAGGTTTGTTGAGTTCAATGTCAGGTCAGCGAGTGTTGTACCGATCGGCACGATGGTGTCCTTATTTCGAAGGATGCGGTTCGTGACTTCGCCGGACACCGTGGCATTGTTCAAGTTTACAGTCAGTGCCGCGTCACCATCCGCTATGAACGTCAGTGTGTCGTCTACAGGGTTGGTGAGAAACGCGATGTAGTTACCGGACAAGTTCACGACGCCCGATTGAGCGACTGGGCCAGCAGTTAGGCGTTGATACTGTGCTGCAGTCAGGTTGATCGCACCCTCAGTTTGCAAAAGGCTAACCGAAGAGTGATCGCCAATGCTTGCATACATTCCTGTGCCGCTGATGGGGTTGCTGGATCGGTCGAACGTGTTGAGATCGAGAGCGGGTTCGGCAAAGAGCAAATCCATATCGCCTTCGATTTCGACCGTGTAGATGTCTGCGCCGGAGTTGAAACTAACGTCAAAACTACCCGTTCCGGAAGCCGTTGAAACCAAGTTGAGAGTGTTTGGTCCTGAGGGGCTGCTTCCACAGGCAGCAATGCTCACTAGTCCTAAGCTAAGGAAAAGGTACTTCATGGTCGTGTCCTCCTTCACATTGGTAAAGAGTTCACGAAAACGGCTTTTCTGTATAGTCAGGTTTTCCGTAGTACTACAATTGTATGGTTAGGCCGGTTCGCGCAGAACCCTTGGCACTTTGAATTCGACGTTTTCGACCGCTGTCTCCACGATCTCGACGGTGGTGTCATAGCGATCTTTGAAGGCATCAATGACCTCATTGATCAGAACCTCGGGTGCAGATGCGCCAGCGGTGATCCCGATGCTCGTGATACCTTCAAGCGCCCGCCAATCGATATCCGTCGCACGTTGGACCAACTGCGCATAATCGCAGCCAGCGCGCGCGCCCACTTCGACAAGTCGCTTCGAGTTCGACGAATTAGGCGCGCCCACAACCAGGATCGCATCGCATTTTGGCGCGATGGCTTTAACGGCCTCCTGCCGGTTGGTTGTCGCGTAACAGATATCTTCTTTGTGAGGGCCAACGATGCCGGGAAACCGTTCTTGAAGGGCTTTGACGATGTCGATCGTATCATCCACTGAAAGGGTGGTCTGTGTCACGAAAGCCAGCCGCTCTGGATCACGTACCTCAACCGTGGCGACATCTTCGACCGTTTCGACCAGAAGCACCTCGCCATCCGGCAATTGCCCCATGGTGCCAATCGTTTCAGGATGGCCTTCGTGGCCGATCATGATCATTTGCAGGCCGTTGTCCGAATGGCGCTGGGCTTCGATATGCACTTTGCTGACCAAGGGGCAGGTGGCATCGACATAGATCATCTCGCGCTTGGCCGCCGCTGCGGGTACTGCCTTTGGCACACCGTGAGCAGAAAAGATCACAGGGCGGTCGTCGGGGCATTCTGATAGTTCCTCGACAAAAACCGCGCCTTTGTCGCGCAGCCCATCGACCACGAATTTATTGTGGACGATTTCATGCCGCACGTAGACCGGTGCGCCCCATTTTTCCAAAGCCATTTCGACGATTTTGATCGCTCGGTCGACGCCCGCGCAGAATCCGCGCGGTGCGGCGAGGTATAGGGTAAGGCTTTGCTTGGTCATTCGAGGCCCTCTTTAGACGCATAAGAGGTAATCAAACCTGCGGCTTACGTCCAGTGGGCCAAAGAAAAAGGGGCACCATTTGGCGCCCCTTACCTTATTCTACGTTTTCCAGTTCGGCGGCTGGCTCTTCCCTCGGTTCCCGAGGTGGCCTGCCAACGACGTCGCGCAATTCATCGAGCTCAATGAAGTTGTCGCATTGGCGGCGCAATTCATCAGCAACCATCGGTGGCTGGCTGCGAATGGTCGATACCACAGAAACCCGAACGCCTTGGCGCTGAAGAGATTCGATCAATGGTCGGAAATCACCATCGCCGGAAAAGATCACTGCATGGTCGATATGAGGCGCCAGTTCCATCGCGTTGACCGTCAACTCGATGTCCATGTTGCCCTTCACCTTACGGCGGCCCATGCTGTCGGTGTATTCCTTCGCAGGTTTCGTCACCATGGAGAAACCATTGTAGTGCAGCCAATCAACGAGTGGGCGGATTGGAGAGTATTCGTCATTTTCGAGGAGGGCGGTGTAATAGAATGCACGAAGCAACTTGCCTCGACGCATGAATTCCTGTCTGAGAAGTTTGTAATCGATGTCAAACCCTAGCGACTTAGCCGCCGCATACAGATTTGCTCCATCGATGAAGAGCGCCAATCGCTCATCCCGATAAAACATAAAAAGTCCTTCCGATGTAACGCTTTGCAAGTCCGTGAGTGTGAGTGTTATTAAAAGTGTCGCAAAGCAGTTGTATTGTAATAGTTTTGTGACACGAAACAACCTTTCAAAAGTGAGGTTCAGGTGAGAAAAGCCCTCGTTAGCGTCGGAGCTAACGCAACGTCAATTTGGGGTGAGCCGTCGCAGACAGTCAAAAAGGCGGCGGAAATGCTCAAAACGCGCCTTGGGGCTGATCTAGAATTAAGCCGCCTTTATCAGACGCCGGCATTTCCGCCAGGCGCGGGTCAAGATTTCGTCAATGCAGCCTTCGCCTTTGAGACCGACTTTTCGGCGCAAGACCTCCTTGTGATTCTGCACCAAATCGAATCAGAAGCGGGGCGCACGCGGGAGGTACGATGGGGCGCTCGAACGCTTGATTTGGACCTGATTGCGCTGGATCAAGAGATCGCTCCAGACGCGGAGATATGGGCCAAATGGGCTAATCGTCCTCTGGAGGAACAAATGCGATTGGCACCTGAACAGCTTATCCTGCCGCACCCAAGGGTCCACGAGCGCAGTTTCGCTTTGGTTCCGCTCTGCGACCTTGCGCCGGATTGGCATCATCCGATCCTTGGCAAGAGTCTTAGGGTCCTCCGTGACGCGCTTTCGCCTGAAGATTTACAAAGCGTGAGGCCTTTAGGTTAGAGGCTGAATTCGCTTGTCATTTCGGCAAACTACCCTTATGTGCAAGGCTTCCTGATAGATTTCGCTTATTGGAGCACGACAATGGCCCGCGTCACAGTAGAAGATTGCGTCGATAAAGTCCCTAACCGGTTCGAGCTGGTTATGCTGGCGGCACACCGCGCGCGGGAAATCTCTGCCGGTTCTCCGATTACAGTTGATCGCGACAACGACAAAAACCCTGTTGTGTCTTTACGTGAGATTGCAGACGAAACGCAGCAAGCTGACGACCTGCGTGAGCGTCTGATCGAAGCGAACCAGCACCAGATCGAGGTTGATGAGCCAGAAGAAGATAGCATGTCACTTCTTATGGGTGCAGAATCTGACAAGCCAGCAGAGGACGATATGTCCGAAGAAAACCTGCTGCGTGCATTGATGGAAGCACAGGGGCAGCGCTAAGCGCCAACCCCCAAAAGGTGGCGGGGTTTTATGACCACAGCTGATGATCTGATCGCGCTGGTCCGCACCTACAATCCTCGTACGAACGAAGCGATGCTTGCCGACGCCTACGCGTTTGGTGAGCAAATGCACTACGGTCAATTCCGCCAGTCAGGTGAGCCTTACTTCACCCATCCCGTCGCGGTTGCGATGTTGTTGGCTGAACAGCAAATGGATGATGCCACGCTCATCACCGCCTTGCTGCACGACACCATCGAAGACACTAAGGCGTCCTTTTCAGAGGTTGAAAAGCGGTTCGGTCGCGAAGTAGCCGATCTTGTTGATGGTGTTACCAAGTTGACCAATCTTCAACTTAACTCCGCTGAGACGAAACAAGCGGAGAACTTTCGCAAGCTCTTTATGGCGACCAGCCGTGATTTGCGTGTGACCTTGGTTAAGCTTGCCGACCGTCTGCACAACATGCGCACGATTAAGGCGATGCGGCCCGAGAAACAGGTGCAGAAATCGCGTGAGACGATGGACATCTACGCGCCTCTGGCTGGGCGCATGGGTATGCAGTGGATGCGCGAAGAGCTTGAAGACCTTGCTTTCCGTGTGCTGAACCCAGAGGCGCGCAACTCGATCATCCGTCGCTTCATTACATTGCAACGTGAAACTGGGGACGTTGTTCAGAAAATTACTGCCGACATGCGGATTGAGTTGGAAAAAGGACATATTCAGGCTGAGGTCTTTGGCCGTGCGAAAAAGCCTTATTCGATCTGGCGCAAGATGGAAGAAAAGCAGCAAAGCTTTAGCCGCCTATCAGACATCTACGGCTTCCGTATTATCACGGCGACAGAGGCTGATTGCTATCGCGCGCTTGGTGCCATCCACCAACGCTGGCGTGCGGTTCCGGGACGGTTCAAGGACTACATCAGTCAGCCAAAGTCCAACGGCTATCGTTCAATTCACACGACGGTTTCTGGCAGAGACGGCAAACGCGTAGAGGTTCAGATCCGCACGCGCGAAATGCACGAAGTGGCGGAAACTGGCGTTGCCGCGCATTGGTCCTATCGCAATGGTGAGCGGGTCGAGAACCAGTTCGCTGTTGATCCGGTGCATTGGATCGCCTCCCTGACAGAGCGTTTTGAGGATGACGAGGACCACGGCGAATTCCTCGAAGCTGTTAAACTTGAGATGTATACCGATCAGGTGTTCTGCTTCTCGCCCAAAGGTGACGTGATCAAGCTTCCGCGCGGTGCGACGCCAATCGACTTTGCCTATGCTATCCATACCCGAATTGGCTCAGCCTGTGTTGGCGCAAAGGTCGACGGCATTCGCGTCCCGCTTTGGACGCGGCTTAAGAACGGACAAAGCATCGAGATTATTACCGCCGAAGGTCAGACGCCACAGGCGACTTGGATTGATATTGCTGTCACGGGACGCGCCAAAGCGGCGATCCGCAAGTCGCTTCGGGAAGAAGATCGCGGGCGTTTCATCCGGCTTGGTCATGAGCTTGCACGTGTTGCGTTCGAGAACATCGGGAAAAAGGTGAGCGACAAGGCACTGTCCACAGCCGCTAAAACCTTCGCACTACCATCCGTTGATGAATTGCTCGTGCGGCTTGGTAGTGCGGAGTTAAGCGCGCGTGACGTTGTGACGAGCCTCTATCCGAAGCTGGCTGACAAGCATGATGATGAGATCGATAGCGTCCGCGCTGTTGTTGGTTTGCCTTCGGATCAAACCCATCGCAGGGCGCGGTGTTGTCAGCCTATTCCCGGCGAACGCATCGTTGGCATCACCTTCCGTGGGCAGGGTGTTGAATTGCACACCATCGATTGCGAGGCGCTGGTTCAATATGAAGACCAGACAGATCGCTGGGTCGATCTGCGCTGGCAGGAAGGACACCACAAGGCTGTAAACAACGTCACAATCGACGTGGCGATCAGCAATGAAACCGGTGTGCTCGGGCGGATTTGTTCCTTGATCGGGGAGCAGGGCGCCAATATTTCGAACCTTCAGTTTATTGACCGAAAACCAGATTACTATCGCCTTTTGGTCGATGTAGACCTAAGTGATACCGAACACCTCCACCGCGTGATGACGGCACTCGAAGCCGAAAGCGCGGTCAGCAGGGTGAGGCGAAAACGAGATCCTTCGCTGGCTGGGGTCAAAGAAACGTAAGGAACGCATAGATTGGTTTTTAAACGTCGCGACAGACGACCGATCTGGCAGATCGCAGCTGAATTCATCTATCCGAAAGGTGGATGGGGGCGTGCGTTCGAATACGTTAAACACCGTGTTAGACGCCTTCCCGATACGCCTGAGAAAATTGCGCGCGGCGTTATGGCCGGTGTTGCGACCAGCTTTACCCCGTTCTTTGGATTACATTTCGTCGTTGCTGCCCTTTTGGCGAAGCTGCTTCGTGGGAACATCCTTGCGGCGCTTATGGGGACGTTCTTTGGAAATCCGTTGACCTACGTGCCGATCGCTTGGGCGTCTTTAGCAACCGGTCACTGGCTGCTCGGCTCAAACATGGACGAGGATTTGCTGCAAGAACCGGGTAAGCTCGAGTGCGGACTTGGTTGTCAGTTTTCGACTGCTCTCAGCGATCTTTGGTATAATTTTCTAGCGGCCTTTACCGATGCGGAGGCTGACTGGTCCAGTCTGATCGTATTTTACAACGAAACATTTTATCCGTTCATGATTGGATCGATTATCCCCGGCACGATCGCGGGAATTATCGCTTACTATTTAACCGTGCCAATTGTAGCGGCTTACCAAAATAGTCGTCGCAAGCGCCTTCGCGAAAAACTGAACAAGCTCAAGAACCAATAGAAGTTCGCGCTGGTCGTGGCGGCTGAACTGCCTAGATTAAGCATAAATTCAAAAGGAATCGGATGATGAATGAACTTCGTCTTGGTGTGAACATCGACCACGTCGCGACTGTCCGCAATGCGCGCGGCGGCGCTGTGCCTGATCCTGTACGTGCCGCAAAAATGGCGGAAGAAGCCGGTGCTGATGGGATCACGGCGCACCTTCGCGAAGATCGCAGGCATATTGCCGACGCCGATATTGAGGCCTTGATGGATGCACTGACCGTTCCATTGAACTTCGAGATGGCCGCAACGGCTGAGATGCAGGAAATTGCGCTTCGTCATAAGCCCCATGCGGTCTGTATTGTGCCAGAAAAGCGGGAAGAGCGGACAACCGAAGGAGGTTTGGAAGTGGCGCGGGAAGAGAACTCACTTGCGCATTACATTGCACCGCTCAGAGACGCTGGATGCAGGGTATCAATCTTTATTGCTGCAGATCGAGCGCAGATCGAAGCTGCGTCGCGGATCGGGGCTGAGGTGATCGAACTCCATACTGGTGCCTATTGTGACGCGCATGCGGAAGGGCATTTTGATGTGCGTGATCAAGAGCTTGCCAAATTGACAAAGATGGCTGCTTTCGCAGATAGCTTGGGCCTTGAAGTGCACGCGGGTCACGGCTTGACCTATGGATGTGTGTCACCGGTCGCTGCTTTGCCGCAGGTAAAAGAACTCAACATCGGGCATTTTCTCATTGGGGAATCGATCTTCCGTGGTTTGCCGGATGCCATTGCAGAAATGCGTCGCATCATGGATGAGGCGCGCGCATGATCGACGCCACATTTGGCTTTGTCCTCCTTGCTTGGGCGCTTGCCGGTGCGTCACCAGGTCCAGCAACACTCTCGATTGCAGGCGCGGCGATGCAGCAGGGTCGGATTGCGGGATTGGCTATGGCGTCTGGGGTGCTTGCTGGTTCCGTGACTTGGGGCATTGCAGCGGCCTTCGGCATGAGCGCGATCATGTTGGCGCACGGCTGGTTGGTTGAGATTATCCGTTACGTTGGTGCCGGGTATCTACTTTTTCTTGGTTTCAAGGCAGATCGCTCCGCTCTGCAAGACAAACCCATGAAGATTGGTACAATAAATAACGCACCGATCAGCCGGCATTTCTTGAAAGGGTTTTTGATCCACATCACCAATCCCAAAGCTATCTTTGCATGGGGGGCGATGTTCGCGGTTGTTGTGTCACCCGGATCAGGCATCCAAGACATTTTGACGGCTTTATTCTTGTTGTTCCTAGTCTCTGCGGTTGTGTTTTTGGGCTATGGTCTGCTGTTTTCGACATCAGGTGCGATCGCGATTTATGGTCGCTTGACACGCTGGATCGAAGGCGGATTTGCAGCCATGTTTGGATACGCTGGCTTCAAAATTCTAACCTCAAGGCTCGTCTGATGATTTTGGGTATTGGGACCGATCTCGCGAACATCGAGCGCATCCAAGGAACCTTGGATCGGTTCGGAGATCGTTTTCGAAATCGTGTTTTTACGGAGGTCGAGCAACGCAAAGCTGAGCGCCGTAAAGATGTGGCTGGAACCTACGCGAAGCGCTGGGCGGCGAAAGAGGCGTGTTCCAAGGCTTTAGGGACCGGATTGCGCATGGGGATCTCATGGAAAGATATGGCCGTCAGCAATCTACGCACAGGTCAGCCGGTTATGGAAGTCACAGGCTGGGCCAAACAACGCTTGGATGAGATGACGCCACCGGGGCACACAGCAATCATCCATGTGACATTGACTGACGATCATCCATGGGCCCAAGCCTTTGTTTTGATCGAAGCATTGCCCACTGAAGACTGAGCAGTTGCTTGACTTGGCGCAGCCGTGACCTCATGTAGCTCAAAACCTTTCAAAGGACTTGGAACATGTCAGAAAGCAATGGTTTCATTGCCGGTACTGTTGAGACCGTAAAAACAGTCGTTTGGGCGTTGCTGATCGCTGGTGTGTTCAGGACCGTTTTCTTTCAGCCGTTTTGGATTCCGTCGGGTTCAATGAAAGACACCTTGCTCATTGGTGATTTTTTGTTCGTGAATAAGATGGCCTATGGCTACTCCTACGCGTCTTGCCCATCGATCCCTTTCTTAGGCATCGGTGCAGATGATTTCTGCGGGTTCTTGGAAGGCGACAACGAGCGTATTTTTGGCTCTGATCCTGAGCGGGGCGATGTCGCAGTGTTCCGCCATCCGGTGACGGGCGTTGACTTCATTAAGCGCGTGATTGGCTTGCCGGGCGATCGTATCCAAATGGTCGACGGTTTGCTTTATATCAATGATGAGCCTGTCGAGGTCGAACAGGTCGAGGATTTTGTTGAGCCTTGGACACGACAGGGTCCGCAAGGCATTCCGCCTCGGTGCAGCAACGGTGCGGTCGGTGAGGGCGCCGATTGTATCAAAGAGCGGTTTATCGAGACGCTGCCGAACGGCCGCGCTCATTCGATCTTGAACATCACCGACAGTAGCGGTGACAACACGGGCGTGTTCACTGTGCCTGAAGGTCATTTCTTCTTCATGGGCGATAACCGTGACAACTCAACAGACAGCCGGGTACCACAAGCCGCGCGCGGTGTTGGATTTGTCCCGCGTGAAGATCTCGTTGGCCGCGCTGACCGCATTATGTTCTCAAGTGCGGGTCGATCTATGTTTGCGTTCTGGACATGGCGCAGTGATCGTTACTTCAAGGCAATTGAGTGAAGCTATCCTCTGACCTGTCAGCCTTTCAGGCACGTCTAGGGTATGATTTTCGCGACCCGTCCTTTTTGGTGCGGGCGGTGACCCATTCCTCGATGGTGTCTGCTCATCGCGACGACAATCAGCGGCAAGAATTTTTGGGCGATCGTGTCCTGGGTTTGGTCATGGCCGAAGCGCTTTTGTCCGCTGATGCAGCCGCGACCGAAGGGCAATTGGCACCGCGTTTTAACGCGTTGGTGCGCAAAGAGGCCTGCGCAGACGTCGCGCGCCAGATTGATCTTGGCGCTGTGCTGAAACTGGGCCGGTCAGAGATGAAATCGGGCGGACGTCGGAAGGAGGCTTTGCTGGCTGACGCGATGGAGGCTGTGATCGCGGCGGTGTACCAAGACGCTGGCTTTGATGTTGCAAGGCAAACGATCCTGCGCCTTTGGGGTGATCGGATCAACAACGTGGCCGACGACGCCCGTGATCCTAAGACAGCCCTACAAGAATGGGCGCAAGGGAAGGGCGAACCGCCACCGAGTTATGTGGAAGTGGCACGTTCTGGGCCGGATCATCAGCCGGTCTTTACCATTGAGGCGCGCTTGAAATCCGGGCCATCCCAACGCGCGACAGCGGGCTCCAAACGACAAGCGGAACAGGCGGCTGCGAAAGCCCTGTTAGAGGAACTAACAAAATGACCGACACACGCTGCGGCTTTGTGGCCCTGATCGGAGAGCCGAACGCCGGCAAGTCCACGCTTTTGAACCGTATGGTGGGGGCGAAGGTCTCTATCGTGACCCATAAGGTGCAAACCACGCGCGCGCGCATTCGGGGTGTAGCGTTGGAAGGGGACGCACAGCTGGTCTTTGTCGATACGCCAGGCCTGTTCCGCCCCCGTCGCCGTCTGGATCGCGCGATGGTTGCCGCCGCTTGGGGCGGGGCAGCGGATGCGGACATCGTTGTTCTGATGGTGGAAGCACATCGCGGTGTGACGGCGGGTGTGAAGGCGATTTTGGAAAGCCTGAGTGAACGGACGGACAAGGCGAAGATCGCGCTCGCGATCAACAAGATCGACAAGGTGCCGACCGAAAAGCTCTTGGCGCTGACCAAGGAGTTGAATGAAGCTTTCGATTTCATCGAGACCTTTATGATTTCCGCCGAACGGGGCCATGGCTGCGAAGACCTGCGGGCATGGTTGGCGAAAGAAATGCCTGAGGGGCCGTGGCTGTATCCCGAAGATCAGATTGCCGATTTGCCAATGCGGATGATCGCCGCCGAAATGACGCGCGAGAAATTGACATTGCGTCTGCATCAGGAACTGCCCTACCAATTGACCGTCGAGACTGAGAATTGGGAAGAGCGAAAGGATGGCTCCGCCAAGATCGACCAGCTCATTTACGTGATGCGCGATGGGCACAAGGGGATCGTTCTTGGCAACAAGGGCGAAACGATCAAAGCCGTCAGCAAGGCCGCGCGGGAAGAATTGGAAGAATTTCTTGGCCGTCGCGTGCATCTGTTCCTGCAAGTGAAGGTGCGCCCGAATTGGCTGGAAGACGCAGAACGGTATTCGGAAATGGGCCTCGACTTTAAGGACGGCAACGCGTGAGATTAACAGCGGAAATCTGGGTTTCCGCTTACATCAAGCGGCTGAGCCTACTTGAAATCCCGGCATTTGTCGTGGCTAAGGGCGATGCGACTGCGGGCGCCGTTTTGGTCAAGATGAACACCCTTGACGGCCAAGCCTGCTGCTATCAGCGGTCTTTCAATCTGATGTTGGGCGAACGCACATGGGTCGTGTTGAGCGAGGGGGACGAAAGCGCCGTCGATACTTCGATCCAAAAACAGTGCGGATTTGACCCTGACCTTTGGGTGATCGAAGTGGAAGATCGCGAGGGGCGGCACCTGCTTGGCGAAGATGGGCTGGAGTGAGGGCGGCCCATGATCCAATGGCGCGATGAAGGTATTCTGCTTTCCGTGAAGCCTTTTGGCGAGAACTCGGTCATTGCAGAGGTGTTCACCGAACATCAGGGTCGCTATGCCGGTGTGATCCGTGGCGGGACGTCTCGAAAATTGGCACCGATTCTGCAGCCGGGGGCGCAGTTACAAGCAGATTGGAAAGCGCGTCTGTCGGAGCATCTGGGTAGCCTGACCGTCGAACTGTTGCGCAGCAGAACCGCGCAGGCGATGTCGGGTCGTATGGCTCTTGCCGGATTGAATGCTGTATGCGGCTTGTTGTCGGTCGTCTTGCCTGAGCGGGAACCGCATGCTGATCTATATACGCAGACTGAGCGGCTCTTGGACCTCTTGCCGAACACCGAAGTCTGGCCGCTGGCCTATATCCAATGGGAAATGCAGGTGCTGTCGGATTTGGGCTTCGCGCTCGATCTGTCGTCATGTGCCGCGACCGGTGCGACTGAGGGGTTGAGGTTTATCTCTCCCAAAACAGGTCGCGCAGTCAGTGCGGATGGAGCGGGAGAATGGGCCGACCGTTTGCTGCCCTTGTCCGCTGTTCTGAAAGGGGAAGGCGAAGCAGAAGTGGTGGATATCCTTCAAGCGCTCGATGTCACGGGGTACTTTATCGAACATAAAGTTTTGGCGAGCTTAGGTGGGGCCAAAATGCCTGCTGCTCGAATGCGTTTGATCGACGCCTTGAAACGCGGCTAGTTCGCCTCGAACACCATTTCGTCTTTGGCGTCATTGGTCAGGATCAGGATTGGACCGTTGACCTCTGCTATCGTCATGCTTTGGAGTGCTTGGAAAAACGTCACTTCAGCGGATAAGTCCTCGCAAGCGCGTTCGGTCGCGGCAATCGGTCCGAGGTTAAACCAAGGGTAGGGAGCGGATTGTTCGGCGGAGTAACTGTTGCAGGGCCCTTCGCCAGATACTTTTCCGGTTTCTGACAAATTAATCGTGGCGCTCGCTTGGAATGGTTGTTCGTTGATGGACTGAAGCGCGAAAATCGTGCTGTCGCCGACGTATCCCGATACGGTTTCGTCTTCATTACAGGCCGCTAGAAGAACCAGCACAGCCAGCGTGAAATACCTCACACGATTTCTTTCTCGACGAGATAACGCGCGGTTTCCAAAACGCTCTCCTTCACGTCTGAAAACTCTCGGCCCAACAGTTCTGTCGCCTTCGCGTTGTCAGCCTTCTGAACCACGCCAAGTTGCGACGTAATCTCTCTCACAGCGGGGTCAAAAAGACCGAGCGTCTTGATCAGCAAATGCGGCGCAACCTTTGTTGCGATGCGGCGATTTGGGTACTCCGCTTTGATCCACTCCGCCAATTCTACGAAGGCGACAAACCGATCCACACCCATGATGCGCTGACCAATGCTTCCATCATCTTGAAGCGCTTTGACATGCAATGCAGCCACATCTTTCAAGCCGACGGAGTTCCAGCCAATGTCAGGTACCATCGGGTCTTTGCCGCGTAGAATGCGCTCAATCACCGCGACCGACGTACCATATTGCGCATCCAGAGGCGCGCCGAGCACAAAGCCGGGATTGATCGACGTCAGTTTGATCTGAGAGGCTTGCGTTTCGACAAAGTCCCAAGCGGCCCGTTCCGCCAAGGTTTTGGATTTTGCATAAGCGCCAACGCCTTTCTCTTCCGTGTTGGTCCAATCAGCCTCGTCATATGCTTCTTTGCCTTGCGGAAGTGGTGAACCGGAAATGGCAGCTGTTGAGGACGTGATGATGACACGATCAACCTGAGCCTCCGCTGCCGCTTTTATCGCGCGCATCATGCCGTCAACTGCGGGCTTGATCAGTTCGTTTTCGTCTTTGGGGGCCGTCATCGGAAAAGGAGAGGCGGTATGAATGATTGCATCCACCCCCATCGCAGCGTTGTTCCAGCCGATGTCTTTCGACAGGTCCAATTCGCTAAAGCTGAGGCGTGTTAGAACGCTTGGATCAGATACCCCTTTAGCAATCGCCGCGTTCACCTCTTGCACACGCTTCATGGATCGCATCGACCCACGCACGGCATAGCCCGCATCGAGCAGCTGTGCCGCGATGTGTTTCGCGATGTAACCGGTAATACCCGTCAACAGGATGGTTTGCATCAGAATCGCCTTAACCTACGGCTAAGACAATGGAGGCCATTCAGGGCGAGACAAGGGCACAATCGAAAGATTTCTTTCGGTCGCGCCTTTCATTTCAAAATTGTGTTCGGTTTAACCCAACAAGCGGCGGGCAATCACCTGAGCTTGGATTTCCGCTGCACCTTCAAAGATGTTCAGGATACGCGCATCACACAGGATGCGGCTGATCTTGTATTCCAGCGCAAACCCGTTGCCGCCATGGATTTGCAACGCGTTGTCCGCACAGGCCCACGCGACGCGCGCACCAAGAAGTTTAGCCATACCGGCCTCTAGATCACAGCGGCGATCATTGTCTTTTTCGTGGGCCGAGAAATAGGTCAGCTGCCGCGCAATCATGATTTCAACGGCCATCATCGCGAGCTTTCCGGATACCCGTGGGAAGTTGATTAGCGATTTGCCGAACTGCTTGCGGTCGCGGGCATACTGCAGGCCTTCGTCTAAAGCGGATTGCGCCACACCAATCGCGCGCGCGGCTGTTTGAATGCGGGCGCTTTCGAAGGTCTGCATCAACTGTTTGAAACCTTGCCCTTCGGTCTGGCCAAGAAGGTTCTCACCCTTCACTTTGAAATCATCAAAATTCAGCGTGTATTCTTTCATCCCGCGATACCCGAGCACCTCGATCTCACCGCCAGAAATGCCGGGGTCCTGCCAAGGCTCTTCATCCGTGCCCGGCGTCTTTTCTGCGAGGAACATGGACAGACCTTTGTAGTCGTCCGTATCAGGGATTGTTCGGGCCAGCACCGTCATCACATGGGTTCGGGCCGCGTGGGTGATCCATGTTTTGTTGCCGCTAATGATCCAGTCATCGCCCTCTTTGCGCGCCTTGGTGCGCAGGCTTCCAAGGTCTGAACCGGTGTTCGGTTCGGTGAACACAGCAGTCGGAAGGATTTCGCCAGAGGCGAGCCCGGGCAACCACTTCGCCTTTTGTTCATCCGTACCACCGCAGATGATCAGTTCCGCTGCGATCTCGGACCGAGTACCGAGCGACCCAACACCGATGTATCCGCGTGAGAGTTCTTCTGAGACCACGCACATGGACGCTTTGGACAGGCCAAAGCCGCCAAACTCTTCTGGAATGGTAAGACCAAAGACGCCGAGCTCTGCCATCTCCTCGATGATCTCCATCGGGATCAATTCGTCCTTAAGGTGCCATTCGTGCGCGTAGGGCTCGACGCGGTCCACGCTGAAACGACGGAACTGTTCGCGGATCATCTCCAACTCTTCGTCAAGGCCGGAGGCACCGACAGTGAGGTTGGCAGAGGTTTCTTCGATCAGAACGGTCAGCCGGCTACGAGCGGCTTGCGTGTTGCCGGAGGCCATGAGTGTTTTCACAGCTTCGATTTCAAACGTCTCGCCAAGGTCGATACCCAAATCCTGCAAGCGCAGGATTTCGCCCTGGTTCATTTGAATACCGCCTTGGATTTGCAGCAGGTATTCACCAAATGCAATTTGGTGGATCAGTTGTTCGGTCTCTCCAAACTTGCCTTCACTCTCGAGTTTTGTCGCCCATTTTTGGATCTGGCGGAGAGATTCAATGTAAGTCGCAAGCCAAGCCAACCCATGGGAGGCGGTTTGATTTGCTTCGATCAAACTATTGCTCACGCGGCCATCTACTGAGACAGTCGCACGCACCGCTTCGAGAGCCGAGGCCAATACGTGTTCGACAGCTGGAACAGATTCTGCCGTCAGGTCCAGCAGGTCGGGCAATAGGACAGGTGGTGTCATTGGCATATCTTGACCGTCATGTGGCATGTGCGACTCCTTTTTGCAGCCGCAGAAATAATCTCTTTGCAGTCGCGGCGCAATATTAATTCAACCCAAATATATAATTTGAACAAATATGTCGCAGCGAAATTTCGACCTCGCAACCTTCTCCAAACGAAAATCAGGCCGCGGATACCGCAGCCTGATCTGATTTCTTGGATTTTGGAAGGGTCTTAGCCAATCGCCGCGGCTTTGACGTCTTCGTCGATGTAAGGAACGTACTTTTCAAAGTTGTCACTGAACATCTCAACCAATTTTGCCGCCTGCGCATCATAAGCGTCTTTCTCGGCCCATGTCTCACGCGGATTCAAAAGCTGATCGTCAACGCCTTCGCAGGTCATCGGAACTTCAAAGCCGAAATTCGGGTCTTTGCGGAACTGGTTTTCGACGAGCGATTGATCAAGGGCCGCTGCGAGCAAAGCGCGTGTCGCTTTGATCGGCATCCGCGACCCAGTGCCGTATGCCCCGCCAGTCCAACCCGTATTTACAAGCCAGCAGGTCGCGCCATGGGATGCGATTTTCTGGCGCAAGAGATCGCCGTAGGCTTCTGGTCGGCGTGGCATGAATGGTGCGCCAAAGCAGGTGGAGAATGTCGGCTCCGGTTCCGTGACACCGCGTTCGGTCCCAGCGACTTTTGAGGTGAAGCCGGACAGGAAGTGGTACATCGCCTGCGCTGGCGTCAAACGGCTGATCGGAGGCAGAACGCCGAAGGCATCACAAGTGAGCATGATGATGTTCTTCGGGTGTCCGCCAAGCGCGCTTTCGGAGGCGTTGGAGATGTAGTGCAACGGATAGGCGCAGCGCATATTTGCGGTCAGACTGTCGTCGTTGAAATCCAATTCTTTCGTGTCTGGATCGAACACCATGTTCTCAATGACGGTATGTGGCATGGAGCACGTGGCGTAGATCTCCGGCTCCGCTTCTGGGTCTAGGCCAATCGTCTTCGCATAGCAGCCGCCTTCAAAGTTAAACGTACCACGTTCTGACCAGCCGTGTTCATCGTCGCCGATCAAAATGCGGCTAGGGTCGGCGGAGAGGGTTGTTTTTCCTGTTCCTGAAAGGCCAAAGAAGATCGCCGTATCAACAGGATTTCCGGGCGCATGGTTGGCGGAGCAGTGCATCGGCATGATGCCTTTTTCCGGCAGGAGGTAGTTGAGTAGCGTGAAAACAGACTTCTTGTTTTCGCCAGCGTACTCGGTGCCACCGATCAGGATCAGCTTGCGATCAAAGTTCAGCGCGATGACTGTTTCAGACCGGCAGCCGTGCTTGTCAGGATCAGCTTTGAACGTTGGGCAATTGATAATCGTGAAATCCGGCGTAAAGTTTGCCAGTTCTTCCACTTCTGGGCGGCGCAGCAGGTGACGGATGAACAGACCATGCCATGCCAGTTCTGTTACAACGCGCACGTCCAGGCGATGCGTGGGGTCGGCCCCGCCAAAAAGGTCGGACACATAGTAGCTGCCGCCTTCCATGTGGGCGAGCATGTCATCGTAGAGCGCGTCGAACTTTGAAGGCTCCATCGGCGGGTTGTTTTCCCACCAGATTGTGTCTTCAACAGAAGGTGTACGCACAACGAACTTGTCTTTTGGTGACCGTCCAGTGTGTTTCCCAGTGGTTACAAGGAAAGTTCCGCCTTTGCCTTCGACACCTTCGCCATTGTCGATGGCGGCTTTCTGCAACTCTCCCTCAGAGTAATTATAATAGACGTACCCAAGCCCTTTGATGCCTTGATCCTCAAGTTTCATCTGCGGGTTGACCGTTCCATGGTCCATGGGTGCATTCCTTTTCTGCAGTGCCAAAAATTGATTACGTAGCCTCGTCTTAACATTGCAAACCTTAACGCAAACCCCCTTAATTCAGGCGTTAGCGCAACCATTTCGGTGTTAGCGCAATCAATTTGGTGTGGTGCTCATGGGTGAGGCATTTTAGCCATTACTTAGTCTTTAGTGCCGCAAATAAGGCACGGGATTCAGGCTGATTCGTGTTTAGGGATTGATTCGAGGCCTCGAAATGGCGAAACATCAGTAAAAGCAGGTCAAAACAAATAAATAAGCAGTAAGGGTCAAACCCATGTCTAAAATTGCCTTGGTCGATGACGACAGGAATATTCTGACGTCTGTATCGATGACATTAGAAGCCGAAGGCTTCGAAGTAGAAACATATAACGATGGTCAGGCTGCTCTGGATGCGTTCAACAAGCGCATGCCAGATATGGCTGTTTTGGATATAAAAATGCCCCGCATGGATGGGATGGATCTATTGCAGCGTTTGCGTCAGAAAACCTCCATGCCGGTTATCTTTCTCACCTCCAAAGATGATGAGATCGATGAAGTTCTGGGCCTTCGCATGGGCGCAGACGACTATGTGAAAAAGCCGTTCTCGCAGCGTCTTTTGGTCGAACGCATTCGCGCGCTGTTGCGCCGTCAGGATGCGATCAGTGGCGAAACCATCGAGGAAACCGAGGACACCAAAGTCATGGTGCGTGGTGAGCTGACGATGGATCCTTTGCGTCACGCCGTGAAGTGGAAAGGCAAAGATGTGTCACTGACAGTGACTGAATTTTTGCTTCTACAGGCTCTGGCGCAACGCCCTGGTTTCGTGAAAAGCCGCGATCAGTTGATGGATGTTGCTTACGACGATCAGGTCTATGTGGATGACCGTACTATCGATAGCCACATCAAACGCCTGCGTAAGAAAATGCGTATGGCAGATGATGAGTTTTCGGCAATCGAAACGCTGTATGGCATTGGGTACCGCTACAACGAAGAGTAATTGATGTCCGACGTCACTGAAATTGACGTTCGTGATCTAAACTCTGTCCGGCGTGCCGCTAAGAAAGACGCAGGCACGCCAGACGTCGTTTTGGGTGACGATTGGGTCCAACCCCAAGGGATTGGGGACAACGAGCTTGCGGAAGGTCGCCGCAAGCGCGGTTTGTACAATCTGCGCAAGTCACCCCTCGCTCGAAAGATCATCACCTTCAACTTGATCGCCATGATCTTGTTGATCGCGGGGGTTCTCTATCTCAACCCCTCGCGGGACAATCTTGCTTATCAACGTGCAAACGGTCTGGTGAATGAGGCTGAACTGATCGCGGACGTGCTGGAGGCACGGATGCCTGCGACTGTTCCTGTGAACCTGATGACGGGCGACGGCATTGATGTGGTCGAAACGTTGGAGCAGATGGACTTGCGCGGCGGGATCGACGTTGCTGTTTTCGATGCAGATGGCACTTTGGTTGCATCGGCCGTTGGCGCTGCCGACGTCTCTTCAATTTCTGGCCTCAATCGCAATGATAGCGATACGATCTTAACCGATTTTCTCGCGTCCACTTGGAATGGCGTCGCCAACGGGTTTCGAAGCGTATTTGGTGACTGGCGGGAGGAACGTGGTGGCCCAGATCAAGAAGCGGTCCTGAGCGCGATGAACATGGGAACCAGTGTTCAGACCCAAAACGATGCGTCGGGTACAACTTTTGTGGTCATAACACCAGTCATACAAGGCGATACTCCAGTCGGTGCTGTCGCGATTTCGAGCGCTGCGGGTGAGCTTGATGCGCTGGTTCGTCGCGAGAGGGAGCAGGTATTGCGCCTGTTCCTGGTCGGCATTTTTATCAGTGTTGGTTTGAGTTTGGTCTTGGCGTCCACGATCGCGAACCCGTTGGCAGACCTTGCGGCGGCAGAGTTGGGCCGCGACAAGAACGCGCGCAAGCTGTCACCGACGCAGGTACGCATTCCTGATCTGACTGGTCGGCCCGATGAAATCGGCCGCCTGTCTGGCGCATTGCGTGGCATGGTTCAGGCCCTGTCCGAGCGGATCGAGGGAAATGAACAGTTTGCCGCAGATGTCGCACATGAAATCAAGTATCCGCTGGCCTCGCTGCGCTCTGCAGTCGGGACAATGCGTGTCGCGACACGTGATGATCAACGTGAACGGTTGCTGGAGGTTATCGAACACGATGTGCGCCGGTTGGATCGTTTGGTCAGCGATATCTCGAACGCATCGCGATTGGATAGTGAACTCGTCCGCGAACAAGAAGAATCCTTTGATCTTTTGAAAATGCTTGGGAACCTCAATGAGTTTCTGGGTAAGGAAGCACGTGACAAAGGCATCGAATACATCGCTGACATTCCCGAAGAGCCGATTACGGTCGTTGGCCTTGAAGGACGCTTGGCACAGGTGTTTGTGAACCTGATCACTAATGCGATTTCCTTCTGTGAGGATGGCGACGCGATCCGCGTATGGGCGCGGCAGCGTGAGAACCGCGTTCTTGTTGTTGTAGAAGATACCGGCCCCGGTATCCCGAATGAAGCGTTGAGTAAGGTGTTCCAGCGTTTTTACTCTGAACGTCCCGAAGGGCAATTCGGCAACAACTCTGGGCTTGGTTTGGCGATCTCCAAACAGATCATCGAGGCACATGGCGGTGTAATCTGGGCCGAGAACATTCGCCCGACAGAGGCGGACATGACGTCCGAGTCTTTAGGTGCGCGTTTCGTCGTAGGTCTTCCCGTCTAAGCATCATGGAACAAATCGTACATGCCTCTTGCGTATCGGTCGATGGCAAGGGGCTGTTGATCATGGGTGCGTCTGGGTCGGGTAAGTCTGCACTCGCATTGCAACTTATAGCATTCGGCGCTGATTTGATTGCCGATGATCGCACCAATCTCATCGATACCGAGGAAGGGCTTGTTGCCTCTTCACCACCAGCGATTCTAGGATCGATTGAAGCGCGTGGCGTTGGGATATTGCGGGCGCCAACAGCGGATGAAGCGGTTCTACGCTACGTTGTGAATATGGATGAAGTGGAGAACCAGAGGTTGCCGGTTGAAAGGAACCTCACGTTAATGCGACACACATACCCCTTGTTTTACAGGGTCGAAGGAATACATTTCGCGTCAACGCTGTGGCTTTTGATGCGCCATGGCCGGAGCACTCTATGACCGCACCAATGACACCTGAACGGACGCTTCCCGCGATCCTACTCGTCACCGGCCCCTCTGGCGCTGGGCGGTCAACCGCAATCAACACGCTGGAAGACCTCGGATTTGAGGTCATCGATAACCTGCCTCTGTCATTGCTTCCGCGATTGCTTGAAGGTGCGCATGACAAACCACTCGCCCTAGGTCTAGACGTCAGAAATCGTGACTTCAGTTCTGCCGCTTTGCTGGACGCGTTTGAGGATCTTTCGCGGCGCTTAGGGGATAAGGTTCAATTGCTTTATCTCGACTCGGCTGATGACGTGTTGCTGAACCGATATTCTGAAACGCGTCGCCGGCATCCTCTTGCCCCAACAGGTCGCCCGCTAGATGGGATTGCTGCCGAGAAAGACCTTCTTGTTCCGATCAGAGAGCGTGCTGATGTGCTGATCGATACGACATCCTTCTCCCCGCATGACCTCAAAGCAGAGGTGGAGCACTACTTTGGCGCACCTGCCGAGCAGCGGCTGAGCATTTCGGTGCAGTCTTTCTCTTACAAGCGTGGCTTGCCCAGAGGGCTCGACATGGTTCTCGATTGTCGGTTTTTGCGGAACCCACATTGGGATGAAAAGCTGCGTCAGGAAAATGGGACGAATGAGGACGTGGTCTCATATATTGCGGAAGACGACCGGTTTGGGCCTTTCTATCAAGGAAGCCTCAATCTGCTACAGACCGTATTGCCTGGCCACGTCGATGAAGGCCGCGCGAACTTCTCGGTCGGCTTTGGCTGTACGGGCGGAAAGCACCGATCAGTCGCACTCGCAAAAAAAATTGCGACGACCCTTGCGCAAGACGGCTGGCAAGTATCAATAAGGCATCGGGAACTGGAGCGTCAGGGCATAGCCCCAGAAGTGATCCAGCAAGGAGTTAAGGCTTGATTGGTATCGTAATCGTCGCCCACGGCAGGTTAGCCGAAGAATATCTCGCCGCGATTGAGCATGTGGTGGGCCCTCAAACAGGTGTTGAGGCGATTACCATTGCGGCCGATGACGACCGAAGCGCAAAGCAAAATGAAATTTGCCGTGCCGCCAATGATGTTGATACCGGCGATGGGGTCGTTGTCGTAACGGACATGTTTGGCGGATCACCGTCGAACCTCTCGCTCAGAGCATGCTCCGCCGATAAGCGCCGGATCATGTATGGCGCGAACCTACCGATGTTGATTAAGCTGGCGAAGTCGAGAGAGAAGCCAATTGGTGATGCTGTAGACGCCGCCTTGAAGGCTGCGCATAAATATATCGACGCGCAAACGGTACGGGCGCATTAGATCGATGGCTGAGTTGAAACTCGAAATTCAGAACATCAAAGGCTTGCACGCGCGCGCGTCTGCCAAATTGGTCGAGGTGGTCGAGATGTATGACGCCTCTGCGACGATTTCGAAAGATGGCATGGAAGCGGATGGTGACAGCATCATGGGCCTGCTGATGCTGGCAGCGACTATTGGGACTCACATCGAGGTTGAGACTTCTGGAGCACAGGCAGACGAACTTGCCGTCGCTTTGACAGATCTCGTCAATGAAAAATTTGGCGAAGACGACTAGTCTGAACCTGTATTTTACTTCGGGACCGCTTTTGTCTGAAACGATTTCCCAGAATGAGACCGCGCCAGAGTCCGAACAAACACGCGGAAGAATTTATAATCGCGATGCGCTGACCTATTCGAATACCTTCGAAAATCCGTTCAAACGCCAGACCATCCGAACTATTGAGTGGCTTACAGGCAAAATCTCAATTGTGAGAATGATCACTGAGTTTGAGCGTCGACCGGCGGTCAAAGGGCATGGCTTTTGGCGGGCGTGTTTGAACGTCATGCAGATCGAATTGCATACGCTGCCGGAACAGCTCAAGAATATTCCAGCGACCGGTCCGGTGGTTATTGTCGCCAATCATCCTCACGGGATGGTAGACGGGATGATCCTTGCCGAACTGATTGGAAACCGACGCAGGGACTACCGGATCCTGACACGATCCGTGTTGACCGGTATCGATCCGGAGGCTGCGGCCTTTCTGATCCCAGTTCCTTTCCCGCATGAAGAGGACGCTCAACAAAAATTTCTTGAGATGCGCAAACATGCAATGGCGCATTTGAAAGCAGGGGGCGTGGTCGCGTTGTTCCCAGCTGGCGGTGTGGCGGCCAGTGAAACGATGTTCGGTCCAGCGGTCGATGCGGAATGGAATGTGTTCACGGCCAAAATGATCAGAACTTCTGGCGCGACCGTGGTTCCTTGCTTTTTCCCTGGGCAGAACTCCCGCGCTTATCAGATGGCCAACCAGATTTCGGCAACGCTGCGCCAGGGTCTGCTCATCCACGAAATCGTCAAAGCTTGCGGAAAACCTCAGGCGCCGATCGTTGGAAAAGCGATTGACCGCTCCGAGGTCGAAACGCGCCTCTCAAACCCGCGGGAATTTATGGCATGGCTTCGCGATCATACGCTTTCTTTAGGTAAGTCCTAGCGCGTCGGTACGGGCTTATCACCGCTATAGTCATAGAACCCGCGCTTTGTCTTTCGGCCAAGCCATCCGGCTTCAACATATTTCGTCAGTAGCGGGCAGGGGCGATATTTCGTGTCTGCAAGACCATCATGCAACACGTTCATAATCGCGAGGCAGGTATCCAAACCAATAAAGTCTGCGAGTTCCAAAGGCCCCATGGGATGGTTCGCCCCTAGTTTCAGCGACGTATCGATAGATTGCACCGAGCCGACCCCTTCATAGAGCGTGTAGATCGCCTCGTTGATCATTGGCATCAGAATGCGGTTCACGATGAAAGCTGGGAAGTCTTCTGCCGTTGCGGCGGTCTTACCCAAGGTGTCGACGACCTCTTTGCAGGAATTGAAGGTCGCTTCATCCGTTGCAATCCCGCGGATCAACTCCACAAGCTGCATGATGGGAACTGGGTTCATAAAGTGGAACCCTAGGAATTTTTCAGGGCGATCCGTGCGTGACGCCAATCGCGTGATCGAAATCGATGAGGTGTTCGATGTTAAGATCGTTTCTGGTTTAATGTGTGGCAGAAGGTCTTCAAAAATCGCCGTCTTGACCGTCTCGCGTTCTGTCGCCGCTTCGATAATCAGGTCGCTTGGGCCCAACTCGGCCAATGCGGTCGTTGTCTTTATCCGCGACATGGCCGCCGCCTTATCTGCCGTTGAAATAGCTTCCTTTAAGACCTGACGTTCGAGGTTTTTGTCGATCAACGCCACGGCGCTTCGTAGGGCATCTTCGTTGATGTCGTTCATCATAACGTCGTAGCCGGACAACGCGAAGACATGAGCGATGCCATTCCCCATTTGGCCTGCGCCCACAATGCCAACTTGTTTGATTGTCATGCCGTCGTCTCCTGACTAATGGTCTCACCTTATGCCTCGCCGTTCGGATCATTCAAGGTCGGCAGGTACGTAAAAATTGGATCAAAAGCGGACTTTAGCAAATTCGCAAGAGCTTTAGGCAAGACTGCATCCCGGGTGTAACAAAATAAGTGGCGGGAAAGAGTTTTTATGAAGCATGAAATCTTTGATGGCGGGGGGTTATCCTACGCCCCGTGTAGGTATGGAATGTCGCGTATCTTTTTCAGGGGTCCGCGACGACGTTTGGATCAACCTTATATTGCCTTTCTTGGCGGGACAGAGACATACGGGAAATTCATTGATCAACCTCTTCCAGCCTTGGTTGAGGACGCGTTGAAACAAACCTGCGTCAATTTTGGATGCGTTAACGGCGGTGTCGATACCTTCGTCAATGACCCGACGATCATGGCAGCGTGCCACGATGCGGATGTGACGGTTGTGCAGGTGATGGGTGCCAATTACCTTTCGAACCGATTTTATTCGGTCCACCCGCGACGGAACGACCGGTTCCTACGGGCCTCGACGGTGATGGAGGCGATTTATAACGACGTGGATTTCTCGGACTTCACCTTCACGCGCCATATGCTCAGTTGCCTCTAAGAAAAATCGCCTGAGCGTTTTGATATCGTCGTTCAAGAACTTCGTGAGGGTTGGGTGGCGCGGATGAAGAATATGCTGACGCAGATTGGACCGCGGGTGGTTTTGTTGTGGTTCTCGAAAGATGCACTCAACAACGCACCTTGGTTCAAAAAGAAGAACCCGATGCAATCAGATCCGCTCTTTATAACAGAGGCCATGGTTGATGAATTGCGACCGATGGTGATGGATGTGGTGGACGCAACACCGTCAAATATCGCGATGGAACAGGGGACTGTCGGAATGATCTATTCCGCGATGCAAGCTAGAGCTGCGTCAGAAAAGTTGGGCGTGGCGTGCCACAAGGAAGCCTGTCAGCATCTGTTGCCAGTGTTACGAAAGGCGATGCTCGCGCCACGCATGTAGAAACAAAAAAGGCCCGCCAAATGGCGGGCCTTACTGAATTGGTTATCTGGCGATTAGCCCAACTTGGATGTCAGCTCAGGAACCGCATCGAAGAGGTCAGCGACCAAACCGAAGTCAGCAACTTGGAAGATCGGTGCTTCTTCGTCTTTGTTGATCGCAACGATGACTTTAGAGTCCTTCATACCAGCCAAGTGCTGGATCGCGCCAGAGATGCCGACGGCAACATAAAGGTCAGGTGCCACAACTTTACCAGTTTGGCCAACTTGCCAATCGTTTGGCGCGTAGCCACTGTCAACCGCAGCGCGAGACGCACCAACAGCCGCGTTCAGCTTGTCAGCCAAGCCTTCGATCAGTGCGAAGTCTTCTTCGGAGCCAACACCACGACCACCTGAAACAACAACACCAGCCGATGTCAGTTCAGGGCGATCGCTTTCGGCAACCTTGTCTTCAACCCAAGAGGACAGACCTGGATCAGCAGGTGCGCCGATGGCTTCAACAGCTGCAGAACCACCCATGCCCGCGGCATCAAAGCCAGCTGTCCGGATGGTCATAACCTTAGTCGCATCGCCGGACTTAACAGTCTGGATCGCGTTACCGGCGTAGATTGGGCGTTCGAACGTGTCGCCATCGACAATTGCGGTCACTTCAGAGATGATCTGTGTGTCCAACAATGCCGCAACGCGTGGCATGATGTTTTTCGCATCTGTTGTGCCGGGTGCTGCAATGTGGCTGTAGTCGCCAGCCAAGGATACGATCAAGTCCGCTGCAGGTTCTGCCATCTGGTGGCCCAGAACAGCGTCTTCCGCGCAAAGAACCTTAGCAACGCCGTCGATTTTTGCAGCTTCATCCGCAGCGCCTTTGCAGTTTGCACCCACGCAGAGCACAGTCACATCACCCAACGCACCAGCCGCAGAAACGGCCTTTGCAGTTGCGTCTACGGACAGCTCGCCCGCGTTTACGTCAGCAATCAGAAGAACAGCCATTATACAGCCCCCGCTTCTTTGAGTTTCTCGACAAGCTCATCAACAGAGCCAACCATGATACCGGCGGAACGCGCTTCCGGCTCTTTCGTGGACACCACTGTTAGACGAGGGGAGGCATCAACGCCGTAGTCGGCTGGTGTCTTCTCATCCAATGGCTTCTTTTTCGCTTTCATGATGTTTGGAAGCGACGCGTAGCGCGGCTCATTCAAGCGCAGGTCAACGGTCACGATGGATGGCATCTTGACCTTGATTGTCTGTAGGCCGCCGTCAACTTCGCGGGTCACAACAGCGCTGTCACCATCGACGTCAACTTCAGAAGCGAAGGTTGCTTGCGACCAACCCAACAGAGCAGACAGCATCTGACCGGTCGCGTTCATATCGTTGTCGATCGCCTGCTTGCCGCAAAGAACCAGACCAGGCTGTTCCTCATCAACGATGCCTTTGAGGATTTTGGCAACCGCCAGCGGCTCGATATCGTTGTGCACATCGTCTGCCGCAACAACCAAGATCGCGCGGTCAGCACCCATAGCCAAAGCGGTCCGCAAAGTCTCTTGTGCCTGCTTAACGCCGACAGAAACGGCAACAACCTCATCGGCCTTACCAGCTTCTTTCAAACGGATCGCTTCTTCTACAGCAATTTCGTCGAACGGGTTCATCGACATTTTGACGTTCGCAAGATCAACACCGCTACCGTCCGCCTTAACACGAACTTTCACGTTGTAGTCGATCACGCGTTTCACAGGTACCAAGACCTTCATCTTGCATATCTCCTCGCAAGGGTTCCGCAGAAGTTCGGAACGGTTTCAGCGAAGGTGTAGTAGAGTCGCAATCGCGATGACAATCAAAAATCGACGTCAGAATGAAAAATTTCGCCAAAATTTCACGAACTACGCAGCGTTACCGCTACCTGTTGGCGCCGGGGACCCACAAAACGTCATTCCGTCCGTCATCATTTGCAATCCGACTGGCCTGAAAGAACCAATCAGACAGGCGGTTTAGGTATTTTACCGCGGAAGGGTTGATTGATTCCACTGTCGCAAGTTCCACCGTCAGCCGTTCCGCGCGGCGTGCGACGGTACGACACAGGTGCATGTGAGCGGCCAAAGGCGACCCGCCGGGTAAGATGAAGCTTCGCAAAGGTTCGACCGCTTGGGTCATTTCGTCCAGTTCTGATTCCAAACGTTCCACCTGGGCGGCTGACATGCGCAAAACCGGGTATTCGGACTCGTGATCCTTCTCCATATCTGGGCGGCAGAGATCAGCGCCCAAATCGAAGAGGTCATTTTGGATCATAGCGAGCATGTCGTCGGTTTGACCTTCCGCGTGAAGCCGCGCCAGACCCACCGTCGCGTTCAATTCATCAACTGTCCCATAGGAATTGACCCGCAAAGAATGCTTTGCAACGCGTGCGCCGTTGCCAAGTGCGGTTTCACCGGCATCACCAGTTTTGGTGTAGATTTTGTTTAGAACGACCACGTCAATTTCCTCCGCGTGCCCAGACATAGAACAGGATCAATACGACCGCTATGAATTGGGCTCCGATCCGCCAACGCATAATCTTGTTGGCGTATTTCTTGTTGAACTCTCCACCTCTGCCAAAGGTGCCGATCCCGAGCAAAAGGATCCCTGCGACGATCAGAACCGCAAAAAGGACCAAATAGAATAGAGGATCGTCGCGCATCTTTTGGTCCTTTCTTTTGTCTCAGGCGATGTAGCAGGCGTGGGTGCAAAGGAAAGGGGTTACCCCTTCGAAATGATGCGATCCAACATGCGGGTGGATAGAATGCGGCGGAAGGTTCCCATCATATAAGTCGGGGTGGTCACATAATACCGAGCCTTTGGCCGCTTGCTTTCAAGCGCATGGCACAGCTTTTTTGTTACCGCAGACGCCGGTAGTTCGAAAGGGTCTGGCCCTGTGTCAGTGTAGAGGCGGTCACGCAGTGCTGCATATAAACGGGAACGGACGGAGTTTTCCCAATCGATCCATTTCTCAAAATGGGGGATCGCGTTTTGACGGATGTCAGAGGTGATCGGCCCTGGTTCGATCAATATGATGTCGATAGGCGTATCTTCCATCTCGATCCGCAGAACGTCTGTCAGGCCCTCCATCGCGAATTTCGTGGCGACATAGGCGCCGCGCCACTTCATCCCCACCATGCCAAGAACCGAGGAACAGTTCACGATACGGCCGTACCCTTGGTTGCGCATCACAGGGATGACCATTGTAGTCAGTTCATGCAGTCCAAAAAGGTTGGTTTCAAAGATTTCCCGCAAAGCGCCCCGCGGCAAATCTTCGACCGCGCCGGGGCAAGCGTAGGCACCATTGTTGTAAAGCGCATCGAGCGTGCCGCCAGTAGCCTCCAACACCTCTGCCAATCCGTTGGCGAGCGTATTGCTGTCAGTATAGTCGATCAAAGGGCTTTCGAAACCTTCAGCGATCAGACGATCGCAGTCGGCCTGTTTTCGGCAACTCGCAAAGACTCGCCATCCGGCGTCCCGTAAACCATGAGCGGCATCATATCCGATGCCAGAGGAAGAGCCGGTGATTAGAACTGATTTCTGTGTCATGGCCCCTCCCTGCACGGAAGTGTGGGAAAGGGCAAGTCGGCGCTTAGTTAGTGGTCAAAAGACGCTCGGCCATCCACCCAATACGGTTGGAGTCGGGTAGACGGATGCGGGCCCAACCGCTGGCATCGACTTCCAGAACTTCTGCGGCTGTTCCGCCATCCAAGGTGTCGAGTACAGAGTAGTTCGTTCCTGGGCCCGAGCGCATGTTGACCCGCGTCCCAGAAACAAAACGCATATCAAGATCGGGATCAACCGCTGCAACCTCGACAGCGAGCTCTTCGGTCACATCATCAACGAGGGTCGCCAACACAACTTCAACATCGGCATCGTTGGTTTCCGGCTCTGCCAAAGGAGTTGCTAAGGATGTGAACACCGGTTCAGGTTCGGTTGGCGTCAGTTCGGCTGTGGAGAGGTTTAACAGTGCAGAAGTGTCGGCCCGTGTCGTTTGAACCTCGACAACCGGTTCTTCTTCAACCGGCTCGACCACAGCAATCTCTTCAACCACGGCAACGGACTCTTCAATGATTACAGGCTCAGCGTCAGCCACGACGCGTTCTTCCGGTACAAAATCCGGACCATCGGACAAGATGTAAAAGGCAAGGCCTAGGACCATGAAGGTCCCAAAAATGAATTTCGACATAATGTTCCCCCCCGGGAAATCGGCAGGCGCTTTGGCAACGAATCGAAGTTATCAAACTACTTATACGTGCGATAAGGGGAAAAACCGGAAAGGCGCACCGTTGTTGCCTTTACGCCATTTCGCCGCTCCGCTACACCGTTTGCCATGAGCGAGAGCAGCGACGAGTTCCAGGAAGAGAACACCGATGTGACAGAACCCCTTCGCCGAGCGATTGGCGAACGGTACCTAACCTATGCGTTGTCCACGATTATGAACCGGGCCTTGCCGGACGCGCGCGATGGGTTGAAGCCTGTGCATCGCCGCATCCTCTATGCAATGTCGCGCCTCAAGCTGTCCTCAACGGGTGGATTTTTGAAATCTGCTAAGATCAGTGGCGACACGATGGGGGATTTCCACCCGCATGGCGACGCCGCAATCTACGATGCAATGGCGCGCTTGGCGCAGGATTTTAACGTCCGTTATCCGCTCGTCGACGGGCAGGGGAACTTCGGCAACATCGACGGCGATAATCCCGCGGCGGCCCGATATACCGAAGCGCGGATGACCTCTGCGGCTGAGGCGTTGTTGGTTGGTCTCAGTGAAAACGCCGTCGATTTCCGCCCGAACTACGATGGCCGCCTCGAAGAACCCTCAGTTCTGCCCGCGACCTATCCGAACCTCCTTGCCAACGGCGCTGCCGGGATTGCCGTGGGTATGGCCACAAACATTCCGCCACATAACCTGCACGAATTGATCGACGCCTGCTTGCATCTGATTAAGGCGCCGAATGCCCGCGATGAAACTTTGATGGAATACGTCCCCGGGCCAGACTTCCCTACCGGTGGCGTGATTGTCGAAAGCCCAGAAAACATACTAGAGGCCTACAAAACCGGCCGTGGCGCGATGCGCCTTCGCGCCAAATGGGAGATTGAAGATCTTGGCCGTGGTCAATGGCAGGCAGTCGTCACCGAAATCCCCTATCAGGTCCAGAAATCCAAACTGATCGAAAAGCTCGCCGAGGTCATCCAAACCAAAAAGGTGCCATTGCTCACCGATGTGCGCGATGAAAGCGCTGATGACATCCGCATCGTCCTGGAACCCCGTGCGAAAACGGTCGATCCAGAAGTGATGATGGGCATGCTCTTCAAGACCTCCGATCTTGAAACGCGCTTCTCGCTCAACATGAACGTGCTGATTGACGGGCTGACGCCCAAGGTCTGCTCGCTTAAAGAAGTACTCCGCGCCTTCCTCGACCATCGCCGCGATGTTCTGATCCGCCGCAGCCAACACCGGATGGAAAAAATCGACATCCGGTTGGAGGTCCTTGAAGGTTTTATCGTTGCTTTCCTCAATCTCGACCGCGTGATCGACATCATCCGTTATGATGACGACCCGAAAAAAGCGCTGATGATTGAAGATTGGGTTCTGGATCACCCGCGAGCGACGTCGCAAAAAGACTACGTATCGCCTATCACAGACGACGCCGATCCAGAGGTATCGCTGACCGAGGCACAGGCCGAAGCGATCCTCAACATGCGCTTGCGCAGCTTGCGCCGCCTTGAAGAGATCGAATTGCTCAAAGAGCGCGATGATCTGATGAAAGAACGCGCGGACCTCGAAGACCTTCTGGAATCAGAAGATCTGCAATGGTCCAAGATTGCTGAGCAACTGCGTGAGACCCGCAAAGCCTTTGGCCGCGACAGCGAAGGCGGCGCGCGTCGCACGCAATTCGCGGAAGCCGAAGAAATCGCCGACATTCCAATGGAAGCGATGATCGAACGCGAACCAATCACCGTGGTCCTGTCTCAGATGGGCTGGATCAGGGCGATGACGGGGCATATCGACCTCACCCGAGGGCTAAAGTTCAAAGACGGTGACGGCCCGCGCTTCATCTTCCATGCCGAAACCACCGACCGCCTGCTGGTCTTTGCTTCCAACGGTCGCTTCTACACTGTGTCCGGCAGCAACCTGCCGGGCGGGCGCGGCATGGGCGAACCGCTGCGCCTGATGGTGGACCTGCCGAACGAGGCGGAGATTATCGATATGTTCGCCCATAAATCGGGGGAAAAGCTGCTCGTGGCCTCCGCCGAAGGCAACGGCTTCGTCGTTCCTGAAGATGAGGTCGTCGCCCAAACGCGCACGGGCAAACAGGTGCTGAACGTCAAAGACACGGTCGCCAAGATTTGCAAACGCGTAGCCGGAGATCACGTCGCTGTGGTGTCTGAGAACGCCAAACTTCTGGTCTTCCCCCTAGAAGAATTGCCCGAAATGGGCCGCGGCAAGGGCGTACGCATCCAGAAATATAAGAAGGCGACGGGCCGTCAGGGGATGCTGGAAATCGACGGCGGTTTGTCTGATGTCACGACCTTCAACTGGGCCGATGGCCTCAGCTGGGAAATGGGCGGCGGCAAGACACGGACGGAGCCCGATATGACTGACTGGAAAGGCGCGCGGGCTGGGGTCGGGAAACGGCCGCCCTATGGGTTCCCGAAGAACAATCAATTCTAGCTTGAATTATATCTGGCTTTTTAGAACTTTCTCGTAGTTGTACGCTTGCTCTCTGTGGTGGTGCAGCCTGTCATCTTCTGCTCGGTCTTGCGTCAATACTAGGTCGGTCAAGCTGCCCATTCCACCGCAATAGCTTAGAAATAGGCCTACGCCGCGTTCATTTCTTTGCTCCACCAACCGAATTACATCGGATAATTTGTTTGCCCAAAAGGTTTCTCCATTTCGTTCGAGGGTGGCACGAAGCTCGACGAGCACCGCTAAAAATCTTTCGCGATCTTTGTTGTTCTCTGTCAAGATTCTGTCTTTAGTTTACCGATGCTGATCAATCAAAATCGCATGCCCATCCGGGTCCAACAGCGAAATATGCGCAGGCCCTGAGCCGTCCTCATCACACTCATCCCTCAGCGCAATCCCGGCCGCCTTCAACCGCTTCTGAATCTCGCGCACGTCATCAAACTCCGCAACCTCTTGCGCATTCGCATCCCAGCCAGGATTAAACGTCAGCGTGTTCTGCTCGATGAACCCGCCAAAAAGGCCCAGCAACGTCTCGCCATTCTTCAAAATCAGATAGCCATGCTCCAGATTGCCGCCGAATTCCTCAAACCCCAAATGAGCATAAAAATCGCGGCTCGCGGCCAAGTCCTTCACATTCAGACTGACAGAAAATGCACCTAGTTTCATAATGCGACTCCTCCAAATACCGCCAGCTTACCACCCATTCTCTTTTGAGCAAAAATACCTCCGCTGGAGGCATCCGCGCGCGCAATCAACCCAACGCTTGATTTATGTCACAAAGGGCAATACATGCGCGCGGTAATGAAAGGGGCAATCCGGCTCCGTTTACTCAATTGAAGGGCCCAATCATGGCTAAGGAAAAGTTTGAACGTAATAAGCCGCACGTGAACATCGGCACGATTGGACACGTTGACCACGGCAAGACGACGCTGACAGCGGCGATCACGAAGTATTTTGGCGACTTCCAGGCGTATGACCAGATCGATGGCGCGCCAGAAGAGAAGGCCCGCGGCATCACCATCTCAACAGCACACGTTGAGTATGAAACAGCAGATCGTCAC